>Ga0209575_10001293_pt1 | contig 10484 bp, 10 predicted proteins | sample Medcelwee11metaG_FD_187172 | JGI IMG/M metagenome (GOLD analysis project Ga0209575, IMG submission 187172) | Freshwater pond sediment microbial communities from the University of Edinburgh, under environmental carbon perturbations - Medium... | ecosystem: Environmental > Aquatic > Freshwater >...
CTTTTTCATAAATATGCACGCTCGTAAATACATCATCTCTAATGATTCTCTCAGAAACGACAACGGCATCCTCAAAGTTATAACCATACCACGGCATAAACGCGATAAGAATATTTTTACCGATAGCAAGCTCACCCGTATCCATGCTTGGACCGTCCGCAACTATTTCAGTTGCGTCTACTTTTTGTCCTATTTTAACTATAGGTTTTTGGTTGAAGCTTGTGTTTTGGTTTGTTCTAAGATTCTTCTGAAGCGGATAGTGGTCGATAAACGCACCGTCTTCATCCTCTCCCCTAACATAAACATTTTGGCTATCAACTTTTTCTATGATACCGCCTCTTGTCGTTTTGATACTCTCCCAAGCATCTCTAGCGATAGTCGCCTCCATACCTGTTCCGACCATCGGTGCCTCACTCCATAGAAGCGGCACGCCTTGTCTTTGCATGTTTGAACCCATGAGCGCCCTGTTGGCGTCGTCATGCTCAAGGAATGGAATAAGACCGGCAGCTACGCCGACAACGGCTTTAGGCGATACATCGATAAGCGTAATCGTATCTTTTTTGAAAAGAATAATCTCTCCGTCTTTTCTAGCCTCTACAAAGTCTTCCACTATTGTGGCGTGAGCGTCAAGTTTTGTGCTAGCTGGAGCGATTACATGACCCTCTTCTTGCGTTGCAGTCAAATAAACTATTTCGTTTGTTACTTTGCCTGCAACCACTTTTTTGTACGGCGCTTCGATAAATCCATACTCATTAACTTTTGAATAAGTCGAAAGAGTATTGATAAGACCGATGTTTTGACCCTCAGGAGTCTCAATAGGACAAATTCTTCCGTAATGCGTCGGGTGAACGTCACGCACTTCAAAGCCGGCTCTTTCTTTAACAAGACCGCCTTCGCCGAGCGCAGACAGCCTTCTTTTGTGTGTTATCTCCGAAAGCGGATTAGTCTGGTCCATAAACTGTGACAACTGACCGCCGGTAAAGAAGTCAAGTATAGTCGTCGTAATCATTTTTGAGTTGATAAGGTCGTGAGGCATCAACTCTTCCATATTTTGAACCGTAGAGATTTTGTCTTTTATAGCTTTTTGCATTTTAACAAGACCAAGGTGAAGCTCATTTGCAAGAAGCTCGCCTATCGCTCTAATTCTTCTATTTCCAAGGTGATCCCTGTCATCTATGTATCCAATACCGTTTTTGACTTTTATCAAATATCTTACTGTTTTAATAAGGTCTTCATGTGCAAGAACCGTAACAAACTCTGGCACTTCCGTACCAAGTTTGTGGTTCATCTTCATACGACCCACTTTTGTAAGGTCATATCTCTCAGGATGGAAGAACAGCTTGAGAACAAAATCATGAGCCGCATCTTTTGTTACAGGCTCGCCCGGTCTCATAACCTTGTAAATTCTGATTGCTGCAAGGTCATTTTCGTCTTCCATGCCTTCTGTTTGCTTTAGAAGTTTTAGAGACTCTTGGTCTGATATAAATGAATTTATAACGGAGTTATCCACGCCTGCCGCAAGGTCGTTTGCTATTTCAAACTCGTTAATACCTAGCTCTATTATTTTTTTAAGTTTATTTTCATCAACTTGAGTAAGTGCATCAAATATAACTTCACCCGTAGAAGAATCAACAATCGGCGTAGCAATATATCGAGAGAATAGAATATCAAGCGGATACTCCACAAACTCAAGACCTTTTTGCTTTAACTCTTTCGCTTTTCTCTCAGATAGCCTTTTACCGCCTGTCATTATTAGGTTACCATCAGCATCAACTAGGTCGTACTCAAGTCTTCCCGTGTAATCTTCCGGCATGAAAGGAATCAAAAATTTATTGTTTTTAATCTGAATTTTTAGTATCGGGTAGAATAGCTTGATAATGTCTTGTTTTGAATATCCAAGCGCTCTAAATAGTATAGTTACCGGAATTTTTCTTCTTTTGTTAATTCTTACATAAAGAACATCTTTTGCATCGTACTCAAAGTACAACCATGCGCCTCTATCAGGAATGATTTGAGCAGTGTATATAAGCTTACTAGAAGCAGTCATTGACTCTTCTTCTTTGAAGATAACGCCTGGGCTTCTGTGCAGCTGATTTACAACAACTCTTTCTACGCCGTTAATAATAAAAGATGTTCTCTCTGTCATCATAGGAATTTCTCTTACGAAGATAGATTGCTCTTTTATGTCTTTAACGCCTTTTTTCTCACCTGTTTTTTCGTCTTTTTCCCAAACGATAAGTCTGATTTTTATTTTGAGAGGAATGGAGTATGTAAGACCTCTCTCCATGGATTCCCTGACCGTATATTTGGGTCTTCCAAATTCGCTTCCTGCATACTCGAGAGACAATCTATTTTGAGAATCGTGTATTGGGAAAATCGATTTAAATACTCTTTCGATACCAGCGCTGCTTCTCTCTTCTTCGTCGACCATTAGGAAGTCGTTGTAGCTTTTTTGTTGAAGTTGAAGCAAATTTGGAATACCCAGAACCTGTGGAGTTTTGGAAAAATCAACCCGGAGTCTATTTCCTGATTTTAGGCTGTTTAGCATAGGCGGTACCTCTTATGAAGTTTTGGATGAAAATTAAATTTTGTTAGAGAAAAATTTTAGGACAGTTTGAAACTATAAAATAAAAAGCCGCCCGAAGGCGGCGCGAAATTATTTAACTTCGACTTTAGCGCCAACTTCTTCAAGTTTAGCTTTGATTTCGTCTGATTCTGCTTTAGTAGCACCAGACTTAACTGTGAACGGAGTTTCTTCAGATGCTTTTTTAGCCTCAGCAAGACCAAGACCTGTAAGTTCTCTAAGAACTTTAATAACGTTGATTTTTTTCTCGCCTGCGCTTGCAAGGATAACATCAAACTCAGTTTTTTCTTCAGCTGCAGCTGCACCACCAGCTACAGGACCGCCAGCCATTACAACTGGTTGTGCTGATACGCCGAATTTCTCTTCAAATTCTTTTACTAACTCTGATAGCTCAAGTACTGTAAGACCGGCTATGAATTCGATAACTTGTTCTTTTGTAACTGCCATTTTAAATCCTTTACTTATATTTTATTTTATACGCCTACAGAGCAAAGCTCCTTTAGGCTACGCTAGCCGCTGAGGCACTAAAGCTAGCTGCATTCGCAGCAGACTTTATATGCTTATTAAGCTGCGCTTTCTTTTTGTTTTCTGAGTTCGTCCAGTCCTGTAACAAACATTCTTGCAGGTGCAGTCCAAACAGACAGAAGCATTCCGATAAGTTCGTTTTTGCTTGGAAGCTTAGACATTGCAACAACAGTTGCAGCATCAACAGCTTTACCGTCAAGGTAAGCAGCTTTAACAACTAGTCTGTCTTTAAAGTTATCAGCAAATTTTGCGATAAGTTTACAAACATCTAATTGATCAGCACCCCAAACAACTATATTCGTATCTTTAAGCTCAAGGCCTTCGATTTTAGCTTTTTCAAGAGCGATAGCAGCCAAAGTGTTTTTAACAACTTTAACTTTCATACCGTTAGCTCTAGCTTCATTTCTCATAGCTTCAAGTTCTTTAACCGTTACGGCTCTATAGCCGGCAACAGCAATACCTTGACTTGCAGCAAATTCAGCTGAAAGGCTTTCGATTATACTAGTCTTTTGTGTTTTTGTCATATTTTCTTCTCCTTTCCAGACCGAAGACTTCAGACAGGATTTATGGATTTCTCCACCCGTCATCATCAGTCTTAAGATAAAATTATTAGCTTATTATCTAATATCTAGAAGCTCTGACGGCTCTAGTTTTACTGAAGGCGATTGGCTTAGTGAAAGGTACCCAGCTTTTATGTATCTACCTTTTGCGCCTGCAGGTTTTACTCTGTTTAGCGTTCTTACAAGCTCATTGGCATTTTCTAGCAAATCTTCAGCAGAAAAACTTACCTTGCCTATACCTGCGTGAATGTTACCTTTTTTGTCAACTCTGAAGTTAACTTGACCGCTTTTTGCATTGTGAACAGCTTTTGTAACATCCATAGTTACAGTACCTGTTTTAGGGTTTGGCATAAGACCTTTTGGCCCTAGGATTTTACCTATTTTACCGATAATACCCATTGTGTCTGGAGTCGCTATAACTATATCAAAGTCAAGTCTTCCGTTTTTAATCTCTTCAGCTAGGTCATCATCGCCGACTACATCAGCGCCTGCCGCCTTAGCTTCTTCGGCTTTTTGGTTTTTGGCGAAAACCGCTACTCTTACTGTTTTACCAGTACCTTTTGGAAGAACAACAGCGCCTCTTACCATTTGATCGGCATGTCTTGGGTCAACATTAAGTTGAACACAAATCTCTACCGTTTCATCAAATTTTGCGCTTTTTAGCTCTCTAACAAGATTCATCCCGTCAACAAGAGCGTAATTTTTTTCTGCATCAACTTTTGCCGCAAGTGCAACAAGTCTTTTTGGTGTTTTTTTAGCCATCTCTTTTACCTTTCGCTTTTTATTGTTAAGCTACCGCATATTTAAAAGAAGCGAACGCGGTATTTCGCTCTTCATTTTGTAGATTATTCTACGACGATTCCCATACTTCTAGCAGAACCTTCAACTATTCTAGCTGCAGCTTCTTTATCTGTAGTGTTCATGTCAACTATTTTTCTGTCAACTATGTCCATAACTTGAGCTTTCGTAAGTTTGCCTACTTTGTCTTTCAAAGGGTTATTACTACCTTTGTCGATTTTTGCAGTTTTCTTGATAAGCTCAGTCATAGGGGGCTGTTTAGTAATAAAACTAAAGCTTTTGTCTGAATAAACAGTGATTACGACAGGAAGTCTCCAACCTGCTTGGTCTTTTGTTTTTTCATTGAACGCTTTACAGAATTCCATGATGTTTACGCCTCTAGAGCCGAGTGCGGGACCTATCGGTGGTGACGGGTTCGCTTTTGCGGCTTCGATTTGTAGCTTGATTTCGCCAATAACTTTTTTTGCCATCTTAAATTATCCTTTCCTTAAGATTAAACTATTTTTTCAACTTGCGTACACAGTATCTCTACTGGGGTACTTCTTCCAAAGATTGAAACATTCAGTTTCAATTTTCCGTGAGACATATCATATTCTTCAACTATACCGGTGAAGTTTGCAAACGGTCCGTCTATTATTCTTACCACTTCCGCAGTAAAGAAATTGACTTTTGGTTTTGGAGCGCTTTTATTGTGCGCTTTTTCCAAGATAAGCTCAATATCTTTATCGGAAAGTGGAGTCGGTTTTTTTGCTTCACCGATAAACTTACCTACACGAGAAAGAGCCTGAATTTTTTGCCAAAGATTTGTATCGAGATCCAGTTTTGCAAAAACATAACCAGAATAAAGAGGCCTCTCGACTATCTTTTGCTTTCCTTTTTTAAGCTCTATAACATCTTCCATAGGGACTACTATATCAGCAAGTCTCTCTTCAATGCCTTGCTCTTCTACGAGCGCCGTAATCGCTTTTTTAACGCTAACTTCACTACCGGAATAAGCTTGAATTGCATACCATCTATGAGACATCTTATTACCCTATTATTTGTTTTAGCGTGAAAGACATTATCCAGTCTATTAGCGCAAGATATAGCGCGACAACCGTAACCACTATCAATACGGCATAAAAGGCTGTTTTAACCTGTTGTTTTATCGGAAAAATTACTTTCGATAACTCAACTCTAGACAATTTAAAATAACTAATCATTTTTTCCATATTAACTCTACTTTATCAACTTTTTTAAACTTTTGGAAAAACAGCTTAAAAAAAATGACCTAAATGGCAGGGCAGGTAGGATTCGAACCCACAGCATACAGTTTTGGAGACTGTCGTTCTACCATTGGAACTACTGCCCTAAATGGAGGCAACTTTATTAAAGTTTAGCCTCTTTGTGAGTTGTGTGCTCTTTATCAAACTTGCAATATTTTTTAAATGCTAGTTTTTCAGTTTGTGTTTTCTTGTTTTTAGTAGTGTGATAGTTTCTTCTACCGCATTTTTCGCAAGCTAGGTGTACTATATCTCTCATTTTGACTCTCTTGAAATAAATAAAGGCGGGTCAAAAACCCGCCTTTTTAAAAACTACTTAAAAATTAAGCGATGATTTTAGAAACAACGCCGGCGCCAACAGTCTTGCCGCCCTCTCTAATAGCAAATCTAGTACCTTCTTCGATAGCGATTGGAGCGATTAGTTTAGCGCTAACTTTTACATTGTCGCCAGGCATAACCATTTCAACACCCTCTGGAAGAGTTATAGAACCAGTAACATCCGTTGTTCTGATATAGAATTGTGGTCTATATCCAGCAAAGAATGGAGTATGTCTACCACCTTCGTTTTTAGAAAGAACATAAATCTCAGCTTCGAATTCAGTGTGAGGAAGAATAGATTTTGGCTTACAAAGAACCATACCTCTCTCAACATCTTCTTTCTTGATGCCTCTTAGTAGAAGACCGCAGTTATCGCCGGCTTGACCTTGATCCATTTCTTTGTGGAACATTTCAATACCAGTAACTGTAGTTTTCTGAACATCTCTAAGACCAACGATTTCGATCTCTTCAGCAAGCTTGATCATACCTCTTTCAATTCTACCAGTAACAACCGTACCTCTACCAGAAATAGAGAAAACATCTTCAACAGGCATTAGGAAAGGCTTGTCAGTCTCTCTCTCAGGAGTTGGAATATATGCATCAACAGCAGCCATCAAAGCTTCTATCTTTTCAGTCCACTCATCAGTAGATCCACCCATTGCACCTTCTAGTGCTTTAACTGCAGAACCAGTACATATTGGCGTATCGTCACCTGGGAAATCGTAAGTGCTTAGAAGCTCTCTTACTTCCATTTCTACTAGTTCAAGCATTTCAGCTCTATCAGCAGCGTCAAGCATATCTTCTTTGTTTAGGAAAACAACGATATATGGAACACCAACTTGTCTTGCAAGAAGGATGTGCTCTCTTGTTTGTGCCATTGGACCGTCAGTCGCAGCAATAACAAGAATAGCGCCGTCCATTTGAGCAGCACCAGTAATCATGTTTTTAACATAGTCGGCGTGCCCTGGGCAGTCAACATGCGCGTAGTGTCTAGTCGCAGTTTCATACTCAACATGCGAAGTATTGATAGTTATACCCCTTGCTTTTTCTTCAGGAGCATTATCGATTTGATTATAATCTCTTTTTTCAGCAAGACCTCTGTTTGCAAGAACCGCAGTAATCGCAGCAGTTAGCGTAGTTTTACCGTGGTCAACATGTCCGATTGTACCGATGTTTACGTGTGGTTTCGTACGATTAAACTTCTCTTTAGCCATCTCTTTTCCTTGGATGAATTTTTTTTTAAGCTTTTGGCAATAGCATTAGGTCTTTTATGGAGCCCATAAACGGGATTGAACCGTCGACCTCTTCCTTACCAAGGAAGTGCTCTGCCACTGAGCTATATGGGCATTATATGATAAACGAACTAAAAATTAACAAAGCAGTAGAAATCAGATGGAGCGGGAAACGGGACTCGAACCCGCAACTTTCAGCTTGGAAGGCTGATGCTCTAGCCATTGAACTATTCCCGCATGGTGGTGGAAGAAGGATTCGAACCTTCGAAGGCATAACCAACAGATTTACAGTCTGTCCCCTTTGGCCGCTCGGGAATTCCACCGGCTTGTAATGTATCTGATTTGTTTTACTTTTTGTGAAACGAAGTGGAGCCGGTGAAGGGACTCGAACCCCCGACCTGCTGTTTACAAAACAGCTGCTCTAGCCAACTGAGCTACACCGGCATTTACCATTACGAAATGGAGCTGAAATTATAGACAAAACTTTTTGCTTTGTCAAGAGTATTTTTGAAAAAATTTAAAAATACTAAAATGATTTTATTTGGTAATAAACAGCGTAAGATGTGGGGATAGTTATCTTGGATATATCCAGCACAACCCTTATCTCTCTTGTTTCATTAGGTGCGAGCTGATACTTTAGATATACTTTTTGTGTTTTTACGGGTTTAAATATATTAATAAACTCTAAAATAGAGTTGTTATCTTTTTTGACCATACTAAAGAGTAAGTATGTGCCTTTGGTCGCTATTTTACCGTTATTTTTGAGCTCGCCGCTCACAATAATAGCCGGCGTATACACCAATCTGGCAATTTTAATATTTTGCAGAGATGAACCCCTAATATACTCTTCCAAATAATAGGAGCCAACAAAAGGCGCAATAAATAGCGATGCAAAAGAGCCTATATAAAAGAATACGGCAAATAAAACTCTTTTTCTAAGGATGATGCCTAGAATAAGCATAAAAATCGATGCAAAAAAAAGAACGCCGAAAAAAAGATAGTGGTAAATCAAGAAATTATGAAAAAAATCTTTGACTCCAAAAGCAAAATCCACTATTTTTTCCTGCTATTTTTCTCTTCTATACCGCTAACGCCAAATCTTCTTTTTAACTCTGCCTTGACAAGCTCTGGGTTTATTCCGCTAAAACTCAGCCCTACTAACACATGATAAACTAAGTCGGCAGATTCATAAACAATCTCTTTTTTGTCTTTATCTTTAATTGCAAAACAAAGCTCTCCCGCCTCTTCGACTATTTTTTTACATATAGTGTTTTCGCCTTTTGAGAAAAGCTTTGCGGTATATGAGGTCTCCGAGTCTGTGAATTTTTTGCTCTCTATCTCATGGAAGAGCGTATCCACCGCGCTATACACCTCGACCGTATCAATCTCTTTTTCTAGCACTCTCTTGCCGGATTCAAGGCTTGTAAAAAAACAGCTTTTTGCTCCCGTGTGGCATGCGACGCCAGTTTGTTCAACAACATAGAGTACCGTATCGTTATCGCAATCCACCAAAACATCTACAATCTTTTGCAGATGTCCACTCTCTTCGCCTTTTTTCCAAATCCGCTCTTTGCTTCTGGAAAAATAGTGTGCATAGCCCGTGTCAAGCGTTAGTCGCACGGCTTCTTCATTTACAAAGCCGAGCATAAGAACATCTTTTGTGCCGCTCTCTTGTGCTATCGCGGGGAGCAGTCCTTTTGAAAAGTCTAGTTTTAGTTTTCCGCTCATTTGGTCGCAGCGCCCTGCTTCGGTTCTTTCATATCCATCCAAATTGAAGGCATAGCTCCGCCCGGCGTTAAGAATACTTTTGCGTCTTTATTTTCTTTTAACGCATCGTTAAATTTCGCCTGCGCCTCTATCTGCTTCATTTTTACAAGATTTGTCGTCAATGATTTACCGATAAGGTCATTTGCTTGCGCTTGACCTTTTGCCTCTATGATTCTAGCCTCCGAGTTACCTTTAGCTATCTCTGCGGCTTTTTGCGCCTCTTGTTTGGCTCTTTCTACCTCATACTTTGTCCGTTCAGCCTCTTGGTTTGCTATCTGGACTCTCTCTATCTGCTCTTTTACTTTTTCAGGCAATACTATACCTCTGAGCTGTATGGAAGATATTGCGATTGGTTGATTTTTGATTTTTTCCATCGCTTTTTGCATACCTTGGGTTATAAGCACTGCGATAGCATCTCTTTTTACAGGTAACTCTTCAGCTTTAAAGTTTCCTATAACGGAACGGACTACATCTCTAACATTTGGATTTATTGTTTTGTCTTCCCAGTTAAGACCCAATGAAGCTATCGCATCAGATGCTTTTTCCGGTATAAGACTATATTGCATCGTAAGCTCTACTTCCACGGGAAGCCCTCTCGTGTCAAGCACTTGAATAGGAGCCGACCTTCTTACGCCTTTTGCGTCAGGCGTACCCTCTTCGTTATTGTAGTGCATAACCCTTACTTTGGTATCTACGACTATGACCTTCTGAATCATCGGCATAAACAAGTGAAAGCCGGGATGTAGCGGCTCTTTTTCATATTTTCCAAGAGTTACCAGTATTCCGGCTTCACCGGAGTTGATAATAACAAAGGGGCGGAAAAGCGCCATGACAACTATAACTGCAATAGCGATATATACGGCTGTCATTTTATTGCCGCCGTTAGTAAAGAACTCCGGCATTTTTGGAGGTACGAATTCACCTTTTGGTTTATTCTCGCCGCCGCCGTTTTTTTTATTGAAATAGTCGTTCATATCGACTGCCATATCAGTTCCTTAGTTTATGTATGTTAAATGTTTTTCGTATGCGGCGTCTCTACCGTTTACGATGTCAAAATATTTTTTTTGTATTTTTTCAGTAATTTCGCCCATTCTGCCTATACCGATTATTCTAGCGTCAACTTCCCTAATTGGCGTAATCTCTGCCGCCGTACCCGTAAGGAAAGCCTCTTGTGCAATATACACCTCATCCCTTGTTATTCTTCTTCTGACAACTTCTATACCCATGCTGTTCGCAATATCAATAACTGTCGCTTGCGTGATAGACTCTAGAGAATTATCGTTTGGCGGAGATACCAATTTGCCGTCTCTAATAATAAAAAAGCATGCGCCGGTGGCTTCAGCCACATATCCCTCATCATCAAGCAGTAGTGCTTCATCATATCCGCACTCTACGGCTTCATACTTCGCCATTTGAGAGTTGAGATAGTTTGCGCTTG
>Ga0209575_10001294_pt1 | contig 10479 bp, 14 predicted proteins | sample Medcelwee11metaG_FD_187172 | JGI IMG/M metagenome (GOLD analysis project Ga0209575, IMG submission 187172) | Freshwater pond sediment microbial communities from the University of Edinburgh, under environmental carbon perturbations - Medium... | ecosystem: Environmental > Aquatic > Freshwater >...
TCAATTCTAAGTCTTTCAGTCAGCTCTTTCTCGTAATCGTTTTCCTTTTGCATTACTTGCAACTTAAATTCATTTATTTTTTCGGATAAAGCATTTTTTAATTCTAACTTTTCCTCGTCAGTTGTACTAACATTGTCAATTATTGACCCGATAGAATCAACCAGCTTGCTCGCTCCTTCCGAAAGAAAATCCCAAATAGCCATTACGCAATTACTCCTAATAAATATTTTCTTAAATCAGAAATCCTATTAATCCAGCCTTTTATAAAAATTTCGTTTGCTTCTCGATTAAGAGTAATATCAACATATCGCGAAACTCGAAGAGATAGTAATAATTCCGCTAATAAATTTATATCATCGTTTGATTTTACCATTGATAATGCAATTAGTGTTTGTCGTCCGATGTCGCCGTCAACTTCCACGTCTTTGAATAATTGTTGCTTTCGGTTAATTACATTCAAACATTTCTGCAAATTTGTGGAAGCAATTACCTTGCCTTGATTAACCGCTTGATCATAAACTATTATTCCAATTGCAGTCGGAACTTCGTTTAATCTCAAACTTTGCCAAAATTCGGTAAAATAAAAAGCTTCGACGCTCACTTGTAGAACCTTTGAAGATTTTAATTCAGCTAAATAATTAGGCTTTTTCTTAATTTCATCAATAATTGCCCAAAGTTCTAAATTTGGGTGCATTTTTCTACTTATTCCAGAATATGTTTCACCGCCCAAATCATCAGCGATATTAGTTAGAACTCCATGTCCTTCCCATTTCTTGGTAAAGCTGTTTGCTTTATAAAATTTCTCATCAAACGGAAAGTTTTTGTTATCCATTATTTAGACCTTTGTAATAACTTTTTAATATCGCTTTTAATCTCATTCAAATCTTTCTTAACGTCAGTTAATTGAGTTTCATATTCTTTTCTTGTCACAAATTTTTCCGTTAGTACTTCGTAAGGAATTAGCTCGTGTTCAACACGCTGAATGTCTTTAACATTTTCTTCAGTACGAGCATCAAGTTTATTCACAAAAGAGATTAAGATAATTGTATATGCAATGAGCATTATCACCGCAGAAATATTTTTTTTAATAAAATCCATTTTCCCTACCATTTTTCATTTTAAATATTCCCCAATCTTTACTTCTAAGTGATGATTAAAGATATTGTTTATAGAATGCACAATAAAAACTTTATCCTCGTAACCTACGCCATAACCCACTTCCAACTGAGCGTCGACTGCACAAAACAATTTATGCGTAATTTTGTAATTGTTCGTTTGGTCAATAAATACCTCATTGCTTGCTAAAGGTCTTACTTTTGCATCAATAGTTTGTAGTGGTTCCCATGCATCTGAAAACCCACCCACTCCGTCAGCTGTTTGCACCTTTTGATAAATTGGTATTTTCTCGGTATAGAAATCGCTAATCACGAGGTTTTCTTCCTCGTTTTTTTGTTTCCTTTTTGGGTTTTTCGCTTGTTAAATCAGCTTCTATTTGGGCTTCTTTCACTTCGCTTTTGGCTTCAATTTCAATATTAGTTACTGGTTTAGCTGCACCGTCTTCAATCCAACGAGAAGCAATTTCTGGACGAACTTCGACTTCCTCTCCAGCTTTCTTTGTTATTCCATAAACGGATTTTTCTTTTGTTAAAATAACTTTCATTGTTAACTCCAATCAATTTTTTGATAAGGTCTTATTAAATTTTCTATTTCGGACTGCAATTCAACAGAACCAAAATAAGTTGCCGAATAATCTGAGAATCTTTCCGATTTTAACTTTTCTTTTCCAGTTATGATAAAAACATTAACCATCCGTGCAATTACCAGCTTAATATTTTTATCAAAAATAGATTGATTTAATCGAACTTCCAGTCCAAAATCTTCATCATTTAAGGACTCTTCAACAATAATTTTCCCACTTGTAACTGAAACAACTTTATAAAATCCGTCATTCATTCCAGAACCACGAACAAGCAAAACCATATTAGGCTTTACATACTCAAATGTTTCGTATGGGTCATTTATTGATTTATCGGACTCAGAAAAGGTTATATATTCACTAACGATATTTATATTTCTCAAATTTGCCATGAAATAGTTATTCGTATTAACGAAAAACATATTTTGAACAATTGGAATTAAATCATCAATCAACGAATCTTTTGATGTGTCTGATTCCGAAATGCCAATTAAAGGCTTTACTTCTTCTTTAGTTATTATATTCATATTGCTTTATAATTACTCGGAGTTTCCTCCGAGTAACAACCATTCACTAATTAAGGAAGTAAACCGACTAAAACAGACACAGAACCAACTACCGCCGCATCGTCGCTATAAAGGACGGCACGTGTGTAAGGTTTTGCATTTACCGATGGAGTAAAACGTCCAAGAATTGCACCAGCTTCGTGTACGGTTTCCTCTGATACAGTTTCTGTGAAAATTACACCAGAATCCGCATAAGTTACGCCGTCTTCAGAATCTTGCAATTTAATTGTAATTGTTTTTGTAGATGCTAAAGTTATTTCAGAATCAACTTTTGCAACTGCTTCTAATTTGCTTTGCATTCCAGAAAAATCAAAAATAGATCCGTTGCCATTAACGGATGTATTTTGAGGAATTGCTTGCTCTTTGGCTAAAAAGCCAGTTTCGTAATCAGTTAAAACATTTTTGTACATCACTTACCTCTTCTCTTAAGCTACGTTAATTTTATTTTCAGTTCCTTGATTGAAATTGTAAGAAGTAACAATTGGAACACCGTTCCATTTACCAAATCTTCTGTCAATTTCCTTATCACCATTGTTATAGGTGATTTGTGAGCCTTTGTAAGCATTAAGCAAAGTCAAGGCTTTGTCGTGCATGAATAAGAATGTATTGGATGAATTTCCATGTACATTTGAGATTAAATCGTCAATCATTCCTGCAGTTGGAAGAGTGTCTTTTGTTATGTTCACAATTGCAGAAACTGTTTTTTTACTTGCAATTTGTAAACCAAAATATCCTTTTAGGGACATTCCGTAAACTAATCGACCAGTTGAATCTTTGTATTTTGCACCACCAGAAATTGCTTCCACTTTCAATAATGAGCCAGCAACAAAGTTTGAAGGGTCATACAATCCAGTTGTTTCACCTTCAACAAATCTAACTGCGATAATTAAATAATTGCTGTTTGCAGTTCCACCAGCATCAAATAACATTGGAGCGGATGCTTTATGGTTATCTTTTGCGTATTGCAAGAAATTGTTGTAAAGAATAGCTCTTTCAGCATCGCTTCCAGATTTTCTCAAAATTGATGGCAATTTTGTTGCAAAATATTTATTCGCACCACCGTACTGAGTTGCTTTGTCTTCGCCGACTTCAGCAATTCCACCCATAATTGATAAATCAACTTTTTTCAATTTGGACTCAGATTTTACCACTGGCAATGGTTGATCAAGTTGAACAAATCCAGCTCCAGTGACATCGACTATTTCATCATATTGATTAAATAATCCGTGTGAAGATTTTTCAAAAGGAACAACTTTTAGAATTGGACTATCTTCTGTTAGTTGATCAACTTGTTTTGGTTGTTTTTTAGCGTATAAAACGCTTAGTTCTTGTAAAGTTGGCATTTTTTTACCTCGTTAATGTTAATTAGCCTTAAAAATTTCATTAATATAATCTTCCGTGCTAACTTCTTTCATTTCGTTAAAATTTAGATTTTTGTTTTCGTTTGGGGGATTTCCATTTATAACTTCTTTCCCAAAATATTCGGGGTAATTGGTTGCAACTGATTTCACCTTTTCCTCAACAGCTTTTACGCCGTCTTCGGTTTCAAAATCCAATTTTTCAACTTCAAATTCCGATAAAGCGTGCTTTACGAATTTTTGATTGATTTGAGCACCGGTTAATTTTTCTTTTAAAAGATTCAATTTCTTTTCACGTGAAATTAAAGCGTCTTTTTCTTTCCCAGAATCTTCAAATTTCTTTAATTGAGTTTGAAGTTCAGCAAGTTGAGATTCAACCGTTTGGTCTTTATCTTTTGCACCTTTCTCCAATTCAGCAATTTTTGTTTTGAAAGTTTCTGTTTCAGCTTTAAGAGTCTTATTTTCTTCGTTTAGTGTATTAAACGTTGTTTTTGGGATATAGTCCTTGTCATCCAACAAGTATAAATTCTTACCTCCAATAACGTCTTTCAACTTTCCGAAAGATTCATCTCCAAGAGTTTCTTTAATTTTGTCCGTAATTTTCATTGTATCTCCTATTGGTTATTTTATGCTTGCAATCCACCAAGCCTATTTGTTTATTTTATGCTCTTAACATCGAGCAAGATTATCAGTTGCAAGTTTAATTAATTCTAAAAGGCGTGTCATCCTATTTATTATTAGGATTATTTGATTTGGGAATAATAAAAAAGCCGATAAAGTTTTACCTCTATCGGCTTATTTTCTATTTTCCATTGTTTAAGTGGATTAACTCAGCCACTTGAAAAGTAGAATCATAATCCTTCAATCTCGATAATTGTTGTACATCTGCAGTTTATATCTTCTTTCGCAATTCCAGAAAGTCTCGGTGCTGACGTTTTATATCCGCCTGGCAAAGTAAATTCCTGGTCGATTCCTACTTTTTGTCCATCCATTGATTTATGAGTGTCTCTCGTTCTATTATCAATTGCTGAAACCCAAACTTTTACGGAGGTTAACCCCAATTTATCCAAATGCTTCTTTGCTTCCGATTGAGCCAAAACTTGCGCTGAACTTCTCGAACGTCCAGCCTCAGTTCTTACAACTCTCAAAACTCGCGAATAACTTGCCGAACTTCTACTTGTAATTTCTTTCGCAATCTTAGAATATCCGCTTCCTTTGATTAACCCTTGAGTAATTTCATCTCTAATTTGACGTAAATAGATTGCTTTACTTTCCTTGATTCTATTATCCCAACCAACCAAATCAAAGGGATTAACAACAGATGCATTTATTGAATTTTGCTGCAATTTCCCAAAATTTATATCAACACCAATTTCTTTAATAGCTTCCGAGTAAGCAAATGAAGATAGTTCATAAGAGCTTTTAAAAGATTCCTTAATTGCTTCGGAAGTTATATTTATTTCGCTTTTTGAAAGTTCTTTAACTATTCCAGCAATTTTAGATTCAAGTATTTTCATTCTCTTGTAAGCAATCATATCAGCAAGCTTTACCGAATCTCCATACTTTTCATACATCAAAGCAATTTCGTTTTTCAACCTGGATAATGATTCCAAGTATTGCTTAGCAATTTCTTTTTCAAACTTTGCAATTGTTTTATCCCATTCTTTGTCGGAATGTTTTTGCAAATCGTAAAGTTTTTTATTTAGCTTACTCATCGACTATATCCCGATATGGATCTGTTTCATCTTCCTTTTGCTTTTTAAGCCTTTCCATTTCTTCTGTTACATTGTTTATCCAAGGATGGTTTGCAATGATTGTTTCGTCAGAAATTATCCCTTTGCTCATTTGAGCAATTTCAACAACTTCTTTATCATTGACTATTAGGGATTTATTAAAGATTACATCAAATCCCGTCAAATCTAAATTTTTCTTCAATATTTTTTCTGAGTATATTTTTACAAACTCGGAAAATTGACTGAAAACATCCTTTGCAGATGAAATTACGAGATTTGATTTTAAGTCCAAGCCACCATACATAAATTTTAAGGAAATACCGCTCGGAGAATTGCCAAATTTATCAATTTTAGGGTTAACGCCCATTCCAAAGACAAAGATATTATCCTCAATTCTATTCATGTGGGAATCGTAAGCCGTTGTTGGAATTTCAAGAGTTTTGCTAACCGCATCTCCATCGGCTTTTACTTTCATTGCATTAAAAGTATGTAAATTGTACATAAATTCAGATAGTGAAGAACCTTCGTACCCTTTCAAAATCCAAATTGCACGTGCTATATCAACAATTTTATTGCTCAAATCGCTTAAGTTAAAATCATAGTCATCTACAAGAGATTTTATCGTTTGCAAGTCAGTCATTCTTTCAGCATTATTTTCCAACTCAATAAACGGAACCAATCCCCAACTTTCTGCTTTTGTTGAACTCGAAAAAGTGTTAGTTCTGTACCAATGTCCTCTTGGATTTGGATCAATTGGAGATTTTATCAATTCCCCTTTGAAATCTTCCGAAAGAAAGAAAACATCTTTATCAGTCCATATTTCAACTTGAAGCAAATCCTTTTTCTTGGTTGCTCCATATTCTTTGTAATATGTTTCCTGGTAATAATGACGAATTACTGATTTTAGTTTTTTAGAATACGAGTTTTCATAGATAGGAATAATTTCAGTTGCTGGAATAATTGTATAAGCAAACTCTCCCTTTTCGTTAATATAAATGTGCAAATAAGAAGCTCCGTTGTTACTCGCAGCTTTTATTATTTCAAATGTCGTTTTATGGAACGAGGACTTTGAAAGAATATCATTCAAAAATGGCTGAGTGTTTTTTACTTGAAACGTTGCTGGACGTGATGCAATGTAGCTTGCCTTTTGGTCAACTAACAATTTGTGATAAGCGTGGACAATTCTTTTATTACTTTTGTTTAAGTCTTTCATTACTTCAAGATTAACAAAATATTCGCGAAAATCGTGTTTAAGAATTTCATTTTTTACCTTGTAATATTTTGTTCCGTCAAGCATTGCCTCAAATTGCTCCGATTCACGAACTTCTTTTACTAAGTTCTTAATTGTTTCAGTTGCCGTCAATGATGCAAACTCGCCCATTTTTAAGTTAATTATATCATTTTGTGTCAAATACATTGTATAAACTCCTTATGTTAAAAATTCTAATTCGGTTTCCGCTTGCGAATCTTCCATTGCATACCTTAAAGCATCCATTAAATGATTATATGCGTCAATTGGCTTGTTAATTGTATTTCCTTTTCTATTATCCCAAGCGTAATTATTTAATTCAAGAATTGAAAACGTACAACTTGGATGAACTATCACTTTATACTGTTGAATTAGTTGGATTCCATTTGATACAGAATCAGCACCTTTTTTCGCACCCTCAATCCTCGAAATTCCATATCGTTCAATTTCTGCAATGCTTTTAGGTTCGGAACTATCTGCTATAATTCGTTCTTTGCTACAGCCTTTATATTTTAGCATTTCAGCAATTTCATTATTTAGCATACCTTTTTGATAATGTTCGTCATATATGAAAATTTCTTTTCTATCATTATCAACCAGAATTCTAATAAATGCGCTTGGATCTACCGTGTAACCAAAATCAAGCCCATTAGGAGCTAAAATATTTTTACGTTCTTTTATAATTTCATTGATGTCAAACTCTTTTTCTATCCAATTATCATAAATCAAACCTTCTGCAACGCCCCAATTTCCAAGACCTTCAATCTTATATCTTCTCGGATTTTTTTCTTTCATTTCTTCGAACAATTTAATGTCATCTTCGCCCAAGAACTCGTTTTGCAGGTAAGTAGTTGTTTGGGAGTAAACATTTTCGCTTTCTTCGTCAAAAAAACGTTTTTTAACCCAATGTTTTTCGTTCCACGGGTTAAGCGTTCCAGTGATCTGTTTGAATAGTGGAGCTGGCAATTCTCCGCGAATTGACATATCTATCATATTAAAATCTTGCTCGCTTGCAATTTGGAAAAATTCCTCAAACCAAACCCAACACAAATAACCCTTTTCAACAGTAATCGAGGTAACGGACATCGGGTCATCAAGTCCGCGAAATAATATTTTTTGTCCAGTTGGCAAATAAGTAATTTCAAGTGGTGAAATTGTGCTTTTCCATAAATGAGAAACTCCTAATCGATTTATCGCCCACTTCAATTGAGCAAATGTTGAGTCTTTATGGTCTTTATACACTTTTCGGACGATTAAAGAATTTGCTCCAGCATATTTCATCATATTAAAAATAAACCAAAGAGCCGTTGTAGTTGATTTTTTCGAGCCACGTCCGCCAATTACAACTCGGTAGCGTCTTCTCGTTTCCCAGTAATTTTTGTAACCTTTCCCGATTATATTTTGCAGAATAACCTTACTCATCGAGTTTCTCAACGAAAGTTATCGAAACTTCACCTTTGTGGGTAACAACATCCTCATAAAGTCCAAATAATTTATCTCTATCTCTTGCAACTTCAAGAGCAAGCTTAATGTCGCCCATCCCTTTTGCTTTCCCAAACAAAAATTCTCTATCTCGGATTGCTCGAATAAATGCGTCTTGGCTTTTGTCTTTACCAATTTTCTTCACCAATTTGCGAGCTTCAGCAATATATCTTTCGGCTTGACGAATACTTACACTAAACTTTTCAGTAACAACAACTATTAACTCCGCAGTTCTCGGAGCGCTTATCCATCTATCGTTTTCAAGTAACAAGCTGGCCACAGCATCAACTCGACTCCAATATTTTTCGGTATGTATATCTTTCGTAACTGGCATTATTCACTAATCTCAAAGAATAAATCGTTAGCTTTTAGACTATTTTCCATCACATCACCGTTAAACTTTTGTACGAATTTGTCGCCCTTTCCAATCTTATACTTAAAAATCTCTTTAATGTTTAGATTGTTGTCACTACAAATTTTATGTACAATTTCATTAAACTTGTATTGACTTCCACCAATGTTAAGAAGTAATATTTTCCCTTTTTTCAAAGATTTTAAGGTTTTTAATATTAATTCTTTCAAGAATTTTTCGTTAAACTCATCTAAGGTTTTATATCTATTGTAAGCTTGCGTTTCTTCATCCGTGTAAATCTCGGTGTCAAAATATGGTGGCGAAGTAAAAGCAAAATCAAAATATCTTTCCGGTAGTTCTAAATCTTCAAAAGGTAAGTTATTTAATTTTATTTCTGGTCTTTCGGTAATTTCGGAAGAAAGGATAAAATCTTTCAATTTTAACAATCCTTGAAAGGTTTTAGTTGACGGGTCTGTCGCAAGATATTCACCACCAATTAATGCAGATGAAAACCCGAGCATTCGCCCACCCCAACCAGCACAAGGATCAAGGACTTTTGCTCCAAGTCCACAATAATCGAGATATATTTGCCGAGCCAAAAACGGCTTAAATTCGTGAGCTATTTGCGTTCCAGTTCCAACCTTTGCCGTATTTATATAAAAATTATGATGAACAACCTCTTTTTGCTTTGTAATCCATTGTGAAAGGGAAGAAAGCATTCCCCTATCTTTTTTTATAAACGCTTCCGAAGCAGAAAGTTTTCTGTTATTTATTTTCGTTTCAAGCCGATGAGGATTAAAAAGCAATGATATATCCGACCCGACATTTTTTGCACCGCTACACAAACGATTAAATTGATGCATTGCTAAAGGATAATCAATTATCCTTTTGATAATATCTTCCGTTGATTCAAAGTTTGGGAAATGCTCTTTAACCGCAGTTTTCAATTGTTCTTGAGAAAATATAAATCTATATTTTTCCTCTTCTTCATCGCCCATATTAGATAAATATTCTTCCTCAAATTTATCAAGATTTATATTTGGTAATTCAAGATATTCTTTAATCTCATTAAAATTAACTTCAGCTCCATTTTCAAAAATAAAAGCAAAAAGACCTTCGTCCGTAATCTCTCCAAAGCTGCTATTCAATGCTAACAACTTTTCTTTAGCCTCAGATTTGTCTTTTGCGTCGACAAAAACGGCTGGCAATCTTAAATCAATTGTTCCGTCTTTTTGCTGGAATTTATATCCCTCTTGAGCCAATTCTTTACAAATATAATCACGTCCGTGTCCGTCCAGTGTAAATAAATTCTCTCCGTCTTGCCAAATATAAATAGGAAATGAAAACCCATATTTGATGATTAGTGAACGTAAGGAATATAATTGCTCCCTTGTACGATTCTTTAATTTGCCTTGAATTGGTTTAAGTTGCTCAATTTCAACTAAATGTGAAGATGTACATGCTATTGGAATTACTTTTTCAACTTGCTTCTTTTGCATAAATAATCGTCTCGATTGTTTTAACTGATGTAAAATACTCGTCGGCAAGGTTTTCCCTCGCCTCTTTTGACTTTATTCCGCGAGTTCGTAAATCGTCATATTTTTGACGAATTATTTCATTTCGCAAGAAAGTATCTGGCAAAACATTGTGTTTTACCAGGACTTCTAACAGATCTATTTTAAGTTGGTCTTTCATATCACAATTATAATTTTTTAATAAGTGAAAAAAATCCTAAAAATCTTTAGGATTAATTAGTTTGTTAGTTCCCAGCTTTTGTTTTTGCCAATAACTGATATTAATTTCTTGGTTTCGGAGTTACATTTTGGACAAAGTGGTAACTTTGCCTCTCGTTCCTCTTTCATCGAAATATAGGTTTTCTCAAATTTGTGTGAACAATTGCAGCATTTATATTCACGAGTCATTTTATAACCCAAATAGCATGGTGAACTCCAATAGCAGCTGCAAGTAGAACTATTTTAAGCCAAATAAGAACCGTTCCGAGTTTTACATAAATCGCATCAAAAACATCGTTCTTGTTATCAA
>Ga0209575_10001296_pt1 | contig 10442 bp, 6 predicted proteins | sample Medcelwee11metaG_FD_187172 | JGI IMG/M metagenome (GOLD analysis project Ga0209575, IMG submission 187172) | Freshwater pond sediment microbial communities from the University of Edinburgh, under environmental carbon perturbations - Medium... | ecosystem: Environmental > Aquatic > Freshwater >...
CATCCCGTGTTACCGGAACTTCAGCCTGACCAAGGATAGATCACAAAGTTTCGCGTCTACCCCTACTAACTATACGCCCTATTCAGACTCGCTTTCGCTTCGGCTCCAACTCTTAAAGTTTTAACCTCGCTAGTAAGGGTAACTCGTAGGCTCATTATGCAAAAGGCACGCCGTCACCCCAACTTGCGTCAAGGCTCCGACCGATTGTAAGCAAATGGTTTCAGGTACTATTTCACTCCCCTGTTCGGGGTGCTTTTCACCTTTCCCTCACGGTACTAGTTCACTATCGGTCTCTCAGGAGTATTTAGCCTTGCGGGATGGTCCCCGCAGATTCAGACAGGATTTCTCGTGTCCCGCCTTACTCAGGATTCCGGCTGTTATACAAATACTGTCCCGTACCGGGGTTTCACCGTCTACGCCCTACCTTTCCAGGTAGTTCCAGTTCATATTCATATATCGTATGCCAGTCCTACAACCCCGACGTTGCCTAAACAACTTCGGTTTGGGCTGTTCCCATTTCGATCGCCACTACTCTGGGAATCACTCTTGTTTTATTTTCCTCCGGGTACTTAGATGTTTCAGTTCTCCGGGTTCGCCTCTATATTACTATAGATTCCAGGTCTTCAACCTGGAGGGTTGCCCCATTCGGATACCTGCGGATATATCGGATATTTGCTCCTCCCCGCAGCTTTTCGCAGCTTGTCACGTCCTTCTTCGCCTCTGAGAGCCAAGGCATCCACCATTTGCTCTTAATTACTTTCTTGAGTAATCTCTTATTAACTTACAATTTTAAAAAAATTCTAGAAAAATTTTCTCATAAAACCAATATGTCAAAGAACGTTTACGCCTTTCGGCGGATAGTGGAGAATAACGGATTCGAACCGTTGACCCTCTGCGTGCAAGGCAGATGCTCTAGCCAGCTGAGCTAATTCCCCTGGCTGATGTGCGATTTGCAATGTGCGAATTGCGAATTGATAATTCGAAAATCGCAAATCGAAATTCGCAAATCTCAGTAGTCCCACTCAGAGTTGAACTGAGGACCTCTACATTATCAGTGTAGCGCTCTAACCAACTGAGCTATGGGACTGCTTTCAATCTGTCAGTCTGTCAGTCAGTTGTTCGGCTGCCGGACTGACGGGTAAAAGTATATTTTAAAAATGAAGTAGTCACAGGCGTGATTCATAACTCTGACCGTATCAATCATCTCCAGAAAGGAGGTGTTCCAGCCGCACCTTCCGGTACGGCTACCTTGTTACGACTTAGCCCCAGTCACTAGTTTTACCCTAGGCCGCTCCTTACGGTTACGGACTTCAGGCACCCCCAGCTTCCATGGCTTGACGGGCGGTGTGTACAAGGCCCGGGAACGTATTCACCGCGCCATGGCTGATGCGCGATTACTAGCGAATCCAGCTTCACGAAGTCGAGTTGCAGACTTCGATCCGAACTGAGACCGGTTTTCGAGATTAGCATCCTGTCACCAGGTAGCTGCCCTCTGTACCGACCATTGTAACACGTGTGTAGCCCTGGACATAAGGGCCGTGCTGATTTGACGTCATCCCCACCTTCCTCTCACCTTACGGTGGCAGTTTCGCTAGAGTCCCCTGCTTTACCAGATGGCAACTAACGATAAGGGTTGCGCTCGTTATGGGACTTAACCCGACACCTCACGGCACGAGCTGACGACAACCATGCAGCACCTTGCAGAAAGCCCCGAAGGGAATTTCTATCTCTAAAAAATGCACTCTACATTTAAGCCCAGGTAAGGTTCCTCGCGTATCATCGAATTAAACCACATGTTCCTCCGCTTGTGCGGGCCCCCGTCAATTCCTTTGAGTTTCAACCTTGCGGCCGTACTCCCCAGGTGGATTACTTATTGCTTTTGCTTAGCCGCTGACAGTGTATCGCCAACAGCGAGTAATCATCGTTTACGGCGTGGACTACCAGGGTATCTAATCCTGTTCGATCCCCACGCTTTCGTGCCTCAGCGTCAGTGTCGGCTCAGTAAGCTGCCTACGCAATCGGTGTTCTGTGTAATATCTAAGCATTTCACCGCTACATTACACATTCCGCCTACCTTAACCAAACTCAAGACTATCAGTATCAACGGCAGTTCTGCAGTTAAGCTGCAGGATTTCACCACTGACTTAATAGTCCGCCTACGCACCCTTTAAACCCAATGAATCCGGATAACGCTCGCATCCTCCGTATTACCGCGGCTGCTGGCACGGAGTTAGCCGATGCTTATTCCCAGGGTACCGTCAATTGCGCAACACGTGCGCAAGTTTCTCCCCCTGGAAAAGCAGTTTACAACCCATAGGGCCGTCTTCCTGCACGCGGGATGGCTGGTTCAGGCTTGCGCCCATTGACCAATATTCCTCACTGCTGCCTCCCGTAGGAGTCTGGTCCGTGTCTCAGTACCAGTGTGGGGGACCACCCTCTCAGGACCCCTAAACATCAAAGCCTTGGTAAGCCGTTACCTTACCAACTAGCTAATGTTACGCATGCCCATCCCGTACCGCCGGAACTTTAATTATCAAAAGATGCCTTCCAATAATATTATGGGATATTAGTCCGAATTTCTCCGGGTTATCCCCCTGTACAGGGTAGGTTGCATACGCGTTACTCACCCGTCTGCCGGTCGCCACCAAAGTATTGCTACCTCGTGATGCCCCTCGACTTGCATGTGTTAAGCCTCCCGCTAGCGTTCATCCTGAGCCAGGATCAAACTCTTCATTGTAATATTTCTTATCTATTACCTTCGAGGATCAATCCGGTCTCCAAATACTTATCAAAAGAATTGCTAGGTTTTGGCGAGTCATTACTCTCGCCTGTGTGCTACTACTTCATCATTAATTCAAAGAACTTCTTTTTTCCAATTTCTTGGGGTGACAAAAGTAACGCTTCCTGATTTACCCGCCAAATATTTTTTCAAATATTTTCTTCTTTTTTTTGTCCACCAAAAGAAAGTCAAAAGCGGCTGCAAATATAAAGGCATTTCTGAAAATGACAAGAGAGAGAAAAAAAAATACTCTAAATTCGCATCTGGAACTTTTGCAACATGGCCAATCTCGTAATCATACCAACATACAACGAAAAGGAAAACATCACCGAGATGGTCAGGGCTATAACATCTTTGCCCGTCCCTTTCGAAATCCTGGTCATCGACGACAACTCCCCTGACGGCACGGCCGCCCTGGTCAAATCAATGCAGCCTGCATTCCCGAATCTCCACCTTCTGGAACGGCCAGGAAAGATGGGACTGGGAAGGGCCTATATTGCCGGATTTGACTGGGCAATGCAGAGAGACTATAAATATATATGTGAGATGGATGCCGACTTCTCGCACAACCCCCTCGATCTCGTAAGGCTCTTCGAAGCCTGCGACCGTGACGGGGCAGACCTGGCGATAGGCTCAAGATATATCTCCGGAGTAAACGTTGTCAACTGGCCGCTGAGCAGGGTCCTGATGTCTTATATCGCATCAGTGTATGTCAGGCTGGTGACCGGAATGAAAATAAAAGATACAACTGCCGGCTTCAAATGTTACAGGAGCGAGGTCATCCGAAACATCAGACCTGACCATATAAAATCAGTGGGTTACGGCTTTCAGATAGAAATGAAATTCACGGCATGGCTCCTTGGCTACAGAATTGTTGAGATACCAATAGTCTTTACAGACAGACGTGCAGGAACATCAAAAATGACCGGTGGTATCTTTAACGAAGCTCTATGGGGCGTACTTCGAATGAAAGCAGTAAGCCTTTTCAGACATCCCCGGCGCATGGAAGCCTGAACACTGAATAAACAGAAAGCACAATGAGCAGTCTGCTGATCACAAATGCCACAGTAATCAATGAGGGACACACCCGGAAGGCGGATGTCCTTACCCGCGGCGACCGGATTACAGCCATAATGCAGGCAGGAAAAGGTGTTGCAGAACCCGGAACAACTGTAATTGACGCCAGGGGCCTCTGGCTCCTTCCCGGAGCAATAGACTCCCACGTTCATTTTCGTGAACCCGGACTCACCCACAAGGGAGACATCTATTCAGAGAGTGCAGCGGCTGCCGCCGGCGGGGTTACCTCTTTCATGGACATGCCCAATACGGTTCCCCAGACTACTTCTTTAAAGGAATGGGAGCTGAAAAACGAAACCGCTGCAGGCAGATCAGTCATCAACTATTCATTCTACCTGGGAGCAACAAACAGCAACGGGGAGGAGACAGAACAGGCTGATCCCCGCAAGGTATGCGGCATAAAGGTGTTTCTTGGAGCATCCACAGGTAAGATGCTTGTGGATGATGAAAAACACCTCGACGAAATATTCAGTATCGCTAAACTTCCTGTTGCCTGTCACTGCGAGGACGAGGCAACAATCAAACGGAATGCCGTGGCGTACAGAGAAAGCTACGGTGACGACCCCGATCCGGCCATCCATCCCCTGATCCGAACCAGGGAAGCTTGTCTGATATCTTCTTCTGCGGCAGTGAAACGGGCAAAAAGGCTGAATACAAAACTGCACCTGCTTCACCTCTCTACTGCTGAGGAAATGGATCTGCTTACCCGCGGAAATGATGTTGCATCGAAGAAGATTATCGGGGAAGCCTGCGTTCATTATCTGTGGTTTGACGACTCGGATTATGCCACCCGGGGAAATTTAATAAAATGGAATCCTGCCATCAAAAGGGCTTCCGACCTTGAGGCACTGCGCGAAGCCGTAATTGACGGCAGACTTGACATAATATCGACAGACCATGCCCCTCATACTTTTGAGGAAAAGAAAGAGTCATATTTCAAAGCCCCTTCAGGAGGCCCGCTCGTTCAACATTCACTCGTAATGATGCTCGAACTGTGCCACAGGGGTGTCTTCTCTCCGGAGCTGATTGTAAGTAAGATGTGCCATAATCCTGCCACCGTGTTCAGCATCTGCGACCGTGGATTCATTCGCGAAGGCTATAAGGCTGACCTGGTTCTTGTCAACCCCGACTCTCCATGGACTGTCACTCCTGACAACATATTATATAAGTGCGGATGGTCACCTCTTCAAGGCACCACATTCCGCAGCAGGGTTGTAACAACCGTTGTAAACGGCAGGATAGTTTTCAGCAACGGCCATCTGACCGGTGAAAAGGCGGCGGAGATGCTACAGTTTGAAAGATAAAATCATAGCAGCGAAATGAGCAAAAATCATATACTTCTCTTTCTGTTTCTGGTGCTGATGACATCCTGCGGCGACAGCGGAAGAGTGCCGCCTGCAGACTCCCGGGCAGGGACCGGCGGAAGCGAGCCGCCGGCTTCGGCAGCAACCTCACAGGACCTTGTTCTGATTGCTTCAGATATCGTAACCGAGGTTATAGTCAGACCTGACCCCGAAGGTGATCCCTGGGAGGTTGAAAAGGTCGCCGGTTACAGAGGTGACATAATGGTAAATACAATATTCAGCCTCATCTACGAGGGAAAGCTCACCGCCTATGACTATCATTCAGGAAACCCGATGAAACCGGCCGAAGTGAGAGATATCGAAAAAGAATTCAGTAACGACCGTTCAAAAATCGGAAAGCTCTCCTTCACCGAGGACTGGTATTATGACCCTGCTTCAAACAGAATTGAAAAAATCGCAAAATCGGCTGTCTTCGGTTATGAAATCTATAACGGTGAAGGGAAAGTCTATGCATACAGGGCTGCATTCAGAGTAGATATGGGCAGCCCGGATTCACTTTCGCCTGGTGACAATCCTTAAATCGTTCCTGGTCGTCTGTGAAATCAGCACCTCCATGCCATCTGTTATTCTCTGAAAAGAGTCCCCGTCATAGTGCCTTACAGTAAGCATCTCAGCCCCCTCATTAAAGAGTATTGTGTAATCCCTGCGTAGCTTTTCGAGGACCCTGCCTATTTTAGTTTCCTCGTTGTCAGCACAGACATTTATGCTGACGGCACCTGCCTGGACCATGTTTACTTTAACCCCGTTTTCTGAAAAGAGGTGAAACACATCAGCCAGGTTTTCTCCCATCACGAAAGAGAGGTCTTTGGGAAGAACTGATATAAGTATCTGGTCCTCTTTTCGTACGTAGATTGGTTTCGCCTGTCCCGGGGTGCCCTCCTCCGATATTACAGTACCAGGTGCTTCATGATCAATGAACGATCTGACATGCATCGGTATCTTCTTGTTATGCAGCGGCTTGATAGTGTTGGGATGGATGACTTTGGCGCCTGAGAAAGTCATCTCAACGGCTTCGTTGTAGGATATGTTGCTTATGGTCTCTGCAGTAGAGAGCCACCGGGGATCAGCACTCATGATTCCGGGAACATCTTTCCACACAACTACCTTTTCGGCATCCAGCATATTTGCAAGGAGTGCCGCGGTATAGTCTGACCCTTCACGCCCCAGTGTGGTGACCTCGCCTCCGCTGGTTGCACCTATAAATCCCTGAGTGACACTGATGGCTGCATCACTGTTTCTGAAAGCCGTAACTATTCTATAGTTTGACTCCTCCCATTCAATACCTGCATCGCGGTGCCTGCTGTCGGTGACCAGCAGCTTCCTGATGTCCCACCACTCCGTGTGCAATCCCCGCGACCTGAGCCAGGCCTCCACAACCATCGTTGACCAGACCTCACCCATCGAAACAATCATGTCATAGTCATGGTCATAGTCGCCGCTCACGGTGTTTTCAAGCCTTGTCAGAAGCTCTGAAACCGACGCATTGATAAGGTCAGCAGCGTCTGACCCGGTGCCGAAAAGATCAGTTATCACTGAATTATGATACCCTGACAAAGCTCCGATTTTCTCTCTGTAGCCTGCATCGCCCACGTACCACAGCCTGAGTACCTCTTCCAGGGCATTGGTGGTCTTTCCGAACGCAGATACGACAACAACCAGCCTCTCTTTCTCCTTCATGACAATGTCACAAAGGTTCCTGATACCTGCAGCATCACGTACAGAAGCACCTCCGAATTTATATACTATCATTTCTAGGTTTGGTTTACACAAAAGTATAACTTAGCCATCGTTATGCAATTACCCTTTAGAAAATTGATAATAACCGGTAACCCGAACCAGAATGTCAAGTTATGATATTGTCAGTCTGAACGATTTCATTATCAGGAAGCAGAAGGATTTTTCATATGCACGCGGTGAACTGTCGAGCCTGCTTCATCATATAGGTACGGCAGCGAAAATGGTGAACTCGAAGATGCGGAAGGCCGGGCTTGTGGAGATAATCGGCAAGTCAGGTATCCGGAATATCCAGGGAGAGGAACAGCAGAAACTTGACCGTTATGCTGATGAGGTTTTCATTGATGCGCTGAAGGCCAGCGGCGAATGCTGCGGTATTGCTTCAGAAGAAAATCAGAACGAAGTGGTCTTTACAGATTCACTCGCCCGGAAAGGGAAGTACATTGTATGCATGGATCCGCTCGACGGGTCGTCAAATATAGACTACAACGTCTCTGTCGGAACAATCTTTTCAATCTACAGACGTGTATCAGAACGCGATGCCGAAGCCGGCATAGATGATTTCCTTCAGGAAGGAAGCAGACAGGTTGCTGCGGGTTATGTGATTTACGGATCATCCACGATGCTTGTCTACACAACCGGCAACGGGGTCAACGGTTTTACTCTCGACCCCACAATCGGGGAATTCTGTCTCTCGCACCCTGAAATTGTCACCCCGGCAAAAGGAAAGATATATTCCGTAAATGAGGGAAACTATGTAAAATTCCCTGACGGAGTCAAAAAATTCATCAAATATTGCCAGGAGAGTGACAGTGAGACCGGCAGACCTTATTCATCGAGGTATATAGGGTCACTGGTATCAGATGTTCACCGAAACCTGCTGGCGGGCGGCATCTTTCTATATCCCCCGGCGGAGATTTATCCCTCAGGTAAATTAAGACTTGTATATGAATGCAACCCGATTGCATTTATAATTGAACAGGCAGGCGGCAGAGCCTTCGACGGGCGGCACCGGATTCTTGACACGAAGCCCGAATCTCTGCATCAGAGGTCAGCACTGTACTGCGGATCACCCCTGATGATATCAAAACTCGAAGAGTTCCTGACCTGATTTCATCTTCAGTATGTTAACGTTGCCGTTTTGTTTTGCACTCACAATGGGGTTTGCTACTTTTGCATTCTTAAATTCGTTGGATGGGTAACACCGTTTTCAGGGATTATTACAGGCAGCATCCCTCATTCCTCAGACTGGAGGAACTTCTTGCAGGAAGCAGCAGCGAGTCAGTGGTGATAAACGGGCTTACCGGCTCGTCCAGGGCTGTTGTTATGGCCGGTGCACTATCAGAGCAGCCGACAACCCACCTGGTCATAGTGCCGGAAAAGGAGGATGCCGCATATTTCTACAATGACCTGACATCGCTTCTCGGCGATGAAAACATATTTTTCTTCCCCAGTACTTACAAACGGTCTGTGATGTACGAACAGACTGACCCTGCCAATATTATTCTGCGTGCTGAGGTTCTCAGCTTCCTTAATTCAGGCCGGAGAAAATGCATAATTGTCACCTATCCCGAATCTGTCATGGAGAAGGTGGTAAGCAAAGCCAACCTGAAGAAAAACACCTTTGTGATAAAGAAGGGAGCAAAACTCTCTATCGAATTCCTCGAAGAGGTGCTGAGAGAGTACAGCTTCAAACGCACTGATTTTGTCTATGAACCCGGACAGTATTCGATAAGGGGTAGCATCACAGACCTCTTTTCATTTTCGGCTGACATGCCGTACCGCATAGACTTCTTCGGTGAAGAGATCGAATCAATAAGATCTTTCAACCCTGATGACCAGCTCTCAGTTAAGCTGTATGACGAAATACAGGTAATCCCTGATATTCATGATCTTACATTTCAGGATATTGCTGACTCCTTCATCGATTTTATCCCCCCCTCATCCATTATCTGGACTGAGAACTTTAAATATATAATTGAAAAAACCGATTCAATCTGGTCACAGACCCGTGGCAGGAGTGATAAGGGTGAGATCACAGACCGCAGGGATATAATCATTACCGGCCGGAGACTGGCGGAACTATGTGCCCAGCACAGACAGATAGCCTTCGGAAAGGAAAGCCAGGGCGAAAATGCTGTCACCGTCAGTTTTCAGACTGAGCCCCAGCCCTCATTCAACAAAAACTTCGAACTTCTGGCTTCAAGGCTCCGGTCAAATACCAGTGAGGGATATGAAAACTTTATTATCTCCGAGAGCGAGGTACAGGAGCAGCGTCTGAGTGAGATATTCGCCGAGCTTGACCCATCAGTCAGATTCACGCCTCTGTTGCTGAACCTGCATCAGGGCTTTACCGATCATGATCTGCGCATCTCCGTCTACACTGACCATCAGATATTCGACCGGTACCACAAGTTCAGGATCAAGGGCTTCTTCACCCGTCGTGACAGCCTGACTATCAGAGAGCTTACCGATCTTAATCCGGGTGACTATATAGTACATGTTGACCACGGTGTGGGACGTTTCGGGGGACTTGAAAAGATAGATGTTAACGGTCGTTCCCAGGAAGCCATCAAGCTGGTATTCAAGGATAACGATACTCTCTTTGTGGGCATTCACGCCCTGCACCGCATCTCCAAATACAAAGGTAAGGATACTACTCCCCCGCGAATAAACAAGCTGGGGACGGGTGCATGGCAGAAGCTTAAGCAGGCTACAAAGAAGAAGGTGAAGGACATTGCCAGGGATCTCATCAAGCTTTATGCAATGCGAAAAGCCACCGGAGGTTTCGCCTTCTCACCGGACTCATACCTCCAGCGGGAACTGGAGGCTTCATTTATATATGAAGACACACCCGACCAGCTTGCCAGCACCATAGCCGTCAAGGAAGATATGGAAGCCACAACCCCAATGGACAGGCTTGTCTGCGGTGATGTCGGCTTCGGCAAGACCGAGGTTGCAATAAGGGCTGCCTTCAAGGCTGCCACCGACGGAAAACAGACTGCCGTGCTTGTCCCAACAACAATTCTGGCGCTTCAGCATTACAAAACTTTCACCTCACGACTTGAAAACTTCCCATGTAAGGTGGATTACATAAGCAGGCACCGCAAGCCATCGGAACAGAAGGAAATATTCAGAAAGCTGGCCGGGGGTGAAATCGATATCATAATCGGGACTCACAAGCTTACCGGGAAAGAGGTAAAATTCAATGATCTGGGGCTGCTTGTGATAGATGAGGAACAGCGGTTTGGGGTTGCAGTTAAAGAGAAGCTGAAAAGATTCCGGGCAAATGTGGATACTCTTACCCTGACAGCCACACCAATCCCCCGTACACTTCAGTTTTCCCTGATGGGAGCCCGTGACCTCTCGGTAATAACCACTCCCCCACCCAACCGGATGCCCATAATGACAGAGCTGCACGGGTTCAATGAAGAGATCATCCTGGAGGGCATTATGTACGAACTGAGCCGCAATGGTCAGGTCTTTTT
>Ga0209575_10001303_pt1 | contig 10383 bp, 6 predicted proteins | sample Medcelwee11metaG_FD_187172 | JGI IMG/M metagenome (GOLD analysis project Ga0209575, IMG submission 187172) | Freshwater pond sediment microbial communities from the University of Edinburgh, under environmental carbon perturbations - Medium... | ecosystem: Environmental > Aquatic > Freshwater >...
CGCCTCAAGCGGCATGGCTTGACCCTGCGCTACCTCAACAGGTGCTCCGGTGAAGAGATCGGTGTAGGTGCCGGCCACGACACCGTCCTTAAGCATGACACTGACCGGCTTCTTGCTTAAGTTGAGAACGACAAGCACTTCCGCATCACCCTTTACCCTCCTGTAAACATAGGCATTCTTCTGGTTTGTCTTCAGTACGTCAAACGTACCTCCTTCAACACCGTGACGCAATGCAGGGTGGCCCGTGCGCAGATGCACAAGCTTCGTATAGAACTCACGCAGTTCAGTCTCCTTCCACTCTATCGGATCACGCTTGAAGAACTCGAGCCTCTTGTCAAGGTCTGCCTCCTGGCCGTTATAGAGCAGAGGTACGCCAGGGATGGTGAAGATGTAGGCCGCAAAAGCCTTCTGTGCATCACCCAGCTTCTCATCTATGGTGCCGTTCCACGAGTTTTCATCGTGGTTGGTAAGGAACCTCAGCCTGTATGAGTCAGACGGATAATATTTCAGCTCGTACTGTATCATCGAGTCAAGTGCCGCCGGCTGCCGCTTTCCTGCAGCAACGGCATTCATGAGATGATGGTGCGCCCAGGCATAGTTCATGTCGAATGCACGCTCGAGGAGATAGGAGTGCGCCTCGTCTTCCGCCAGCATAAGGACGGGCTTGATGGCATTGAGCTCTGTGGTGGCCCTGAACCAGAACTCCTCGGGGACAAGACCGGGGAAGTCGCAGCGGTAACCGTCGACACCCACCTCGGCAACCCAGAATTTCATGGCTCCCACCATGTAATCCCATAGAGGCATGGCAGTGTAATCCATCTGTATCACATCGGTCCAGTCAAACCCGTGAGGAGGCACAAAGGTTCCTGTCGAGTCTTTCTCGAACCACTCCGGGAATTCGGTTGCAATATGGTTATCCCATGACGAATGGTTTCCCACCCAGTCAAGAATAACATAGAATCCCATCTCATGAGCCTTCGCAACCAGCGCCTTAAACTCATCCATTGTCCCGAACTCAGGGTTGACATCCATATAGTCCCTGATGGAGTAGTAGCTCCCCAGCTCGCCCTTGCGGTTTTTTTCGCCGATCGGATATATAGGCATGAACCACAGCACATTGACACCGAGCTCCTTGAGCTGTGGCAGCGCCTTTTCGACACCTGCGAAGGTGCCCTCCTCCGAGAACTGCCTGACGTTGATCTCATAGAGGACCATGTTGCGCGTCCAGTCGGCATGTTTCACCACTGATGTCAGCGGCTCAATCACCTTAGTCTCCTTCGGCCGGCATGAAATCATGGCTGCAGCCAGTCCGGCTGCCAGAAGGAGGATCATTAACAAATGCTCTTTCATCATTCTATTACTTTTTTAGTTCAATTATCATTGCCGTGCGTGCAGCAACCTCGATGGAGGAGAGGTCCGCAATCACCTTCCCCGTCGTTATCTCAGTCCCTGATGTGTATCCGTCAAGTGACTCTGCAAAACGACCAGTCATAAGTTTTTTCTTCTCGTCGCTCCTGTTGATGATGACCATCACACTCTCCTGACCGTCATGTCTGAAATAGACATAAACGCCGTTCTCAGGCACATAATGCTTAAGCTTGCCAGTGTGTATCACCCCATTCCCCTTCCTCCAGTTGAGCAGGTTCGTGGTGAATTCGTATGCCTGCTTCTCCTCAGGAGTCAGGTTTTCACCGGTGAAGGCATTCTTTTTGTCTCCCGGCCATCCTCCGGGAAAGTCCTCCCTCAGATATCCGTCGCCTCTCTTCTTGTCGCCCTCCATTATTATCTCCGTTCCGTAGTAGATCTGCGGTATGCCCCGGGTGGTAAGGATAAAGCTCAGTCCCATCTTATAGTTATCCAGGCTCTTACCTGTTTCTGTAAAGAACCGGGTCATGTCATGATTGTCAAGGAATATGACGTTCCTGTGCGGCTCGGGATAAAGAAAGTCCTGTGACAGCAGATTGTAAAGATCCGTCATCCCCTCATTGGCGCCGGGAAGAGAGAAGGCCCTGTGGGTTGAAAAACACAGGGGAAGGTCAGTCAGAGAGGGGAGGTTTGACCTGTAGCCGTCACTGTTCTCCTTGTTCAGAGCCCAGTATGACATATGCGCCGGATCATCATACCATACCTCACCGACAATGAAGAAGCCCGGGAACTCATCCGTGACGCGCTTTACCCATCTCGACATCATATCCGGTTCAGGGTAGGGATAGGTGTCCATCCTTATGCCGTCGATACCTGCCCAGGCTATCCACCACAGGCTGTTCTGCGTAAGGTAATTCTCAACCAGCGGATTGCCCTGGTTGAGGTCAGGCATTGTCACGTCAAACCATCCCTCTTCCATAAGCCTCCTGTCACTCTCTGCAGCGTAAGGATCCATGTATGTCGAAGCCTTGTAATTTGTCCGGGTAAAACGGTCAAACTGATGTATCCAATCCTTCGCAGGGAGGTCCTTCATCCACCAGTGTCCTGAGCCGCAGTGATTGAAGATCATATCCATCACCACCTTCATATCCCGGTCATGGACGTCAGCCACCAGCTGACGGAATTCGTCATTGGTACCATATCGCGGATCGACCCGGTAAAAGTCGGTTGTCGAGTAACCGTGATATGAGTATGATGGCTGATTGTTTTCGAGGAATGGGTTGAGCCATATGCCGGTAACGCCCAGGTTCTTCAGATAACCGAGGCTGTTGCCGATCCCCTTCAGGTCACCGCCGTGCAACCCTGCGGGATTGCTCCTGTTGTTGCGTTCAGCCATCCCTTCGACATTGTCGTTCGAGGGGTCGCCGTTGGCGAAGCGGTCAGGCATGAGCAGGTAAATTACGTCAGAGCCATCGAAGCCTCTTGCCTTACCGGAAGGTTTTGCCAGTAAAGGATAGTCATGGTTAAGTCTCGCCTTGCCTCTTGTGAATGTGAGCTTTATTGTTCCCGGAAGAGCCTCGGGGCTGATGTCGAGATTAACGAACAGATAGTTCGGGTTGTCGGTTTTTATTACAGTTTTCACCTCGACACCCGGATAGTCAGCTTTAATATCAAAAGAGCCAATCTCTTTTCCGTAAACCATCAGTTGCAGTGATCTCTCGTTCATGCTGCTGAACCAAGAGGGGGGCTCAATGCGTTCTATTGTCTGCCCCATGCCCTGTGTAAGAGCCATGGCGGCAAGAAGTATCAGTGAAAAGAGTCTTACCCGTTTCATTTTCTTATGAATTTTATTTCTTCTCCTGCCTTCAGCGTCACGTTGTCACCATAAACCGCAAGAGGTATGTCTGACTGTGAAAGGTTCACCACATTCACCCCTGACCCGGCTACCTCAACCCTCAGCGGGTTGTTGCGGAACCTGATAATGAAGGAGTATGAGGTCCATGCACCGGGCATAACCGGGTTAAAGCAGACCCTGTCATTGCGGATCCTCATGCCGCCGAACCCTTCTACTATTGAGATCCATGTGCCTGCCATGCTTGTTATGTGTAGGCCGTCCTTCACCTCCCTGTTATAATCGTCAAGGTCAAGCCTTGCCGTCCGCAGATAAAGTGTATGTGCCCTGTCGGTGTCGTGGAGCCTGGCTGCAAGCACTGCATGTATGCTTGGTGAGAGTGACGACTCATGCACGCAGCGTGGTTCGTAGAAGTCAAAGTTACGTCTTATGGTCTCCTCGTCAAACTCGTCTTCAAAGAGGTATATGCCCTGGAGCACATCCGCCTGCTTGATGAAGACTGAACGAAGTATGCGGTCCCATGACCAGTGCTGGTTCAGCGGTCTCTCTGCAGGGTCAAGGTCTGCAGCCGTCTGCTGCACCTTGTCCATGAACCCGTCCTGCTGAAGGAAGATGCCAAGGTCATGGTGTTCAGGAAGGTAAATATTCCGGATTATCTCGTTCCACTGGCTGATTTCCTTTTCAGGGCTGAGCCTCGTACGTGTCAGGATGCCGTTATACCTGACAGGATTTGATGTGCGGAGCCAGTCAAGTGACGAGGCCGTATACCTGAGTGTCCACCTGGCCAGCGTGTTTGTGTACCAGTTGTTGTTGACGTTGTTCTCATACTCGTTTGGTCCGGTGACGCCGAGGATAACATATTTTTTCTTCTCGTCAGACCAGTTGCACCTCTGCGCCCAGAAACGTGAGATAGCGATAAGCACCTCCAGTCCGTAGCCGGCGAGGTAATCATGGTCGCCGGTATGCCTGACATAATTGAAGATGGCAAAGGCGATGGCGCCGTTACGGTGTATCTCTTCGAATGTTATCTCCCACTCGTTATGGCACTCTTCACCGTTCATTGTCACCATCGGGTAGAGCGCAGCACCGCCGGAGAAACCCAGCTTGCCGGCGTTTTCCATTGCCTTCTCAAGATGCTTGTATCTGTAAAGCAGCAGGTTGCGTGCGACATGCGTATCGGCAGTGCTCAGGTAGAACGGAAAGGCGAACGCCTCTGTGTCCCAGTAAGTGCTTCCGCCGTACTTCTCACCCGTGAATCCCTTGGGGCCTATGTTGAGTCTCGGATCTTCTCCGGTGTAGGTCTGGTTAAGCTGGAAGATGTTGAACCTGATCCCCTGCTGGGCCTCAATGTCACCCCTGATGACAATGTCGCCATGTTCCCATTTGGCACTCCATGCATCCCTGTGACTCTGAAGCATGGCGTCAAAACCTTTCTGAGCCACTTCACCGGCTGCCGTCATCGCCTTGCGGCCAATGTTTTCAGCAGGATGATTCATTGAGGAGAGTACGGCAACATATTTTCTTAATTCGAATATATCGCCAGGGGAGTAGTCGCAGGTGTAGGAGCAGTGTGCTGTCATTTTTCCGGCATCTGCCGATGGTGCTACAGAGGCTGCCCATCCGTTGACCGTCAGGGTGTTCTCCATTGCGGTGGCAACGACAAAGCCCGTCTTTCGTGTCTGTGCCACCACCACAGCCCTCATACCGTCGCACTCTGCCATTTCGTTCTCCCAGAACTTCTCGCCGTAGTTGGCGTCCTCGTTATGTACATCGGCGTTAAGCCAGGGTGAGATCTGTATCTTCCCGCTTCCGCCTGTGACTGTTACAGAATAGCTTATGGCTGCACATTCAGGCTCACTCATCGACAGGAACCGCCGGGCCGTCACGCTGACTGTTCTTCCGGAGGGCATCACGGCAGTGAATCTCCTTGTCAGGAGACCCTCCCTCATGTCAAGCTCCCTGCGGAATTCCTTTACCTCGCAGCGGGCTAGGTCGAGCGTCTCGCCGTCTATCTTTACCTCGATCCCTGTCCATGACGGGGCGTTCGGCACCTTGGCAAAATACTCCGGGTATCCGTTTTTCCACCATCCCACGACAGTCTTGTCAGGATAATAGACACCTGCCACGTATGTGCCCTGCAGGGAGTCACCCGTATATGTCTCCTCAAAGTTGGCGCGCTGGCCCATCATGCCGTTTCCGAGAGAAAAGATGCTCTCGGAGTCACGGCCTCTCACCGGATCAAACCGCGTTTCAATGATTTTCCACTCATCGGACTGAAAACGTGAATCGTTCATTTCACATTATAGATTTCTAAGTTGATCAACTGTAATATGCCTCATGTCAGGGATGACGATATCTGCCCTTTTAAGTAATACGGGGTCTCCCACACCAACACACTTCATCCCGCCGGCAACGGCTGCCTCGATACCTGCCTGTGCATCCTCAAACACCACGCACTGTGACGGATGAAGATTCATCTCTTCCGCCCCCCTGACAAATACTTCGGGGTCGGGCTTAGCTTTATGTATTTTGTTTCCGTCAACAATAACGTCGAAATAACTGCGAAGCCTGATGCCGTCAAGTATTGTCCCGGCATTCCTGCTTGCCGAGCCGATGGCTGTATCCCTTCCTTCCTCAACAGTTTAAGGAACTCAACACTCCCCGGGAGTATCTCGTCAGGTGTCATGTCAGAGATGTATTCCACATACCACCTGTTTTTTCTCTCCGCCAGTTCATGTTTTCTTTCGTCACTGACCTTTATCCCTCCAACTCTCAGAAGTATCTCAAGCGACGCCATTCGGCTGACACCCTTGAGTGCCTCGTTATGCTCCTCGCTGAATTCAAACCCCAACTCGGCGGCAAGGCGCTTCCATGCAAGGTAGTGGTACTTTGCCGTGTCAACGATGACGCCGTCGAGATCAAAAATGCATCCCTTAAGTTCCATTGCTATCGTATGTCGTCAACATCCCTGACAAATATCACGGTGGCTGCTGCTATCATCATCGAGACTCCCCCGGCAATAAGTGCATTCATTGTATTGCCGTCAAAGAGATGCCTCACCATGCTGCCGAGGATGCTAGCCGCAAGTATCTGGGGTATCACGATGAAGAAGTTGAAGATGCCCATGAATACCCCCATCTTGTTCTGGGGAAGTGAACCTGTCAGGATGGCGTAAGGCATCGAGAGGATGCTTGCCCATGCCATCCCTATGCCGAGCATTGGTAGTATCAGCAGCTGGGGTGATCCTATGAGGCTGATCGAGAAGAGGCTTATTCCGCCTGCTGCAAGGCTGATTGAGTGGGTTATCTTCCTGCTGGTCACTTTTGCCAAGACAGGGAGGAGGAATGCCACCACGGCAGCAAACCCGTTATAAACCGCGAACAGAACACCCACCCAGTTAGCCCCTTTGTTATATAGCTCTGTGGAGGTGTCGGTGGTGCCGTATACCTGTGAGGTGACGGCCGAGGTGGTGTATATCCACATGGCGAAGAGGGCGAACCATGAGAAGAACTGCACCACGGCCAGCTGTCCCATGGTGGGTGGCATGTTCTTCAGGTCGGTAAGGATAGAGTTGAGGCCGTTATCCTTTTTCCCGGCTGACTGCAGAGCGCCTGCAAGCAGATGCAGCAGACCAAACAGGGTGAGTCCCCCTCCGAGGATATAGAGCTCTTTTTCAATGTTCATACGGGAGAGGACGAACGTCAGCACGGCGCCTGCCGAGAGCCAGATGATACCCGGCCTGTAGAAATTCACCGTACCCTGAGCCCTGAGCTCTGCACCCTGCGCTCCATGTTGTGTTACAGGTTCCTGGTTCCTCGTTCCTTGTTCATTTAAGAGTTCGCCTCTGGCAACCTTTTCCCCTTTGTCAAACTCCTCCAGTTCAGCGGGAGAGTATTCTTTTGTTTTTATTATGGTCCAGAGCACTGCGAGGAAGAAGACGCCGGCTCCGATATAAAAGGCAAGCTTGACGTTTGCAGGTATAAGTTTACCGGCTGCCGGTTCTGTCGATACGTTGAACCAGTTTGTCAGCATGTAGGGCAGGGCAGAGGCGACCACGGCGCCTGTGCCTATGAAAAAGCTCTGCATGGCAAATCCTCGTGTCCGCTGCTCTGAAGAAAGCATGTCACCGACAAATGCCCTGAATGGTTCCATAGAGATATTTATGGAGGCATCCATGATCCAGAGCGTCCCGGCTGCCACCCACAGCGCCGGCGAGTTGGGCATGAAGAAGAGGGCCAGTGACGCCAGGATGGCTCCCGTGAGAAAATAGGGGCGGCGCCGCCCGAGGCGGTTCCATGTTTTGTCGCTCATGTGCCCTATGATTGGCTGGACTATAAGTCCCGTTACAGGGGCTGCAACCCAGAGGATAGGTATGTCGTCGACATTGGCACCGAGGGTCTCAAAGATGCGGCTCACATTTGCGTTCTGGAGGGCAAAGCCGAACTGTATGCCCAGGAAGCCGAAACTCATGTTCCATATCTGCATGAATGAGAGTCTTGGCTTCTGCCTGTAGATCATACTCATAATCTCTTCTGTGTTATTTTATTACACCTGTTCGTTAAAGCTATTCAAAATTAGTCTAAAATCCGGTTCCGCAATACCCTTTTATTGCATCTCCGCCTTGATTTTTCGGGCGTTTGCGCCGGATTTCTTATTTCAAACGTTTTCGGCCGGAGGGAAATATTTTTAAAACCGGTCTTATTTATATTAAATCTAAATAAGGGGACGTATGTAATGGTATCACGTAGCTACAAAGCTGTGATCCCTTCGGGATCAGTCAAAGGAATTTTCATCATTGTTACGGCAGAGCTGAGATCGCATTCGGGATCATAATTCTGCCTGCTCCCTGCGCTCTGTGCTCTGTGCCCTGCGCTCTGTGCTCTGTGCCCTGCGCTCTGTGCTCTGTGCTCTGTGCCCTGCGAAATTTTAATATTGCTGCAACAAATTGAATTAGTATATTTGAAAGACGCTCATTAAAAAGCATAAAAATGGCAGATTTTATCTACGAAAAGAACATGCAGCATGGTGAAGACCTGACAGAATACCGGAAACTTACCTCTGACCATGTTCAGGTTACAGAGTGTTGCGGACGGCGACTTCTGAAGGTTGAACCTGAGGCACTACAGCTCTTGGCGAAACAGGCATTCATCGATGTCAATTTTTACCTCCGCACCTCGCATCTTGAGAAGCTTGCGGCCATCCTCGATGACCCGGAAGCGACTGACAATGACCGTTTTGTTGCATGGATAATGCTTCGCAATACGGTCATATCTGCCGAGGGCAAGCTCCCCTGGTGTCAGGACACCGGTACGGCCATAGTGATAGGATACAAGGGTGAAGATGTATGGACTGGTGCTGACGATGCGGAGCATCTGAGCAGGGGGATATGGCAGACCTACGGAGAGAAGAACCTTCGTTACTCACAGATTGTGCCGTCGACAATGCTTGAAGAGAAAAACACCGGCAGCAACCTCCCGGCACAGATAGACATCACGGCCTGCCAGGGCAATGAGTACAGGTTTCTGTTTGTCGCCAAGGGTGGCGGATCGGCCAACAAGACATTCCTCTATCAGCAGTCGAAGTCGCTGCTGAACGAAGCCTCTCTCACAAAATTCATACGGGAGAAGATCGAGGATCTCGGGACCTCAGCCTGCCCTCCATACCATCTGGCAATCGTTATCGGAGGCACCTCGGCGGAGATGACGCTGAAGACCGTCAAGCTGGCCTCGGCAGGTTATCTGGACGACCTGCCAACATCGGGAAATCCTTCAGGCAGGGCTTTCCGTGATCTTGAATGGGAGAGGAAGGTGGAGGAGATATGCCATACCTATGGTGTCGGTGCGCAGTTCGGAGGGAAGTATTTTGTGCACGATGTCAGGGTCATACGCCTGCCGCGTCATGCAGCCTCGTGCCCTGTGGGGTTTGGCGTCAGTTGCAGCGCCGACAGGAACATAAAGGGCAAGATCACCGCCGACGGTATCTTCCTTGAGCAGCTCGAGACCAATCCGGCACAGTTCATGCCTGACAAGGCGCCAGAGCTCGATAAGGCTGTTGAGATCAACCTTGAAAGGCCGATGAAAGAGATACTGGCCGAGCTGACAAAATACCCCGTCAAGACGAGGCTCAGCCTGAGCGGAACGCTGATCGTGGCCCGCGACATGGCCCATGCAAGGATTAAACAACTGCTCGACGAGGGTAAGCCCATGCCTGATTACTTCAGGAACCACCCGATCTATTATGCCGGACCGGCAAAGACACCCCAGGGGATGGCGTCAGGCTCCTTCGGCCCCACAACGGCGGGAAGGATGGACGGTTACGTTGATCTCTTCCAGGGCCTCGGAGGATCGATGATCATGCTTGCCAAGGGAAACCGTTCACGGCAGGTGATAGACTCATGCAAAAAGCATGGAGGATTTTACCTTGGGTCAGTAGGGGGGCCGGCAGCGGTGCTGGCGGCTGAAAACATCCTCTCTTCGGAAGTGGTCGCCTTCGAGGAGATGGGTATGGAGGCTGTCAGGAAGATCGTAGTGAAAAACATGCCTGCCTTCATCCTTACCGATGACAAGGGAAATGATTTCTTCGATCAGTACAATAAGAAATAGGCAATAGGCAGTAGGCAATAGGCAGTAGGCACAAGGCAGTAGTGTGAGCAGGGAAGGCGCCTGGATTAAACCGAATACAGCTTATCGAGGACGTCAAGCATTATCTCGTCAACATTCTCGCGGTTATTGATGGAGGCCATGATACCGTACGCCGCTGCTCCCGTTCCTGCATTCCTCCCTTCACCCTTGTTCATAAGGGAGGTGAACCTCGATGAGAGTTTTCTGAACCAGCTGTCAGGCAGGAGTCTGGAAAATGCTTTTGCTATGTAGACCACTACATGAGATGACGCTGCTTTGATCTTATGGCCTTCAATAACAGCGATAGCCTCTTTGAGTGCGGCAATGAATTCATCCTCATGGCCGCAGTTAAGATTTGACACAGTCATATGCAGGGCAGGTGGGAACTGCAGCTTGTCGAGGTTCCACCCGTCCCTTGACAGCTCGTCGCCAATCAGGTAGATATCGTGCCTGTCAGAGGTGAACGAAAATACGCTCATTGCCGGCTCACCTATCACCCTGAATCCGGGAATGGAGTTAATGCCTTCCTGTATCTTTTTTGTTGCG
>Ga0209575_10001304_pt1 | contig 10379 bp, 7 predicted proteins | sample Medcelwee11metaG_FD_187172 | JGI IMG/M metagenome (GOLD analysis project Ga0209575, IMG submission 187172) | Freshwater pond sediment microbial communities from the University of Edinburgh, under environmental carbon perturbations - Medium... | ecosystem: Environmental > Aquatic > Freshwater >...
GCCTGGTCTTTAAGCATCTCCATGACATTGTCGGAATCAGAGGAGGAGAGCCCCGAGATGGGCTCATCGGCAAAGAGCACTGCCGGCTCGCGCATAAGTTCAAGACCTATGTTAAGCCGCTTGCGCTGTCCTCCACTTACTTTTTTGTTCAGGGGATCACCCACGACCAGGTCTCTGATTTCATAGAGATCCAGCTGCTTCAGTACAGAAACAACAACATCGTTAAGTTTTTTCTCGTCGTAATCCCCGAATGTCAGCCTGGCATTGTAGTACAGGTTCTGATAAACAGTCAGTTCTTCAATAAGAAGATCATCCTGAGGAACATAACCTATCAGACCTGTTAGTTCATCAGGTTCGTTATGGAGATCGTATCCGTTAATAAAAACCGTACCGTTTTCAGGTTTTAGTTTTCCGTTCAGTATATTTAGTAGGGTGCTTTTCCCAACGCCGCTGCCGCCCATTATTCCGATAAGGTTGCCAGACTTGACGCTGAAGTTCATTGGCTGGATGCCGTTGTCAGACCCCTTGAAGTGGTACTCAATGTTATGACCTTCAAAGACTATATCTTCAACAAAGTTGGCATGAACAAATTTCCGGAATATTGATGTATAATAAAGAGGTGCCATCCCATGCCCTCTCAGATTAACTCCGGGTTCGAGAAGGAAGGGTCGCAGGGGAACCACATTACGTCCCTTGAAATGCAGCGGCACCTTACCCTGGTAAACGAACAGCAAATGTTCGGTGCTCTCAATAAAAAGGACGTAAATCGTCCCCTTCAGTCCTCTTGAGACCATGTGGTGCCACTCATGGTAATTGGCGTAACTGGAGGCCGCTTCGCCTATATTTTCTTCTCCTTCAATGGCCAGGAAGCAGTCGGTACTGATCTTGTCATAACGCATTCCGAGCATGAATGCCGATGCGTTGTTTTTCTCCTTCTGTGAGATATTGAAGGTGCGTGCGACAATATCAACAATGGAAGACTCCTGTTCTGAAATAGTGCCGTCTTCATAGACAAACTCGAGCAGCTGAAGAAACACTATCATCCTCTCCTCGAGGAACAGCCCTTTCTTTATCTGCCGGCAGATGTTCGTTATCTGGAATGCAATGAGGGAATTCTCGTCGGAGAGTTCTCCCTCATCAACGGCCCTGAGTTCCTTCTCATAGAATTGGAGGTTGTTCTCGTAAAGCTTGAAATACTCTTCCTCAAGCTCCTGGTTAAGGTATCGGCGGAGATAACTGCGGAGAATCTTTTTGCCTCTTGAGGTCACTCCCGCAGGATTGACCGTGGACAGGATTGCAAAAATATGTATCAGCGCATGTAATACGGATTCCCTCATAGTCTTAAAAAAAGACCGCAAATTTATTTTTGCGGTCTCACAGGATTATTATTTTTTACTTAATCAGCTCCGTCCTTACCGTGTTGACTGCCTTTTTCAGGTCCTCGATATTCTCCATCGTAAGGCTTGTTCCGAGTGTGGCATACATATCCTTTATTGGCTTCAGGTCGGCAAGCATTTTTGAAACCAGTGCATCATCGGTGTGAGGTGCTGCCAGTTCCTCGAGAAGCTCAAAAGATTTCTTCTGTTCAAGCAGGATAGACTCAAAACCTGACACGTGTGCACCGGACTCCGATACGGCCATCGTCAGATACATGCCCTCGACCCATGCACCGCCCACCATCAGAAGGGCAAGGTTGCCCTGCCCTCCGTCAATCATTAATGAATAAGTACGGTCAAAGGCATCGGTAAGAATATTTACGAGGGTATCCCTGTTGTCAAAATTTTCCCTTATCAGATCATATAAGGATTCGTCATATATTTTCGTAAGGTTCAGATCACCGGCCAGTGTACGCAGCGCCGCAAGGTAATCTATAACATCCTGCTGCATGTTGTACAGGGTGGCGTAACTGAGGTCTGCACCAAAAACACCGAGGTTAACTGATCTGGTATAGCTGGCGACATACTTCCTTACATTTGCAGGAGGGTTGGTTGCCCCGAGGATATAGCCAAGATCCAGGTCGGCGAGCTTCTTAAGGACCTCTGCCGAAGTAGGAAGCGGATAGACATTTTCTTCAATCTTCTCCTCCAGCCCCTTCTTTTCCAGCTCATTCAGTTCGTTCAATTTCGGGGTATTACTCCTGTTTTTGCAGGAGTAGGTACCGGCAACCGTAAGGATCAAAACAGCCACCAGTATTTTTGTGATAGTCTTTTTCATAAGCCTGTTTTTTGGTACTTTTATTTGTCAGGTAAAATTAAGACTTTTCCTTTTCAGAGATAGTTTATTATCAGAAAATTTAATTTAAAGTCATTCCTGGAACATAACACAACATAAACAGCCGGGTATCATCTCTTGTTCATACCCTTTTTTACATATCTTTACATCCCGGATTAATTTAAAACCCCTGATGTGGAATTTTGATGCAGAGATCGACCGGGAAAATACCAGTTGCATAAAATACGATCTCCGAAAAGAAGTCTTCGGAAGAGACGATGTCATTCCCATGTGGGTGGCAGATATGGACTTCCGGACCCCGTCTTTCATTACCGACGCATTGGCCGGACGTCTGAAACATGAAATACTGGGATATTCATTCAGACCTGACTCATATTATAATTCAATTATCAGATGGATTGCTGACCGGCACGAATGGAATATAAGGCGTGAGTGGATTGAATTCAGTCCTGGTGTCGTGCCGGCCCTGAACATGTGCACCCTGGCCTATACACAGAAGGGTGACGGAATAATCATTCAACCTCCCGTTTATACTCCTTTTCACGGGGCAGCCAGGGATCATGAACGTATGCTGTTGTTCAATAACCTCCTGGAGACAGAGAAAGGATGGGTGATGGATTTTGACGGGCTCCGCAGACTCACTACACCGTCAGCGAAAATGATAATAATCTCCAATCCCCACAACCCGGTCGGACGTGTGTGGCGGAAGGAAGAACTGGAGGAGCTTGTTGATATATGTTACCGAAGCGGGATTATTATTCTTTCTGATGAGATCCACTCTGACCTGATCATGCCCGGAAACAGACACATTCCCATTGCTTCACTTTCGGAGAAAGCGGCCTCCATTACCGTCACCTGCATGGCGCCAAGCAAAACATTTAACCTGGCAGGACTGTCAACTTCGTCAATGATAATACCTGACCCGGGCCTCATGGATAAATACAGGAAAACGCTTGTCGGCCTCCATATGCACCTGGGTAACATCTTCGGCAACGTTGCCTCGGAGGCAGCCTACACACACGGGCACGAATGGCTCGGGGAGATGCTTATTTACATTCAGGGCAATATCGATCTTGTAATGGACTACTGTCATGAACGGTTGCCGCAGATTAAGCCCCTGAGACCCGAGGCAACATACATGATATGGCTCGATTGCCGATCGATGGGCATGGACGGGAAGCTGCTTCACCGCTTCTTTATTGACAAGGCAGGCGTGGGCATGAATGAGGGATCGTTGTTCGGTCCGGGGGGTGAGGGATTTATGCGGATGAACCTGGCCTGCCCAAGGTCAACGGTGGAGAGAGCACTGAGACAGATAGACAAAGCAATAAATGCCTGAGATGAAGCCGGCGAACAGATTAAGTGTAAAACTGACACTCGAGGACGGATCCGTTTACCGTGGCTGGTCATTCGGTGCACCGGTGGCCGCTGCCGGGGAGGTGGTCTTCAACACTGCCATGACAGGTTACCCCGAGAGCCTGACTGACCCTTCATACAGGGGACAGCTGCTATGCCTCACCTACCCACTGGTGGGTAACTATGGGGCACCCGGAAAGAGTGAGCAGGATGATCTTTACCTTTTCTATGAATCATCAGGTGTCCATATCTCAGCTCTGATAGTCTCTGATTATTCATTTGATTACAGCCACTGGAACGCCGTCGGGAGCCTTGACGACTGGCTCCGGAAAAGCAACGTGCCGGGTATTTACGGTATTGATACCAGGGCATTGACAAAAAGGATACGCGAGAAGGGCGCCATGCTCGGCAAGGTTGAGCCCGAAGGCACTGCAACGGAGTTTTATGACCCCAACAAGGTCAACCTGGTAGCCGAGGTGAGTACAACAACACGACAGGTTTACGGAAGCGGGAAGTACCGCATAGTGCTGGTAGACTGCGGTGTAAAGTATAACATCATCAGGAACCTTCTGAAACGCGATACAACCATCATCAGGGTGCCATGGGATTATGACTACAGCAGTGAGGATTATGACGGGCTGTTTCTCTCTAACGGACCAGGTGATCCCAAGATGTGCCAAGCCGCAACAGACAACATCAGAAAGTCGCTTGACGGTGACAAACCCGTCTTCGGTATTTGTCTTGGCAACCAGCTGATGGCACTGGCGGCCGGAGCCGACACCTATAAGCTGCGGTACGGCCACCGGAGCCATAACCAGCCGGTGCAGATGGTGGGCACCGAAAGGGCGTACATCACTTCCCAGAATCACGGTTTTGCTGTAGACAACAAAACACTGCCGGAAGGATGGGAACCGCTCTTTATTAACATCAATGACAACACCAACGAGGGAATGAAGCATGCCTCCAAACCCTTCTTCTCAACCCAGTTTCATCCCGAAGCATCCGGCGGACCTACTGATACGGATTTTCTGTTTGATGTGTTCATTGATAATATAAAGGCAGTAGAGAAGCGACCGTAAAATCCCGACATTGTATGTCGGGATAGGGAGCTGTCAGACTGCAGGGGAGGCAATAGTGGCGGAATGGAAATACGCCGGTGGATCATTTCAGGGAGCTGTCAGATTGCAGGGCAGGCTTTATGTCAGAGTCTCAATATTTCTCCGGAACGTGAGTCTGCTCTGTTTTCGGGGGTCTCACATAAGCCACATCGCGCTTCAGGGGAGGCAGTTTAAAAGGTTTGGGGGTAAGGTCTTCATAAGGAACAAGAGTAAGCAGATGACTTATCGTATTGAGCCTTGCCCGTCTCTTATCATCGCCTTCCACCACAAACCAGGGACATTGCCTGGTATCGGTGTATGAGAACATTTTGTCCTTGGCCATTGAATATTCAACCCATTTGTCACGTGACTCCACATCCATGGGGCTGATTTTCCATCTTTTGGTCGGGTCATTAATCCTGTCCTGAAACCTTTTTTCCTGTTCATGATCACTAACTGAAAACCAATACTTTACAAGTATTATCCCTGATCTGATCAGCATTTTTTCAAATTCGGGACACGATCTGAGGAACTCATCATACTCTTCATTTGTGCAAAATCCCATCACCTTTTCCACTCCGGCCCTGTTGTACCAGCTCCTGTCGAACAGCACAATCTCGCCGCCAGCCGGCAAAAACGGTACATACCTCTGAAAGTACCACTGGGTCTTTTCTTTCTCCGTCGGAGTGCCGAGAGCTACCACCCGGCAGATACGGGGATTGAGGCATCCGGAAATAGTTTTAATAACACCACCCTTCCCTGCCGCATCGCGGCCTTCAAAGATCACGACTATTTTAAGCTTATTTGCCTTTACCCATTCCTGGAGTTTGATAAGCTCGATTTCGAGTTTTCTCAACTCCTTAAAATACTTCTTGTTGTTCATTTTTGAGTGCCGCTGATCCTCAACATCATGGTAAAGGTCAGCCCTGTCAAACTTCTCCTTTTTCCCGGTCTTTCCCGCTTTTTCCGTTTCTTCGGTTTTTTCTGTTTTTTTAGCTTTTTCCGGTTTCCCGGTTTTTTCGATTATTCCGGGCTTTTCGGCTTTCCCCGGTTTTTCGGCTTTTCCAGGTTTGGTACTTTTCTTGTCTGCCATAGGAGTAATTCTTAACGGTCATAAATTTAACGATAATTCTCCCGTTAAGAAAATATATGATTGGAAATTAAGCCACAACGCGGACCGGGACGGGGTGGTCTGTCATAAATTACTCTTTAGTGAGTCGAACAATTCCTGAGGTGAATACGCCCTTCTGAACTTTGCCATTATCCTTTCAATACGCTTCCTTATAAGCCTGCTCCCTGTGTTCCCGATGCTTCCGATATGGGTGTAATCCGAAAGCCTGGTTGGTTCAAACCTTCCTGATCCGGCCATCTTCGCCACTTCCCTGTAGGCATCCCTGAACGGCACACCCCGGCGTGCCATTCTGTTAGCCTCTTCAACTGAATATATGTCATTATACCTGCCATCTTTCATGGTATCATGGCTGGCTATCAGCCCTCCTGCCGCTCCCTGCACGGCAGCCACAAGCTCCATGATCTCATCAAAGGTATCAAAGAGAACAGATTTAAGCTCCTGATAGTCACGGTTATATCCCGGAGGCAGTCCTGTAGTCATCAGCACAATCCCGTAGGGCACACTCTGCAGCTTATTGCACCGTGCCCTGATAAGTTCAAAGAGATCAGGGTTCTTTTTCTGCGGCATTATTGATGAACCGGTCGTAAGATCGTCCGGCAGGGTGACAAACCCGTAACCCGGCGACATGAACAGTACCACATCAGAGGCAAACCTTCCCAATGTGTTTGCAATTGAGGCAATGGCACCTGTGATGATCCTTTCTGTTCGGCCCCTGCTCATCTGGGCATAGGGGGAGGTGATCGTAAGCCTGTCAAACTGCAGCAGAGAGGCAGTCAGCTTACGGTCAACAGCCAGGGTTGTTCCGTAACCTGCAGCTGTTCCAAGCGGCGAAGTGTTCGCAAATGATGAAGCATCGGCCAATAGCTGCAGGTCGTCACAAAGGCTTTCGGCATAGGCAGCATACCAGAGACCGAATGATGTTACCATGGCCGTCTGCATGTGCGTAAATCCCGGCATGAGAACTGCTTCATGTTTCATGCTGAGCTCGAGAAAGAGGCGGGAAAGTTTATAAAGCTCTGCGGCCAGAAGAAACGACTGATGTCTTAACCAGAGATTTATATCAGTTATGACCTGGTCATTACGTGAACGGCCGGTATTTATTTTCCCGGCAGCTTCCCCGGCAAAATCACGCAGACGGAACTCAACATAAGAGTGAATGTCCTCATATTCCCTGCCTATATTCAATTTCCCGTTTGTGGTCTCTGCAAAAAGAGCCGAGAGGCCGCTGATGAGCTGAGCCTTTTCATCAGGGCTTATGATCCCGCACTTCTCAAGCATGAGAGCGTGTGCCATGCAGGCAACTATATCATAAGGCGCCAGTCGCTCATCATAATATCTGTCGCGATCGCACGTAAAACTGATAATGCTTTCGTGCGTCTTACTGCCTTTGTCCCACAGGTGCATTTTCAGTTACTTTTTTTCTGCTGGCTTCAATAATGGCATGATGCGCCATCAGGCGTATGGCATTAATTCGTATGAACCCCAGGCTGTCAGCCTGATTAAATCCTCCTTCAATATCCATGCTCGATAACTCCTTGTTATATAATGATGACGGGGATTCACGGCCTTCAATAATAATATTACCCTTGTAAAGAATCATATTGACAACGCCGTCGATGACCTCCTGGCTCTTGTCCATGGCAGCCTGAAGGAACTCCATCTCGGGCGAGAACCAGAAGCCATTGTATACAAGCTCGGCAAAGACCGGTGCAAGCATGTTACGCAGCCGCATCACCTCGCGGTCCATGGCAATACCTTCAATATCTTTATGAGCTGCATAAAGTATTGTAGCCCCGGGAGTTTCGTAAATACCCCGTGACTTGATACCTACAAACCTGTTCTCAACCATATCGAGGAGACCTATGCCATTTTCTCCGCCGAGCTTATTAAGAAAGGTGAACAGCTCGAGAGGGTCTTCATGGCTTGTCCCGTCATCCCTGTTTGTGACTTTCACGGGAATCCCATCCTTGAAAGTGATTGAGATATGCGTCTCCCTGTCAGGTGCATCCGTTGGCATAACCATTTTCGACAGGATTTCCTTTCCGGCACAGTAGAGCGGATCTTCCAGGATACCTGCTTCATGACTTATATGCATGAGGTTGTCATCTTCGCTATAGGGTTTTGAGATGGAGGCTTTAACCGGGATACGGTGTCCGGCGGCATACCTGATCATGTCAGAACGGCCCTGGAACTGGGAGAGGAATTCATGGTCCTTCCATGGAGATATGACCTTTATGTCTGGCTTAAGAGCATAATATGCAAGCTCAAACCGTACCTGGTCGTTACCCTTACCTGTGGCGCCGTGAGCGACATAATCGGCGCCGTATTCTATGGCGGCTTCGATCTGCTTCTTTGCAATAAGCGGACGTGCCAGCGCTGTGCCGAGAAGGTAACGGTCCTCATAGACCGCGTTGGCCTTTACGGCCTTGAAGATATAATCAGTGACGAACTCTTTTTTCAGATCTTCAATGATAACTTTTGATGCGCCTATCGCCAGAGCCTTTTCACGCACTGCTTCAAAATCGTCATTCTGGCCCACATCAGCCACAAATGCAATTACATCGTATCCTTTTTTTATTAGCCATTTAAGTATCACGGAGGTGTCAAGTCCACCAGAATATGCCAGCATTACTTTTTTCATTTCGTTATTTTGTTTGTATATTTCTGAATATCAGGCTGAGACATTCTTCGATCGCCTCATTGCTGATGTTATCTCTTGGGATCAGCAGGATTGTGTCATCGCCGGCAACAGTGCCGGCAATTTCGTAACGTCCTGCCCGGTCAATTCTCAGTGCCACTGCGGAGGCAAATCCGGGATGGGTATATATAAGCAACATACCCCGTGCCCATGTTATGCCTGTTACTGCTTCACTTTCGTTTCCGGGCAATGTCTCAGCTTCCTGTGCTTTTTTCCCGGGAAGCATGTAGCGGTAACCTCCTTTTCCGTCGAAGCCCCTGCTTATGCCCAGCTGCCTTAAGTCGCGGGAGAGTGTCGCCTGCGTACACTTCATCCCTGCGCCCTCCACCAGTCTGAGCAACTCCTCCTGTGAGATGATTTTCTTCTCTGATACCAGTTTCTCGATCAGGATGAGTCGTGATGCTCTCATTAAATTGTATATTTATTCATTCAGGATGCAAATTTATACATTTTTATTAAATACAAATGTTTTGGCAGGATTTTATTTTATGACCGTCGGTTATCGGGAACAGGGTTTCGTACATTATCTACAATAATTTGACCTTCTACGAAGGTCTTAGAGATTGGTTTACATTAGCCTTACGGTAGAAGACCAGCGTGAATTGAGATGTTCGTAGAACATCAAATTTTTGTAGCGCAGATATGAATTGACTGGTGAGGACCTGCTTAAATTGGGATGTTCGTAGAACATCAAATTACTGTAGATAACCGGGAATTTGAATATTTTGATCTTCGTAGATGATCAAATAAATCTATTCACCGCAGATTAATTAAGGTAAGTTGTATTTTTACAAACCAAACGATGGTGATGAAGGAAGAGATAAAGAAGGTTCTGCTGCTGGGCTCGGGAGCTCTTAAAATAGGTGAAGCCGGCGAGTTTGACTATTCAGGATCACAGGCTCTGAAGGCTCTCCGCGAGGAGGGCATCTTCACTGTTCTCATCAATCCCAATATCGCCACGGTCCAGACCTCTGAAAAAATTGCGGACAAGATATACTTCCTCCCTGTCACCCCGAAATTTGTTGAACGCGTGATAGCCCGGGAGAAGCCTGATGGCGTTCTCCTTGCCTTCGGCGGACAGACAGCGCTGAACTGCGGTACAACACTCTTCCGTGACGGTGTGTTTGAGAAATACGGCATCAGGGTGCTGGGCACTCCCGTAAGCGCCATCATGGAGACGGAAGACCGCGAGCTCTTCGTAAAAAAACTCGATGAGATAGACATAAAAACTCCCCGCAGCATTGCTGTCACCAATGTTGAAGATGCTTTGAAGGCTTCCGTGAAACTCGGGTTCCCGATCATCATAAGGGCAGCCTATGCCCTGGGCGGACTGGGCAGCGGGTTCTGCTCAAACACCGATGAACTGAAGTCTCTGGCCGGCAGGGCATTTACCTTCTCGGAACAGATACTGGTAGAGGAGTCGCTTAAGGGCTGGAAAGAGGTTGAATATGAGGTGGTGCGCGACCGCTTCGACAACTGCATCACCGTCTGCAACATGGAGAACTTCGATCCGCTGGGAATTCACACAGGCGAGAGCATCGTCGTAGCTCCTTCGCAGACACTCACCAACAGCGAATATCACAAGCTCAGGGAACTGTCGATAAAGATCATACGTCACATTGGAATCATCGGCGAATGCAATGTGCAGTATGCCCTGGACCCCAACTCAGAAGATTACAGGGTCATTGAGGTCAACGCGCGTCTCTCGCGCTCAAGCGCGCTGGCTTCGAAAGCCACAGGATATCCACTTGCGTTTGTGGCGGCCAAGCTGGCACTTGGATACGGCCTCCACCAGCTGAAGAACTCAGTCACCAAGACCACCACTGCATGCTTCGAGCCTGCCCTCGACTATATCGTATGCAAG
>Ga0209575_10001305_pt1 | contig 10361 bp, 9 predicted proteins | sample Medcelwee11metaG_FD_187172 | JGI IMG/M metagenome (GOLD analysis project Ga0209575, IMG submission 187172) | Freshwater pond sediment microbial communities from the University of Edinburgh, under environmental carbon perturbations - Medium... | ecosystem: Environmental > Aquatic > Freshwater >...
GTATTTGACCGTTGGTTATTGGGGTTGCAGTTGCCGGAGCAATGATAAGACTTGGAAATCTTATGAATTCAGAAATTTATGGTGGTCCCACTACCCTACCCTGGGGTTTTATTTTTTTACGTGACGGTCAGACGGAACCAATGCATCCAACACAGCTCTATGAAGTATTGTATTGCCTGATTACTTTTGGGATCACTTACTGGTTATATTGGAAAAAAGAAGCTTACAAGCGTACCGGATTGATTTTCGGTGTTTTTCTTATAGGCATATTCTTTTCAAGATTTTTAATAGAATTTGTCAAAAACAATCAGGAATCATTTGAAAATGAAATGTTCCTCAATATGGGGCAAATTCTTAGTTTACCGTTTATCATATGGGGAATTTGGCTGATTTATAACAGCAAGAATAAAATTTTAACTGAAAAATGAGCTCAGAGGAAATTCTGAATGATCAGATAAAACCATACAATGAGCACGAAGGGAAAACTGCTCAGTTGGCCCGGTTATTTAACAAGATATCAAAGAAATACGATTCATTTAATGATTTGATATCCTGGGGAATGGCACATACCTGGAGAAAAAAATCCTTGTCATTTCTGAAAAAATATTCTCCCGAAAAAATATTGGATATTGCAACTGGTACGGCTGATATGATTATTGTAGCCGATGGTTTGTTGAAACCTAAAGTGATTACCGGCATCGATATTTCTGAAGAAATGATGGCAGTTGGCAATCAAAAAGTTCAGAAGAAAAAGTTAACAGCAAAAGTTAATTTTGAGTTACAAGATGCTTCAGCATTGACCTTCCCCGACAACTCTTTTGACGCAGTAACCATCTCATTTGGTATAAGAAATCTGGAGAAACTTTCGCAGTCGCTCCGGGAGATTAATCGTGTACTAAAACCACAGGGACATTTTTTAATAGTAGAAGTTAATCAGCCGGAAAAAGGCATTATATTAATGCTTTACAAAATTTACATTAACATATACCTGTTATTTACTAAAAAGTTATTAGATAAATCAGATTATCAATATCTTACAACCTCAATGGGAATCTTTCCCAAAGGTAAAAAGCTGATTGATTTGTTGTCCGGATTTAACTTCGAACTCATCAAATACAAGCGTTTTACCTTTGATGTTTGTAGTGCTTACTTATTAAAGAAAGTCAATTAAACGTCAATTGATTGAATTTCAATTAGCAATTCATCTTTCATTACCGACTGTCCTGTTACTACCTTGATTTTTTGGATAACTCCGTTACATTCAGCGGCAATTTCATTTTGCATTTTCATAGCTTCCAGCGTAAGGATCGGCTCACCGGCATTCACAAGGTCACCTTCATTCAAAAATATATCTATGATTTTACCAGGCATAGGAGCAATAATTCTCTTAATTGCACTTTTATCATCTCCTCCTGTTATCATTCCCTTACGTATATAAGAAAAAAGTGATTCCAGACTGAATTTGTATTCGACGCCGTTTACATTTACTGTTGCTTTATTTTGATCTCTGGAAACCAGTTCACAATTAAAACGTTTTCCATTCCATTCAAACTCATAATTGAAATCTTCCTGCTCCAAAAAGTCTATTTCCTGTTCTATTCCATTGATAACAGGATTTGATTCTTTAGGAATATATATTTTATATCTTTTTCCGTTTTCACGCAGGGCAATGAACAGGCGCGAAGCATCTCTTTTATATTTGTATGAAGTTCCCATGATTCAATAATTTAAACGTTTATTTAACACCCATACATTCAGGGCATCATTCTCATAAGCAGGAATATCACCCTGAAGCTGAAGATATTCAGAAGCATACATGATAGTTGCTGCCAGAGCTCCAATCATTTCGTCATCACTATTTTCCAGCATTTCAGGGGTGAAAACCTGATCTACCCATCGGGTTGTATAAGTTGCATCAATAAAATCAGCATGCTGCAAAACAGTTCTACAGAAGGGAACAGTTGTTTTAAGTCCGATAATGCTGAAATTATTTAATGCCAGCATCGTTTTTTCAATAACATCATTACGATCTTTTCCGTGAACAATAATTTTAGCAATCATGGAATCAAAATATGGTGTAACGATAGAACCACTCAATACCCCGGTTTCAATTCGAACAGAAGGATCTTGTGGAAAGTGAATTTTATCGATGAAGCCGGTTTGAGGACTAAACCTATTTTGAGGATCTTCCGTATTCACCCGACATTCAATAGCCCAACCATTTATTTTTATATCATCCTGCTTTAAAGTCAGGTGTTCATCCAAAGCCACACGAATTTGCCAATCAACCAAATCCACACCGGTAATCATTTCTGTAACAGGATGTTCTACCTGAATACGGGTGTTCATTTCCATGAAATAAAAGGATCCATCTTCGTCCATAATGAATTCGATGGTTCCTGCGGAATAATACCCGATTCTTTTAGCAAATCTGATGGCCATATCTCCCATTTCTGTACGCATTTCAGGAGTAACACTTGCCGAAGGGGCCTCTTCAATGATTTTCTGATGTTTCCGTTGCAGAGAACATTCACGTTCTCCCAAATGAATAACGTTACCATGCTTATCCCCTAATATTTGGAATTCCAGGTGTTTAGGATTTTGAAGATATTTCTCAACGAAGATATCACCGTTGCCAAAAGCAGCTAAAGCTTCATCATAAGCCGATTTAAAATTTCGTTCCAACGTTTCCGGTTTTTCCACAATTCTCATACCTCGGCCACCTCCTCCGGCAGAAGCTTTTAAGATAACTGGATAACCAATTTTATCAGCAAAGTCTTTTGCAGCCTGAGCATCAACAACGGGACCGTCAGACCCGGGAACTAAAGGCAATCCAGCCTCAATTGCCATACTTTTAGCAACTGTTTTTAATCCCATATCCCTGATCAATTCAGGAGATGGTCCGATAAAGTTGATATTGTTTGCTATACACAATGCAGCAAATTCGGGATTTTCGGAGAGAAAACCATAGCCGGGATGAATGAGATCAATCTCATGTTCCTTTGCAAAATTTACTATTTTTTGTGGATTTAAAAAAATTGTTTTTTCGTCGTTGGCATCGTTTGCCCGAATTACTTCATCAGCAAATTTCAGATATAAAGCATCAGGTTCTTTATCACTTTGAAATACAACAGCAATAATCCCAAGTTTGTGTGCTGAACGTATGATCCTGATTGCGATCTCGCTCCTGTTTGCAATTAAAAGTTTTTTCTTCATTTTACTAAAAATTTAGCAGAATAATATTTTATATGAAACTCATCATTAGACGCCATATGTGGTGTCTCTACATATCACTCATCACTTATCATTTATCACTAACTCATCGCTATTCGCTTTTCGCTCTTAGCTTCTTACAGCGGCATATTTCCATGCTTACGTTCAGGCTTGGAATATTGTTTATTGGAAAGAATTTCAAAGGATGTGATAAGTATATCTCTTGTATTTACAGGATTAATAACTTCATCGATCAATCCTAATTCTTCTGCTTTGTATGGATTGGCTATCTCAGCTTTATATTTCTCAGTCAATATTTTCTCCAGTTCCGCCCTGTTTTCAGCAGCAGCCAACTCATGCTTATTCACAATCTTGATAGCACCTGCAGGTCCCATTACAGCTATTTCAGCTGAAGGCCAGGCAAAATTAAAATCACCACCAGTATTTTTACTACTCATCACGATGTATGCTCCACCATATGCTTTACGGGTGATAACGGTAATTTTTGGTACAGTCGCTTCGCAGAAGGCAAACAGCAATTTGGCTCCGTTTCTGATAATACCATTGTGCTCCTGTTCAATACCAGGTAAAAAACCTGGTACATCTTCCATGATTAACAAAGGAATATTAAAAGCATCACAAAATCGTACAAACCTGGCTCCTTTTATACTTGCATTGATATCCAGGGTTCCAGCCATTACTTTAGGTTGGTTACCTACAATACCAATTGTTTTTCCATTTAAGCGGGCAAAACCAACCAGAATATTCTGAGCAAAACCCTCATGTACTTCGAAAAATGATTCTTTATCAACAATGATGTTGATGATTTCTTTCATATCGTAAGGACGGTTGGGATCATCAGGGATTATTTTGCCAAGATATTCTTGTCTGGATTTGTAATATTTTGTCTGGTTTGATACCGGCAAAGATTCAAAATTGTTAGAAGGAATATATGATAACAGCTTCCTAACCAAAAGGATAGTATGTTCTTCGTCATCAGAAACAAAATGTGCTACACCGCTTTTGTTGGCATGTACATCACCGCCTCCTAAACCGTCTTTATCCACATCTTCATTCAGCACTTCCTTGACCACATCAGGTCCGGTAACAAACATATAAGATGTTTTCTTTGTCATGAAAATAAAATCAGTCAGTGCCGGAGAATATACTGCTCCACCGGCAGCAGGGCCCAGAATTACTGAAATCTGAGGAACTATACCCGATGATTTTACATTATTATTGAAGATAGTCGCGTAGGCTGATAAACTTTTTACACCTTCCTGAATACGGGCACCACCTGAGTCCATCATTCCAACGATAGGGGCACCTAATTTCAACGCCATTTCCTGGACTTTAGCAATTTTCATTCCGTGTGAAAAGCCTAAAGATCCACCTAAAACTGTGAAGTCCTGAGCATAAGCAAAAACGCTTCTTCCCTGTATAAGACCCCTCCCTACAACCACACCATCACCAAAATTTGATTGACGACTGCTCATTGGAGATTGTGATGGTGATACAAATGCATCGAATTCAAAAAATGTACCTTCATCGAATAATACATCCAATCGTTCTCTAGCAGTAAGCTTTCCTTTTAAATGCTGCTTGGTTACAGCATTGTCTTCCATTTCTTGTAAAGCTTTTATTCGCTTACCAAATATTTCATTTTTGTTCATATTTCAAATCTTTAAAACTGCACAAAAATACTAATTTAGTGCAAAGTTACGCAAACATCCAAAGAAATAATACAACAATTAACAATGAAGGAACCATGTTCATTATTCTCAATTTCTTTATTTCCAGTATATTAATACCTAAACCAATGAGTAAAATTCCTCCAATATTTGTGAGTCCGTGAATGATTTCAGGGGTGAAAAATTCAGAAATACCCATTGCCAACAAGGTTAATGCACCCTGAAAAAGGAATAATGGAATGGCAGAAACAATGACGCCAACACCAAAAGCGGAAGCTAAAATGATGGATGAGAAGAAGTCCATCAAAGATTTAGTGAATAGCAAATCGGAAGAAACACCGGTACCCTCTTGTATGGTGCCTAAAATTGTCATTGAACCTATGCAAAACAACAAAAAAGCAGTTATTAACCCTTCGGAGAATTTTTCATTTCCTGTTTTCAACTTAGTTTTCAAGTAATTGCTTAATTTGTCGGCACCAGCCTCAAGATTCAACCATTCTCCTATCAATGAACCTATGGCCAGACTACCCACAACTATCAGGATATGCTTTAAATCCCATACCATTGAAATACCTATAGCAATGGTAAATAAGCCAACTGCCTGAAAATAAATCTGAGTTACTCTTTCTGGCATACTTTTTTTCAATAATACCCCTATAGATGCCCCGACAATTACTGCTGCCGTGTTTAATAATGTTCCAATCATTTATTACGTTCTACTATTAATAATCATTTCAAAACAGGCTGCTAAGATAGATACAATTTTTATTAGATGGTTAGAAAATGATAAATTTTGTTATATTTGCAATACGAACAGATTATCTACTTCGACAAAATGAATTCCTTTTTATATCGCGTTGCAGCAGCATTCTATCAACATTACGGAAACGAAATTAATACATTTACTTTTGTTTTTCCAAACCGTCGTGCCGGAATATTTTTTCAGAAGTATCTTTCTCAGATAGTTGACAAGCCGATATTTTCCCCGGAGATTATTACCATTGACGAATGTTTCTTTTCAGCATCAGAATTACAGACTGCCGACAGGCTAAGTATGCTTTTCAGGTTATACCGTATTTACAAAGAACTGAGTAATTCTGATGAGACTTTTGATACTTTTGCTTTTTGGGGAGAAACACTGATTTCCGACTTTAATGAAGTGGATAAATACAAGGTGGATGCGCGACAACTTTTCACGAATATTACCGAGCTAAAAGAAATAGATAATTTATTTAATGTATTTACCGACAATCAAATAGAAGCTATTCGTCAGTTTTGGAAAAGCTTTATTCCGGTCAACGAAACCAAATCACAACAGAATTTTCTGGCTACTTGGGAAATATTATTCCCGTTATACGACAAGTTCACTAAAGAATTAAGAATTACAAGTTGTGGTTATGAAGGAATGATTTTCAGAGATGTCGTTGAGAAACTTCAAAGTAAAGCTTCAATTCCGTGGTTTGAAAATAAACGTTTTGTTTTTATTGGTTTTAACGCGTTGAATCCTTGTGAGAAAGCGCTGTTAACAGTTTTACAGAAACGTGGTCAGGCTGATTTCTATTGGGATTATGAGGCACAAGAGTTAAGGGACACCAATAATCCAGCATCTTTGTTTTATGCTGAAAACACAAACACATTTCCATCAAAATATAAAATAGATTTGGCACCTGAGTTGCTCAAAGATAAGAATATTGAACTGTTGTCTGTTCCATCCGCCGTTGGTCAGGCAAAACATATTTATCACACACTGCAACAATTATATCCGGGTGATTGCGACGAAAAATCATTCCTGAAAACTGCAGTAGTTCTACCGGATGAGAATCTTTTATTACCTTTATTGTATTCGATACCTTCCAACATCAATAAGATCAATGTCACAATGGGTTATCCACTCAACCTGACACCGGTTGCAGGGCTCATGGATCATATATTTGAACTTCAGAAAAGGAAAAGAGAGATTGGTGGTGAGATGAAATTTTATCACCTGACAGTTTCCAATATTTTAAATCATCAGTTTATAGCCCTGATATGCGGTAAAACGATTGAGCATATAAATAATGAAATGATTCAAAAGAATCTGATTTATGTAGATGCTGCTGTATTACAAAAAAATAAATTATTAAATTTAATTTTTAATCCGTACGTTGATGCTGCTTCTTTTCTGGGGTATCTGCTTCATTTACTGAAATTATTGTATTATGAGTGGCACAATGTCTGTGGGGATACCACCGGGTCCCATTTAGAATCAGGTTTTTTATACCAATACTACACAACTGTCAATCGTATTGATGGAATAATAAAAGAACAGCCGGTTGATTTGAGTGTAAATATGGATACATTAATTCGACTGGTAAAGCAACTGACACAGGGAATAAGTATTCCATTTGTAGGGGAACCTTTGGACGGCTTGCAGATTATCGGAACACTTGAAACTCGTGGTCTTGATTTCGAAAATGTGCTTATAAGTTCATTTAATGAAGGAGTTTATCCTAAAAAAAGCTTTTCCAACAGTTTCATTCCTTATCATCTTCGAAAAGGTTTTGGTTTGCCGACTTATGAACATCAGGATGCCATTACTTCCTATAACTTTTATCGTCTGATTCATCGGGCTAAAAACGTATTTTTCTTTTCAGATTCGCGCATTGATAAAGGAAATACAGGGGAAGTGAGTCGCTTTTATCATCAACTCAAATATCATTATAATCTTGATATAAAAGAAAAAACAGTTGCTTATGATATTGCCTTTAAAACCAATCAACAAATCAAAGTAGATAAAAACCAACAGATAAAGGAAAAATTAAGCTCGTTTCAGGACAGAGCCTACCCTGCTAAAGCATTGTCTGCAAGCAGCATTAACACATATGTCCAATGTCCGTTGCAATTTTATTTTAAATATATTGAAGGTATTGAATCTGCATCAGAAGTATCAGATAATATTGAAACGGATATGTTTGGTAACATTTTCCATGCAGTGATGGCTGCCATCTATGAACCGTTTAAGGGACACCAAGTTCAGTCAACACATATTACATCGATGATAAAAAACGAAAAGCGGATTTTTCAGCTTTTATCAGCATCTTTTGCCCATTATCTTTACAAAAAGCCAAAAGGTGTTACGGTAGAACTTCAGGGAAATAGTCTGCTGATTTCAAAGGTCTTGTTAAAATATATACTTGGAGTGCTGGAGAACGACAAGAAACACACCCCGTTTAAGTATATCAACGGAGAAGATTATTGTGAAACGACATTGCAAACTAAGTTCGGTTTCGTGAATCTTAAAGGTTACATCGACAGAATTGACGAAAAAGATGGACGTATAAGGATACTTGATTACAAAACAGGAAGCGGCTCTCTGGAGTTCAGAAGTTGGGATGATTTATTCAGACATGATTTCGACCCGAAGAAACGCCCCAAACATATATTACAAACCTTTCTTTATGGTTTATTATATAAAGAAAAAACAGATGCGGAAGTAATCACTCCCGGAATTTATTATACCAAAAATGTCTTTTATGAGCAGTTCACAACAGAACTTTGTCTGAAAGAAGACAGGAACTCTAAAATAATCATTGAGAATTATTATGATTATGAAACAGAATTTAATTCCCGTTTAACTGACTGCATTGAAGAGATTTTCAATCCGGATGTACCGTTTGTTCAGACTGATATTTTAGATGCCTGTAATTATTGTGACTTTAAAACTATATGTAAAAGATAAAATATATCGGATTTTTTAATATTTTTGCAGTTAATAATCAAAAATGTTCATCCCACATAATAGTTTTTTACCCCGTATTGTTGATAACGTCCCATGATACGGGCAAAATGCCCTGAATTTTGACTTATATATGCTTATCTGTTTACTTTGCAATCGATTTACAAATCAATAAACAAAATTGCCTTAGCGGCTTATTAAAATTATGGCAAAATTTAGAGGAGCAATAGTTGTAAATACTGAAAGATGTAAGGGATGTGACCTTTGTGTGGTTGCCTGTCCTACTGATGTCTTAGTATTATCTAATGACGCAAATACAAAAGGTTATAATTTTTCTATCATGGAAAATCCCGAATCTTGTATAGGCTGTGCTGCCTGCGCACAAGTATGTCCGGACGCGTGTATAACTGTATATAAAGTAACAATATGACAAAGCATAAAGAAGAAATTACTCTCATGAAGGGTAACGAAGCAATAGCGCATGCCGCGATTCGTTGTGGTTGCGATGGTTATTTCGGATATCCTATCACTCCTCAATCAGAGATTTTGGAAACACTCATGTTATTGGAACCATGGAAGACAACAGGTATGGTGGTTTTACAGGCCGAAAGCGAAGTTGCCTCTATCAATATGGTTTACGGAGCAGCAGGATGTGGCAAAAAAGCAATCACTACCTCATCAAGTCCGGGTGTCAGTCTGATGCAGGAAGGAATTTCCTATATGGCAGGTGCTGAACTTCCCGGAGTTATTGTTAACGTAATGCGTGGTGGTCCCGGTCTTGGGACAATTCAACCCAGTCAATCGGATTATTTTCAGGCAGTTAAAGGTGGTGGGCATGGTGATTACAAGATGATAACTTTAGCTCCTGCTTCCGTACAGGAAATGGCCGACCATACAGTGCTGGCATTCGAGCTGGCATTCAAATACCTTTCACCTACAATGATTCTGGCTGATGGTATTATTGGTCAAATGATGGAAAAAGTTGTTTTGCCTCCCTATCAACCAAGGTTGACAGATGAGGAAATCAGAGAAAAATGTCCCTGGGCAACACTTGGAAAATCTAAAAATCGGAAACCAAATTATATTTCTTCGTTAGAATTGGTAACCGAAGAGATGGAGAAAATTAATCTCCGATTGCAGTCTCGTTATCGGGAAATAGAAAAGTCGGAAGTCCGCTACGAGCAATTTTTTTGTGATGATGCTGAATACGTGTTTGTCGCTTTTGGTACTATGGCACGCGTTTGTCAGAAAGCAGTTGAAATTGCCCGGTCAGAAGGAATAAAAGCAGGTTTAGTAAGGCCAATCACTTTATATCCTTATCCGGTTGATCTTATAAAAGAACTATCAATGCAGGTTAAGGGATTTTTGACTGTAGAGATGAATGCCGGACAAATGGTAGAAGATGTTCGTCTTTCAGTTGAAGGTAAAGTTCCGGTTGAATTTTATGGTCGTATGGGTGGTATCGTTCCATCACCTGATGAAGTGTTAAATGCTTTAAAAACAAAATTATTATGAAAATCACTGATATAATTAATCCTGCTAATCTCGTTTACGAGAAAACAACTGTGATGAATGATATACCCATGCATTATTGTCCGGGTTGTAGTCATGGAGTGATTCATAAAATTTTAGGGGAGATTATTCAGGAAATGGATATACAGGATAAAACGATCGGAATAGCTCCTGTAGGATGTGCCGTTTTTGCATATAAGTACCTGGATATCGACTGGCAACAGGCCGCT
>Ga0209575_10001307_pt1 | contig 10334 bp, 7 predicted proteins | sample Medcelwee11metaG_FD_187172 | JGI IMG/M metagenome (GOLD analysis project Ga0209575, IMG submission 187172) | Freshwater pond sediment microbial communities from the University of Edinburgh, under environmental carbon perturbations - Medium... | ecosystem: Environmental > Aquatic > Freshwater >...
CAACTTCTGCCCCGGCTGGAAAGCGTATTTTACTTCACTGCCGCAAGAGGAGAAAAAGCGGCTCGCCGAGCAGGATAACTTCAGGAAATATCGGCGAGGTGGGATGAAAAGAACAGGTCTCGACTCCGGTTAGCGCACAGGCAACTTCTTCGGCTTGCAGAGATGCTTTTTCTTTTTCGACACCCTCGCGCACTTTTGGCAAATGTACTTGGGTTTTGAGACAGCCTCAGCTATAGCGGCAAGGTTTTCCTCGATTTCTTTCTTGCCGAGCTGGCAGAGTTTATGATCTGGTTTCATGTTGGTTTCAATTCATGCCTAATCTTATAGCCCATAGATAAAAACAAGCACATAGGCTTACTGGGCGAGTCCGGTCATCACTGAGTTGAGAATATTGCTTCGCGCTCCTGCCTCACTTTCAGTAAGTCTTCCATCTTTACGCTCATACCAACTATCTCCTAATGATACTTTAAAATCATCAATCCTCGTCAAATAGCACCAATAGACAGAGTTTTCAGTATTTCTAGGCTCGTAAACAAGATTAGACACTTTGAGCGTTAAATCCAATGTCCGTAATGATGCACCAATCACCGTATCAAACTGATTGACTTCATCATTAGCATGGATAGTATCAATCGTTTGTATTCCTGCACTTCGAATCTTTTTTGCCCAGCTCCTAGTAAAGCCAGCAGCTCCTCCTCGACCGTTCTTTTTCTCAGCAATATGCTTCTTAGGCTCCCCCTGATATGCATGTAGCAAAAATCTTGCTGCTTCGCTATCTGGGAAACTATTCTCTGGTGGAAGGGTTACAAGCCTGATAATATCTTTTAGCAAAAGAAGGACGACCTTAAGCGAATCCACAGTTGGCTTTCCATTCTCATTCAATCGAAAATACTTGGCCTCCAACCAATTATGCCGGTATACACCATACAGTTTAAGCTCTGGAGTTAAAATATTCATTGCTTCCAAGTCAAGATGAATATCTGCTCTTTTACCTGAGGACTCCAAGTAAGTAACCTCAGAACGCAGGCAAGAAATAGGGTTGTTGATATTGCGACCGTTCAATTCCTGCAAAACGGCCATAGAGAAAGCGGACATTAAAGTTCCCTCATAGTCAAAGCCTTGATACGGCAATCCCGTAAGAAACTCCGGCAGTGACATAAATGCTTGTTCATAGAGCATGAGCTTCCTTCATCATTACGCCAAATGGACAGTGGATATTTTCAAAACGACAGGCACAACAAGTTATTTTAAGACTTTACATTACATAATTCAAAAAGAAACAACAAGCATAGTCGAAATCACAGGCAAGCGGTTCTTTCCCCCCTCACCACGACAACTCCGAAGGAGAAATCTTCTTTGCATTCCGCCGATCCTCGACCACTTCGCCGCTTCGCAGCGTAATGACGCGGTCGGCCATGCCGGAGATCGAGACGTTGTGCGTGATGACCAGCGTCGTGGTGCCGAGTTCGCGATTGACTTTTTCGATCACTTCGAGCACGAGCTTGCCGGTGCTGTAGTCGAGCGCGCCGGTGGGTTCGTCGCAGAGCAGCAGTTCCGGGCGTTTGGCGACCGCGCGGGCGATGGCGACGCGCTGCTGCTCGCCGCCGGAGAGCTGCGAGGGGAAATGGTTCATCCGGTCGCCAAGACCGACCAGTTCGAGCGCCTCGGCGGGCGACATCGGATTGTCAACCAGCTCCGTGACGAGCTGCACGTTCTCCAGCGCCGAGAGGCTGGAAATAAGATTGTAGAACTGGAAGACAAAGCCAATCGAGCGGCGACGAAAATCGGTCAGGCCCGCCTCGCCTTTGGCGTTGATGTTCAGCCCCTTGAACGATACCGTGCCTGAATCGGGCACATCGAGGCCGCCGACGATGTTCAGCAGCGTCGATTTTCCGCTGCCCGACGCGCCGAGCAGCACCACGAGCTGGCCCGCGCCGAAATCGAGCGAAATGTCGTGCAAAGCCTTGACCGTCACCTCGCCCATGAGGTAGCTTTTCGACACCCCATCGACCGAGAGAACGGATTGACGCGCTTGATCGATCATCGACACAAACCTTCAAAAATCATTACGATAAAAACCTCTCCGACTCGAACCACGCTGCCGGAGAAAACATTCCAGAACACTCCGGCATCCGCCCGATGGATTCAGCCGTGAGATTCGTATTTTCCGCTTTTCCATCGCCAGCCGGAATCACATGACACCAGCTCTCTTTTTTGCCGCGACCATCATCTTCGCCGCCGGTGTTGCCGCCGGAACTCTCGCCACCGTTTTCCTGCGCAAAAAAACGCCAAAAGTCAGCCGTGGCGCGGTTCTTATCGACTCGTCAAAAGTTGCCGGACGCGGCGCTTTCGCGCTCAAGGCGATCAAGGAGGGCGACATCGTGGAGCGCTGCCCGGCGCTCGAAGTGACCGACAAGGACATCGGCGGCGAGCTGCTCAACTACGTCTTTTACGGCAGCGCCGAAGACCGCCGACTCATTGCGATGGGCTACGGCATGATGTTCAACCACTCCCCGCAACCCAACGTCGCCTACTACCGCGAAGACGGCCCCACCGGCGCGGAACTGGTCATCTACGCCCTGCGCAACATCGCCGAAGGCGAAGAGATGTACTACAACTACGGCGACGACTGGTGGACGACGAGGGGGGAGAAGTGCGGGTGAGGAGTGAAGGACGGTGAGGTTGTAGCGAGGAGGGCGCGAGAAACGTAATCGAGGATAAAGACCCTTGTATTCTGGATATTGGGCCGTATATTGAATCAAAGGATTGGGCTTTTCCCGGTCGACAAAAAGGCTTTGGACTTTCTCCGAGGCCTTTTTGTTTTTATGGAAATCTTTTCGTCCGTGGTTGTTTGCTCTTAAGAATCTCCCAAGAGCGATTCGGCTGGTCGGGCCGCAAATAATTGAGCGCTATCGGACGAGCGACAAGATCGGCAATCTGCAAACCTGTACAGTTGCTTGATTTCGACACAAACAGCGGATCGAACTTCATCTTCTGAAAATCAAGCGTCTTGTAATGCCAGTCGCACTGATTCCCGCAAATGCGTCTGAATTCGAGTTCGAGCTGATCATCTTCATTTTTCCCTCTTGCTTCAAGCAGGATGTGTACGCGCTTCCCCACTTCTCCTTCCAGGGACAAATAGTTCAGCGCCCGTTCCATACAAAACCGTAATGCCAGTTCATAGGGGTTGAATGGGTTCGTATACTTGCTGAGCAGCTTGGGCTTATCAATGATAGAGGCTATAAGCGTTATCGGCGCATCGGCTATGATTTGAGAGAGTCTTTCATAGAAATTTTCACGCAACTCTTTGTTGGATCGCAACACGGCAAACATGCCTTTTTCTTTGCGTATATCGTGCTCATGGAGAATGATCTGGTCATGCCCCCAGATGTCGATTTTCAGTCGCTGAACCGCTGGCACCAGTGCATTGATATAGTCGTGCTTGCTGATAATGCAGAAGACAAGCGCAAATACGGGAAACTCTTTGTCAAGCGTAACCAACCCATGATCTCCGCTTTCATCGACAAAGATGAGGTAATCGCTATGGGGGAAGCCATCCATGAAATTATTGTTCCGAGTTCATTAAAGCACCATAACCGTTGTAAGCTTTCTGGCTCAACGCGCTCCTCTACGCTACCGTGACCTGACCGTTCATCAGCATCGGCAGGAGCCAGTCGCGGAGTTGTGCGAGTTGCTGATTTTCACTATCCAAAGTGTAAATGCGTCGGAGAATTGGTTTTACTATTACAGAAAAATCATCAATTAACTTTTTGTTGCTATACGCAAGCTTAAATGTCTTCAGCACTCCATGTCGGATACCTTTATGCACACTTCCTGATGACGCATTTTTTGTAAACACCTTCATTTCACTCGAAGACAACAGGAAATAAAGATGTTCAGATGATGTTATTTTACAATTCGGCCGTATTGTAAATACCGACTCATTGATATTCCAATTCATCGGTTTTTCTTGTATTAAATAGGTAACTCCAACTGGCTCAATGCTTGTAAATAGCACATCTCCTGATTGAAGTTGGGATCGACGATCAATGATGCTTAGAGCTTCATCATCTATTCTATCACACTTGTCGTCAAGCACTATTTTCCCATTGTTAATATTTTTAATTGTGACATAATAGTTATCACCAAAACCAAGTTTAAAATTATCCCGAGGGTTTAAGCCCGTGCCAGTATGGCTAACAATGTCTGACAACTCTAAATCCTCCCACCCCGCCGGAATTTCTCGCTTAAGAACTGGATTATAGAGCATCTTGCCGCCGGAGGATTTGTACGGCTTGCCGTTGTGGTCGGGGAAATCGAACTGTACGAACCAGTAATCGTAGAGCGTCTTGGCCATCGCCTTCAGCTCAGCGTTGATACGGTTGTTGGCGTCGATTTTTTGGTTTAACAAATAGAGGAAATCTCCTGCCTTTACTTGCTCGATGTACTCAGGAAGCAATAGTTCTAAGTAGGAAAAAATTTCTTCATTCAGACTCGCTCTAAGGGTTAATACTGCGTTATTCGTCATGGTCTTCCTGAACAAAGAACTTCTCAGGTAAAATGCCATGAATTTTGGATAAGTAGTTTTATCTTTAGTTGGACGTAGCCTTTTAAGAAAACCGCTATAAGTTGCCGTCGGATAGTTTTTCAAAGCAACAGCACTCATTCCAAGTTCATCGATAACTTCACTTGTTCTCGTTAAAAATATATCCCCTTCTTCAATTGAGTATTTACTTTGTTCTGCTGCTGATGTATCCATTAGATCACATAATTTCTCCGGCAAAAAGTAGTTGTTGAATACCGTTGAAAATGACAAAAATGGTGACCCATGACCTGCCTGTTCTGGCTTTGAGGATATTCCAGAACTCATTCGATACAAATTAGCAAACTTATAATAGTTCAACTTACTCATATCGCAATCCCAATAACTGCTTTCTGATTTCCTGTTCCAGCTCGCCAGATTCACTAAACAATCGCTCCAGATTATCGGTAAATCCTTTCATCTTTTCAGCAAACTCTGCCGGAGTAAGGTCCACATATTCGATCTTCACATCGAAATATTGACCCGCGCTGAGCGAGTAGTTCTTCGCGGCGATCTCCTCGTAGCTGACGACTACCGAAAAATCCTCCACCGCCTCTTTGCCGTTAAACGTGGCGATAATGTGATCTTCCTCCTCAGTGGAAAGCAGCGTTTTCTGGTTTTTTCCATCCTTCACTTTTGTGCCCAGATTCGACGCATCGATCAGTACCACACCGTCCTTGTTCTCCTCGTCAATGAACAGAATGGAGACGTTCGTGCCTGTAGTGGCGAAAATGTTGCTCGGCATCGAGACCACCCCGGCCAGCATTTCGTTCTCCACCAACGCCTCGCGAATGTTCCGATCAATGCCCGACTGCGCCGTGATAAAGCCCGTCGGCACCACAACCGCCGCCCTGCCGCCCGGCTTCAGCGAATAGATGATGTGCTGCAAAAAGAGCTGGTAGATAGCCATCTTTTCCGTCGCCTGCTTCGGGATTTTCGGCACTCCGGCGAAGAAACGCTCGTAGTTCTCCTTGACGTCGAGATCGTCCCGGAAATCGCTGAAATCCATCTTGAAAGGCGGATTGGAAACGATGTAGTCGAATTTCTTCAGCGCTTTTCCCTCGCGGTGGTAGGGATGCAAAAGCGTGTTCCCCTGAATGATGTTCGGGATCGAGTGCACGAGGTTGTTCAGGATCAAATTCAGCCGGAGCAGACTCGACGACTTTTGCGATATGTCCTGCGAGAAGATGGTGCAACGTTGCTCGCCGATAGCGTGAGACAGATTCATCAAAAGCGTACCAGACCCTGCCGAGGGATCGTAACAGCTCACGTTGGCAATTTTGCCCCGCAACTGCTCGGGCACAAGGATTGCGGCCATGATTTTTGCAACCGCGTGCGGAGTGTAATACTCGGCGTACTTGCCACCACTATCCTTGTTGTAATCCTTGATGAGATATTCAAAAAGGGCAGCGTAAAAATCATATTTCTGGGTGAATATGCGCTCGAAACTAAAAACAACCAGCTTGTTGATGATGGCGCGACAGAAATCGTCCCGTTTCGACGGATCGGTGATGTACTCGCTGACACGATCAAAAAGCGTAACTCTTGCGCCGCCGTCGGTCTTTACGGCAAATATCTCGTTGTTGGTAATGGCAATATCGCGCAGGGTATCGTCGAAAAGCTTGGCGAACTCCGGCTCGTTCTGGTGGCTGAAGAGATTGCTGATGAAATGCTCAGGCTTCAAGCGTGCTGTGTCTGGCCCGACTTGCAGTTGCAGCATTTCCAGCTCATCCTCACTGAGCGAGGCGAGAGCCTTTTCCCAGCTTTCAGCCGCAGCCAGCTTGGGATCGATGCGTTTGGCTTCAAAGGCGAACTTGTCGTTCAGAAACTTGTAGAGAAAAACCTGAGTGATAATCTTGAATTCGTTGCCATCGTTGCCGAGGCCGTAAGCGGCACAGATTCCTTTGAGGCTATCGATCAGTTCACGGCTCTTTTTTTCAAAATCCTGGGTCAGCAAGCAATGACTCCTGTTCTGTTGCCAGAGGCAAATTCATTCATGTATTCGGTCACCACCAGCCGGTTGATCGTGCGGGAGGTTTCCGGGTTGAGTTTGATATGGCAACGGGTCTGAAACTCCCCGATGACAAGCGGCATCATCATGCGCTCAAAATAGCTTTCGTTGGAGAGTAGCTGGGTATTCTGCAACACCTGATCGTCTGCCTGCACTTTGACGCCGGAGAGCGCTTCATGGATTTGACGCTCTTTTTCTGTCAGGGTTCCCCGCTCCATCAGCCGTTTGTGAATGCGGGTATACTTGGCATCGCCTCGATATTTGGCTCTGAGCCGGTCATTCTCGCGGTTCAACTCCTTGACCTTTCCATAAATCTCATTGAGTGCGCCGATATTGGCGGTCATCTCTTCCTGCGTCACTTCATTCAGTTTCTTTTTCTTGAACAGCCGCTCCAGCTCTTCTTTCAGGGTGATGAACCTCGGGTCTTGCTGGTCGAAGTTGTCTGCCAAGGCTTCGCGGGTCTGACGCAAGGTGTTTTTCAGCTTGTCGGCCAACACGAGTTCCTCTTCCCTGACCTTGGTGAAGATAAACAGTACCTCTTCAAGAGCAATATTCAGAAGATTTATTGTGTCCGCGCTCGACTCGATGCTCTCCTTGAGATTCAGAAGGTCGAGGTGGTTGCTCGCTTCACGGTAAAGCTGGTTGAGTTTTTGGAAGTCAAGTTGCTGGAGAAACTCATATTCACCCTGCAAGCGGATCAGGTTGTAGAGATTGCGAGCGTTCGCCAAGGCTTTTTTGAGCGCGAGCACCGTAGCGCGATCCTGAATCTGACTGATTTGCTGTGAAAAAACTTCAGCGTTTTCGATGTCGAAGCTGAAAAGAATATCTTTTATCTCTTCTATCTCCTGCCGGATTTCTTCCGGGGTCTTGAACAGATTGGAATAGTGCTCCAGCTCATCGCCAAGCTCGCTCTGAAGTTCGTCGAAATAGGCTTTGTTCGTCGCGTCGAACTCCTTGCGGATGTCGGCGAAATCGACGACGTAGCCATAACGGAAATCCTTGTACGTTCGATTCACCCGCGTCAGAGCCTGAAGTAAATTGTGCGCACGGATCAGACGGCCAAGGTAGAGTTTTTTCAGCCGTTTAGCATCAAACCCGGTGAGCAGCATGTTGTAAACGAACAGCAAATCGATCTCGCCGGACTTGAATGCCTCGACCAATTCTTTGCGATCATCTTTGCTGCCAACATCATGAAGGATCAGAGCGCCACTCTTGACACGATTCGCCTCTTGTTGCCGTGAAAAATAGCTCTCTGGCGACTCCGCCGCTACTTTTGAAATTCCGTTCTCTGGCTCCTCTTCGGAGCATACAAACGGCTCGTTCGTTTTCCGTCCGCTTCTCGCCAGAAAAATTTCGAACATCATTTTAGCTTGATCAGCGCTGTCGCAGATCACCATGCCTCCGATTGTCGAATCGTTCAGCGCTGCCCTGCTTTTTTCGAAGTCCGTGATGATGTAGTCAAGCATCGGTTCGACAAAGCGCGGGTGGGCGTAAACCTCTTTTTTCTCTATGTCTCCTTTCTGAAGCTCAATAGCCGCAAGAGCTTCTCGCAGGGTGAGTTTGTAGTTGGTGGCGATCTCTTCACGGATCAGGCGAAGCGTATAACCGTCCGCTATGGAAGCGTTGTAATAATACTTATGGATGTAATCGCCGAAAAGAACCCGAGAATTGTAGTCGTCGCCCAACAACGGCGTTCCGGTAAGACCAATCTTGATGGCGTTCTTGTCGGATTCGGTGAGGTTTGCCAAAAAGCTGCCTTTCGGATTGTAACTGCGGTGAACCTCGTCGAGAAAATAGATTCTCTGAATGCTGACATCATAATCCTCGGTGCGAACCACGTCCGAGTCATCCTGAAACTTCTGGATATTGACCACGGTGATTTCAGGCCTGCCGGAATGATTGTGGAGCGCGTAGTTAGCCTTTATGTCGCGAGCAAACGCATCGCGTGTATCGACGGTGTGAACGGTGAGGCCTCGGCTTGAAAATTCCCGTTGCGCCTGAATGAGCAGATCGATCCGATCGACGATGAAGTAAAACTTGGGAATGATGGCGCGGCGTTGAAAATAATCGGTCAGAAAACGCACGTTATAACAGGCCAAAGCGGTTTTCCCGCTGCCTTGCGTATGCCAGATAATGCCCTTACGAACGCCAGCTTCAAGCTTCCGCTCGATTGCTCTGGTTGCAAAAAACTGGGGATAACGCATCACATGTTTGTGGATGCCATCTGTTTCCTTGACGTAGAGCAATGCGTATCGCAGAAGAAATGAGAGGCGATCACGACTGAACAGAGAGGTGCATATCCGGTTGGTTGGCGTCTCCGGTGACTTGTTGCTGATAAACTCCGGGCTATGCTTGATGACATTCAGATTGTTATCGCGAAGCACTTTGTTTTCTATAGCACCGCTTTCATTGGCAAGCAGATCATCAAGGATCAGCTCCTCTTCTTCTCGGAAGTAGTTGAAGATTGGTGCATCATATGACGAACTGGCGTAAAAAGCTCCTTCGATAGGCCGAGGGGAGCCGTCTTCGTACTCCATGTTGTTAGAGAACACCATCAATTGCGTGATGTTCACAAACCGCTGGAAACGGGGATTCCGACATCGCATGGTTATTCGATTTCGCTCGGCTAGAGCACCTTCCCGGTTATTCGGCTTTTTGACTTCAATAAAAACCAGCGGCATTCCATTGATGAGCAAAGTTATATCGGGTCGAAACTCATCATCGCCGTTTTTATATGTCAGTTCGGTTACAACATGAAAACTGTTGTTGGAAAAATCAGTGAAGTCTATCAGCCTGATGCCTGATCGTTCAGTGAGTTTTTCATAAAAAGCTTTCCCGAGATCCTCGTTATCAAGCGTTAATTTCACGTCATCGAGCAAACGTGATATATCGCCACTTTCAATGCCGGGATTTATTCGGGAGATCGAAGTTTGGAAAAGCTCTGTGAAGATATTCGAATGTTCATCCCAAGCAGCATCTTTCAGTGAGAGATAACTGTAGCCAAGCCGAACCAGATGCAAAATGCATGGGATTTTGACTCGTGAATCTTCACTGAAAACCATAGACCAACTCCCATTTTCTATTTGAAGATAATCGCAGTGGCATTGTTCTTGACAGAACTACAGTATCAATGTATCACCTTTGAATGGTTCAAAAAAGGGTTCATCCCCATTCACACCCGCGCAACCAGAATCCGGCGCATCGCGGCTTCGTCGAGCGGAGCGGCGTTGCTCTTGCTGCGGGTGGCTGCGATAATCTCCGCCAAATCGCTTTCGCGGAGGCCGAACTCTCCGAGGCGGGGAAAGGCGAATTGCTGTTGCCACTCTTCGAGCAGCTCGACAAGGCGGTCGCAGTCGTCCGGGACGCTGCCGGTCGCGCTGCCGGTGAGGATGAGGCTGGCGTTGGCGAACTTGCGCAACCCCGCCTCGCCGCCGTCGGATTCGCGAAGCTGGCGGATGTTCTCCCGCGTCGCCTCGGCCAGCAGCGTGGCGCAGAGCGTGCCGTGCGGAATGTCGAACAGGCCGCCGACCGACGAGGCGAAGCCGTGCACGATGCCGAGGCCCGCGTTGGAGAGCGCGATGCCCGACATGAGCGCCGCGTAGGCCATGTCGGCCCGGACAGCCACGTCGCCCGCGCCGCTGCCGCAGGCCAGCTCGAAGGAGCGGCTGAAATGCACAAGGCCGCTGCATGAAATAGCGTCGGTAAACGGGCTGGCGAAGGGCGAGAGGTAAGCTTCGAGAA
>Ga0209575_10001308_pt1 | contig 10329 bp, 9 predicted proteins | sample Medcelwee11metaG_FD_187172 | JGI IMG/M metagenome (GOLD analysis project Ga0209575, IMG submission 187172) | Freshwater pond sediment microbial communities from the University of Edinburgh, under environmental carbon perturbations - Medium... | ecosystem: Environmental > Aquatic > Freshwater >...
TGCTTCCCATGATAATGCTGACGAGTGGATTCATATGCTCTTTTTTATTATATCAGTGAAACAGAGGCAAAAATAAGCTTTAAATTTATAATTTCGCATCATCAAATAACCGCACGATGAAGGAGGTAAAAGTTCTTGACAGACAGTTTTCTGAATATCTTACCAGCGACGAGATACAGGGCAGGATATCCGCTCTTGCAGAAAAGATCAATGAAGACCTTAAAGGGCAGGATGTGCTCTTCTTTGGAATTCTCAACGGGTCATTTCTCTTCGCCGCCGACCTCTTCAGGCAGATTACGCTTGAGGCCCAGATCTCCTTCATAAAACTTGCTTCCTATGACGGCACAAGCAGTACAGGGAAGATCAAGGAGCTGATCGGCTGGAATGAAGACATCACAGGCAAAACCGTAGTGGTGCTGGAAGATATTGTCGATACGGGCAGCACCCTTGAAAGGATTATCGGGGAACTTACCCTGAGAAAGGCGACCGCAGTAAAAATTTGCACCCTGCTTTTCAAGCCTGAAGCCTATACAAAGGAGATTCCAATCGATTATATCGGATTTGAGATACCCAATAGCTTTGTTGTCGGGTACGGTCTTGACTATGACGGTTACGGGCGAAACCTTAATTCAATTTACAAACTCATTAAGTAACAGAAATGATTAATATTCTTATGTTTGGCCCTCCCGGATCGGGGAAGGGAACTCAGTCGGTGACTCTTGCACAGAAGTACAACCTGCTTCACCTCTCAACCGGAGACATGCTCAGGGCTGAGATAGCAGCCGGCAGTGATCTTGGTAAGCGGATGTCAGCTATAATGGCTGCTGGTGAACTTGTTCCCGACGATGTAGTGATAGATATGATTGCCCATAAAATAGATGCCACGCGTGAAAAAGCAGGCTTCATTTTCGACGGGTTCCCGCGCACTGTTGAACAGGCTGAAGCACTTCAGTCCATGCTTGCCGGCCGGGAGATGAAGATAGACAGGATGCTTGTACTGGAGGTCAATGACGAAGAGCTTACTGACCGTATGAAGAAAAGGGCACTTATCTCCGGCAGGGCTGATGATGCTGATCCTGCCGTGATAAATAACCGCATCGAGGTATACAGGGCCAAGACAGAACCGGTAATCGAATACGGACGCAAAGCCGGGGTATGTCACGAGGTTGACGGCGTGGGCTCGGTAGAGGACATATTTCAGAGGCTTTGCAGCCAGATAGAAAGGATAATTTAACTGATGGCAGATACAAACTTTGTTGACTATGTAAAAATATTCGGACGCTCAGGTAAAGGCGGCCCTGGCTCAGCACATCTGCGCCGTGAGAAGTTCATCCCCAAGGGAGGCCCTGACGGCGGCGACGGCGGTCGTGGTGGCGACATAATACTTGTAGGGAATCCGCAGCTGTGGACACTGCTGCACCTGAAGTTCCGCAAACACATCTTTGCAGGTCACGGAGGATCAGGCTCTTCAAGCCGGAGCACCGGCGCCGACGGTGAGGATGTGCTGATTGAGGTACCGCTCGGAACAGTTGTCCGCAATGCAGAAACCGAGGAGATACTTTTCGAGATCACCCATGAGGGTGAGAAGCAGATACTGGTCAAAGGTGGAAGGGGAGGTCTCGGGAACACACATTTCAAATCAGCCACATTCCAGACACCAAGGTTTGCACAGCCCGGAGAACCGTCAATTGAGGGATGGTTCATTCTTGAACTTAAAGTGCTGGCAGACGTAGGACTGGTTGGCTTCCCCAATGCCGGGAAGTCTACCCTGCTATCGGTAGTCAGTGCAGCGCGACCCCGCATCGACAACTACCCGTTCACGACGCTTGTGCCAAACCTCGGCATTGTAAGCTACCGCGAGGATAAATCGTTCGTCATGGCTGATATCCCCGGGATTATCGAAGGGGCACACGAGGGTAAGGGATTGGGTATAAGGTTTCTCCGTCATATTGAGCGCAACTCAGTGCTGCTCTTCATGATACCCGGTGACAGCGGCGACATAATGAAGGAATATGAGATACTGATCAATGAACTGAAAATGTATAACCCCGAGCTTCTGGATAAGAACCGGGTGCTTGCAATAACCAAAACAGACCTGCTTGACAGTGAGCTTATTGATGCAATCAGACCGACATTGCCCGAAGATCTGCCTGCAGTATTCATTTCAAGCATCGCCAACACCGGGATAACCACCCTGAAAGATCTGCTCTGGAGAGCCATTAATTCCTGATAAATGCTGGAAGCCGACCGTAATATTTTCCTTTTTCTGAACTCCTTTCACTCTCCTTTCTTCGATGAGGTGATGAGGATAATAAGCATGAGGTTGGTCTGGATCCCACTTTATCTATTAATAATCTATCTCCTTGTACTCCGGTACCGGGGAAAAGTGTGGATTGTATTACTCTTCGCCCTGCTGCTGGTTTTAATTACCGACCAGGTCTCGGTACTAATAAAAAATGTTGTGGAACGGTTGCGGCCCTGCCACGAGCCATCGCTGGAAGGTATGGTGCATCTTGTCGCTAACAGGTGCGGGGGAATGTACGGCTTCGTATCGTCACATGCATCCAATTCCTTCGGAATAGCTGCATTTGCATCGCCGCTGGTGAATAAAAAGTGGTTTTCCCTTACCATTTTCATATGGGCTGCGGTGGTTTCATATTCACGCATTTACCTCGGAGTGCATTATCCCGGTGATGTTCTGGGTGGAGCACTGCTTGGCGTCGCTGCAGGTTTCGGACTCTCAGAAGGTGTAAAACAAATTAATAAGCGCTTCGCATGATGAATGTGATTAAGTCTGTCTGGGTATGGGTATCAAGCATCACATTCGTACTGCTTGGATTTCCCGTTTCACTCCTGCTGTGGCTGATATCGCTGCTGTTTGATCATAAACGCCGGATGAACAACCGCTGGATGGTCATTCAGGGTGTGGTGCTCACAAAGATGAGCCCCTTCTGGAAGGTGACAGCGGAAGGACGCGAAAAAATAGATAACAGGCAGCCCTATGTAATTGTCCCGAACCATCAGTCGATGCTCGATATAGTCTTTTTCAACATGCTGTATCACAGGCTCCGCTGGGTGTCAAAAATAGAGGTCTTCAAGGTCCCTGTACTCGGCTGGGAGATGAAAATGGTGAAGTACATCCCCCTGGAGAGAGGCAACAAGCACAGTGTGGTGAAGATGATGGATTTATGTGTCACCTCACTGCGTGACGGGATCTCAGTTGTTATTTTTCCCGAAGGAACGAGATCGCTCACCGGCGCTATCGGAAAATTCAAGACAGGTGCTTTTCAGCTCGCAGTGAAGACTGACAAGCCGATATTGCCCGTGCTCATTGACGGCACCGGTGACATTCTTCCCAAGCACGGATTCATTTTCAGAAACCGGAGAAATGTCAGAATCAGGGTCCTTGATCCTGTCTTCCCCGGGCAGTTCGGAACCGGTGATCCTGAGGAGCTGGCCTCAATGATACAGTCAGTCATGGTAAAGGCCATGGAAGAAATGAGAAACGAACCGGGGTATAAGAAATAGTATATTTCAGAATGAGCGCCCCCGGAAAGTTGGCATTGCACCGGATGGGTTTTTACAATGACCAGTCGGGCATAATAAGAAGATACAAACGGGAAGAGCCTGTTTGGCAACCTCACATTGAAGCATGCAAAAGACTTATTATCAGGGCTGTATCTGAGGTTGAGCCGCACCATATAGCTGTTACGGGTGCCGGTTCATTGCTTGACCTGCCACTTCAGGATCTGGTCAGGGAGAAACGCACAATCACTCTTGTAGATATTGTCCCTCCGCTGCCGGCGGTTATTGAGACAGCGAATTTCGAAGGTGTCTCATTCCTGGAAGATGATATTTCGGGAGGTCTCGTGGAGAGAGTTTACAGACTGACTTCGAGGACTGCCTTCAGACGCAAAGCAGATATTTCTGCCCTGCTTGACTTCGGGTCATGGTCACCGCCTGCAGGTACTGATATGGTCATCTCGCTTAATATCCTGACACAGCTTGCTGCGCTGCCGGTAGATTATCTCAGGCGCAAAACGAGGATAACTCCTGAAGAGGAAAAACTCATCAGACGCACTGTTCAGCAGAAACACCTTGAAATGCTCCGGCGATACAACTCTGTCCTCATAACAGATTTTGCCGAGATAAAGACGGAAAACGGAGGCCGTGAGCCTGCGGTACCACTCCTTGAGGTTGACCTTCCGACCGGGGTTGTCAATGAGCAGTGGGACTGGTTTTTTGACAGTCACGGAGGCTACAATGAAGGTAAAACAACGGTTTTCAGAGTAGCGGGTATAGTGTTTCGCAGGTGAAAACTCCCTCCGGTTGTTGATAAATCGGACTGTCCCGCTTCGGCTAATTCCGTTATATTTGCCCAAAATTGGAAAAATGTCAGGTAACTATTCTGAAGAGAATATCAGAACCCTTGAGTGGAAGGAGCATATCAGGCTGCGTCCGGGTATGTACATCGGCAAGCTGGGTGACGGCTCATCTCTGGATGATGGTATCTACGTTCTGCTGAAGGAGGTCATGGACAACGCCATCGATGAATACATGATGGGCTATGGCCGGAAGATCGATGTAAGCATTATCGGGAAAGAGGTCAGGGTACGTGATTACGGTCGTGGCATTCCTCTCGGAAAGGTGCTCGATGTCAGTTCCAGAATGAACACCGGAGCAAAGTATGACTCCAAAGCCTTCAAGAAATCCGTAGGCCTCAACGGTGTCGGTATAAAGGCTGTTAATGCCCTTTCTTCGTCTTTCATAATACGGTCATTCCGTGAAGGAGAGGTAAAGGCTATTGAGTTCAGCGCCGGCAATGTTGTCAGTGATGACAGTATCAAGGCTACCAAAGAGGACAATGGTACTGAAGTGGTATTCACCCCTGACGAGGCGATGTTCGGAAACTACCATTACATCCCGGAGTATGTCGAGAGCATGCTGAAGAACAACTCATACCTGAATGCAGGTATGGTCATCAACTTCAATGGCAATAAAATAGTATCTCGCAACGGCCTGCTTGACCTCCTCAATGAGAACATGAACAATGAGGGACTCTACCCGATAATTCATCTTAAAGGCGAAGATATCGAAATTGCAATAACCCACGGGCTGCAATACGGCGAAGACTATTACAGTTTTGTGAACGGTCAGCACACTTCGCAGGGAGGCACACACCTGGCAGCCTTCAGGGAAGCTATTGTGAAAACCGTACGGGAGTTCTACAAGAAGGACTTTGACCCGGCGGATATCAGGTCATCAATAATTGCCGCCATTGCAGTTAAGATCGAAGAACCGATCTTCGAATCACAGACTAAAACAAGGCTGGGATCGAAGGACATGGGCCCGGAAGGCCCGTCAGTGCGTAACTATGTGGTGGACTACATACGCAAAAATCTTGATGACTTTCTCCATAAGAACGGGGAGACGGCCCGCATTCTGCTTAAAAAGATACAGGACTCTGAGAAGGAGCGCAAGGCAATAAGCTCAATCCAGAAGCTGGCGCGCGACAGGGCGAAAAAGGTGAGCCTGCATAACAAAAAGCTGCGTGACTGCCGTGTCCACTACAACAACAATGATGAAAGACGTCTTGACTCCACAATATTTATTACTGAGGGAGACTCTGCCAGCGGCTCAATAACAAAATCGAGGAGCGTTGAAACCCAGGCTGTCTTCAGTCTCCGTGGAAAACCACTGAACAGTTACGGACTGACAAAGAAGATAGTCTACGAAAATGAGGAGTTCAACCTGCTCCAGGCAGCTCTTAACATTGAAGAATCTATTGAGGATCTACGTTACAATAACGTGGTAATGGCTACTGATGCCGATGTTGACGGAATGCACATACGCCTGCTTCTGCTCACTTTCTTCCTTCAGTTCTTCCCGGACCTCGTCAGAAAAGGGCATGTTTATATTCTTCAGACCCCGCTTTTCAGGGTCCGTAACAAGAAGGAGACACGGTACTGCTATTCTGATGAGGAAAGGCAAAGGGCTATCAGGGACCTGGGCCCGGAACCTGAGATAACCCGTTTCAAGGGGCTGGGCGAAATCTCCCCTGATGAGTTTGTCCATTTCATCGGTAAAGATATGAGACTGGTGCCGGTCATAATGAAAAAAGGTGATCCCTATACACAGTTTCTGGAGTTTTTTATGGGGAAGAATACACCCGAAAGACAGGATTTTATAATCGAGAACCTCAGAATCGAGGAAGAGATTCCGGAGGCGGAATAAGTGAGACAGGAGTTGTTCTATGGAAATAAAGGAAAACGAAGATGAATTGACCCCTGTCCCTGAGGAAGGCGACGGACAGCAAGGCAAAAAGAACGGGCATTTACCTGCGGCGCTGCATAATGTCACCGCCCTTTCGGGGATGTACCAGGACTGGTTTCTTGACTATGCATCATATGTGATACTGGAGAGGGCAGTGCCGCATATCTCTGACGGGCTCAAGCCTGTTCAGCGGCGTATCCTATATTCTATGAAGCGTATGGATGACGGGCGCTACAACAAGGTGGCCAACATAATAGGTCATACAATGCAGTTCCATCCCCACGGCGATGCTTCCATAGGTGATGCACTGGTACAGATGGGGCAGAAAGACCTTCTCATTGATACACAGGGTAACTGGGGCAACATATTTACGGGTGACGGATCCGCAGCACCGCGTTATATTGAGGCCAGACTCTCAAAATTTGCCCTGGAGGTGACATTTAACAACAAGACTACCGAGTGGATGCCATCGTATGACGGCAGAAACAGGGAGCCTGTCACTCTGCCGGTCAAATTCCCGCTACTGCTGGCCATGGGAGTGGAGGGCATCGCAGTGGGGCTGGCCTCTAAAATTCTTCCCCATAACTTCAACGAACTTATCGACGCTTCAATAAACTACCTGCAGGATAAACCTTTTGTGCTTTATCCTGACTTCCCGACAGGAGGGATGATAGACGTTGCACGTTATAATGACGGCTTAAGGGGCGGAGCTGTTAAGGTGAGGGCCAGGATCGAAAGATCGGATAAGAAGGAGCTCTTAATTACGGATCTTCCGTTTGGCAAGACAACGAGCTCCCTTATTGAATCAATTGTCAAGGCCAATGAACGGGGGAAGATCAAAATCAAAAAAATCGATGACAACACCGCCGGAAAGGTTCAGATTGCTATACAACTTCAGCCGGGAGTATCTCCGGATAAAACCATAGATGCACTTTATGCATTCACTGACTGCGAGTTGTCAATCTCTCCCAATGCCTGCGTGATCACTGATGATGACAAGCCTGCCTTTGTGGGTGTGAGTGACATCCTGCGGCATTCGGCTGACCAGACCGTCAAGTTCCTCAAAATGGAACTTTCGATAAGGCAGGCTGAACTGGATGAGGAATGGCATTTCTCTTCACTTGAAAAAATATTCATTGAAAAGCGTATATACCGCGACATTGAAGAGGCTGAAACCTGGGAGGCCGTTATCGGGGCCATCGAGAAGGGGATGAAACCCTACAGAAAATTGTTCAGGCGCGAGATAACCCGTGACGACTTAATCAGGCTCACTGAAATCAAGATCAAACGTATATCGAAATTTGATTCGTCGAAGGCAGATGAACATATCAGGGGGCTTGAGACTGAGCTTGAAGAAGTGAAAAACCACCTCAGTAATATTATCCCGTACGCAATAAATTACTACAGGCAGATTAAGAAAAAGTACGGCAAGAAAATCGAGCGCAGAACCGAGATTCGGAGTTTTGAAACCATAGAAGCCACAAAGGTGGTTGCCGACAATGCCAAACTATATGTTCAGAGACAGGAGGGATTCATCGGCACCGGTCTCAAAAAAGATGAATTTGTATGCGACTGCTCTGATATTGATGACATCATTGTCATACGAAAAGACGGTACATACCTCATCACCAAGGTTTCTGAGAAGCAGTTTGTAGGCAAGGACATAATTCATGTACAGGTGTTCCTGCGAAATGATACGCGTACCATCTACAACGTTGTATACCAGGACGGTAAGGAAGGAGCCCTTTACATTAAGAGATGTTCGCTGACAGGGCTTACACGTGATAAGGAATACAATATCGGGAGAGGTTCTTCTGATACCAGGGTTATGTACCTGAGTGTCAATCCGAACGGCGAGGCCGAGGTGATAAAGGTATTCCACAAACCGCGTCCCCGTCTCAAGAAGCTGACTTTCGAGTTTGACTTCGGTGAACTTGCCATTAAGGGAAGGTCTTCGATGGGTAATATCCTTACAAAGTGTGCAACCCACAAGATCACTCTTAAGGAAAAGGGGTTGTCGACCCTGGGAGGCCGCAAGCTGTGGTTTGACGATGCCGTGCTCAGGCTGAACCCTGACGGCAGGGGACGGTTCCTCGGTGAGTTCGCCTCCGAGGAAAGACTGCTTGTTGTGACAAAGAGCGGGATGTACAGGACTTCAGGCACCGATCTTTCATCACATTTCGAGGATGATATGCTCCTTATTGAGAAGTTCAGGGAGTCTAAAGTCTTCTCGGCAGTATACTGGGATGAGGAGCAGGGTTTCTACTATGTAAAACGGTTTATGTTCGGGGAGTCGGAAAGACCGCAGTGTTTTATTGCAGAGAGTGAGGGTTCAAGACTTATAAGTCTCACCGAGGTGGAGTATCCCAGGCTTGAGATCATGTTTGGCGGGAAGAATGAAGGGCGAAGCAATGAAATAATAGAGGTGGCTGAGTTTATAGGTGTCAAGAGCCTTAAGGCAAAAGGCAGGCGGCTATCCAACTACAGTGTTTCAAACGTGAGGGAGATTGAACCGGTGGTGAAGAGTGAAGCTGTGGTAAGGGCAGAAGCAGACGATGAAGAGCAGCCTAAGGAGGCGCCTGCTGCACCCCATCAGGGTGATGACCCTGCCCAAATGAAACTTGAGCTTTAGACTAAGGTGAATATTTATCTCATAGGATTTATGGGGAGCGGTAAGAGTACCGCCGGCCGGAAAATAGCTTCTGCCCTGAGCTGGCATTTTGCCGACCTCGATATTGTCACTTCAGAACAACAGGGTTTGTCAGTCGATGAAATGTTCAGAATGCACGGGGAAAGCTTTTTCAGGGCAGCGGAGACAAAGGCTCTCAATGACATATCAAAGAGGGTCAGGACGGTCGTTTCCTGCGGAGGCGGCACCCCATGCTCAAAGGAGAATATGGAAGTCATGAAACGGACAGGGGTCGTTTTATACCTTAAAATGTCTGTGCCCGCCCTTGTCAGCAGGCTGCTCAAGTCTAAAAACAAACGTCCCCTGCTGGCAAATGCAGGTGAGGGGGAATTGACTTCAAGGGTGGAGGAGCTCCTTACTTTAAGAAGCCCGTGGTATGAACAGGCTGACATTGTTACTGACGGGCTGAGTCCTGATATTGATGCAGTCACCGGATTACTGGCAGACAGAATCAGGGCTGCCGGTGCATTTTTATAGGATTCATTGTAAAAAGATTTTATCTTGTTGAATCTGTCTGAGAGAGTAAAATGTTTGTTTAATAAAATGAAGAGGTAATGAAAGCCGGATATATAGCGGCAATCTGGATTGCGCTGGCACTGTCAGTATTAGCCATCGTAACGGTATTCGCCGTTCTCTTCGACTTTAATATTGTCCGGTCGTCGCCTCTGTTTTTCGCTGCCGGACTTACTGCTTCAACTCTGCTGGTGAGCCTTTTTGTAAAGAAATTCTTAACCCTGCAGGTTTTAAGGCGATTTGGAATAATCGGAGGGCTGTTAATTTCTCCTGCATTGCTCTTCTTTACACTTATGCCGGTGGCATTTTATTACCTCGCTTCGGAGGAGACTCCGGCCGGCGCATCAGGTAACAGTATGGTGGCCATAGCAGTGTGCATAGCAGCACTCCTCTTCTTTTCAGCAATGGCCGTCTATACCTTGCCCGCCCTTGCAATTATCGCTGAAGGATTTAACAGGAGGAAAAGTAAGAGATACGGTATTAGCAGGACTATTACCGGGTCAATGCTTTCAGTAATTGTCATTTCAGTGGTGCTGGAGGTGATTAAAACGGCAGCTGAATTTCATACTGCAGGGCTGATACTTCTGCTTCCTGTGATATCATTGCTGCTCGTGCTTTCATATGTATTCCTTAATCACGAGTTCAGAGGAGACATACTACGTAAATTATCATCTTCAGAAGCCATCTCATCTGTTCAGGGACCCATGGCGGCAGCAAAGAGGACTGACGGCCTGTTCCGGAGCTCTTTACATTTTCAGAGTGACTATTTCAGGATTATTTCAGGTAATTATGCCGGGATACTTGAGGAAGCTGACAATAATTATCTGGTGAGTATTGTCCATACCGCACTCAGG
>Ga0209575_10001312_pt1 | contig 10309 bp, 7 predicted proteins | sample Medcelwee11metaG_FD_187172 | JGI IMG/M metagenome (GOLD analysis project Ga0209575, IMG submission 187172) | Freshwater pond sediment microbial communities from the University of Edinburgh, under environmental carbon perturbations - Medium... | ecosystem: Environmental > Aquatic > Freshwater >...
TCTTAAGGAGGAAATTCTCAAATATTTTATTATCTTTGCTAATAAGGTATTTTTTTATTTTTAAAATTTGTGAATATGACACAAGAAGAAAAAACAACGCAGTTAAAAAAGTTGGAAGCCCTGGTGCTTTTCCAAAAAGATTGTCTCAATAGTGAAGATTGGGATGATTATGACAAAGCAGAGGGTGAAATCGAAAAACTGGAAAAAAAAATAATTAACATCGAAGAAAAAGAATAAAAATAATTGCCCCAAAATAAACTGGGGCGTTTTTATTTTATATGGTAGAATTAGGATATGAAAAAAGAACTAAGCAGTATAATTTTAGTTATCATAGCGACTGTTTTATTGGGCGGTTGTAATTTTATATCTACACAGAAAAACACAGAGCTGAAATTGCCAAACAATACAGAAAAAGAAACTCAAGATGGCGGGGAAGAAATACAAAGCGACAAAAAAGTTGGAATAATAAATGAAGTGAAAGAAGAAGATGAGATAGTCGCGCCAAGCGTGGAAACTGTCGAAAAACCAAAAGAAGAAATTCCAAAAAATATTAATGAGCCAAAAATAATCAATAAATTAGTGGGCTGGGGATTTTCCAAAAGTGATAATCGAAAAATTGACACTATCATCATTCATTCATCGTATAACGCAGTTGGCAAAGACGCGCATGATTTGGACGATATAATCTATAAAGAATATAAACCTTATGGTGTTTCACCGCACTATATCATTTCTTGGGAAGGGAAAATATATCATCTAGTGGAAGATAAGAATATTGCCTATCACGCTGGCGAGTCCAAAGTTCCGGATGGTCGCACAGGTGTGAATAATTTTTCTTTGGGGATTGAAATTGTGAACACTAAATCGGAAAAACCCAACTCGACTCAATACGACGCCCTTGGAAATCTGCTTACATATCTAAAAAGCGAATATAAGATCAAATATGTGCTGGGTCATAGCGACATCGCCCCAGGCAGAAAAGATGATCCTTGGAATTTTGATTGGGACCAATTACGAACTACGAAATAAGCGAAATACGAAAAAAAGTTGAAATATTTTCGAGTGTTTTTGCGTAGTAGTAGGGAAAGGCGGAAAAATTGTTGTCTAAATTTCTAAGCGCAATAAATGCAAGAAAAAGAAGCTTTCGAAAATAAAAGTGATGAAGAATTGGCAGGATTAGTCATTGATAATCCTGATTTTTATTATTTTCTAATGGAACGGTATGAAGTCAAAATTTTGCGCTATATCAGACGCATCAGTAATTTTCCCAAGGAAACAATCGAAGATCTAGGACAGGAAATTTTTTTGAAAGCGTATGAAAATATAAATGATTTTGATGAAAGTTTGAAATTTTCTTCTTGGCTCTACCGAATTGCCAGAAACCATGTGATAAGTTTTTGGCGAAAAAACAAAAATACGCAAGTGGTGATGTCTTTTGACGCCGATGAAAATTTCAAAAATATACTTGAGGCTGATGAAGACATTGCGAAAGATTTAGAAAAAAAGATTACAGCGGAAGAAGTGGAAAAAATTTTGGAAAAACTGAGAATAAATTATCGGGAAGTTCTGGTGCTTAGATTTTTAGAAGACAAGGACTATAATGAAATTAGTGATATCTTAAGAAAACCGGTTGGCACAGTAGGAACACTTCTGAGTCGAGCCAAGAAAGAGTTGAAAAAAGAATTAGAGAAAAATAATTTTAAACTTTAATATATGGATAAATCAATAAGCCAAAAGGTGCTTCAAAAAATCAAGCAGGAAAAAATTTCTCCCAAAGCAAGATGGAATTTTTTGCTTTGCCGGACGGGAGTCGGGATTATTTTGGTCAGTTGTTTGATTTTAGGTGCAATGTCTTTTGGAATTATCTTTAATCTTTTTTCTCAATTTGAAATGGAAAGAATTTTCAGTCGTCCTGGTGGGATGAGAATGATTTTTTCTAGTTTGCCCTACGTCTGGCTTCTTTTGCTTGTTATTTTTTTAGTTTTAACTGTGATAGAATTTATCAAAACTCGCCATGGATATAAATATAGAACGAAAAATGTGGCACTGGTATTTTTTGTAGCGGTAATATTTTTAGGCGGAGCTTTCCACGTGCTAGGCGTTAGTCAAAAAGCTGAAAATTATTTGGAGAATTATTTCCCAACCTATCGGCAAATAACAAAAACTCCCAAGGATGTTTGGTCGCAACCCCAGAGAGGTCTTTTGTCGGGCACTATAGTGGCGGATGATGAAAAAAATTGCCATTGTTTGAAACTAAGAGACTGGAAGGAAGAAATTTGGGAGGTTGAATATTCCAAGGCACTTATCCGAGCGCGAGTCAGAAAAAACGAAGGAGAGACGATTAAGATATTGGGCAGTGATTTGGGTGAACATAAATTTGAAGCGGAGGAAATTCGCCCTTGGATGGGCAGAGGAAAAGGCAATATGAATAATTGAAAGAAAATTTTGGCAAGTTGCGTAGTAAGTTAGGTCAAGAGAAATTTTCTCAAGAAGCTGATCACTTCTATCGTTAATAAATTAAATTTAAAAACATATGGAAACTAAAAAACATCTAAGCAAAAAATTTCTGCTCGGGACAAGCATGTTAGTGGCCACGGCTGGCTTGGTTGGTTCAGCGCTGTATGTGAGTGCCTATCAGGGCGATTCAAATGTCAAAGGTCCAAATTATACTGCTGAGCGTCATGACGCTATGATGAAGGCTTTTGAGAACAAGGATTATAACGCTTGGAAAGAGCTAATGGCTGGCAGAGGACGAGCGACGCAAGTCATAAATGAAGGAAATTTCTCTAGATTTGCCGAGGCGCATAAACTGGCGCTAGAAGGAAAAATAGATGAAGCCAATAAAATTAGAACTGAACTTGGCTTGGGATTACGAAATGGAAATGGCAATGGACAAGGCCGTGGAATGGGCAGAGGAGCAAATTGCAATAGATAACTTCCGATTAACTATATAAATCTTTCAAAAAAATCAATCTCGAGCGCTCGGGATTGATTTTTTGTTTTGCCTGTGAGATGATTTGAATATGGAAATCATAATAAAAATTCAAGAGCGAAAAATAAGGATATTACTATTTCAAAATAAAAAGGAAGTGGATTTTTTGAATATTGTCGAAGAACACAGTCTGTCGGAAAAATTATTACCGGAAATTGATCAGCTTCTTCAAAAAAACAAACTAAAGCTTGAGGATATCGAAAAAGTGGCCGTGGACAGCGACCAAGAAGACAATTTCACTACGACCCGCATTGCCAAATCAGTGGCTAATGCGTGGGAGTGGAATTTGAAAAAAAGAAAAATTCAATAAGATTTGACAACTTTTCATTCCTCTGATAATATAAAAATACAAATCAGGAAGATGACAGATGAGGCAGAAATTATGACAAAAAAATAAAATCGGGTGGAAATGGACTGCAAGGCACTTGCAATTGTTTTTGTTTCAATGTATAATGTTTTCACGATATATTTTTATTTAGAAAATTCGTTTTATTTTACTTAGGGTGATAAAAAAATAAATAACTTAATACTTTTAACATAACTCATGTAAAAGCTTTATTTCTGAAAGTTCCCAGAAAAAAAAGCCGGAAATGAGCGGTATTTCTATGGCTAAAGTTGACAAAAAACTGGAAGTTAAAACATCTTTCGGTTCGGGATCTTCCCTCTCAAAACGGAAATTTTTCAGAAACATTTCCATGGTTTCTCTGCCAAACCTGATTGAATCACAAGTTAATTCATATGAATGGTTCATCGAGAAGGGCTTGCGAGAAATTCTAGATGAAGTTAACCCAATTCACGACTTTACCGAAAAAGATCTTGAGCTTTCTTTTAAGGAATACTATCTAGACGAGCCCAAATATGACGAAGTGACGGCCAAGAACAAAAATATCTCTTTTGAGGCCCCACTGCGTTGCAAAGTGCAACTTATCATCAAAAGCACTGGAGAAATCAAGGAGCAAGAAATTTACCTTGGAGATTTTCCGCTGATGACTGACCGAGGAACTTTTATCATAAATGGAGTAGAAAGAGTGGTAGTGAGCCAGATTATTCGTAGTCCTGGTGTGTTTTTCACTATGGCTTATACTAAGGGCAAAAAGCTTTTTGGAGCGAAAATTATTCCAAATCGCGGAGCTTGGCTGGAAATTGAAACAGATTTAGATGGTGCAATTTTTGTTAAAATCGATCGCAAACGAAAAGTGGCTATCACTTCACTTTTGCGAGCTTTTGGATATTCAGCTGACAAGGAACTGCTGAATATTTTCAAAGATGCTGATAAGGGAGAAATAAATCATATCGAAGCGACCATTGCCAAGGATGTGGCGAAAAATCAAGGTGAAGGTTACAAAGAAGTATACAAAAGAATTCGTCCGGGTGATTTAGCCACTGAATCTAACGCTAAATCAGTGGTAGATTCAATGTTTTTCAGTTTTGACAAATATGACTTTGGCGGAGTGGGACGTTACCGCTTGAATCAAAGACTGGAAGTTGATCGACCAGACAATGAAGAAAATCGAGTTTTGATGCTGGATGATTTGATTTTGATAATTAAAGAAATTATCCGACTAAACAATGATCCACGAGCAATTGCTGACGATATCGATCATCTTGGGAACAGACGAGTGCGTTCAGTAGGAGAATTGGTGCAAAATAAGATGCGCGTGGGACTTACCCGAACAGCTAGAAACATCAAAGACAGAATGAGTACTTGCGACATCGCTACGGTAGTCCCAGGACAATTAGTTAATTCTCGTCCTGTAGCCGCCTCAATCAAAGAATTTTTTTCCAGCTCACAACTTTCACAATTTATGGACCAGGTTAATCCTTTGGCTGAGTTGGAACATAAGAGACGAATCAGTGCGATGGGACCAGGAGGACTCACCAGAGAACGCGCTGGTTTTGAAGTGCGGGATGTGCATCCTTCCCATTATGGACGAATCTGCCCAGTAGAAACTCCAGAAGGACCAAATATCGGCTTGGTTGGACATTTAGCTACTTATACAAAAATAAATTCCTATGGCTTTTTAGAAACACCTTATCTTAAAATTTATCATGAAATAGAAAATCAAGTTGAGAAACTTGTAGGAAAAATTCTAAATGAAAAAATAGGTGAATTTGAAATAGGCACAGAAATTTCTGAAGAAATTGCCAATAAAATTGCCAAAAGTAAAGAAAAGAAAACGATAAAAATCAAACCTTGGATCAGTCGAGAAATTGAATATGTAAATGCTACGGTAGAAGACCGAAAAAATATTGCTCACGCTGGGATTAATATTTCCAAGAGTGGAAATATTTTAGACGAAGTGGTGGGCGCGAGAGTGAAAGGTCAAGCTACAGAAATTGAAGCATCAAAACTAGACTATATTGATGTGAGCGCCAAGCAATGTATTTCTGTGGCAACCGCGCTTATTCCATTTTTGGAACATGATGATGCCAACCGAGCTTTGATGGGATCGAATATGCAACGCCAAGCTGTTTCTTGTGTAAAACCACAAGCTCCGCTAGTCGGAACCGGAATTGAAGACAAAGCTGCAGCTGACTCTGGACAAGTGGTAATCGCTAAAGCTGATGGAGAAATTATTGAAGTTGATGGAGATCATATTATTGTCAAAGAAGAAGCCCCAGTGGCGGCGAAAAAACCCTATCTAAAAAGAGAATATCGATTGCAAACTTTTGTAAAATCAAATGCCTTCACTTCTATGAATCAGGTTCCGCGCGTAGAGAAAGGTCAAATGGTAAAGAAAGGACAACTTTTAGCGGACGGTGCTTCTACTGATCAAGGAGAATTATCCTTAGGTCAAAATGTGGTAGTGGCATTTATTCCTTGGGAAGGTTCTAACTACGAAGATGCGATTATCATTTCACAAAAATTAGTGGAAGATGATCGTTATAGCTCAATTCATATTGAAGATTTTTCAATCGATGTTCGCGACACAAAACTTGGACCCGAGATAATCACTCGCGACATTCCAAATATCGGAGAAGAACGACTCAAAAATTTAGATGAAACCGGAATAATTCGCATTGGTGCAGAAGTTTCTTCTAGTGATATTTTAGTCGGAAAAATTTCTCCAAAAGGTGAAGGTGATTTGACTTCAGAAGAACGATTGCTTCGCGCAATTTTTGGAGAAAAATCTCGAGATGTCAAAGACAGTTCACTCTATTTGCCACATGGAGAATACGGCAAAGTGGTGGATATAAAAATATTTTCACGGGAACTTGGTGATAAGCTTCCGACCGGAGTGATTTCTCAAATTCAAGTGTCTGTTGCACAACTCAAGAAAATTTCAGTAGGAGACAAATTAGCTGGACGGCATGGAAACAAAGGTGTGATCTCTCGTGTAGCTCCTGTGGAAGATATGCCATATCTCCTCGACGGAACTCCAGTGGATATGATTATCAATCCCCTTGGTGTGGCTAGTCGTATGAATATTGGACAAATTTTGGAAACTCATCTTGGTTGGGCAGCTTTGAAATTAGGTTATAAGGCTGCCACCCCAGCTTTGGAAGGAGTAACTGAACAGCAAATTGAAGCTGAATTGGAAAAGGCCGGGCTACCAAAGCATGGGAAATCACAACTAATAAATGGAAGAACAGGAGAAAAATTTGACAATGAATCAACAGTGGGAGTGATGTATGTTATGAAACTCCATCATTTAGTGGACGACAAGATTCATATGCGTTCAATCGGACCATACTCTTTGATTACTCAGCAACCGCTTGGAGGAAAAGCTCAATTTGGTGGACAGAGATTTGGAGAAATGGAAGTTTGGGCGTTGGAAGGATATGGCGCCGCTTATACTTTGCAAGAAATGCTCACAATTAAATCTGATGATGTGATGGGACGAAGCAAAGCTTATGAATCAATTATCAAAGGTGAAACGATAAAGAGTCCAAACATACCAGCCTCTTTCCACGTGCTTGTGAGTGAGCTTAAAGGTTTAGGAATGAATGTAGAACTTATGGGAGCAAAGGCTGATGAGGATGAAAAAGAAGAACAGGACTTAGAGCAAGTTTAAATAAATCATAAAACATATAACATATAACACGTAACAAAAATACATACACATTGTATGCTACATGTTACATGAATAAATTATGGATTCATTCTCTACAACCAAAATAAGTGACTTTAACAGCGTAAGACTTTCCATTGCTAGTCCAGAAAATTTTTTGGATTGGTCGCATGGTGAAGTTACCAAGCCAGAGACTATAAATTATCGAACTCAACGCTATGAACGCGAAGGACTTTTCGACGAAAAGATTTTTGGGCCTTCCAAGGACTGGGAATGTTATTGTGGAAAATATAAAAGAATTCGTTATAAAGGTATTGTTTGTGATAAGTGCGGTGTGGAAGTGACACGTTCAATTGTGAGACGCGAACGAATGGGACACATAAAACTCGCGGTGCCAGTTTCTCATATTTGGTTTTTGCGAGGCGTGCCTTCCAAGATTGGTTTGGCGCTTGGAATGGGCGTAATGGATTTGGAAAAAATTGTTTATTTCTCCAGCTATGTAGTTTTCAATGTGGATGAACAGGAAAGAGAAAAAGTTTTAGTGCAATTGGAGCAAGAATTCAAAAATAAGCAAAGAGAAATTGCCAAGAATTTTTCCGCTGACACCAAGGAAGGTTTGGAGAAGCAAGAAGAGTTGAAAAATATCTACCGTTCTTCCAAGGAGGAATTGAAAAATTTGCAAAAATTACAAATAATTTCTGAAATAGAATATTTCAATTTATCCACTAAATACGCGCAAGTTTTTTCTGCTGGTATTGGAGCAGAGGCGGTGAGGAAGATTCTTTGCGATATGGATCCAAAGACTGAAATTGAAGCTTTGAAAAAAACTCTAGTGGAAGATGAAAATCAAGATAAGAAAAAAATTCTCAAGAGAATAAAATTGTTTCAAGGATTTTTGAAAGCGGATATGAAATTAGAATGGATGCTTCCAACAATCATTCCGGTTATCCCACCGGATCTTCGACCGATGGTGGCCTTGGACGGTGGTCGTTATGCCACAAGCGACCTAAACGATCTTTATCGAAGAATCATCAATCGCAACAATCGTTTGAAAAAACTGATTGAAATTGGCGCACCGGAAGTTATCACTCGAAACGAAAAAAGAATGCTTCAAGAAGCGGTGGATGCTCTTTTTGACAACAGTGCTAGGCGCTCTCAAGTGAGCGTGGCAGCTTCAACTGGACAAAGACGACCGCTTAGATCATTAGCTGATACCTTGAAAGGCAAGCAAGGACGTTTCCGTCAAAATCTGCTGGGAAAACGAGTAGACTATTCCGGACGAAGCGTAATTGTGGTTGGGCCAAATTTGAAATTGCATCAATGCGGATTGCCAAAGAAAATGGCGTTGGAACTTTTCAAACCTTTTATTATCAATAAACTAATCGAAAGAGAATTAGCCTATAATGTTCGCTCAGCGGGAAAAATGGTAGAAGGCGAAACGGAAGAAGCTTATGACATTTTGGACGAAATAATTTCCCATCACTATGTGCTATTAAACCGTGCTCCAACCTTGCATCGTCTTTCAATCCAAGCTTTTCAACCGGTACTCATCGAAGGCAAGGCGATTCAGATTCATCCAATGGTTTGTTCAGCTTTCAACGCTGACTTCGATGGTGACCAGATGGCAGTGCATGTTCCTTTGACTGACAAAGCTCGATGGGAAAGTGAAAATTTGATGTTATCATCTCGAAATCTTTTGAAGCCAGCCAGTGGAGAGCCAATTACCACTCCAACTTTGGACATGGTTTTAGGTTGCTACTACATTACCCATATTTTGGCCGGCTCTAAAGGTGAAGGAAAAATATTTTCCAATTTTGATGAAGCTATTTTAGCTGTTGAGTTAGGATATGTTGATGTGCGAGCGAAGATAAAAGTGGCGCATGAAGGAAAATTACTTGAAACTTCAGTGGGAAGAATAAAATTAAATTTGATTATTCCAAAAGAAATCGGCTTCCTTAATGAAGAAATGACCAAAAAAGAATTGAAATTTTTAGTGGCAAAAGTTTTGGAAGTTTCAGGGCGTGAAGCGGCTGCAATCTTTGTGGATGAAATCAAGAACTTAGGTTTCCGTTCAGTAACTAAATCTGGTATCAGTTGGGGCATGAAAGATTTGTCTGTTCCAACAAACAAAAAAGAAATTATGGATAGCGCGGAAGAAAAAGTGGAAGTAGTCAAAAAACAATTCAACATGGGACTCCTTACTGAAGAAGAAAGAAAAAACAAAGTCATTGAAATTTGGAATGATTCGAAAAACAAAATTACTGATGCGGTGCGATCTTCAATGGACAAAGAAGGACCAGTTTATTCGATGGTTTATTCCAAGGCTCGAGGTTCTGAATCAGTGGTGGTGCAGATGTGCGGAATGAAAGGACTTATGGCGGGACCAACTGGGGAAACAATTGAACTGCCAATTAAGAGTTGTTTCAAGGAAGGTTTGAATGTGTTGGAATATTTCATTTCGACTCATGGAGCCAGAAAAGGTATGGCTGACACCGCTCTTCGAACAGCGACAGCGGGATATCTAACGCGAAGACTGGTGGATGTGGCGCAAGATATTATCGTGCGTGAAGCTGATTGCAAGGACAAGGGTGGCGCTTTCATTTTCAAGGAAGATTCTGATCGAATCGGACAAAGCTTTGGAAGTCGTGTCACTGGCCGAGTGCTCACCGAAGATGCAATTGATCCAAAGACTGGTGAAGTTATCGTAGAAAAAGATAATTTAGTTACTAAGGAACAAGGTGAAAAAATTGAGAAAGCTGGTCTTGTTAAAGTCAAAATTAGAACAGTGGTCACTTGCAAAACTCCACGGGGAGTCTGTCAAAAATGTTATGGTACTGACCTTGGTAGAGGGAACGTAGTGGAAATTGGTCAGGCTGTGGGAATTGTGGCCGCGCAAGCAATTGGTGAACCAGGAACACAGCTAACTATGCGTACTTTCCATATCGGAGGTATCGCGGGATCTGACATTACTCAAGGTTTGCCTCGGGTAGAAGAAATTTTTGAAGCTCGTCCACCAAAAGGTGAAGCGATTATTTCAGAAGTTAATGGAAAGGTTTTGGCCATTGAAAAACAAGATAAGAATTTTGTGATCAAGATTGAAGCCGAGGATAAACAAAAAACTATCAAGGAATATCAAGTGCCATCTAACACAACACTCAAAGTTTCGGAAGGTGAAATGATTGGTATGGGAACACAACTTTCTGAAGGTCATATCGATCTTAAGAAACTTTACAAAACAATGGGTTGGGAAGAAGTTTACCGATATATTATTCGAGAAATTCAGGAAGTGTATGCGGCGCAAGGT
>Ga0209575_10001314_pt1 | contig 10296 bp, 5 predicted proteins | sample Medcelwee11metaG_FD_187172 | JGI IMG/M metagenome (GOLD analysis project Ga0209575, IMG submission 187172) | Freshwater pond sediment microbial communities from the University of Edinburgh, under environmental carbon perturbations - Medium... | ecosystem: Environmental > Aquatic > Freshwater >...
GGCAGAAATAACCACAGTTAGTGCCAATATAACTGCTTACCAGAACACCGGACTGACGGCTTCAACACCCTACTACTACAGAATCAGAGCATATAATGCCACAGGCAATTCAGTATATTCAAATACTGCTAATACCACCACAACAGGCACCGCACCAACTGCTCCTTCAAACCTCACTGCGACAGCAGTATCTTCGAGCCAGATAAATCTTAGCTGGACTGACAATTCAAACAATGAAACCGGTTTCAGGATTGAAAGATCTCCGAATAACAGTACATGGGCTGAAATAACCACTGTCAGTGCCAATATCACAACATACCAGAACACAGGCCTGAATGCCTCTACAATTTATTATTACAGAATCAGGGCTTATAATGCTACAGGGAACTCAGCTTATACCACGGCTGCAAATGCAACAACTTTCGTTACTGTCCCTGCGTCTCCCACAAACCTGACGGCAACTGCAGCTTCATCAAGCCAAATTAACCTCACATGGACTGACAATGCAAATAACGAAACGAACTATAAAGTTGAAAGAGCCCCGGGTGGAACAACAGATTTTGTTGAAATTGTGTCACTTGCTGTAAATACTACAACATATTCAAATACTTCACTGAATGCATCTACCACCTACACCTACAGAGTAAAAGCGGTAAATACAGGAGGCAGTTCAGCATACAGCAATCAGGCTACAGCCACCACGAATTCAGCTGCAACAGTCCCGGCAATTTCAGGGCCATCGACATCAACCGGTACATTTACCCTGACTATGACCTATGCTTTCGGCGGGACTCTGGGAAGTACATCGGATGGATATTACCTTGAAGAATCCACCACATCACCCACTTCCGGGTTTACACAGATCCAGAGCTGGACAAATACGAGGGTTACTTCAAAGACCTATTCGCTGACAAAATCATCAGGCACATATTATTACAGGGTCAGGGTTTATGATATGAATCATTTCTCTTCGTATAGCTCTGTTATAGCAGTCGCTGTTAACGCTACTGTACCAAAAGCCACATTGCATATCACTAACAATACAAAGTATGCGATGATTGATATCAGGCTGAACGGGACACAGCATGTTACCACAACCGGTTCAGGCATTGATATTGGTTATTCATACAATGTTGAATTCACATCCTCAGGAACTGTTACATATTATCTTGGCGTCGGATTATGGGATGGAAGTACAAGGAATGTCTGGTTCTATTTGTCGGGGACAATAGCAGTTACAGTAGGGAGCACTACCAATCTTACTTTTAACAATCCTACAATAGCACAAATGCTCTCAGGCTTCAGCAGTTCAAGAAACTGGAACGGATATTACTACGATGCAAGTTATGGTTACCATACATGTCATTTTAACTTTACTAGTTCCGGAACCTGGACTCTATATGATGGGACTACACAGGTGGGATCTGGTAGTGTATCTCTTGTAAGCTGGCCAAATTATGCAACAATAATTACTTTCAAGGTGTGTTCGACATGTGCAAATATACAGCTCGGTTATCCGTTCGGCAGCTTTATGTACAACAACGGACCAACAAGCTGGCCTACTATTGAATATACAGCACAATAAAAGGATTATTCAATATCCTGAAATATTACCGTTTCCGATCAGGATAAACGGAGCCCAATAAGCAGGCTGTGGGAATTGCCTGATCACATCTCTTTGAGCCATTGTAAGAGCTTCCTGCATAGAGTGATCCCTGAGATAACGGTAAAAATTCGTCATAAGCAGTGCTGTCGGATAATCTGCTACAGACCATAGGCTTACAATGACCGAGGATGAGCCTGCAAACAGGAATGCCCGGCTTAATCCAGTAAGCTCATCGCCCTGACTGATATTCCCAAGTCCGGTTTCACAGGCACTCAGGGTGACCAGTTTTGCATTCAGGTTAAGCTCGAAAACTTCATAAACATTTAACCTGCCGTCGTCATCTTCGGCTGGAGGAAAGAGCAGAAATGAGTAAAGAGGCTGGCGGTAGTTATAACTACCGTGTGTTGCAAAATGGATTATATTGAAATTACCTGCGTTACTCCTTGCAAAAGTCTCCGTGCTCTGATTTCCGAATGTTGACAGGTTATCAGGAAAGAGAGGGAGAATTTTTTTAAGTTCCTCTTCTGTTCCGGGAAGACCGATATTGTTTCCTACAGCAACATCCGACAATGCCATGCCCATGAATCTTGATCCTGTTTTTATCAGCCTGTCGTTACATACAATATAAACACTTGCAGATGGTGCATATACAAGGTTGAATTTCTGAACCAGGTATTCTCCCTTCTTATTCATGAGAGCCTGAAAAGGAAGGAAATGAAGCGACTGGTTCGGTATAATTATAAGATTTGAATATGAAGCTATTTCTGCTTCCACAGGTCCGATCAGGATATTGTACAAACTGCTGAGTGCTGTGGACATTTCTAAAAAAGAATTCAATTGAATATACCTTCTTGCATCCTCAACCTGTGAGTTCAGTTCCTTGCTGGTTAGTTTAACTCTCTTGTGAAAGATACTTGAATGAGTAATCATCCATATAATCAGTTCATTATCTCTTATCCAGTATTCAAGTACAGCTGTCTCCGGATCGATTCTTGTTTGAATATCCGTCAGTTTTACCGGCACCGGAATAATCATTTCAGCATAAGAGGGACTGGTAAGCTTGATTTTCCTGACTATCTCCTCATACTCATCCTGAACCTCAGTGAGTGCATTTCTCAACTGGCGCAGATCGACAGATCTGCTGCTTCCGCTTTCTGCAGTGCCGCTATAACCCTTTTGCAGGAGCTTAAAAAGTTTTTGCATCTCGATCCTCTTCTCCTGCTCCATAGCTATAAGGTCGCCAGACGCAGAACCTCTGAAGTTGATCTTCCTGTTTGCGAGTATGTCATAGAAAGCTCTGGCTCTTGCCTGCTCAGATACCTGTAAGGCATCCACGGGCTTGTTGCCTTTCAGAAGGAGATTAATAAGCCTGTCGTACACCTGCCTTTTGCTATCGAAATAGATACTCCTGAATTCATCGATGGTCAGATTTCCCCTTATCTTTTCGATTACATCAATTGAATTCCTGTAGGCTTCCAATGCCTCATCATCCTGGCCCTGATTTTCATGCATCCTTCCCAGATGGAACCAGGCCTGCCATACTGTTTCAGGGAAATCGGCTGCCTGCCGTGCAGAATCAAGTAATATCCCTGCAGTGAGATTTTCGCCTTTATCCACCAGCAGGCTGCCCCGCAGCATCCTGACATTGGACATGCCCTGAAGGTTGCGGGCTTTTCTGAAAGACCGGCCGGCTTCACCAAGCATTATCAGAGCGCTGTCGGGTTTCTCATTACTCATCATAATCTCTGAAAGGCGAAGTGACGAAATTCCGGCTCCGGTGAGTGATCCTTCAGCCGTGAAATACTCATTGGCACTGACAATATCTCCAAGTCTAAGATCGAGAGACGCCTCCAGTCCGGAGGCATTTTTTATAACCGTATCTTTTGCCTCGCGGGCCTGCTTATAATATCTTTCGGCTCTCTTCAGATCACCCAGATCACGATAAATATCACCCATACCAACTGTGGCCCATATTATCTGACCGGCGATACGGAATTTTTGTGCATCCTCAAGAGCTGACTCCTGATTACGCAGAGCATCCTCATATTTTCCAAGAGAAGAGTTGATATTGGCCAGGAGCTGATTATGACGGGCCGTCCCCATTTTCAGTTCCCTGGCGATCTTTATTGACTGCTCAGTGAAGTTTTGTGCTGAAGTCATGTCCCCGATATCAGAATAGAGACTTCCCATTGTAAGGTAAGATTCCATTTCACCTCTCCTGTCGCCTGCCTGCCTGAAGATATCGAGTGCCTTCCCGGCATATTCAAGAGATTCATCAGATTTGCCCAATACTGAGTATAACTGCGCAAGAACCAGATAATTATCAGCTATAGTAAGCCTGTGAGTATTTTTAAGGCTCTGCTCCATGCCTTCGCTGAGTTCAAGAGATTTTTCAACAGAAATAATACCCTTCTGATAGGAACCCATATAAATATATATCTTCCCCTGATGCCTGTAATCTTCAATCCTCCCGGGAAGATTATTATCAGCCGAATCGAGCTTCATGGCATCATGCACATGAGTCATTGCCTGATCATAACTACCTCTCATTTCGAAACAATTTGCAATTTTCCGGTGGACGTCTGATTCCATCGACAGGTTCCGGTATATGCCGAGTTTGCTGCTGGCATCCAGCATCAGTTCATAATGTTTTGCAGCCTCCTGGTATTCATGCTTATTAAAATAGCTGTCGCCAAGGTTTTGTTCCTGCGTTACCAGTATTGATGGTGTGGCGCATTTTATGAGAAGTAGAGATACAAGAAAAGTAATAGGAATTAAGATGAATAATGATGATCTGGCAGGAGAAATCAGGCTTTCAGATTTGGATATCATATGAGAATTTTAAAAAGTATAGAGGATCTTCATTACATATAACGGATCTGCTGAATTGTTTTTCCCTATCAATGGAACCTGGATAACTTCAGAAATCCTGAATCGTCTTACCTGAAATACAAATCCCGGAGAATAGTTTAAGACCCAAGAAGGTACTGTAATTTCTTCTGTACTATATTTTATCACTCCTTTCTGATTGTATTTATAGCTCACATCGTTAGCAAAAACGATCCAGTCATTAAGATGAATATTGAAGCTGCCCCCTAACCAGAGATAATTACCATCCTTGAACTTTGTCTCCTTCGTTTCATCCTGATAGATTTCTTTAGAGCCCTGAAAATTAATAGCATAGCTTGCACAGATGTCAAAGGAATATGGGTACCTCATTTTTCTTAAATTAAGCCATGAGCCTGTTGTAAAGCTGCCATTCCCAAGCGGCAAATTGAAATCCGTAAAGCTTTTTACATCTGTATAGTTCTTTTCCCCGGTCGGGAACGTCACCCATTGCCAGAAAGTCAGAGACATTCCATTTTCTTTTTCGGGAATGATCTGATACTTCACTGTCAGATCACAATCTGAAAGTCCATGTGCTTTATAATTGCCTGACATGGACATATCCCCGTTAAGTCCTGGCCATTTAGTGTTATAATGGACCTCTGTATTTTTCCTGGTAAATGGAATAGCAAGATCAACTTCCAGTCTGTCGGTTATTCCATATCTTAATACAAACTGATATGAGAAATCAGCATGCCACGAGCTCAGGGTATAATACTCTTTCTTTGCTTCATTGGTGAAATATTTATCCAGAGCAAAGTAGCTTAATGCTGTTCCTGCCCTGAAATAACCCTTCCTTAAAGTGACTGGTTCTGTTACAACAGTCTGCTGTTTCAGATCAGCCGGATTAATCAGTTTTTCAACCTGAGAAATTGCAGGGATACTTAACGCAGAAATAATTATGAACAGAAATATCTTTCTCATAATAATTATTTTACTTAAGGAATGGGAATATACTGTAGCTCAGTGTCATGAAAAGATAGAATGGAGCATCTTTATTTTTCCCGAAAATAGGAAATCCGGCAAGCTCATAAATTCTGAGTGCGGGTGAAATCTGAATTTCAAAAGCAGGTTCCAGTGAAAATAAATACTCTTCCGGATTTTTATATTTAGCTCCCCAGTATTCGGTCCATCCTCCTTTTGAACTGTAATAATTTGAATTCAGTTGGATATTGAACCAGCCTGTTGCCTGAAAGTGAAGCGATGCGTTGAATTCAATATCATTATTCAACAAATATTTGTATGTTTTATTACTGTAAGTGAATGTTTTACTAGCTGTCAGAGTTTCATCCCATCTTACATTTTCACCTTCCTTTGAAGGAGTTTTAAAAGAGAAATCAGTTTCCAGTGATAGTTTTGAATAACTCAATTTTGCGACAGCGCCAAGAACATATACAGGCACACCAAAACCGTTTGTATTGTTGAAATGATAATTGACAGTGAAAGTATTAACTGCGGTAACGGAAGTAACAGAATGTGTTGGTTTAAACGGTTCATATTTGGAAGTAGGGATAAACATCCCTCCTTTTATTCCGAAATCAAACCATTTAAATGTGATTGGTAATCTGGCAGAACCCATAATAAGTAGATCTCCTACTCCCTTTTTTGTAGATAAAGTATTAACCGTTATGTTGTCCGTCAGGCTATAGTACTCTGTGGTCAGTGATCTCACTCCGTGCTTTAAATAGTTTGTTTCAGCTGATAGTTCCAGAAAATTTGTAATACCATATCTAACCTGAAGGAAATAATAATGGAAAACTGAAGCTGTACCTTCATCTTTCAGAACAAGAAGATCGCCGTTCTTATCATAATTGCGTGACCGTACTGCAAATTTATACCCGGCATTAGCCTGTAACTGTCCACGGTAGAGTGTTAGTTGCCTTTGATTATATGGCATGGTCAGCAAAGTGAACTTATCTCCTGGTTGTGAATTTGTCTGACCGTTCAATGGAGTAATAATTGCCAGGGACAGAATAATCGTGAAAATCGATAGCTCTTTTTTCATAGCAGTACAAATTTATTCCAGTGGCAATGTGTATTTAATCACTCCCTTGGTTCTTGTGCCGATCCACAAATTGCCTCCAAGGTCCAGGCAAATACTGTATATATAATCATCAATTGAAGGAGTATTATATTCTTTGTATGAATGCGGAATCACACCATCATAGCGTATCAGTCCTGAGCCTCCGGTAGCGAACCATATATCTCCTTTTTTGTCCTCCTGAATATCCCAGATAGTAGTTATTTCTTTACCATCCATCAGGTTTAGCTGATTCACTCCGTTATTATCTACCCATGAGGCTGTCTTGCTAACATAATATCCTATCCATAACCTTCCTTTGCTGTCAGGATATAAGGTACTTATGCTATTTGAGGTTAATCCGTTTGATGTATTTAATACCGGTGTTGCACTTGTTGTAAGATGAGTTCCATTATATTTATATAATCCATGATCGGTGCCAAGCCAGATATTCCCTGATTTATCCTCAGCAATGGTATTGACATCATAGCCTGACAGATAGTGATAAAAATATGTCCCGTTATAAAAATAGTATCCCTCATCTTCCGTGCCAATCCAATAGTTGCCGTGTGAATCACATTTTATAGAATTCACTATCATATATTCAACCGAAGCATCGGAGTAATATTGCCATGTTCCTGATGTCAACCGGATAGAAAGTCCATATTCTGTCCCAATCAGGAGACTTGCGGTAACAGGTTCCAGTACAGTGGTGTAATTACTTAAAATATAGCTGTTCGATGTATTATATGTTGTCCATGTTCCGCTTTGGAATATTGCCACTCCCTTTCCATAACAGGTAGCCCACAGATTGCCGCTCTGATCCACATCTATATCATAAATTGTATTCCCGGGCAATGTAGAATTCGTGGTAGAGTACTGTTTCCATATTCCTGCACTCTCAGGATCAAGCAGATCATATTCGGTTCTCTCGCAGGCAGTTATGCTTAACAAAAGAAAAAATATAGCCGCCGTAATAAAGAGATAATTCACCCATCTGGTTTTTTTCATATAAGCAATTGTTAATTATTTAACACCAATGAAAATGTAGGTAAATACGAATTCTGGTTTCGTTAATTTTTTCTCTAATTAAATTTACGAAGTCCGTAAATACGATCAAAATTTATTTTTCTGAAGTTTTACTCCTGAGAGTCTGGATTATCTTCCTTATAAGAGTTTTTGTTATACCTTCTCCAAAGATAGTAAACAGGAATACCCAGAATAACAATAATAAGACCCGGGAATGTGTAAGCAGGTTTGTATATAAGCAGTATCACCATTATAGTTATGGTTGTCAGAATATATATGGCAGGTATCACCGGGTAACCGAATGCCTTATATGGTCTCGGCAGGTCGGGACGTTTTTTACGGAGCACGAATATTGCCAGGATCGTCAAAGTAAAAAAGATAAGGACAGCGAATATGACATAATCAAGGAGGTTGCTGTATGTGCCGGACAAACAGAGTAAAATTGCCCATATGCCCTGAACGGTGATGGCAAAACCCGGCACTCCGTGCTTGTTTATTACCCCTACCTTTCTAAAGAAAAGTCCATCCCTGGCCATTGCATAATAAACCCTTGCCCCCGAAAGGATAAGGCTGTGATTACAACCGAAAGTGCTGATCATTATGAACACAGCCATTATTACGGCAGCACTGTCGCCAAAGACCACACTCATTGCCGAAGTCGCCACCCTGTCGTCAGTGGCATACTGTATACCCCTGCTTAAAACATCAGTACCTTCAGGAGAACCCGAAAGCGGTAAGATCCTTATATAAATGAAGTTAATAAACATATAAAGTACCGACACAATAAGTGTCCCGAACAGAAGGCTGAGGGGTACATTGCGTTTTGGATTGATTACCTCTCCGGCGATGTAAGTAACGTTGTACCATGCGTCGGAGGAGAAGAGTGAACCGACCATTGCAGTTCCGATGGCTGCCACCAGAGCAAATCCGGCAAGGTGTATCATTTTACCATCAGTAGATACCTGGTTTGCATCCCAGAACACTTCTTTGTTTATCTCCCATGATCCGATGGCTTTTGTTGCAAAGAAACCAATGGCTATTACTCCGAGAAGCGAAAGTACTTTTGTTGTGCTGAAAAAGTTCTGGACTGTTTTTCCTGTTACTATTCCTCTGGTATTCAGCCATGTAAGAAATGCTATCATGGCTATTGCAACTACCATGGTACTGTTAATATTAAGCGGCCCTATATGAAAAAGGATATTCCTGTCGGAGACCCATGGTACCAGTACTCCTGTGAATTTAGCGAATGCAACAGCGACTGCAGCAATAGAGCCGCACTGAATAACCAGGAAGGTTGTCCATCCGAAAAGAAAACCCAGCAGAGGATGATAGGCCTCTTTAAGGTAAACATACTGGCCTCCTACACGAGGCATCATAGAGGCAAGCTCTCCGTAACTGATAGCACCAATGACAGTTATTATTCCCGTGATAAGCCAGGCAACCATCAGCCAGCCCGGCGATCCGACTGTTCGTGCTATATCAGCGCTTACAATAAAAATGCCGGAACCAATCATGGCACCGGCAACAAGGGATATCCCGTCAAAGAGATTTACACGTTTCTGAAGAAGATGGTTTTCCTGTGGCATTTTTCAGATATAATAAGTAAAAATAAAGAATCAAATGAGACTAATTACAACTTTGTAATAGTAAGTTAAAAAAGTAATTAAATTTGTTATGACCCAAATATTAAATGACCATGACAAATAGAATCCCAAAACTACTGCTGCAGCTCCTTCTGCTGACCGCAATTACCATCAATACCGCTGCACAGGTCGGTACGCCTCTTATCAAAGTTATAGTCTCCCCCGACCATAAGGATTGGACATACAAAGTGAATGAGACTGCAAAATTTTCCGTACAGGTAATGCAGTACGGCAATCTGCTCGAAAATGTTACGGTCGATTATGAAACGGGCCCTGAAGCACTTCCCGATGTAAAGAAGGAGGGTGTTGTCCTTAAAAACGGCAAAATGGAATTGTCAGGCACAATGAAAGTACCGGGATTTTACCGGGTGAGGATATGGGCAGTGGTCGATGGACGCCGCTACGAAGGACTTGCAACAGCAGGATTCGAACCTGAAAAGATCCAGCCCACAGTAAAGGATCCTGCCGACTTTGATGCTTTCTGGACAGAAGCTATAGCTGAAGCACGCAAAGTAAACCTCGATCCTAAGATAACCCTTATGCCTGAACGCTGCACAAGTGATGTAAATGTTTACAACATCAGTTTCCAGAACGACAGATATGCTTCAAGGATTTACGGCATACTGGCTATACCAAAAAAAACAGGAAAATATCCTGCTATACTGAAGGTCCCCGGAGCAGGGATAAGGCCATATACAGGCGATACAAGACTTGCATCAATGGGTTTCATCACACTGGAGATCGGAATACATGGCATCCCTGTTAATCTTGATCTTCAGGCATATCTCGATCTTAACGGCGGCCCGCTTGCAGGTTACTGGGGTATCAGGCTTAATGATAAGAACACACATTATTATAAAAGAGTATATGCCGGTTGTGTCAGAGCAGTCGACTTTATTTATACACTTCCGGAATTCGACGGTACCAATGTTGCTGTAACAGGCGGAAGCCAGGGAGGAGCGCTTACCATTGTAACTGCCGGCCTAGACAAGAGAATAAAATATGCAGCCGCAATGTACCCGGCACTCTGCGATCATACGGGCTACCTCAATTCGAGAGCCGGTGGATGGCCGCATTATTTTAAAGGTACAGAACCCAAACCCGGAGAGGTC
>Ga0209575_10001316_pt1 | contig 10294 bp, 8 predicted proteins | sample Medcelwee11metaG_FD_187172 | JGI IMG/M metagenome (GOLD analysis project Ga0209575, IMG submission 187172) | Freshwater pond sediment microbial communities from the University of Edinburgh, under environmental carbon perturbations - Medium... | ecosystem: Environmental > Aquatic > Freshwater >...
GAAGCGGCTATCCGATCGGTATTAAGCGTTTGTGACGAAATCTTAGTGGTGGATTCGCAAAGTACCGACAGAACCCGCGAAATTGCCGAGTCATTGGGTGCCAGAGTTATCGTACAGCCTTATCTGGGAGACGGTCCGCAAAAAGCGTTCGGCGCCCCTTTGGCTAAAAATGAGTGGATATTGAGTCTGGATGCGGATGAGAGGCTCGATGCGAATGCGATTGAGGCGATCAAACATCTGGATCTTGAAAATACCTCCTATGACGCATTCTCATTCGCCCGAAAGACCTACATCGGAAAACATTTCATCAGATTGTGGTATCCCGATCGGGTAACGCGCCTGTATAACCGAAGCAAATGCGGATTTGAATCCTCCGGCGGGCATGCGAAAGTGAAAACGGACAAGGTCAAAGCACTGGATGCCGATATGCTCCATTACTCGTATGCAGACTATGCCGAGATGATCAAAACCAGCCACAAATTCATCACCCGCGGTGCGCGAATCGCCCATGAAGAAGGGAAACGCTCTTCAAAATACGATCCTCTTCTCCACGGCTTCGGTGCCTTATTCAAAGCACTGATTTTAAAAGGGGGGATGTTTCACGGTATCCACGGATGGAACGTTGCAGTGATATCCGCGTTTAGTTCGTACATGAAATATGCCCTTATGCTGGAGTTGCAGGAAAATGAATAAAAAAATCAATCTTTTGGAACTGTGTCTCTCCCCTGATTTGGGCGGATTGGAACTCTACATGGTCAGAGCCGCCAAAGCGCTGGATGAATCGATGAACGTTATCAGCGTCATTAACCCCTCAGGGAAGCTGGAACAGTATTACACCGATACCCCGTACCGTTATGTGACGCTCAAGAAAAAATCGAATCTGGTGATGTTTGCCTCGGCACGGAAACTGGCTCGTATCATCGATGAGAACGAAATCGACATTGTCCATTTGCATTGGACCAAAGATATTCCGATTGCGGTAACGGCTAAAGTATTTTCCAAACGCAAGCCCAAGCTTGTCCAAACCCGAAATATGACGATGACCCGATTTAAAAACGATTTTTATCACCGTTTTTTATATCGCAATATCGATTTGATGCTCCCTGTCACCCATCAAGTCGCCGATCAGATCAAGACCTTTATCCCCGAATCCGTCCGTCCGAAAGTCGAAGTGCTTTACATGGGTTCGGATCGTCCCGAGCTTCTTGATGCGGAAGCGGTCGAGGCACTACGCAGAGAATTGGGGATGAAGGATAAATTCGCCGTCGGGATGGTCGGGCGGATCAACGAAGCCAAAGGGCAGCATCTTCTGATTCAGGCCGTCGCACGGATCGATGATCCTTCTGTTCACGCCTATTTCGTCGGGCATGAAATGAAAAAGGGGTATACCGATCAGCTGCGTGCGATGGCAGAAAAACTGGGAGTGGGAGAGAGAATCCACTTTTTAGGATTCATGAAAAATCCGCACCATTTCTATCAGGCGTGTGACGCTGTCGTTCTCGCTTCCAAACGGGAGACGTTCGGACTGGTGTTGATCGAAGCGATGCAGGCGGGGACGGCGGTGATCGGATCCGACAGCGGAGGGGTCGTTGAGATCATTGACGACAATGAGACGGGATTGTTGTTCGAAGCGCTCAACAGTGAAAGTCTGGCCGAAAAAATAGCCATTTTGCGCGATGAATCGTTAAAACACAGATTGGCGGAAGCGGGAAAAACCAAAGCAGAGAATGTATTCTCGAACGAGAAACAGTTTGAAGCCTTAAAAACCATTTTAACGAACGAGAAGATATGAAAGTCAGTGTAATCATAGCGGTATATAAAGATATCCAATCGTTGGATTTGATTTTGCAGGCGCTTAAAAAACAGACCTATACAAATTTTGAAGTGATTGTCGCCGAAGACAATAACAGCCCCGCAATGGCCGAATATCTTAAAACGGTCGAGGGATTGGAGATTTTGCATACGTTTCAAGACGACGACGGTGTCCGAAAATCCCGTTCCCAAAATAACGGAATTTTAGCCAGCAGGGGAGAATATCTGATTTTCATCGACGGCGATGTCATCCCCTATTCGACATTTATCGAAGGGCATGTGGCATTGGCGGGCAAGGATGCGGTTTTGGCGGGGCGCAGGGTTAACCTCTCTGAGCATTTATCAAAAAAACTACGTGCCGGCGAACTTCATCCCTATATGCTTGAAAAATTCTATTGGTTTTTTGCGCTTGGATTGCTGTTTGACCGAAATGCCCGATTTGAACAGGGGATATATGTTAATCCGCGCGGATTGCTCTATAAACTCTTCATAGAAAAGCGGCTTAGAAATACCAGTTTAATCGGGTGCAATTTTTCGTGTTATAAAGAGGCTATGGTGGCGATTAACGGGTTTGACGAGAGTTTCGGCGAATCTTCGCTTCCCGATGACGTCGATTTGGATTGGCGGTTTAGAGCGTACGGGTTGACATTGAAATCGTGCAAGAACAGCGCCAATACCTTTCATCTGTTCCATAAAAAACAAAACAATCCCACTTCGGCTGAACAAAGGGAAAAGTTTGAAAAAAATAAGTCCGGGAATATCTTCGTGACAAAAAGCGGTTTAAATCTGCATGAATAGCCTTTACAATAAATTTCTAGAGCTGAAAAACGATAAAGACAGGCTGACCCTATGGATGAACAATTTAATAGTCGTCTATATGTTTTTTATCCCGATTACCGCAGCGGTAACAAGCCGTATTTTTATCGTCATTTTGGTTTTGTTTTTTTTACGCGGAAATATCGTTCATTACGCTAGAGAAGCGTGGAGTAACAGGGTAGTCCGGGCATTCAGCTATTTGCTGATGGTCTATTTCATTTGGCTGATCGGCTCTGAAAGCCTAATAAAGGGATGGCATTCCATAAGCCATGTAAAAAATGTGCTCTATCTTTTTGTATTCCTAAGTGTTATCGACGGACGGTATATCAATCGGATTCTCGGTGCGTTTATCGTAGCGATGATGGTGAGCGAGATACTCTCTTATGCGATGTTTTTCGGGATTATTCCGTGGGAATTCGGTATCGGTGAGCGCTTTTTCTATAAAGCATTTTGTGTGGGGGATCCGTCACCTTTTTTACACCATATCCATTACGGTGTTGTTCTCGCCTTTACGGTGGTTCTCTTGGCGCAAAAGGTTTTGTATGTCAAAGAGGATATCTGGTTAAAAGCGATAATGCTCTTTTTTACCCTTACCGCATCGGCAAATATTTTCGTGACGGGTGGGAGAACCGGATACATCGCTTTTTTCCCTTTGCTCGCCTTTTTCTTTTTTTATTATCACCGAAAATGGATAGTTCCCGCATTGATCGGAATTTCTATTTTTGCGGGAGTCATGTACCAAAGCAGTGATTTGTTGCAGAGCAAAGTGGCTCAAACGGTTACGGAGATTGAAAAAATTGCCCGGCCTACCGCTGATTATGACTCTTCTTTGGGGCAGCGTGTGGGATTTTGGATCTACAGTCTAGAGGTTATCAACGATAATTTCTGGTTCGGCGTAGGGACGGGAGATTCAATGGATGAGGTGTTTGCGCGCGTTTTGCCGAAAGACGAAGAGGTCAAATCCATCGCCCACGAACACAACCAGTACATCAGTGTCATGCTGCAGTTCGGGTTAATCGGCTTATTGGCTTTTTTAAATGTTTTTTATCAAATCTATAAATACCGGACGAAAGATGAAAATCTCCGTTTTGTACAACTGGCGATTACTCTGGCAATCGCTATGGGATTAACGATGACGATGTTCAACCTGCGCGTATTTTTACATTTGTGGATATTGATGCTGGCGCTCAGCATGATCGATCGTGAACATCGGAGCATTCAGCGCGACATTCAGGAAAACAGGGTGTTTTTATTTCAGGTCATAGGGATAGGAGCCGTATTTTATACGGCTGTCTTTCTAAAAGGCTTTTTCTAAACGAGAAGTTCCAAGTATTCGGAGGCTTCCCGAGCCGAGGCGAACAGGATAGCGGCTTTTTCGATGTTCTCTAATGCCAGCGCTTTTTCGTTTTCAAGGTTTTGCGCGATGAATAACAGCCGTTCTTTGAGGGCATCGAGATTCTGATCTTCGACGAGATGGATATGAAATCCCATCTCTCCGAAATTACTGATGGCGGTGTTGTCAAACGCGAGGACGATGATCCCGTGGGAAATCGCCTCCATCATTACATTTCCATACCCCTCATCCGGTGTCGGAAAAATAAAGATATCGTGCCGCTGATACTCATCGTAGATGGAATCGGTAAAGCCTTTGATATGGATTTTGTCGGCATAAGAGATCGATTCGAGCAGCTGTTGAAGCTTCTGTGAGTATTTAGAATCAGCCGGTCCGAAGTTGTCGAAGCTAAACGGGATACGGTTCTCTTCTAAAACGCTGCATGCCAAAATGGCTTTGTCGATCCCTTTGCCCGAAGTGACCCGTCCGGCATGCAGGAGTCTCAGCGTATCGGAGTGTGTTTTAGGGAGCGTACTGATCGCTTTAGGAAGTGATGGGACAATGACCCGCATCTGGCTTTTCGGCCCGAAAGGGATGATCGCTCTGACATTTCCGGACATGTATTTGGAGATCGGGACATGATAGGCGACATTGGAGTAGATTAGAGTGTGAAACCAGTCTTTTTTCGGAGTCGACTTGATCGTTCCGTGACGGACGATAAGGTTGATATCCAGCCCCAAAAATGAGAAATAGAGCGATTTTAGCTCGGAAGCCCCTAAAAATATAACATTTTTGATACCGTATTTTTGGACGATGTTGCGCCCGTTTCGGATGAGAGAAGGCCCGAGTGTCCGTGAAAACGCGATGGTTTCGAAACGGATTTCTTGGTAGTCGGGATTGTTCAGGCATTGCTGATGGATAAACTTCCCTTCCCGGATGATAAAGGTCAAATCGACATAGCGGCTAAGGGTTTTCGCCAGCTTGAGGCTGGCAAGCTCCATCCCCCCGATGTGGGGTGAGAGGCAGATGAGCGCGGTCGGCTGTTTGGTTGAGGGTTTATTCATGGCTAAGTGACTTAAAGTAGGCAATCGTTTTTTTCAACCCCTCTTCGAGATCGATGGTCGGTTCCCAGTCCAGCTCTTTTTTGGCCAAGCTGATATCAGGCTGCCGCTGAAGCGGATCGTCCTGCGGGAGGGGCATAAAAACAAGTTTGGAGGATGACCCTGTCAGATCGATCACTTTCTGTGCCAGTTCCAACATCGTAAACTCACCCGGATTTCCGATATTGACGGGACCGGTGAAGCCATCATCGCTGTTCATGAGTCGGATCATCCCCTCCACCAGATCGTCGACGTATTGAAAACTGCGCGTTTGCGTCCCTTCGCCGTAAATGGTGATATCGTGGTTATGCAGAGCCTGCATGATAAAGTTGCTTACGACCCGTCCGTCATCCGGATTCATATACGGACCGTAGGTGTTAAAGATGCGGATCACTTTTATTTTGACGCCGTATTGCCGGTAATAATCAAAAAACAGCGTTTCGGCACACCGTTTCCCCTCGTCATAGCAGGCGCGTATCCCCGTCGTGCTGACACTGCCGCGGTAGCTTTCGGGCTGAGGGTGCACTTCGGGATCGCCGTAGACCTCGCTGGTGCTGGCCTGCAATATTTTGGCTTTGCATTTGCGGGCGATATCAAGCATATTGATGGCGCCGAGTACCGACGTACGCGTTGTGGCTACCGGATCAAACTGATAATGGGGAGGCGAAGCGGGGCAGGCAAGGTTATAGATTTCATCGACTTCCAGCAAAATGCTCTCTTGCACGTCATGCCGGATCAGCTCGAAATAAGGGTGGGGCAGCAGGTCGATAATATTCTCTTTGCTTCCGGTGAAAAAATTATCCAGACAGATGACATCGTTCCCTTCGTTCAAAAGTCGTCTGCACAGATGGCTTCCGACAAATCCGGCACCCCCTGTTACCAAGATACGTTTGCGCACATCTACCCCTTTGCCTTGACTAATTACGCTATTTTACCGTGTCGATGATTAATTTTCGGAATTACTAAAGGGTGGATATAATACCGCCTAAAAAGAGTTCCAATGCATAGAATTCACCCTTTCATTATCGCTATCGTCAAAATTCAATTCATTTTTTTGCTTATTATGTCGTCGATCCGCCTATGGTTTTATGAGCATTTTTCTCCGTATGCGGCGCTTCCCGAGACGTTGCGCGGCGAATGGCTGTATGCCCTGTGGTTCGGTCTGCGACTGGATTTGAGCGTTTTGGGATATGTCGGGATCGTATCGCTGCTTATTTTGGCGATCATGCAACTATTCCGGAGCAAGAATCGAACGATCCGCCGCATACTGACGGGTTATTTTTGGGCAGTTTTTATCCTGATCAGCATGTTTTTGGGTGCCGATATGGCGTTTTATTCCTATTTCGGAGAGCATGCGAACATCATGATTTTCGGCGTGATGGACGATGATACGAAAGCGCTGCTCGAGATTGCGTGGAAAAATTATAATATCCCTCTCTTAAGTGTCATGGGGGTGGTGTACGGTATCGTGCTGTGGAAACTGATCTCTTTCATTTTCCGACGCACCGAAGAGGTTAAAACCCGAGCGTTTCCCGTTTTTGGGAAGATCGCTGTCTTTGTCGTGATGATCGCATTGTCGTTTCTGGCCGCACGCGGATCGTTAGGGATTTTTCCGATATCGAAATATGTCGTAGACGTCTCTTCGGACCCTTTTATCAACCAGCTTCCCCAAAACGGCGTATTCGCGATCGTAAAATCGTACAAACAGTATAAAACGAGCAAATCGAACGATTATAATCTGATCAAGATGATGGGGTATGAAAACAATATAACCGAAGCGTTTCGCATCCATCTCCAAAACCGGGCGCTCAATCCGAAAGACCTGTTGGCCTCATTGCAGCAGCGAACCCGCACGAACCCTCAGCTCGAAAAAAATCCCCCCCATGTCGTTGTGATTATGGTTGAGAGTTTCGGGATGCCGATTACGCAGTACCAAAGCGAGACGTTTGACATACTGGGGCGGCTCAAAAAACATTTTGATGAAGATACGCTGTTTCGTAACTTTATTTCCGGCTCAAACGGCACCATCGGTTCTATGGAACCGTTTCTTCTCAATAGTGCGGCACGTCCCGAAAGTACCTCTTTCGGGCAGAGCGATTATGTCCAAACGGCTTTCAAACAAGCCTCCGCCAGAGTCTATCAGTCAAAAGGGTATGAGACCTCTTATGTGTACGGAGGCGATCTCTCCTGGCGGAATGTCGGCGGATTTATGAAATATCAGGGATTTGATCGTGTAGAGGGGAAAGGGGCGATTGTCAGCGCGCTAAAACTGGATGAAACAAAAGCGTCGCACAGCTGGGGGGTATTTGATCAGTATGCGTATGATTTTCTCCTCAAAAAACTCTCCGATGCCAAAAAACCTCAGTTCATCTATCTGATGAGCACGAACAATCATCCCCCTTACGATATCCCTCCCGAATACACGTCCAGACCTCTGGTATGGTCGAGTGAGATGACGAAGCACATGAACGGTGAGCGGGCTTTGCTGGAAAAGCGGCTTCACGATTATGCGTATGCGTTGGATATGGCGGGACGTTTTATGGATGAGATCAAAAAAAATCCGAAGTTTGCCAATACGGTCGTCGTCATTACCGCCGATAACAACACGATCGAATCAAGCATGAAATACGATGATCCGATAGCAACCTCCAAGCTGATCCCGTTTTACCTCTATGTGCCGAAGCCTTTGAAACCGGCCGATATCGATACGTCGGTTGCCGGGTCGCATAAGGATATTTTTCCGACCTTGTATAATCTGACATTGAGCAATGCCGATTATATCTCGATGGGGGTTGACCTTTTGGCGCCGAATACCCTCCATTGCGGATTTAACGATGCCGGTATTATCCTCTCGGATCACGGGGCATTTGAGGTTGACAAGGCCAAAAACACTTATCAATCGGAGTGCAATGCGTATTACAAAGCAACATTGGCGGCACAGGAGTATTTGATCCGTTCCCATAGGAAACAGAAGCGGATTGAGCAAAAGGAGTAAAGGAGCCGTTTTTAACGCCCTAAATACCACTCGACGGTTTTTAGGATGCCGGTATCAAAATTTTCATCGGCTCTCCATCCGAGTTCCGTTTCGATTTTGGTCGCATCGATGGCATAGCGGCGGTCATGCCCGGCCCGGTCTTCGACATAGGTGATCAGCTCGTTATAGCTTTTGCCGTCGCTGCGGGGGCGGAGGGTATCGAGCAGGGTGCAGATACGCTCCGCGATTTGATTGTTATTGCGCTCGTTGCGTCCGCCGATGTTGTACACTTCGCCGCTGCGCCCGTTATGGTATGCCAGATCGATCCCTTTGCAGTGGTCCGTGACGTACAGCCAGTCACGGATATTTTTGCCGTCGCCGTAGATGGGGATATTTTCCCCCGCCAGAGCTTTTCGGATGACGGTCGGGATCAGTTTTTCACTGTGCTGTTTCGGTCCGTAGTTGTTGGAACAGTTGGTGATGACCGTGTCCATTCCGTAGGTATGGTGATACGAACGGACGATCATATCTGAACCCGCTTTGGATGCACTGTAGGGCGAATTGGGGGCGTAGGAGGTCTCTTCGCTAAAGTATCCGCTCTCCCCGAGTGTCCCGTACACTTCGTCGGTACTGATGTGGTGAAAGCGGCATGTCTCATATCCGGCTTTAAAGGCAAACGGTTTTTCCATCCACTGTTTGTAGGCGACGTCGATCAGGGTAAAGGTGCCGTTGACATTCGTTTGGACAAATATCCCCGGATTTTTGATCGAGTTGTCGACATGGCTCTCTGCGGCGAAGTGGATTACCCCTCGGATGTCATACGCTTTGAAAAGCGATTCGATCAGGGTGCGGTCGCAGATGTCCCCTTTGACAAAAATATGACGGTCGTTATGTTCGACTTCGGCCAGGTTTTCGAGATTGCCCGCGTAGGTGAGGAGATCCAGATTGACGAGCCGGATATCGGGGTATTTGTCGAGAAAGTAGGGGACGAAGTTGCTTCCGATAAATCCGGCGCATCCGGTGACGAGAATGGTTTTCATGCCTTGGCTCCTAATTCTTCTAAACATGTACGGAGAGAGTCTTTCCAATACGGGATACTGATATCGAAATCATTTTTGATTTTCGATTTGTTCAGCAAACTGTAATGGGGACGCTTCGCCTGTGTCGGGTACTCATCGGTCGTGAGGGGATTGATCTGGCACGCTAGATCGGAGAGTTCAAATATCGTTTTGGCAAAGTCATACCAGCTGATAGCCCCCTCATTGCTGTAATGATAGATTTCGGGAGCTTCGTTACTGATCTTCGGAAGAATATCCAAAATGGTACGTGCCAAATCCTCCGCATAGGTCGGTGTCCCTATTTGATCAAAGATGACCCCCAGCGTATCGCGTTCCCTCCCCAGTCTGAGCATCGTTTTGACGAAATTAGTGCCGAACGACGAATACACCCATGACGTTCGGATAATGAGTGTATTCGCAGGAGCCGTCGCCAAAATAGCACTCTCCCCTTTTTGTTTGGTTCGGCCGTAGACACCCTGCGGATCGGTAGGATCGGTTTCGACGTAGGGACGGCAGTTTTGTCCGTCAAAGACGTAATCGGTTGAAATATGGATCAGGGCGGATTTTTTGATTTTGGCGATCTTGGCCAGCATGCTTACAAAACGGTGATTGATCGTATCCGCAAGCTCGGGTTCGGATTCGGCTTTGTCGACGGCGGTGTATGCCGCGCAGTTAATGATGGCGTCAAAGTGTTTGCCGTCGAAAAAATCTTCCATTGTGCAGAGGTTGCCCAGATCCAGAGTCTCTCTGCCCGAAAATGTAAATTCATACCGGGGATATAAACGGCTCAGTTTTTTGATCTCGGAACCCAATTGTCCGTCGGCCCCGGTGACGAGGATACTACGCATGTGCACCCCCTTTTGGGGCATAGAGGTCTTCGTTACAATCAAAAAGATCGGCCGCATTCAAAAGGGGCTGAGCGGTATCTTTGGGTGAGAGCTGCAAATTAGAGCGCTCTATCTGCCAGTCGATACCGATCGAGGGATCGTCAAATGCGATCCCTCTGTCGCACTCGGGGCTGTAGTAATTATCGACTTTATAGGCGAACGTACACGTTTCGGAGAGGACGACGAATCCGTGGGCAAACCCGCGCGGAATAAACAGTTGGCGTTTGTTCTCGCCCGAGAGGCGAACGGCGACATGACGGCCGAAAGTCGCTGAACCGTGGCGGATATCGACGGCGACGTCGAGGACTTCCCCC
>Ga0209575_10001318_pt1 | contig 10275 bp, 8 predicted proteins | sample Medcelwee11metaG_FD_187172 | JGI IMG/M metagenome (GOLD analysis project Ga0209575, IMG submission 187172) | Freshwater pond sediment microbial communities from the University of Edinburgh, under environmental carbon perturbations - Medium... | ecosystem: Environmental > Aquatic > Freshwater >...
TCCGTATAGATTTTTTTGCTTTTCCATTAAAGCTCTTTTGAAATGGTCATGGCCGCTATAGTACCATCTGCCACAGCAGTGGTGATCTGCCTGTATTTTTTGCTGATAATATCTCCGACTGCGTAAACATCAGGCAGTGAAGTTTTACGGTCTTCATCTGTTTTGATATATCCCCAGTTATCCATTTCAGGAATTGTATTGCCTAATACACTTACGTTTGCTTTAAAGCCTATGAATACAAATACGCCATCACCTGCTAATTCAACCACTTCTTTCGTTTTGAGATTTTCCAGGGTAGCAATCATTTTTCCGTCACGTTTCTCAAACTTTCGTGGCTCATGTTCATACATTACCGTTATTTTATCATTTGCCTGTAGATGTTCTATGGCTGTCTGATTGGCTGTCAGTTTGTCGAACTGATGCACCATGGTCACTTTCTTTGCAAACTTGGTGATGAATAAAGCTTCTTCTACAGCTGAATTTCCTCCTCCTATTACTGTAACGTCTTTGGCGACAAAGTATTTAGCGTCGCAGGTAGCACAGTAGGAAATGCCTTTTCCCTTGTATTCATTTTCTCCCGGTGCATTCATCGTGTTGGGTGATGTTCCGGTTGCAATAATAATTTTTTTTGCTTTGATGGTATCATAGCCATCAATAACGATTTCTTTCTTTTCTAAATTAACTGAGGTGATGTCAACTGCTACTTTAAAGTCGATGCCGGTATGTTTTGCCTGTTCGCTCATGTAATGTGCCAGCATATATCCCGGCTGTGGCTGTTCGTAGCCCGGATAGTTGGAGACCTGATGGGTAATCCCCATGTATCCTCCTGGTAATGCAGGATCGATCAACACCGTTTTGATTTTTGCTTGTCCCAGGTAAATACCTGCAGTTAATCCGGCTGGTCCACCACCTAATATAGCAACATCGTATTCGGTTACTGTGGGTTTCAAATTTGCTTTGATGGCCTTTACCTCCTCAACCGGCAACATCTTATCCAGTCTTTCGATGATTTCTGATTTTTTTATTCCGCCACTAATGGTATCCAGTATTTGTTTGCCATCTTCAAAGAAAATCAGCGTGGGTGAGGAGCTTACTCCTAATTCAGCAGCCAGCTCCCGGTTGCCTTGTCGGAATATTTTAAAAAACTTAATTTTTTTACCGTAGAGTTCAGCCATTGCCTCAAATTTGGGAGCCAATGCTTCACAAGGCGGACATTCTGTGGAATAAAAATCCACGACTACTTTACCACCTTTTAGTACTTCATTTTCAAAATCGGATGCATTAATCTCTTTCATATTGTTATGATGTTATGTGTTTGTTTCAAATTCACGGTGCAAAAATACAACATTATTTTTACAATGAAATATATGTACATATATTCATATGTTAAATAAAATTAAATTTATTTTGTGTGTTTGAAATTAACTATTTGACAAGATTTATATCGGCTATTGCTGTCTCATCAGTTATGATCAATTGCTGCTTGGGCATTATTTTGTCACTTTTGAGATCGTTGCTTTTCTTTAATTCGGAAACAGATATTCCGTATTTGCGTGAGATAGCATATAAGGTATCACCGGATTTAACCAGATGATAAATTGTTGGATTTGTTTCTTTTATTTCAGGAATAGTTGATGTCGGATTTGTTGTGTTTTCAGCAACAATACATATATTTGTATTTTCAGGCTGATGTTTTGTTGTCGGAGAAGTGTTAACAGTCAGCAAAGAGTCATTATTTATGACCCGCCCTGCTTTAATATAACGTCCGGAATAATAAGCTTCATCCGAACTGGAAATAACAATTCCACTTTGAACAGAAGAATGAATGAAGTCGAATTTTCCATTTTCTTTTGTGCTTACTACAATACCGACATGACCAACCCGGCTACTTTTTCTTCGGCCTGAATAAAACACCAGGTCACCGGTTTTGAGCTCGCTCAAATCAACTTTCTCCACTTGTTCTGCTTGTTCAGCCGAAGATCGTTTGAGTTTATAGCCAAAATTACTATAAACATAAGAGGCAAAGCCGGAACAATCGAACCTTATTTGGTCATTTGGCCGGTAATGGTAGGGCTTGTGTAAAAACTTCTTTCCGAAATTTATGATTGAATCGGTGATTGAGATTTGATTGGTATGAATATATTTGACTTTTAATGAGTCAGTTACATTCGAAGTTAGGGTGTCAGAATATTCTTGTGCACTCGAAAAGGATGTCAATACGAGGAGTAATAGAAATAGTAGTAGCTGTTTGGGCAGGGACATAATTTGAAGAAGTCTGTTTGTTTATTTCTTACAAAGATAAAATTTTTGATCAATAAAACAGAAATAATTCTACTTTTTGACAAATATTAGTATCTGCTGTATCATTACTCCTGACTATATCAATACAAATTATTATTGTTGAAAATAATATGCGGCTCCAAGCGAAAGCAATTCTTTGATGGGTCGGCAGTCGGGTGTGTTGACATGACCGTTTTTGTTTTTAGCAACTGATGCACATCCTCCACCACAGGCCAGTGCTACATCACAATTTTTACATTTTTCGATGGTTGTGATGTCACGATTTTGCCATGTTTGAATTTCTTCTTCTTTTTTTGTGATAAAGGGATAGAAGGTGCCAAGTTCTTCTCCTTTTTTTCCTACCGTTGCGGTGCAGGAATAGATGGTGCCGGTATAATCAAAAGCCCATTCGGTTTTGCAGGCCGGACAGGAATCGAACAATGGAGTAGGGAGCTGACCGTTTTCTGAAATATATTTAGCGATAGAGAATCCGGGTTTGTAAAACTGTGCTATATGAGGATGCTTCCCAAGCAAATCGTAAATATATTTGTATAGTTCAGCTCTTTCGAAAAGTTTTTCAGGGCTGCTGTTGCACACATGTAGTTCATAGTTTCTTCCGATTTGTGTTTTGAAATAGGGTGATGCTGTCCATCCTTTGTCGATGGCAAACTGAGATAATGCAGGCAGATTGTCAATATTGTCTTTGTCAATTACCATGCGCAGGTTGATGTTGATTCCGGCTGATAAACAGGCATCTACACCTTCAACAATTTTCTCAAAAGTAGGAAGTTTTCCGTGCATATAACGACGTTGATCGTGTATTTCCATGGTGCCGTCCAGTGTTACCTGTATTTCACGGATGTTGGCTGTTTTCAATAAATCAAGGTAGCTGATAAGGGTATAACCGTTGGTTACAAAAGCCACATCCAAATTGGCTTCTTTTGATTTATTGAGTAAGTAAGCAATTAAGTTATGCTGTTTTTCGCCGGGCATTAAAGGTTCTCCGCCAAAAACTGTGATGTATTTCTTCTTTCCGGCAAATTCCTGATGGATGTATTGGAAGAAAGCATCGATAATATCATTATTCAGTACTTGTTTTACAGGTTCATATCCTTCCTGGTAACAATAAGAACAGGCAAAGTTACAGGAGTAATTCGGCACAAAAAATAATTGCACTTCATCCTCTTCTCTTTTTTCCTGAAAATCGAGATAAGCATATTTAAAAGCTTTCTTTTCTTTTTCTTCATCAACCAGATAGGCATGTTTTGCAAATTCTCCTGACTGGTCGTGTTGAAGTAGAAGCTCCCGGAGTTCTTCTGCTGAAATTATATCGGCTGTTTTAAATAGTGGATTCGTGATGAAAAACTCTTCCGAATCAGCAATCGGAACTATGATGTTATTTTTGGAAAGTGACATAAGCAAAAGGTAAATTTACCGGTAAATACTAACACTGTCAGCGTTGTTAGGCACCGACAGTGTTATGGTTTGGAAATCAATCGTGACAACCTGCCACGACTGTTGAAACTTTGGCACAGCATTGTGCTTCTTGTTTCGAGCTGTTGCATCCGCAACTTTCTTTAACTACACTTCTCATATATTATTGATTTTGAAATGGTTTCTTATTCTTTAATTCCGGAAATAGTGAAACTGGCAACTTCTGCTTTTCCTTTCGGATAAGGTTTGGATTCTTCAAAGATACGGATATTTTTGAATCCTGCTGTTTCCAGCATGGTTAAATATTCTGCACGTGTAACAGCTCCTGCCCAACATTCTGCAATGGCTTCAGGATCGTTCCTGTATTCATCGGCAATGGTTGATGTAGCATAAATATCACTTACCACAAATCGTCCTCCGGGTTTTAAAATACGGTGAACTTCCTGCCAAACGGCAAGCTTGTTGCTGGCGTGGTTGATAGTGCAGTTCGAAATAATTAAATCAACCAGGTTTTCTTCTAAAGGAAGTCGCTCTAATTCGGCTTTAATAATTTTAGCGTTTTTTACTTCAAATTTTTGAATATTTGCCTGAGCTTTTGCAATCATCCCTTCAGAGATGTCGATGCCGTAAACATAACCTGCTTCGCCCACTTCATCTGCCAGCCTGATAACATCATTGCCGCGCCCACTTCCTAAATCGACACAAATTTCGCCGGACTGTGCTTTGGCATAATTGATGGCCCCTCCGCAGGAAAGACAGCAGGATGTTTCGCTCAGACTGGTATATCGCTCATTAATAGCAGTTTTAATTTCCATTTTTATGAATATATTTGTTCTGGTTATGGTTGATGGTGCAAAGATATAAAAAGATTTCATATTAGAATAATATCACTACTATAAATTATTTTAATATCACTAAAGAAAATTTTATATCTTTGTGGTTGTAAATGGTTTATTGATTTTTCAGTAGGCAAAATAAACAAATATTTTCTGTTTTATCAACACATGTTAATGAAAGAAGGCATAACTCCCGAACTGGCTAAAGAACTCATATCATCTGATGTAAAGGTGATGGAATTCATAGCATCTATCAAATGGGCCAATGGATTCACTTGTCGGAAATGCGGTCACGATAACTATTGTGAGGGGAAAAGTCATGCTTCGCGCAGGTGTACCCGTTGTAAAAAAGAAGAGTCGGCGGCTGCTCATACCTTGTTTCATAATGTGAAGTTCCCTTTGAATAAGGCATTTTATATTGCATATCAGGTTTGTATCAAAGGAAATGATATTTCTTCGTATAATTATTCTGAGTTTTTGGGAATCAATCAGATGACTTGTTGGAAATTCAGAAAGCGCATCAATAAATGTGTTGAGAACGTTTCGGTGTCAGATAAACAGTTGAAATTGAATGATATATTGTTAAGCTCGGTGTTGTAACTTTAAATTGATTTATCAAATGAATACCATTGCCTGGATCGGTTTTAGTCAGAGCCTTTTTGCAGCTATACTGATGTTTACCAAAAAGGACAGATCACTTTCCGATAAAATTTTATCGGGATGGCTGACTTTATTATCCATTGAGTTTCTCACATTTGGATTGGATTACGAGATTTTTAACCAACCTCTGCTTTCAAGTTCTTTTCTTCTTTTTAATCCTGCTTTATATTTATATGTCAATTCGTTGACTCGCCCGTCGTTTCGCCTGAAGTGGGTGCAGTTATTTCATTTGCTGCCATTTGTTATTTTTGAGTTGTACGCATATTTGATTAAAGAGCCATTTTTGATGGATACTTATTTTGTAAGGGATGAAAATTTTCTTTTCAGGATGGGATTTGCATTAGCCAATTTTATTTCCTGGAGTGTGTACAATCCTTTAAGTTTGATATTGGTACATAAATACCGGATGCATTTACGCAATGAAGAGTCGAATATTGGAAAAAACGAAAGCCTTGGCTGGGTGCTTGCCGTGGGTATATTTTATGTAGTTTACTGTATCATTGCATTTATCATTGCAGTAATAGTTTTCTATTCAGAAGTCCAGGCAGATCTTCCTCATGTTTACAATTATTCGGCGCTGCTGTTTATAATATTTGTGCTCAGTTTTTATGGCTTGCGTCAGCAAGTTTTGCCGAAACAACTGCTGATTGAAAAAATCAGGATTCCTTATGAGCATTCAAACCTTAGTGATGATGTGAAAAAGCAAATAGAAAAGAAAATCCTGAATTATTTTGAAAATAAAAAGGCCTATCTGAATCCTGAATTAAATATGGAATTGCTTTCACACGAACTTAAAATTCCAAAGCATCAGCTGACCGAAGTTTTAAATATCGAAATCGGAAAAAACTTTTTTCAGTTTGTTAATACCTACAGGGTTGATGCTGTAAAGAAAATGCTGCTTGACCCAAAGAACAAATTCTCGATAGAAGCAATTGGCTACGAATGTGGATTTACCAGCAAATCTTCTTTTTACACGGTTTTCAAAAGTATGACCGGTGTAACTCCAGTAGTATTTAAACAGAAATCTTCCTGATAAAAATTTGCTTCGTCCTGATTTTAAAAGTCGGACAACAATTGGCTGTCCGTCTTTTAAAATCAGGACTTAATTGTCATTTTTAATAGCGACCATTGCATAATCAATCAAAAAAATTATGTTATGAAACGCTTGCTGTTGTATTTGTTGTCAGGCTTTTGCCTTAGCGGCAATATTGTCGCTCAAAGTTTATTTGAAGATGCCGGAAGTGCCTCCGAAAATGAAGTTGAAAAAGATGCCGGCATTCAGTTGAATGGATTTGTGCGTGGTTCGGTTTTTGGAGCCGGAGAAACCTATGATTTATCAACCACTTTTGCCGAACTCTCGTTGCAAGCTGAATTTGAAAGTGGAAATGCTTTTCTGAAATCGGATCTTCGCTTTCAAAAGGGAGTTGCATTTAATGAAAACATGCCGCTGATTGTCCTTAAAGAGCTGTATGCAGGCTTTCGTGGCAATAAGTTTGACGTTTTGCTTGGTAATCAGATCGTCACATGGGGAAGAACAGATGGATTCAACCCTACCGATAATATCACTCCGCGCGACTACTTTTTTCTTACCGCTGATCCTGATGATCAGAGAACGCCCAATTTTTTACTTCGTGTTAAATACAGGATTATACCGGAGATTGAACTGGATGTGATTGGAGTTCCGTTTTTTGTTCCTTCACAATACCGTTACGATCTTTTTGATATGGGTAGTCAGGTGAAATTCTCAGATGAGATTCTACCTTCAAAAGCTATTAAAAATGGAACCATTGCTGCCAGATTGAATTTTGATTTTCCTGTCGTCGGCTGGTCATTTTCCTATTTCAGAGGTTATGATTCGTTTCATGGTTTTGATGTTACTTCGGTCGATTGGTCATCAGGATCTCCACTAATCACCAATGCCTCCAGATCGTATCAGAAAACGAGCTTGGGAGCTGATGCCGCGGTACCGCTGGGTCCTGTCATTTTTCGTGGTGAAGCTGCTTTTAATCTTACTGACAGGCCCGCAAATGAAATGTATATTCCTTTGTCAGATGTAAGTTATGTTGCCGGAATAGAAACGGGTTTTTCAGGTTTTACGCTCATTGGACAATACATAGGTAAGTTTACTCCCGATTTTTCCGATCTGATTGTGCCGGAGCTCACCGATCCATTAAATCCTCTGGCACAAATGCAATACGCCAATGCTATGATTGATTACGAAAATCGCCTGTTTAACCGGCGCATCTTTTATCAGCAGGAAAAAACAAACCATGCGGTTGCGCTTACTATCAGTAAATCTTTTGGATATGAAGCATGGCAGGTTGAATTTACGGGTTATTATAACCTGACCTCTGAGGAATGGATGATACGTCCGAAAATCAGCTGGAAAATCACCGATGCACTGTCAGCTTCTTTTGGGGCTAATTATATGGTTGGTAGTGATAAAACGCTTTTCGGTTATTCTTCTACCATTATGAATGGCGCTTTTGTGCAGCTGAAAGTAAGTTTCTAGAGGGAATATCTAATAGCGAATAACTAATAGCTGAGAACGATGATGTCAGTGATAAGTGATAAGTGATAAATGATGAGTGATAAAGATAAATCAATAGGCTCTGGTTTTAACAGGAGTGATTATGTTGTGTTTTTTTGAATAGGCCAAATTGAAAATTAAAAATAATTAAATTGTAGATTTTATATGAATAATTCGATGTTTTTTATTCGTTATCGTTGGTGGATTATCATTTTTACAGCGCTTTTGGTTGCAGGGGCGGTAATTCCTCTTTTCAATATCAGGATAAATCCTGATTTGGAAAGTTATATGCCTGATTCTATGAATTCTAAAGTAAATAATAAGAAAATCAGTGAAATATTTGGTAGCGAAGAAACCTTGCTGATTATACTGGAGAGTGAAGATGTGCTGCAAGCGAAAACATTAGAGCGAATACAGCATTTAAGTAATGCTTTTTTAATGAGGAATGAATTTGAGCAGGTGTTTTCTTTGTTTCAGACTAAAAATATCCATTCAGAAGAAGGGATAATGGTAGTGGATCCTGTGATAGGGAAAATTCCGGAGACCGCTTCGGAAACTGAAAAGTTAAGGGCTGAAATCAAAGCCAATGATCTGGCATCCGGCTTGGTGGTTTCAGCAGATTTCCACTATGCACTGATTGTGCTGACAACTAACCGTACCGTTCAGGATAAAGCATTAATGCGGTTGGTACGCGAAACTTTAGCCACATATCAGGGAGATGAAAAAGTCTATGTGACCGGACAAGCTTACCTGCGTGATGAGGCAAATGATAAAATAGGACGGGATATCTTGATTTTACTGCCAATCGGATTGATTGTTATGTTGCTGTTTTTGTGGTATTCTTTGAAGGAAATCAAGGCGGTGTTGTTGCCTTTTTCTGTGGTAATTATCACTATACTTATTTCGATGGCATTAATCCCCACTTTTGGTTGGGAGTTAAGTCTGATAGGTGTGCTCATCCCGATCATGATGATTGCCATTACCAATAATTACGGGGTGTATGTAGTTGCCAAATACCAGGAAGTAAATGCTAAACATCCGAATAGAAGTATGTACAGGATACTGAGTGAATCGGTTAGTTATTTGAAAACACCTGTTATACTCTGTGGATTGACGACTATGGTTGGCATACTTGGTTTGGTTGCTCACCTCTTACTTCCTGCCAGTCAGATGGGGGTGGTTGCGGCCATCGGTATAGGTATGGCTTTATTGCTGAGTCTGACTTTTATTCCGGCTATGATGTCGTTTCTTAAAAAAGTTAAACCACACAAAGGATTGGGTGAAAATCCTCAGGGTATATTCCATAGCATATTGTCAAAAACCGGTATGATGGTGACTAAGCATCCCAAACGGAGTATCGTCTTTTTTGCGCTTTTTTTTACGATTTGCTCACTGGGAATAATTCAGATGCGTGTGGCGGCAGATTCAAACAAAGTGTTGCCGGCCGATCATGATTTTAATGTTGCCATCGATATTTCCAATCAGCATTTTGGTGGGAGTAAAGTAATCAATATCATGTTTAGCGGAGATGCTAAAGATCCGGAATTGTTGAAAAGATTTGACTTTTACGAATCAGAATTGAATAAGTTACCACAGGTAGGACGAACCGCTTCTCTGGCAACCATGATAAAAAAGATGAGTATAGCTTTAAACGATTCCTCTGAAGCTGGATATAATGCCATACCTGCAAGCAGTGATGCCGTTGCTCAATACCTGGAACTTTATGCCATGAGTGCTGATGTTGCTGACTTTGAACGGTTTGTTAATTTTGATTACACCGCAACTTTATTCACCATACAATATCAGGCAACCAATTTACCCGAAGTGAATGAGTTACTCTCCAGAATTAATGATTTATTAAAAGATGAACCAACTCCTTATGTTGTAGGAGGTTTAAGTCTGATCGATAAGGAAATAAGCGAATCTGTCGAAACTGGTCAGTATTATTCTTTGTTATTCGCGTTAATTGCAATTATAATTTTGCTGAGTTTCATCTTTAAGAGTTTTACTGCCGGGTTGATTGGCAGCTTACCATTGGTATTTGCTGTGTTTTGTATCTTTGGATTGATGGGATGGACCGGAGTCGAGCTTAGTATTGTAACTGCCTTATTATCATCAATATCTATCGGGCTTGGCGTTGACTTTACCATCCATATTTTCTGGCGGTTAAAAAGCGAACTCAAAAGTGAGTCAGACTGGCATAAGGCTGTAAGAACCACAATAATTGGCATAGGAAGGAGTATTAGTATCAATGCTTTTTCGGTGATGTTGGGTTTCTCTGTGCTGTTCTTATCTGCGTTTTCGTTAATTCAGTCCTTTGCATTCCTGATTATCCTGTCATTATTACTTTGTCTGGTCAGTGCGCTAATACTTATTCCGGCCTTGTGCTTGATTATCAAACCGAAATTCTTATTGAAAAAAGAGCTAGGAACGAATAGCTAATAGCTAATAATGAGTGATAAATGATAAATGATAAGTGTTAAGTGATGAGTGAGAAAACTAACTACACAACTACACATTTAATAGTTACACAAT
>Ga0209575_10001320_pt1 | contig 10269 bp, 10 predicted proteins | sample Medcelwee11metaG_FD_187172 | JGI IMG/M metagenome (GOLD analysis project Ga0209575, IMG submission 187172) | Freshwater pond sediment microbial communities from the University of Edinburgh, under environmental carbon perturbations - Medium... | ecosystem: Environmental > Aquatic > Freshwater >...
CTGTTTATTATCAGATTACCACGGACGTTACCGTGGCTATTGGATTTTGACGCTTACAGCGTCGTTCCCCCGAATTACAATGGATGTTACTGTGGATTTTGGATTTTGACGCTTACAGCGTCGTTCGCTCGGAAATATTAGAATTACACAATAAATGTGTATAAAGATCAGATAAAGGGGCAGGGGGGCTGTTGCCTTTATGTAAGAGAATTAATCCCCTATTGTGGCAGGGGGCCTGTTTATGAAGTTGAACAATTTTATTATTCGAACAAGAAATTGAATATCAGTTTGTTTTGTACGGGTACTTTATTGCCTTCAGTTCCTCGTTAGCTTCAACTATCTTTTTTTTCAGGCTCTCCTTATATTTTATTACCTCCTGCATAACAGCATCATCTCCTGAGCCAATTATCTGTGCTGCCAGTATTCCTGCATTCTGTGCAGCATTGATGCCGACAGTAGCAACCGGGATTCCGGGAGGCATCTGTAGGATTGAGAAAACAGAATCGAGGCCTTCGAGTGAGGCTTTAATAGGTACTCCGATGACCGGTACCGGTGTCATTGCTGCTATAACTCCCGGAAGATGTGCTGCCATTCCGGCGGCTGCAATTATAACCTTGATACCTTTGCCGGAGGCTCCTTTTGCAAATTTTTCAACCGCCTCAGGTGTCCTGTGGGCTGATAGGGCGTTCATCTCAAAAGGTATTTTAAAATCGTTAAGAACCTGTGCTGCTTTCTCCATTACAGGAAGGTCGGAAGTACTTCCCATAATTATACTGACCAGAGCTTTCATCCTGAATTTTTAAATTTAACTTATTGATAAGGACAAAAATACGCTATTATTTTCATATTTTCGCACCGGCTTGCAATTCAAAAATTCTCATTATGAAGGAAACGGTAATACTTGATAAAAAATTCAGGGAGATGATCTCCGGAGAGGAGATAAATAAAAGAATTGAAGAGATGGCAAAGGAAATAAACCACGACTTCAAAGGAAGAGAAGTGGTATTCCTGGGAATTCTTAACGGAGCATTCCTTTTCGCCGCTGAGCTTTTCAAAAAGATAGACCTGAAAGCCAAAATTTCGTTTGTAAAACTTGCTTCCTATGAAGGGACCAGGTCTTCCGGATCGGTAAAAGAACTGATCGGATGGAATGAAGATGTTAAAGGGAAAGAGATAATTGTCCTTGAAGACATTGTTGATACAGGCAATACTCTTGAAAGGATTATCGGGGAGCTTACTATAAGAAATGCTGCAGGAATAAAAATTGCAACTCTGCTTTATAAACCCAAAGCCTACACAAAAAATATCCCGATTGATTATGCAGGCTTTGAGATTCCGAATGATTTTGTGGTTGGTTACGGGCTCGATTATGACGGATATGGTCGTAACCTGCCATCAGTATATACATTGATTCAATAATTTTGTAATTCTATTTATTCTATGGTTAATTTTTTAATTTTTGGCCCTCCCGGATCAGGTAAGGGAACACAGTCAGTACAACTTGCGGAGAAATTTAATCTTACACATCTTTCTACGGGAGATATGCTTCGTGCAGAGATCACAGCAGGTACAGAGCTGGGTAAGAAAATGAGTTTAATTATGTCGAAGGGCGAACTTGTTCCTGATGAGGTAGTGATTGAAATGATTGCTGCAAAGATCGACAGTACAAAAGGATGTGCAGGCTTTCTCTTTGATGGATTCCCAAGAACTGTTGCACAGACTATCGCTCTTGAGAAGATGCTGAATACCAGGGGCATGAAGATTGACAGTATGCTTGTTCTTGATGTTGATCACGATGAACTTGTTAAGAGACTTATTGCAAGAGCTGAACTATCAGGAAGACCCGATGATAAAGATCCTGCGGTAATCGAAAACAGGATTGATGTTTATAAGGAAAAAACTGAACCTATAATTGACTATTGCCGTAAATCAGGTATCTATCAGCCAGTTAATGGCATGGGAACTATTGAAGACATTTTTAACAGGCTCTGCAGCAGTATGCAAAAATATTTGAAGTAAAAGTTTAAACATGAGGAGAAAGGGTGAGTGGGAGAGTGGGCGAACTCTCAACTCTCCTACAGCCTCTCTCCCTTTTAAAAACCAAGATTATGTCCGGATCCAATTTCGTAGATTATATTAAAGTCTTTTGCCGGGCAGGTAACGGCGGAGCCGGTTCTGCACATTTCCGCAGGGAGAAGTTTGAACCAAAAGGCGGCCCTGACGGAGGCGACGGAGGCAGGGGAGGACACGTCATAGTCAGGGGTAACGAACAGATGTGGACACTGCTTCATCTGAAATTCCAGCGTCATATTTTTGCTGGTCATGGTGTTAATGGCGGAGCTCAGCAATCATCAGGAGCTGAGGGGAAAGATGTAATAATTGAAGTTCCTCTTGGTACTGTGGCAAAAACCGCTGAAGGCGATGAGGTCATTTTTGAAATAACCTCGCATGGTGAAGAAAAAATCCTTGCAAAAGGTGGCAGGGGTGGGCAGGGTAACGTCCATTTCAAGTCTGCTACACACCAGACACCACGATACGCCCAGCCCGGTGAAGCTGGTATCGAAGATTGGTACGTCCTGGAACTGAAGATTCTTGCAGATGTTGGCCTGGTTGGTTTTCCCAATGCAGGAAAATCGACACTCCTTTCAGTTGTCTCTGCAGCCAAACCAAAAATTGCCGATTATCCTTTTACTACTCTTACTCCAAACCTCGGGATTGTAAGTTATCGTGATAACAAGTCTTTTGTGATGGCCGATATTCCCGGTATAATTGAAGGTGCTTCGGAAGGCAAAGGTCTGGGGATCAGATTTCTAAGACATATAGAAAGAAATTCCATTCTCCTGTTTGTTGTTCCGGCAGATACCCGAAACATTAGAGAAGAGTATGAGATACTGCTTAATGAACTTAAATCTTATAATCCCGAACTGCTTGATAAAAAGCGTGTTCTGGCTATCTCAAAATCCGATCTTCTGGATGAGGAACTGATGACTGAAACCAGGAAAGACTTGCCGGATCTACCGAGAGTATTTATCTCATCAATAACAGGATTGGGGCTGACAACCCTGAAGGATATGCTCTGGAAAGAGATGGCAAATTATTAATACATTTTGTATGCTTGAAAATCTTGACCAGCAGCTTTTCCTTTTTCTGAATTCCATGAACTCACCATCGTGGGATAAAATTATGCACATTATAAGCGGAAAAATTATATGGGCTCCACTCTATATCGGCATACTTATATATATAGGTATTAAATACAAAAAAAAGTTTTTATTAATTCTTCCTTTTATTATTCTTGCTGTTGTACTTGCAGACCAGGTCTCGGTACAACTTTTCAAGAATCTGTTTCAGCGGCTGCGTCCATGTCACGAACCTTCACTTGAGGGAATGGTACATCTTGTGAATGGAGAATGCGGCGGATTATATGGATTTGTTTCTTCGCATGCATCAAATTCATTTAATGTTGCACTTATCAGCCTGTTGTTCATTAAGAAAAAATGGTATACAATAAGTATTATTTCATGGGCAGCAATTATTGGCTATAGCAGGATATACCTGGGCGTTCATTACCCTGGAGATGTAATATGCGGATCGATGGTTGGTGCACTGATTGGATGGAGTGTTTACAAACTTTTTGAAATGACTGATAGAAAATTAAATGTTGGTTCTAAACCTGCAGTCAACTGATCCCTTCTTCAACCTTGCACTCGAAGAGTTTCTTCTTAAAAACAGGAGAGAGGAGTTCATTGTATTATATGTAAATGTTCCATCTGTAATTATTGGTAAACACCAGGTTGCTCACAGGGAGACAGATACAAATTTTATAACAGCAAACAATATCCCGGTCGTGAGAAGAATCTCCGGTGGTGGTACAGTATTTCATGATGAGGGGAACCTCAATTTTTCGTTTATCTCCCGGAGCACTGATGGTAAACAGGTTGATTTCAGAAAATACACTTTCCCGGTAATAAGATTTCTTGAATCACTGGGTGTTGAAGCAAAATTTGAAGGGAAGAATGATCTTAAGGTAAATGGACTTAAAATTTCAGGCAATTCAGAACATGTTAAGGGAAACAGGGTTCTTCATCACGGTACATTGCTTTATGATACCAGGCTGGAATTTCTGAAAGGTTCAATAAGAAAAGATACATCACATTATTTAACCAGAGCTGTAAGTTCAAATCCTTCTTCAGTAACGAACCTGAAGAAATTAATTCCGGGGGTGAAGGGAATGAATGATTTCAGATTACTTATGCAGAATTTTTTTCTGAATGAAAAGGGAAACATTTTGTTTAGCCTCTCTCCGGCAGAGACTAAAGAAATTGAATCGCTTTCACTATCGAAATACAGAAGCTGGGAATGGAATTTTGCTTACGGGCCTGAATATAATTTTAATAATCAATTAGTTATTGACGGGATACTCCATACATGCAGAATATTTGTCAAAGATGGAATTATCAGAGAAGCCGTATTAACGGGTTCCCCGGAAATGGAAACTTTGTCAGCAAAGATTACAGGTTGCCGGCACATGGCAGAGGATTTGGAGAAAGTGACAGGTATGAATAATTTTGTATCATGGATGTTTTAAAATCAATAGTCGTCTGGCTGACAGGGATAATATTTATAGTGGTATTGTTTCCGGTAACATTTATTGTCTGGTTACTCGCACTGCCTTTCGACAGGAACCGGACAACAGTTCACATGATGTTAGTTTACCAGGCTCTTGTAATTTCATATATTATACCAGTCTGGAGAGTAAAAGTCGAAGGAAGAAAAAAAGCGGTTCCGGGAACAACATATATAATAATCTCCAATCACCAGTCGATTCTGGATATCCTTTTGGTAAATTGTCTCCGGTACAGGTTCAAATGGATTTCGAAGATCGAAAATAACAGGGTGCCGGTACTTGGCTGGTATTTAAGAATGGCAGACTATATTACTGTAGACCGGGGCGATAAGGATAGCAAGGAAAAGATGATTGAAGAGTCATATTCCTGTCTGAAAAAGGGGATTTCAATAATGATATTCCCTGAAGGTACACGGTCGGCCGACAACCAGATAGGTTTTTTTAAAAGAGGTGCATTTCAGCTCGCCATTTCGGCAAACACAACAATACTTCCTGTTTTGATAGATGGAACCGGAGGAGTACTTCCCAAACACGGATTGATCTTCGGAGGATACCACAAAATAATGATCCGGGTACTTGATCCGGTTGAACCATCTGCCTTCGGAACAGATAATTGTGAGGAACTTGCCATGAAATTCCAGGTCATGATGAAAGATGCCCTTCAGAAATTGAGAAACGAATCACATAACCAATGACCCTTTGCCCGGAATATCGCAGGATCCTTCATAAGATGGGTTATTATAATTACCAGCAGGGATTAATCTATCGTCATCTTAACCAGGATAATGGATGGATCAGCCACGAGAAACGTTGCAGGGATTTTATACTTAAGGCTCTAGATTTCTATAAACCAGTGAAAGTCACGGTTTTTGGCAGCGGCTGGCTCCTGGAACTTCCTCTTGCAGAAATATCTGAAAGGGTAGAAAGTATCTCTCTTGTCGATATCATTCATCCTCCTGAAGTTATAGAACAGACAGCAGGATTAAAAAATGTTCAGCTTTTTGAAGAGGATGTCACAGGAGGATTAATTGAAGAAGTGTGGGAAAAAGCAGGTAACAGAACTATTTTTAACAGGCTATCATCTCTGGGCAGCATTTCTATTCCGGAATATCAGCCTGCTACAGATCCGGGATTTGTAATATCTCTTAATATTCTTACCCAGCTGGAAACCCTCCCGGAGAAACTATTAAGAAAAAAGAGCATAGCGGCCGAGAAGGATTTTATGAATTTCAGAAAGGAAATTCAGCAGAAACATATCAGGTTCCTGCAAAAATATAATTCAGTTTTGATCTCCGACATTGCCGAAGTCTTCAGGAAAAAAGGGTCTGATTCATTTCAGAACATGACTCTTGCAGCTGACCTGCCTGAGGGTAAAGCAAGAGAGGAGTGGATCTGGGATTTTGATCTGTCGGGGACAGATTTTAATCAGAAAAAATCAGTTTTTAAAGTTATAGCAATACTGCTCTGAAATGGAAAAGGAGAAAATCAGGAAAAAATACCAGGAGCTTCTTCATGAAAATGAAATTCTTCTTTTAAAGCTGAAAAGGAGACTTTTTATCTTATCGATGTTACGGCTTGTAATATTTCTGGCAGGGGCAGTAGCTGTAGTTTTAGCTTTCAGTAATTCTGTCATAACCGGGATAATTGTGATTATCTTCTTTACAGCTTCTTTTGTTTTACTTATAATATATTATACTCGTCTCACTGAAAAAATTGAATTTACACAGAATCTTGTTAACATCAATTTATCTGAATTGAAGGCTTTTATAGGCGATTATTCTGCCTTTAACGGGGGAAATGAATGGAAAGATCAGGATCATGATTTTTCAAACGATACAGACCTTTTCGGAGATGATTCCCTGTTCAGATATCTCAACAGGACAGTTACAGGATATGGAAGGGAGATCCTGGCAGGATGGCTTTCTGATCCATATAAATACAGAGATAGCATCAAAGAGAGGCAGGAGGCGATAAGAGAGCTTGCTGGAAATATCCCATGGCGACAGGAATTTATGGCACATGGATTAGGTAAACCATTGGGAAAGAAGGATATTGAAAGCCTGAGAGACTGGCTGGAAGAAAAAGAGGAACTTCTTTCTTCGTCATTGATAAAGGGTGCAGTCCGGTTTTCTCCTGTTATTACAATTATTATTCTGGTATTTGCCTTGGTAAAACTGGTCCCTTTTAGTGTTTTTGGTCTTATTTTTATTCTTAACCTTTCATTTGTGGGGTTTTACCTCAGGAAGAGCAATAATATACATTCGAGAGTCTCAGGTAAATATATTTTTCTTTCGTCGTTCGAAAAACTGATAGCATCATTCGGGAATATGCATTTCAAATCGCAGATTCTGTCGGATGCTTCCCGTGAAATATTGTCAGATAAAGAATCGGCAGCCATGAAGATAAGAGGATTGAAAAAGATATTGCAGGCTTATGACAACCGTCTGAATATGTTTGTCGGAATTATTCTTAACGGGTTAATATTATGGGATTTCCAATGCATTCTCAGGTTAGAGAAATGGAAGATTGATACAGCCGGGCAGCTCCCGGTCTGGCTGGAAATAATTGGAGAGGTAGATGGCCTTATAAGCCTGTCGAATCATGCCTGTAATAATCCGGGTTATGTATTCCCGGAAATAGCCGCGGGTGAGCCTGTGATTGATGCTGTTAATCTCGGGCATCCTTTGATTGATGAGAAGTTAAGGGTATGTAATGATTTCAGCATAGGAAGAAAAGGTTTAATCTGCATTGTGACAGGAGCGAATATGGCAGGGAAAAGCACTTACCTCAGAACAATCGCCATTAACCTGATACTGGGAATGGCCGGAACTTCAGTCTGTGCCGGCAGATTCAGGTTTACGCCATGTGTGCTTTTTACAAGTATGAGGACAACTGACTCTCTGAGCAGTAAAGAATCATATTTTTATGCAGAATTAAAAAGGCTTAAGATACTTAAGGAGAGACTTGATTCTGGTGTGGAACTGTTTTTCATTCTTGATGAGATACTAAAAGGGACAAATTCCACTGATAAAAGCACCGGATCAAAGTTGTTTCTCGGGAAGCTTGCTGAACGGAACGGAACAGGGCTTATAGCAACACATGACATTTCTCTTGGCGATATGGAAAATGAGTTCCAGGGGAAAATTTTTAATAAATGTTTTGAGATTGAAATTGAAGGAGAAAATATTTTATTTGACTATAAACTACGTGATGGGATTACCAGGCACATGAATGCAGGAATACTTATGAAGCAGATGGGGATCATATAAAATATTACAATTTATTAACACTCCTGCTGACAATGTAATTGTCGGTCAATCAGTTAAATATTTTAGTTATTGCCTTTCTGTCGTTTCTCCCGGAATTAAAATCAGGCTCATTGTTGAAAAAATGGCTGCTGCATGCTTCCTTAATTCGTTATATTTGCGCAAAATTTCTGCAAAATGTCGGTTGTAGGTTATTCAGAAGAACATATTAAAACCCTTGAGTGGCGCGAGCATATACGGTTAAGGCCAGGGATGTATATTGGGAAACTGGGCGATGGTTCGTCACAGGATGACGGCATTTATGTTTTGTTGAAGGAAGTAATGGACAATGCCATCGACGAGTACATGATGGGTAACGGGAAGAAGATCGATGTGTCGATTACCGGAAGGGAGGTCAGGGTAAGAGATTATGGCCGGGGTATTCCTCTCGGGAAGGTGCTTGATGTTGTTTCAAGGATGAATACCGGCGCAAAATATGACTCTAAAGCTTTTAAAAAATCTGTTGGGCTTAACGGGGTCGGAGTAAAAGCTGTAAATGCACTCTCATCGAAATTCGTTATCAGGTCATTTCGTGACGGGCAGGTCAAGATTTCAGAGTTTGAACATGGGAATACAATAATAGATCATCCTCTGAAAAAAAGTGATGAAGAAAACGGTGTTGAAGTAATTTTTCAGCCAGACGAAGAGATGTTCGGCAACTATTTTTACATATCGGAATACGTAGATTCAATGCTGAAAAACTACGTGTACCTGAACTCAGGCCTTGTAATCAATTTCAATGGGAATAAATTTTTCTCACGAAACGGGCTGGCTGACCTTCTAAACGAGAACATGAGCAAGGAGGGCCTCTACCCTCTTATACATCTAAGAGGGGAAGATATAGAAGTTGCATTTACTCATGGGATACAGTATGGTGAAGATTATTACAGCTTTGTAAACGGGCAGAATACCACTCAGGGAGGGACACATCTTATTGCTTTCAGGGAAGCTTTGGTAAAGACAATCAGAGATTTTTACAAAAAAGATTTTGATGCATCGGATATCAGGTCCTCGATCATTGCTGCAATTAGTATTAAGGTTGAGGAACCTATATTTGAATCGCAGACCAAGACCAAGCTCGGATCAAAAGATATGGGACCCGAGGGCCAGTCTGTAAGGAATTTTATCTCTGAATTCCTGAAAAAACAACTCGACGATTACCTTCATAAGAATTCTGAAACAGCGAAAATAATTCTTCAGAAGATTCAGGATTCAGAAAAAGAAAGGAAAGCAATTTCCTCAATCCAGAAACTGGCGAGGGAACGGGCGAAAAAAGTGAGCCTTCATAATAAAAAACTGAGAGATTGCCGGGTACATTATAATTCCAATGATACCAACAAGCTTGATTCAACTATCTTTATAACTGAGGGAGATTCAGCAAGCGGTTCGATAACCAAGTCAAGAAGCGTTGAGACCCAGGCTGTTTTCAGTCTCAGGGGAAAACCTCTGAACACATATGGGCTTACAAAAAAAATTGTTTATGAGAACGAAGAGTTTAACCTGCTCCAGGCAGCCCTTAACATTGAAGAGGATATTGAAAACCTTCGTTACAATAATGTAATAATTGCAACCGATGCTGATGTGGATGGTATGCATATCAGGCTTCTTCTCCTGACATTTTTTCTTCAGTTTTTTCCTGATCTTGTAAAGAAAGGACATGTTTATATTCTGCAGACTCCGCTCTTCAGGGTGAGAAACAAGAAAGAAACAAGGTATTGCTATTCACATGAAGAAAAGACAAAAGCAATAAAGCTTCTTGGGCCAAATCCGGAGATCACAAGGTTTAAGGGATTGGGAGAGATATCGCCTGATGAATTCAAGCATTTTATTGGAAAGGATATGAGGCTGGAACCTGTGAGGATGAAAAAGGATGATGCAATAAACGGATATCTTGAGTTTTATATGGGTAAGAATACTCCTGAACGGCAGGATTTTATAATTGATAACCTGCGTATTGAAGAAGATATTATTGATGAAGAAAAATAGATTATTCCGGTAGTCCCGGGCACGATAATGGAAGATTTTGAACTGGAGACAGAAAAGCATGAAGATGAAAAGGTGGTACCACAGGGACCAGCTGCTCTTCATTCGGTGACTGCAATGTCGGGGATGTACAAAGACTGGTTCCTCGACTATGCATCTTATGTCATTCTTGAGCGTGCAGTTCCACATCTTGATGACGGCCTTAAGCCAGTCCAGCGGCGTATTCTTCATTCGATGAAACGCATGGATGACGGGCGGTATAATAAGGTCGCAAATATTATCGGGCATACTATGCAGTTCCATCCTCACGGTGATGCCTCAATCGGAGATGCTCTGGTACAGATAGGTGAAAAG
>Ga0209575_10001327_pt1 | contig 10227 bp, 6 predicted proteins | sample Medcelwee11metaG_FD_187172 | JGI IMG/M metagenome (GOLD analysis project Ga0209575, IMG submission 187172) | Freshwater pond sediment microbial communities from the University of Edinburgh, under environmental carbon perturbations - Medium... | ecosystem: Environmental > Aquatic > Freshwater >...
TGATATGTCAGGAAAGATATACGGCATAGGCCATGCCGTATATACGATCTCAGACCCCCGGGCCGGAATCCTGAAAGCCAAGGCGAGGGAGCTGGCAGTTGAAAAAGGGCGGCTTGCTGAATTCGAGCTCTATTCGCTGGTGGAAAGGCTCACTCCCGAAGTGTTCCGCGTTTTCAAGGGAGAGAAGTCGACAAAAGTGGTTTGTATCAATGTCGATTTTTATTCAGGTTTCGTATACTCCTGTCTCGATATTTCGAAAGAGCTTTATACACCTTTGTTCGCTATCGGCAGAGTATCGGGATGGTGTACGCACAGGATCGAAGAACTGACGTTCTCCGGGAAAAGGATCGTTCGTCCTGCCTATAAGAATGTTTTCGGAGATCATGAATATATTCCCATGGCGAACCGTCAGGGTATTAACCAATAACTTAAAACGACTAACAATGTCAGAACTTATACACAATTGCATAGACAACGGCTTTAACCAGCTGCTTGACGGAAACCTTAAAGAAGCTGCAGAGTGCTTTGAAAAGAGTCATCTTGAGCACCCTGACAACCTTCATATGATGCTTGAACTTGCCAATATTTATTATATGCTTGGAGAGATTTCGAAGTCTATAGGCTATTACGAAAAGATACTGAAATTCAAGCCCGACAGCCCTTACATAAACTACAGGATGGGATTTGCACTGTACCGTGCCACCCAGTTCTCTGATGCTGTAAAGGTCTTCAATAAGATCGTCGAATCAGGGAAATACCTGCCGATGTCATACCTCTGGCTGGGTCTGTGCTACTACCACCTTGGAAAAATGGACCTCAGCATTGCATCATACCGAAAACTCATCGAATACTGCCCTGAGACCGTGATGGCTAACTACTACATGGGAATGGCCCTTAAATCGACGGGTAAATACGATGAGGCGATGGTTTACTTCGAGAAGCTCCTTGAAAAGTCAAACCAGCACGTTTCAGCGCTGTATCACCTGGGCAGGACACACATGAAAAACTTCAATTACGAGAAGGCTAAGGTTTACTTCAAGCAGGTGCTTGAAATTGATCCCGAGAACAAGAATGCTCAGGAGATGTACAACTTCCTTCTTGACCGCTGAAATAACGAACCGGGCTAAAATTCTTCCAGGAACATTAGTTTTCTTAGTCGGGTTACGGGATCCGACGGGGTATTGTAAACGTACCTGATTTCCGGCACAGTCCAGTCAACTCTGCCTGTCACCGGATTTACAAACAGGTTAACTGAATTAACCGCTCCCAGCCTGCAGAGGGAGGTGTACATTGCGGTTGTAAAGTTGCCGGCGGAATAGATAATCAGCGATTTTCGCGGGATTTCTGCGGAATCTGAAAGTATGCAGAATCCGGTAGTATCTGCCAATGCGGGCTTAAGCAATTTCTGATATCCGCCGATAAGGCATATTTCATTCGGCTGAATAACGTGTGGATGGCTTCCGATAATAATATCCGCTCCTTTTAAAGCCAGTGCCCTGGCCATTTTGACTATCTCCGGATCGGGATATAATTCGTACTCATATCCCCAGTGCAGACTAAGTATCTTTACGTCAATACTGTCATCGGTCATTTTTTCTAAAACTCCTGTCAGACCTCTTAAATCGATTCTTTCCGGATCAAGGGGTGCTATGCCGGGGATAACGTTGATTTTCAAATCACCGTTTTGATCTTCAGGATTGTTGAGTCCCCAGCAGGCAGCGTAAAAGCCGATTTTAATCCCGTTTCTGGTATACTTCAGGTACTCTCCGGGTTTTTCTGCATCGCTGGTGAAACCGGAGACTCCAATTCCCCTGCTTTTTAGAAACTCTGTTGTCCTTATAAGCCCCTCGCTGCCTCTGTCGAAAGCGTGATTATTTGAAACCGAAACTGCTGTCAGAATGTTCCCGCTGCTGTCCGCCCTGTTGAAGGAATTAATGAGGTCAGGGGAAGAATTGTATGAAAAATAGTCGGGAAAGAATGAGGGAACCCCCAGAGTGGTATCCACAGGGGTTTCGAGATTCCCGAAAACCATATCCATTCCCGAAAGGTATGATTTGACATCGTGACTGAGAAAATCGCTCCAGTTGTTTCGTATCCACATTATATCTCCAACGAAAGCGAGAGACATTACTTTTGGCTGATCATCGAACTGCTTAAGTGATGCATTCAGCATAGTCTGGTTACTGAAGTATTTAACTGTGCTGTCGGGTGCCAGAGCTCTTTTGTTGAAGTATTTTCTAATGTATTTTACACCTGACCAGAAACTTTCTGAAACAGGAATTCCTTCAGCCCTGAACTTAAGATACTCCTTTTCAGCCGGAGGATCCGGCGTATGGCTATTCCGCTGGCAGGCGACGGCGATAATTACCGAAATAACTGCCATAACTATTGCAATACTGATTCCTTTTCTGTACCCGGGCATATTTTGCAAATAAAGTAATAACTTGCTGTATAAAATCAATTAATCCCGAAAGCAATGAAAAATGCAGTACTCCTACTTACAGTCGCGATTCTGGCGCTCACCCTTCCGGTTCAGTCCCAGTCGCTTGACGATATCCTCAAAGATCACTTTGCAGCTATTGGCCAGGATAATGTTTTGAAAGTCAATTCGCAAAGAGTTACAGGTAAAATGATCCAGAGCGGAATCGAAATCCCGTTCACACAAATGGCCAAACGCCCTGAGAAAATCCGTATCGAAGGCACTTTCCAGGGATTGACCTTCATCCAGACCTATGACGGCAAAGAGGGATGGAGCCTGAACCCGTTTGCAGGTGTTACGGACCCTCAGCCAATGTCGGAAGATGATCTTAAGGGAATGCATTACCAGGCCGATATGGACGGAATGCTTTGGAACTGGAACGAGAAAGGCTATACAGTTACATTTGAAGGAAAAGAAGATATGGAGGGCACATCCTGCTTCAAAATAAAACTTGTAACGAAAGCTGAAGACACCTTCACATTTTGGATCGATTCCGATTCTTATATGATGCTTCGCTCAAATTCAAAGCTGAAAAGGATGGGTAATGAAATGGAATCAGATACCTATTACAGCAATTACATGATGAACGAGGGCATTGCCGTCCCGGGAAAGATCGAAACAAAGATGAACGGACAGACTATGGGTGCACTGGTGATTGAGAAGGTAGAGCTGAATCCTGAACTCAGTGACACACTCTTCGGGAAACCGGGAGTATAAGCGCTTCATCGAAGAGTAAATATCAAAAAGTCTCACATCATGAACCTCAGGTATCTTTTTATCAGCATATTTTGTGTGGCTGTCATACCGGTCCTCATGGGGCAGGTCAGCGATGCAACTTTCGGAGATATTTCGGGAAGGCAGATAGGACCTGCCAGGATGAGCGGGAGAATAACCTGTATTGACGCCGAAAACATAAATCCGAATACGGTTTGGGTCGGAGCGGCAGGTGGAGGAGTCTGGAAATCCATTAACAAGGGAACAACTTTCAAGTCTGTTTTCGATGATTATCCGCAGTCCGTCGGTACAATCGCAATTGATCAGGACCACCCCGATACAGTATGGGTAGGTACAGGTGAGGTATGGGTACGCAACAGTGTATCAGTAGGAACAGGAATTTACAGGACAACAAACGGAGGTGAAAAGTGGGAATTTATGGGCCTGCCGGCAAGTGAACGCATAGCCCGCATCCTGATCCATCCTGATAATCCTGACATTGTATTTGCAGCGGTAACAGGAGCTCTGTGGGGCGACAGCGAAGAGAGGGGTGTCTATAAAACCGTCGACGGCGGTAAGTCGTGGAACAAAGTACTGTATGTAAGCCCGTCGGCCGGGTGCGCTGATATGGCAATGGATCCTGATGATCCTTCGGTGCTCTACGCCTCGATGTGGGATTTCAGGCGGGAGGCTCATACTTTCAGGTCCGGAGGGCCGGGCAGCGGGCTTTATAAATCGACAGACGGAGGCACAACCTGGAGCAGGATCCATAACGGATTGCCTTCGGGAACACTCGGGAGAATCGCCCTTGCAGTGTCACCAGTGAAGCCTCATTACCTCTACGCACTTGTAGAATCGGCAAAGTCTGCGTTGTACCGTTCCACTGACAGGGGAACAACCTGGGAAAAGATGAGCGACCAGTATTTAATGGGTGACAGACCTTTCTATTACAGCCTCCTGGTTCCTGACCCGGTGGATCCCGAACGGATATATAAACCGGGAACGATGCTTTGGGTCAGCTCGAACGGTGGCAGGTTATTCCAGAGCCCATCGGTAACCGGTGGCAACTATCACAGTGACACACACGCTCTCTGGGTGAATCCTGCCGATAACCGTTTCATGTATATGGGAACCGACGGAGGAGTATATATTTCTGAAGACAGGGGAAATGCCTGGAGGTTTGTTCAAAGCCTGCCTGTATCACAGTTCTATCACGTGAGCGCTGACAACAGCTCGCCGTACAATGTTTACGGAGGCTTGCAGGACAACGGCTCATGGACCGGACCCTCGAAGAAGCCGGGAGGAATTACAAATTCAGACTGGGAGAATGTGGGTTACGGCGACGGTTTCTATACCTACCGCGATAAAACGGACCCGGATTTAATTTATTCGCAATACCAGGGAGGCAGGATAAGCCGCACAAACAGGAAAACCGGTGAGAGCAAATATATAAAGCCATTCCCAGAAGAAGGCACCGCTGAACTGAGGTTCAACTGGAACGCACCTGCTGTCTTCGGCAAAAAATCAGGATGGCTGTACGTGGGATCGCAGTACCTCTTCCGCTCGAAGGACAAGGGAGATTCATTCGAGAGGATATCTCCGGACCTGACAACAAATGACCCGTTGCGGCAGCAGCAGGAGAAATCAGGAGGACTGACAATTGACAACAGCACTGCAGAAAACAATACTACAATATTTACAGTCTCGGAATCTCCTTTAGATGAAAACATCATCTGGGTGGGAACCGATGACGGCAATATCCAGGTAACAGCAGACGGCGGAAAGACATGGTCGAAAGTTAACAGTGCCGTGACCGGCCTGCCTGCCTTTGCATTTATATCGAATATTGATGCTGACAACTTCAATAAAGACGCCGCATGGGTGACAGTCGACGCACACCGCAACGGAGATATGAATCCTTATGTTTTCTATACCCCTGACCTCGGTAAGACCTGGACCTCACTGGCAACTGCTGATATAAAGGGTTACTGTCATGTGATAAAACAGGATCCGGTTAACTCTGATCTGATTTTTCTCGGAACAGAAATGGGTCTTTTCATAAGTGTAGACCGCGGTAAGGCATGGGTAAGATTAAAAAACAAGATTCCGCAGACAGGTGTTTATGACCTGGCGTTCCAGCCTGAACAGAAAGACCTTGTTCTGGCAACTCACGGGAGAGGCATAATCATAATCGATGACCTCACTCCTCTCAGGAATCTTACACAGTCTGTTATGGACCGGGAGTTTGCATTTCTTCCTGCCCGTCCTTATTATTTTCCGTCAGGGATCGGATCACAGGATTATGCGGGTGATTCGGAATTTACGGGTTTAAATCCCTCTTCTTCGGCTACAGTATGTTACTACCTGAAGAAAAGGCACGTTTTCGGTGAGATGTACATCGAGATATATGACTCAGAGGGGTTGCTGCTGAAGAAGGTTCCTGCCGGAAACCGCAAGGGGATCAACATGGTGAGTATCGCCACCTCGCTGGATCCGCCAAAAGTTCCCAGGTCGCCCAACATACTCGGTGAGGCTGCCTTCGGTCCCGATTACGCAGCCGGAAAATATTCTGTTAAGCTTGTTAAGGGAAATGAAACATTCACAACAGACCTGGTCCTGAATGACAGTCCCGACTGGAAGCACCCGGCAGCTGACAGAAAGCTGCAGAGGGAGACGCTTATGCGGGCGTATAACATGCTTGAAGAGCTGGCTGCAATTGATCAGAAGATCCTGGATACCAGGGATACCCTTAAAACCAGGGAAGCAGGTGCCAGGGGGTCTGCTCTGAAGAAGATCAGGACCCTTATCTCAGCCTGCGAAGAAATGCACGAAAAAATTTCCGCAACGCAGTCCGGAGAAGGTGGCATAACCGGGCAGGTAAGGCTTCGCGAGAGTATCGCGGAGATCTACGGTGCCGTCGGAGGTTATCCGGGCAAGCCTGCCAGCCTGCAGCTGAAGGCGCTTGACAATTACGGAAGTCAGGTCTCAGGTTTCGGAGACCGGATTGATTCCATGCTTAAGAACGACATTCCGAAAGTCCTCAGATAGCTGAAGCCAGAATAGCAAATTAATATTTTACAAATCAAGGACTTGCCTCTCCGTTATAAGGAGAGGTGTGCAGTCGCTTGCTGGCATATGAACAAGGTGGCAATAGGCTGTCTGTCTGATATTATATGCCTGGCTTATTAAGTCTTTCTAAAAAAAATTACTCATTTCTGCCATTTCTTAATCAGGTTAATCGGAAAATATATTTTGATTGATTTTCTGTAAACTTTTTAGGTTGGTGGATGTTTATATCTGAAATAAAAGCAAAAAATAGCTTCATCATACAGATTCACTTGCGGATTTTTTTGTACTGATTGTTTAACTTAATAATTGGAAGTGATGAAAACAAAGGTTGAATCTTTCATTTTGCTTTTCATTTTAGCCGGTTTGACAGTGTTAACCGGCTGTAAAAAAGAGCCGGAACCGGTAATAGAACCCCTCCTTGACACTCCCTCTGCACTTGAGGTAACGGTAAACAGTGCTCTGATTGAAGGATCAGTGATTTCAAAGGGAAGTGCTGTACAAACGGCACGTGGTTTCACCTGGAGTACTTCACAGATGGCTACCGGGAGTGACAATAAACATACTTCACTCGGAAAGGGTGTAGGCATTTTCACCGAGCGTATTACAGGCCTTCTGCCTGGCACTGACTATTATGTCCGTACCTTTGCCACCACTACAGAAGGCACCTACTACGGTGATGCTCTGATGATCACCACTCCATTAACGGTCACTCAGGCTGACCTGGTAACTCTTGTACCTGAAAACATTTCCTTGACAAGTGTAGTTTCAGGCGGAGAGATCACCGACATCGGGGGCGGAGAAATATCTGAAAGGGGCATCTGCTGGAGCACTGATCCTTCGCCAACTGTCGGTAACTCCAAAGCAACCTTAACAATTTCAGGACCCGGATCAGGCATGTTTACAATTAAACTGACCGGTTTGGAGCCCGGTATGAATTACTACCTGAGGTCCTACGCCATAAACAGTGCCGGAGTGGCTTATGGACCCGAAGTTAGCTTCAGGACCCTTAATTACCTTGGAATCAAGAATTCCGACTTCCCGGGTGATTTTTATCCTTCGGTCAAATTCTCTATTGAAAACAAGCTATATGTCGGGTTGGGCAGACTTGACTGGGGCATGAATGATGTCGATCTGTGGGAATGGGATAAGGTTACCGGTCAATGGACCAGACTGGCTGATTTCCCAGGCACTCCGAGTGGTGCTGAGACAGCTCTTTCTATCGGGGGAAAAGGCTATATCTTAAATAACATCTGGTATGGGGAAGGATACATCACTGAATTTTGGGAATATGATCCCGCATCCGACAGGTGGACTAAAAAATCAAACCTGCCGGTCGCTGGCTTCAGAATTTCTCCTGTCGCATTTTCTATTGGTTCAAAGGGCTATATCGGTCTTGGCGAGGTGTATGCAGGATCAGATTACACGGCGGATTATACCACCCACTTCTGGGAATGGAATCAGGCCACTGATATATGGACGAGGAAAGCTGACTTTCCGGGTCAGGGCCGCACCGGTGCTGCTGCATTTACAGTTTCGAACAGGGGATATGTCGGGACAGGAAATTCTTCAGGGAAACCTGTTGCAGATTTCTGGGAATATGACCAGACGGAAGACAGATGGACAAGAAAAGCAAACTTTGCAGGAGCTGCCCGGTCTGGTGCAAGTGGATTTTCAATCGGAAATAAAGGATATATCGGAGCCGGTAGTTATATGGACGAAGAATGGAGAACGGACTTCTGGGAATATGACCTGGTTCTTGACAAATGGTCTCAGATAGGGTATCCGACTGATGGCGTATCTTTCGAATCAGCAGGCTCTGTCGGAAACGACGGTTACTTTTTTGCTGTTCCTGCCTCGGGTACTGATCGTGTTGAATTATGGACATTTCACCTGACATCTGATAAATGACAGTGGCCCTGCTTGAGTGCAAAAGACTCCGGTAAGCATAATCCGGCCTGTTTAAAAAATCAGAATCCGAAAAATCAAGTCCCCGCGCATCATGCGAAGGGGACTTGTTATTTTATAAACTATATTTGCCTTAACCAGTTAATTGAACAAATCCTGTGAATCGGGGTTTGACCTGTTAACCAATACTTTTCAAATAGAGACTAACAAAAACAAATGATTTTATGAAACTGAAAAAGAACACACTGCTATTTGGCCTTACGGCCCTGATTATTGCAGTATTTGCAGCCTGCAACCAGACCCCGGCAAAAAAAAGCGCTAATACCGGAACAGCCTATTACAGGAGCATCCTCTTCAGTGAGACACCCTGGGACACTGAAAGGGGTGGCCACGAGCTGACTCCTGACCAGGCTAAGGACGTCAACAGCTATAAGTTCACCTATGACGAAAATGCCCGCCTGAAGTCGGTCGAATTCGTCCGGGGCGACGAACTGCTTGGGTATTCCTCGATGGGAGCGGCAAAAATAGTCTATGACTATTCTGACGGCAAGCAGCTAAAGCACTTCTTCGACGAGAACCTTCAGCCAATTGAATCAGGCGGCGCTTTTACCCATGAGTATACTCTGGATGAGAAAGGTGTCAGAACAGCCCTCAGGTTCCTTGACAAAGAGGGACAGCCGGTTGAAAACCGGAACAAGATCCATAATTACGTTTGGACGATACTTCCTGACGGAAAACTGCAGGAAAAAAGATATAACCTGGCTAAAGAGGAGACTGTAATGAATCCTTTCTGTCCTTTTTATGAGCTGAGATTTACTTATAACGACAAGGGATATGTTACGGAAATGGCCAATTATATGGGTGACACCCTCTATAACTGCACAGCCGAGAACTGTGGAGACATTGGTGTTTCTTACTTTCAGTTCAAACCGAACGAATTTGGTGACAATACGAGCTTCGCGGTCTTTAATGTTACAGGACAGATGTCAAATCTTTACTGGGGCTGGTCGAGGAGAGTAAGCACCTTCGATGAGAACGGCTATGTAACTGAGACAGCAGTTTTTGATCAGGACAATGAATATGTCGGCGGCAAAAGTATTCCTGTGACGCAGTATACCTATGACAGCCACGGAGCACTGATCGAAGCCAGGAATATGGATAAGGACAGGAATATTATCAACAATCCTGACAACGGAGTTGCAATTACTGAATACAAGTATGACGAGAAAGGTAATCGCACCGAAACACTCAGGTATGACAAAGACAGGGTGCCTGTTGTTCAGTAACCGGAAATCCTGCTGATTATGAATAAGAGATATGGTGTATATTTTCTTCTCCTTGCATTCCTTGCAGTGTTTGCAGTAAGCTGTACGGGGAAGAAAAGTGAAAAGAAACCCGAAGCTGTTAAGGAAAGCGCCCCCGCCCCGGTTGTTATCGGACAGGAGACACAACTTTTACTGAAAGACCTGGAAGCGAATGGCGATTATGTTAACAGCCAGTACTTCCCGAGTCTGATAAAAGCGTCAGTGGTAAACGAGGAACTTGTCAAAAACAATCTTGTTCTGGATCTTCGGTCGCCTGAACTGTTCTCGCAGGGTCATATCAAAGGGGCTGTGAACAAAAAATTCGTGGAGCTGCCTGACTATTTCGAAACAGGCATAAAACCCTTCGAATTTGACAGGATTATCCTGGTATCCGATGACGGACAGCTATCGAGTTATGCCACAGCGCTGCTGAGAATGATGGGATACGGCAACGTATTCGCAATGCGCTGGGGAATGAGCGGATGGAATACGAAATATGCCGAAGAAGGCTGGCTGAAAGGTGCTTCAGGTAAATATGAAGACCGGCTGGAAACCGCTACTAACGAGGTTCCCATTCCTGTCGGGATGCCTGAACTCGGTACCGGATTTACAACCGGGAAGGAAGTAGGAGATGCAAGATTCAAAAAGCTCTTTGAGGATGGCACCGATGAAATACTGATTACGGCAGACGAGGTTTACAGTGACCCTGAAAAGTACTTTATAATTAACCTCGAGCGGAAGGATAAATATGATGCA
>Ga0209575_10001328_pt1 | contig 10225 bp, 7 predicted proteins | sample Medcelwee11metaG_FD_187172 | JGI IMG/M metagenome (GOLD analysis project Ga0209575, IMG submission 187172) | Freshwater pond sediment microbial communities from the University of Edinburgh, under environmental carbon perturbations - Medium... | ecosystem: Environmental > Aquatic > Freshwater >...
AATACATAAATGGTATTTGATGCTAATACTAATGGTACACTATTTAATCAGCTTGTAGTGTAGTTCTGCACGTTAATGATATTTATTGTTCATGTGCTACAAGGATTAGAACGTCGTCATTGTGTATATGCAGTATTAGTATCACTTATATTTCAGAATACAGCTTCCTTGATTTGAGTGTCGGTGGGGTTGTTTCTTCGGAAAGCATCATTTATAAAATTGTTGTTGTTTCGTGAATTGCTTGCAAATACTCAAGAAACGATAAAAACCCCCATAAAAAATATGCTTAGGACGGTAATTAGGAACTGGTGTTTTTTATTTAAGTTTTCTTGCATTAATTAAAGAAAATATAAACACGCTACTATTATACTCAGAAATGTATTTTTTGTCAAATTTTAGATAATAGATGATAAGTAAAAAATATAAAAAAAATATTTTTTTTCGATCTTATATATTCATAAAATATTTTTAATCTGAATTTATTTCTTCAAGATATACACGATTGCTTTAGAAATCTTTAATTTCTTCACTTCATTCGAACTTAAAGTTTCTAGAAGTCATCGGTATATATTCTCCTTCAAAAATATTTTTCATATTTTTGATTGAAGAATATATATTTACTATCACAATAATTCCTCACTACATTTCAGACTTATTTGGATGGTAAATATAACTCAATCATCCAAAAAAACTGCGTTTTACTAGTTTTTTTGGCGGTTGAATATATTTTCTATCACGAATGGTATCGCTTCATGGATATAATCGACAATATCAACCATATATGTGTCTATATCAAAATACGGACCGTACTGATTCGCATATTCCGTATCATCCAAAAGATCTTTTGTTTTGTTGTATGCGATTTCATTAAACAAAACCGCATCAAATCATAATGCACGGACACTTTGTCTGTGATGTTCAGTCATACAGATAATGAGATCTTGTTGTGCTAATATATTTGGTTCTATTTTTCTTTGTTGATGCTGAGACACATCACAACCATAAAATTTTAGTCTTTCTACAGTTCGAGGAAAAGGATTTTCAGGTCTTGCTGAAGTTCATGCAGAACGTATAATCATATCTTTTATCTGATGATCTTTGATATATTTTTTGCTGAGATATTCTGCAGACATACTACGAAAAATATTTCAGGTGCAAACGTAGAGAATATTCATAAGAGCTGTTCATAATCTAAAATGCTATCAATCTCAAGTATAATGAGAAAAATTTTTTTGTCAAAAAAATATGCTAATAGACAAGATAATTTTATTATTTTTTTTATTAAAACAAAGTATTTGATTTATATGTAGTTTTTGCTATATAGATCTTGATATAAATCTTCTATTTTTTAACTTTTTTTATTTTTTTGACTAAAATACTGTATATGAAAAAAACGTATATATTAGTGCTATTTTTTTTGTGAATTTTATTTTTAACGGGATGTAACAAACATATATATCCTCAAGAAAATAATAAAGAACCATTGAATGAGAGCGAAAAAGTTAGTACAACTATGATGGGAATATTTAACAACTGAAAAATAGTTACCTGTACATTTACTATGAATATTGCTGGTGTTCCTGCAGAATGAAAAATATATGTAGATGGAAAGAACATGAGATATTCTACAAGTGGTAGTTCCCAAGGAGTAGACACATATGTAGACGTAATAGTAAAAGATTGATATTCATATTCGTGGAGTAACCTAGAACCAAATCAATGATATAAAATGAAGGAAGCTGATACCAGTGATGAATATGAAGATATATGAGCAGAAGAAAGAGTACAAAAAACTGATTTTAATTGTAAAAAGGGCGTTCCATCTGGTATTTTTGATTTGCCAGAAAATATAAATTTTCAAGAGTTTACCTATGATAATTCAAATATTTAGTTTTTTATTTTTTTACATAATATACGTATGAAAAAAGGAATGGTAATATGAATGGTTTTAGTATCATTAGTATTTGCAGGTTGTGGAAAATCAGCTATTCCATCAAACCAAGTATTGGAAAAAGGACAATCAGTAACTACAAAAGCAGAATGTATGCAATGATGTGAAGTGATGCGAAAATTAAATGAAGGAAATAAGGATAAGACAAAAGCAGAAATGAATGTAGATTGTAATTCTTTGTGTGATGCATCTCAAGGTATGGAAAACAATGATGTGAATGCCTGTGAAAAATCAGAGTGAATACTCAAAGACACGTGTTTTTCAGAGATTGCACAAGATACAAACGATATAAATGTTTGTAAAAAAATCAGCGATAAAACGTTTTTATATAGCTGTTATACGTCAATAGCTGAAAAACAAAAAGATGCTTCTCTATGTGAAAACATAGACGATACAATGCGAAATTCAATCTGTGTAGATGGAGTAAATGCAGAATAAATAATTATACCGTACAAAATAAAAGTCTGACTCTTCTAGTCAGATTTTTTAAAATTAAAAGCTATAGATGCGGCATCGTTTCATTTGTATAGTATATATGAGTAATATGTTGTATCTCAAATAAAAATTGTTATAAGCTATTCTCTTAAAATTTTATATGCTTTATAGTTTGATGAAGAGAACAAAAATCATAGCAACAATATCAGATATAAATTATTCTGAAGAAAAAATTGTTGGTTTATATGCTGCTTGAGCAAATATCTTGAGATTTAATTTTTCTCATGCAGAACATGAGAGTATGCGTGAATTGCTTTGTCTCGTTAAGAGACTCAACGCATCATGAAAAACAAACCTTAGCACGCTACTTGATACAAAAGGACCTGAAATTAGGACAGGTAGCACTAAAGAGAAAATTATATTACAAAGTTGACAAACATTTAGAATGTTCGTTGATGCTGGATTGATGAGTCAAAAAACAGATATATATTGTGATTATCCTTATATTTTGGAAGATGTCTCTGTGTGAAAAAGTGTAATTATAGATTCTTGATTACTCAAAGCTAAAGTCGTAGAAGTAACAAAAGAATATGTTTTATTACAAGCAGAAAATGATCATAGTATATGATCAAGAAGACATATAAATCTTCCTTGAGTGAAATTAAGACTTCCGTGAATTACCCAGAAAGATAAAGAAGATATACTATTTAGCATACAAGAAGGGATAGATTTTATTGCAGCGTCGTTCATTAGAAATGAGGATAATGTGAAAGAGATAAAAGATCTTTTAAAAGAATATAACGCAGGACATATCCAAATTATTTCAAAAATAGAAAATCAAGAGGCTTTGGATAATTTAGAATGAATAGTGAAAGCATCTGATGCAATTATGGTGGCTAGAGGAGATTTGGGAGTAGAAGTAGACATAGCTAGTTTGCCGTATTGTCAAAAAATAATTATGAAACAATGTTTTGCATATGGTAAACCAATTATTATAGCAACAGAATTATTGAAGAGTATGGTAAATAGTCAGTTTCCTACTAGAGCTGAAGTTTCTGATGTGTATAATTCTGTAGTATTGAGAACTGATTGTGTAATGCTTTCTGATGAAACTGCAGTAGGAAAATTTCCCATTCAATCATGTCAAATGATGGAAGATGTTGTTGTAGAAGCAGAGTTACATACAAACAATAAACACAAAGATTTTGAAATTACCTTTACTCAAAATTATGTAATAGATAAAAAAATTATAGCCAAATCTTCTCTAATAATAGCAGATGATGTGAAAGCAGATTATATATTACTCTTTACCAATTCTGGATTTTTGGCGAGAATTGTCTCAGCATTTAAACCGAACCATGTAGTGTTTGCATTTACAAAAGATGAAACAGTCTTGAAATCCATGAATCTTTTATTTGCTGTATATCCATTTTTGATTGGAGAGTGGAATACATATCCCATCCAAGATGAAAAGAGAGCCTTAGAAATTTTATTAGAGAAAAAGATGATTTCTGTAGGCAATAAAATAGTTATAATCAATGACGTTATAGAATGAAATGCTATGTTTCCTTATATCAAAATAGTAAATATATAAAGTAATGCTCATACTTACAAAAAAATATAAAACAAAAACCGTCCTAGTCGACGGTAGTATTTTTTATTCATTCGGAAGATGGGGGATTCGAACCCCCGGTACCTTGCGGCACACACCGTTTCCAACGGTGCGCATTAGACCACTCTGCCAACCTTCCAAAAAATTAGTGAAGTAACCACTGAAATATTTTATGCGACCACGCTCTTGGAAATATTTGATACAGTAAAAGCGTAAGTTTGTTTTTTCGTCATGGGATACACAACAACTTCTTTTTTTTCATACAGTATAAACTTGAATTAACTACGTCTTCTACTTTCATACTGTGTGTTTTAAATTTGTATTTTCATTGTTTTGCAAAATTAGTTGCCGTGAAACCTGGACAAAGCGATTGTACATAAATATTATATTTTTTATATATTCGATAAAGATTTTGTGAAAAACTATTCAAAAATATTTTGCTGGCTGCATATACAGGATTGTTTCCTAATGCAAGTAACGATGCTAACGATGAGACATGGATGATATTTCCATGCTTCCTTTTTTTCATTATTTTCAATGCTTGATACGAAAGTCTCATAGCCGCTAAGTCATGTACCGTAATCATATCTTCCCGCTTTTCTATATCTTCAGAAAGAAAATCATTATTGATCCCATACCCAGCACAATTGATTAATATATCCAAATTACTAATTTTTCTTATTTCCGATTCTACTTGTCTTATCTGGGATTTTTTAGACAAATCAAAAATCATGCTCGAGATTTTTACAGGAAAAAGCACATTAAGATATTTTACAAATGTTGCCATTTGATTTTTATCTTTGGAAATAAGAAGAAGATCATATCCTTGTTCTGCAAATTCTCTGGCAAATCCAGCACCGATTCCACTTGATCCTCACGTTATTACTACAGTTCATTTTCAACTCTTGATCATACTATACGACAATATTTAAAATTTTTCCTTTCACATAAATCACTTTTTTTGGTTCGCTAACAATTCGTGCGGCTATCTTTTCATCAGCTTTTGCGAGTGTCATAACTTCATTTTCTTCAGCTTCTTTACTAATACAAAGTGATCATCTGACCTTTCCATTTACTTGGACTCCAATGGTCACGGTATCGGCTACGAGACATTTTTCATCATAGCTAGGCCATTTCGCTTTGGTGAATATTGAGTACTCATTACCCAATTGCTCTCGTAATTCCTCTGCGAGATGTGGCGCAAAAGGGGAAACTAAAATCACTAAATCTTCAAATGTTTTTCTACTAATATTCTTACAATCCGTCAAATGGTTTACGAGGATCATGAGTTGTGAAACCCCAGTATTGAATCTGAATGCGTCGATATCCTCAGTTAATTTTTTGATTGATTGGTTTAAAATAATTTTCGTTTCATTCGCTTCTTCAGTATCGCTGATCTTATCTTTCACAGCAACTATTTTTTCTAAGAATTTTTTTATACCTTTGATTCCATTTGTGCTCCAGGCAATCGATTGATCGAATGGTCCCATAAACATTTCATAGGCTCTCAAGACATCAGTTCCAAACTCGTTAATAATATCATCAGGATTGACTACATTACCTCGTCTCTTCGACATTTTTCTTCCATCTTCTCCCATGATAAGTCCAACTGAATGATATTCTTGGAATGGTTCTTTTTTTGTTACTGATCAAATATCATATAAAAAATTCTGCCAAAATCTTCCATAAAGTATGTGTCTCGTAATGTGCTCTGCACCTCAGACATAGACGTCTACATTACCTCGATATTTTTCCTTATCTTTTCCTACTAATGCGTCATCATTATTCACATCCATATATCTGAGCCAGTATCGAGAACTACCTGCTCGACCAGGCATAGTATTTGTTTCACGTTTTGCTTTGGTACCATCTGGTAATGTTACATTCACTCGCTCAGTAATATTTGCAAGTGGTCCTTCTTCGGTTCATGTTGGCTCATAATTTTCTACGTCAGGTAACAATAATGGCAACTCTTTTTCATCAAGCGAGATAATTTTTCCGTCTTCAGTTCGTAGAATTGGAAAAGGTTCACCTCGATATCTCTGTCTAGAAAATACTCGATCTTGCATTCTGTAATTTACTTTTATTCCGCCGATTCATTTTTCTTTTAGCCATGTTTGCATTTGTGTAATCGCTTCATTACTTGATAATCAAGTGAAGTCTCATGAATTATTGAGTATTCATTTTTCTGTATAACAAATCTCTGAGGAAACTATTTTATCATAATCTTCAGTTTTTTTATTTTCTGGTAAGATAGAATTGGTTATCAGTAAATCATATTTCTTCGCAAATTCAAAATCTCTTTCATCGTGTGCTGGTACTGCCATAACAACTCACGTACCATAATTCGCTAACACATAATCAGCTACGAAGACAGGAACTTTTTCTCCATTAAATGGATTGATTGCATACGCTCCACAAAATACTCCTGTTTTATCTTTCTGTAATTCTGTCCTTTCCAACTGGCTTTTCTTGTTTGCTGCTTCTTTATATATTTCAACTTGAGCTTTGTGTTCAGCCGTAGTTATTTTTTCAACTAAGGGATGTTCTGGTGCTATAGCGACAAATGACATTCAAAAAATGGTGTCGATACGTGTGGTATAGACGCTGAATTTTAAATCCTCCGTCCCTGTCGGGACACCTCCTTTAGCAAAGGAGGACATGTCTATTTTCATATCAAATTGCGTTCCTTCTGATTTTCCAATTCGATTTCTTTCCAAGTCTTTCATAGACTCATCCCGCTGTAAATCATGCAATCACTCAATCAATCTATCTGCGTATGTAGTAATTCTCAATACTCGTTGCTTCATAGGTTTCTGCTCGACCTCGCTTCCACATCTTTCACATTTTCCATCATCAAGATCTTCGTTAGCCAATCCTGTCATACATTTTGGACATCGATTTATCGGCTTGTAATCTACATATGCCAGTCTTTGACTATTTAAAAATTTTTCTAAATCCTCCCCCGCAAGCGGTTCCCCTCCTTTATCCGACTTTGCTGGATTCCCTTCGGTCGCAAAGGAGGACAAATAAGAAAGATCTTCTCAATTCTCAATTTTCAATTTGAGCGAAGCGATAGGCATTGCTTTTTGTAACTTTTCATCGTAGTAATGATTGTACATTTGCAAAAATACTCGCTGTGTTCGTTTGAAATATTTCGGATCAGCGGTGTTTACTGATCTGCTTCGATCGTATGTCGTACCAAAGTTTTCCAATTGGCTGATAAATTTTGCGATATTTACTTTGGAAACATCTTGTGGTTTCATCTTATGTTCAATCGCATATTGCTCAGTTCCAAGTCCAAAGGTATCAAATCCCATCGGATGTAAAACATTGAATCCTTCAAGCATTTTTTTTCTGGCAAGACAATCGGTAGCAATATATCCTTTTGGATGTCCTACATGCAACGCTGATCCTGAGGGATACGGGAACATATCCAGAATATAAAATTTTGGTTTAGAAGTATCTTCTTTTACTTTATAAAGATCTGTCTCTTTCCATTTTTTCTGTCGTTTTTTACTGATATCTTTTAGTTCCATACCTCTATAGTATAATAAAAGTAAATTATGTAATACATAAATTGTTTATTTTTAGTAAAAAAGTGGGCTTATATAATATATAAACCCTAAGGACTTTCAACAAAAAATATGTGTATTTATAAATATGGTTTCAAATTTTTGGTCGATGATTTATACTTTAATCTTCTGATACCTTTTTCTTTAATCTGTCTTGTTCTTTCTCTTGTCAAACCAAATTTGTCTCCTATCTCTTCCAAGGTCAATAGAGGATAGCCATCAAGTCCGAAATAGTATTTGATGATCTCTCTTTCTCTGGGATGAAGTATACGTAATGCAGACATAATCTCATGTTTTAATCATTCAGTAATTAATCAGTGATCTGTTGGAGGAGTATCATTTGATATGGTATCTTCAATAGTCATAGTGTCTTCTCCTATAGGAGCATCTAGCGATACTACTTTTTGAATATTATCATAAAATTCTATTTGATCTTCTGTAAATTCCAAGGCGTGCATAATTTCTTTCGTCGTAGGTTCTCTTTCATATTCCTGCTCCAACATTGACTTGGCTTTGTTTATTTTATTCATATTTCCTATTTTATTGAGTGGTAACCTAATTGTTTTCCCCGTTTCAGCTAGTGCTTGTAAAATAGATTGTCTAATCCATCGAACAGCATATGAAATAAATTTAAATCATCTGGTTTCATCAAATCTTTTTGCCGCTTTTATGAGTCCAATATTTCCTTCATTGATAAGATCAGGCAGTGAGACTCATTGATTTTGATACTGTTTAGCTACAGAAACGACAAATCTCAAATTAGCTTTCACTAATTTGTCCAGGGCTTGTTGATCTCCTTGTTTGATTCTTTGTGCTAGTTCAACTTCTTGCATAATAGTAATAAGATCTACTTTTCCTATTTCTTGCAAGTATTTATCGAGCGATACTGCATCGCGATTAGTTATACTTTTAGTTATTTTGAGTTGTCTCATTTTTTGTCTTATAGGTATAAAAACATAAAAATATAATAGTTATTTTACAACCAATGTCAATGTATAATGTATAAATATATATAAAAAAACATATTCTAGCTCTATTTTACGTTGAAAAACTGTGGTTAAACCATACAAATTTAGCACAAACGCCAATAGTTTGTCATTTTTATCGTTGGTATGGTTTCATGGCTAGAAGAAAAAAGAAAAGTTTGATTGTAAACAAATATAGACTGGGAATGAGTCTCACCATATTGGGATCGTTATTTTTCTTTTCGCTGTATTTTGCAGAGGGATCTCCCGTATTGATGTTTTTAAAAACCTATGCGAGTATAGCTTTTGGAGAAGTTGGTTTGTATGTATTTTTCGCATTATGTTTTCTCGTGGGAATCATCATTATGGCAAAATGATATCTGATGAAATTGATTATCAGACAATTTATGGTGATGATGGTCATCATTTCTGCAGTGATAAATTTTCCTATCATTGATTGAGATATGACAAAATATGAATCATTTTGATGATATATCTCTCGACCAGTAATCGCTTTATTACAAGTGATGTTTGGCCACAAAGCTATAGCGACAAAATCGTTTATCATTATTCTTCTCATCTTGGCTATTGTGTGGATACTGTATTCGTTAAATTTTTCATTTCCCAATATTAGTCTCAAAACTGAAAATAAACCGAAAGCTTCAAGCAAAAAAAGATCATCAAGACAAGATGATGATGAGGAAGAAGAAGAGGAAGAAGAAGAGGAAGTGAAACCAGATTTTGGAAGACCGGTTTCTCGTTCACTTATCAAATCATTAATCAAAGATAAACTTGAAAGAAAAATAGAAGAGAAAGAAAAAATACAAGAAAGAAAATCCAGACCGACAATCAATTTTTCAGCTGAAAAACCAACATTCAACTATGAAATACTAGAAACAAATGCTGATCAAACCGTTACCATTGATGAAACATTTCTTATGGAAAAAGCGAAAGCATTACAAAATAAATTGATGGAATTCAATGTGCCTATCATGATCGAGTGATTCGATATCGGGCCTTCCATCGTGCAAATAAGGATAAAACCTGACGAAGGAATCAGATTATCTACTATTGAAAGTCTTTCAAATGATATCTCATTGTCACTCAAATCCAAGTCTGTTCGTATCGTTGCGCCTATCCCTGGAACGGATTGTGTAGGTATCCAATTGCCAAATCCGAAGCCAGTTATGGTGCGCTTGGGCGATATGTTCAATACTACAGAATTCTCCAATGATATGAAAAAGTCTGATAATAATCTTGCACTCGGAAAAGCGATTGATGGGTCTATTATCGTAAAAACATTGGAATCTATGCCACATTTGCTCGTTGCGGGAGCAACGGGTTCTGGAAAATCTGTCGGAGTAAATGATTTCATTCTTTCCTTGATGTATCAAAATACACCATCTGAACTTAAATTTCTCATGGTTGATCCGAAACAGGTAGAATTGGAATTGTACGCAGGACTTCCTTACTTGCTCGCGCCGATAGTCTTCGAGCCAGAAAAAGCATTGAAACTTTTGAAATGGACAGAAAATGAAATGGAAAGAAGATATGGATCATTGAGAGAAAAGAGAGTAAAAAATATCGATGAATATAATCAGAAATTTGCTGGAAAATTGTGAGAAAATTGAGAAAAGATAGAAAAAATGTTTCGCATTGTATTTGTAGTAGACGAGTTGGCATCTAT
>Ga0209575_10001329_pt1 | contig 10212 bp, 8 predicted proteins | sample Medcelwee11metaG_FD_187172 | JGI IMG/M metagenome (GOLD analysis project Ga0209575, IMG submission 187172) | Freshwater pond sediment microbial communities from the University of Edinburgh, under environmental carbon perturbations - Medium... | ecosystem: Environmental > Aquatic > Freshwater >...
CTGGCCGGAGGGCAAGCGCAAGGCCCAGACAGTCCGCGGCTGGTCGGAGACAGGGTCGCCGGTCCAGACGACGAAATCGGCCAATCCCGCATATAGCCCGCGGTCGATCTGCAGCAGCGACTGCGCCTCTTCGGCCGTTGGCAGACGCCAGTTGCCGTAGCCCGCCGTGACACGGTTGGCCCACCATTTGGCCTTGTCATAGGCCATGGGTTTATTCCACAAGGTCCACATCAACCCGGTGGCGAAGTCGAGCATCACCTTCTGGCCGCCATGCTCGTGCGTTTCGAACCGCGTCGGCACCCGGCCGGCCTGTTTGGTCAACGCGGCGATATCGGACTGGCTGATGTTCAGATAGGCAGCACGCAGCTTGACCTGCTGGGATTGCTGGATCCTGGCCAGCAGCAGCTGCTGGGAATTCTCCAGCGCTTTTTTTTCCAGGGCGGCAATCCTTCTTTGGGCACGCAAGGCCAGCTCGCCTCCAGGGAAACTGTTGAGGAACGCGTTCCAGGCCGCAATGCTGCCCTCGCTCTCCGCCTTGGCGAATGCCTGGCTCTCCATTTCCTGCGTATTCTGGACGATCTCGGTTTCCTTCCTGGCCTGCGCCTCGGCAGCGCGCATCTTCTGCGCCAGCTGTTCCTCCAGCAGGAGCAGCGGCTCGGTCACCTTGATGCTCTTGGCATCCAGGAGCACTGCCCAGGCATTGAGCAGGTCGCCTTTCTGGCTCAACTCCTCGACCCGGCGAAATTTTTCAGCGAACGCTTTTTCCTGTTCGAGCTCCTCCGGCGACGGCTTCGGGGGGGTGAGCGACTTTGCCGGGCGGGGTTTTCTCACAGCCGGAGAGGCGACCATGGGCTTGGGCCCCGCCGCCGGCTCCTCGGACCCGGAAAAATCGAGCTTTCCTGAAAGCGCCAGCCAGAGAGCCGCGGCGGCCACGAGAGGCAGAACGATCAGCAACAGAAGCTTGGGGCCGATCACTTTCCTGGCTGTCGGGACTTTTTGCTCTGACATTGCCGCGGCCGGAACGGACGGACGCCTGATCTTTTCCACCTCTTCCGCCTTTTCGGCGGGGGCCGGGCTGGGCTCGGCGCTGCCATCGAAGTAGCCGCCGGAGGCGCGGGGACGATCGCCGGGCGCTTTTTCCCTGGCGGGAACAAACATGGTCGCCACTGGTTCCGGTCGGGGTTCCGGTCTGTCTGCGGTCCAGGCATCCGGGGAGCCCAGGTCCGGTTCGGCGTCAATGGTCATGGAGCCGATATTCTCGAAATCGGGCTCGCGGTCCTCGTCCGGAATCTCGGGAGAGGCTGCCGCCGGTCTGTCGAGTTCCAGCTCTTCGGCGTCGAAAACGGCAGAATCGGAAACTGCTCCGGGATCGTTGATGACGACCGGGGGCTGATCGGGAGCCAGGTTGAATTCCGGCTTGTCATCGGCGAAGGGGTCGGTGATGACCAGTTCATCGTTGGCGAACAGATCGCCAACGTCCAGGTCGTCGGCCTCCGGGCTCGAGTCATAAGCGAACTTTTCCTCGCGCGCGACCGGGACAGCCGCGGTTGCGGCAGGGGGGGCGGGGATGGCGGTCACATCGTTGCCGATCCCGGCATCGGGAGACGGGACCATGGGTGCCGCGCCGGACTTCGGCGCAGCCTGGCGGGCTTCAGCCACCCGGCCCGCTTCCGGCACCGGTATCCCCATGTGGCGCCCGCTTTTAAAGCGGATCAATTCGACTTCCTCATCCTTGCCGAATTTTTCACCATAGGAATCGCACAACTTGACCACGTCCATCCATTTCCCCAGTTGGAACAGGATCTGGATCTTTTTTTTCAAGGTGCTCTGCTGTTCGTCTTCCATAGGCCCCCCTACTGGCATCCGCTGCCTGCTGCCGCCAGGCGCATTTTTTCTCTTTCCGGCTATGGCCGGGCTGCCCGCGGCCCGTCGGACCACTGCCGTTTACTCAGTATCATAAAGAAAATGCACTGTCAACTGCGATCGCAACTGCCGCGGTTGACAGCGGCAATCGAAAAGAGTAAGATTTGACGGTTGCAAACTGATTAGGATCCAGCCGGTTCACCCGATCACCAATCAAGGAAAATTCATGGCCATGAACGGCTCAGAAAAAGACGGAACGATGTTTGAGAAAGTGCGCCAGACGGTGGTTGGAGCGCCGCGCAACATAAAAGACCCGTCCATCTTCCACAAGCTTTCGCTGGTGCCGCTGCTGGCCTGGATCGGCCTGGGCGCCGACGGCCTTTCGTCATCCTCCTATGGCCCGGAAGAGGCGTTTCGCGCCCTGGGCCCGCATACCTATCTTGCCGTGTTCCTGGCCCTGGCCACCTCGCTGACCGTGTTCATCATCTCCTACGCCTACTCGCGCATCATCGAGCACTTCCCCCACGGCGGCGGCGGCTACATCGTGGCCACCTCCACCCTGGGCGCCAAGGCCGGCGTGCTCTCCGGCAGCGCTCTGCTGGTCGACTACATGCTGACCATCACCGTCTCCATCGCCGCCTGCGGCGACGCCCTGTTCAGCTTCCTGCCCGCCGGCGTCCATGGCTACAAGATCTTTTTCGAGCTCATCCTGATCCTGGCCCTGATCGTGCTCAATATCCGGGGAGTCAAGGAATCGGTAACCATCATGGCGCCGATTTTCATCGTCTTTGTCGTCACCCACATTTTCATGATCGGCTACGGCATCCTGTCGCACATTTCCCAGATCGGGCCGGTCGCCAGCGCCATTCATGCCAACTTCAACATCGGGCTGTCCAGCCTGGGGGGAGTCGGCATGCTGGCCCTGTTCCTGCGCGCGTATTCGCTCGGCGGCGGCACCTATACCGGCATCGAGGCCGTGTCCAACGGCATCCAGATCATGCGCGAACCCCGGGTGCAGACCGGCAAGCGGACCATGCTCTACATGTCCACCTCGCTGGCCTTCACCGCCAGCGGCCTGTTCCTGTGCTACCTGCTGCTGAAGGTCACGCCCGGCAGCGGCAAAACCCTGAATACCATCCTGGCCAACAGCCTCTACGGCAACTGGTCGTTCGGTTACGCCCTGGCCCTGGTCACCATCCTCTCCGAGGGCGCCCTGCTGTTCGTCGCCGCCCAGGCCGGCTACATCGACGGCCCGCGCATCATGGCCAACATGGCCATCGACTCCTGGCTGCCGCATCGCTTCGCCTCGCTATCCGAACGGCTGACCATGCAAAACGGCGTGCTGCTCATGGGTGGGGCATCCATCCTGCTGTTGTTCTATACCCGGGGCTCCATCTCCAGCCTGGTGGTCATGTATTCGATCAACGTCTTCCTGACCTTTTCGATCTCGGAGATCGGCATGTCCACCTACTTCATCAGGAACCGAAAAAAGGAACAACATTGGAAAAAGCACCTGCCGGTGCATCTGACCGGCTTCATCCTCTGCTTCACCATCCTGATCGTCACCAGCTATGAGAAATTCCAGGAGGGCGGCTGGATGACGCTGCTGATCACGACCGCTTTCGTGACTCTCTGTTACCTGATCCGCGGCCATTACAACAAGGTCAAGAAAGCCGTGCGCAAACTGGACGACCTGCTGATGGACATCCCGACCAGCCGCAAGGCCAACCTGGAAATGCCCAGCGCCCAGGACATGACCGCCATCCAGCTGGTCAGCGAATACAACGGCTTCGGCGTGCATACCGTGCTGTCGGTGATCCGCAATTTTCCCAACCTGTACAAGAACTTCATCTTCGCCTCGGTGGCCGTGGTCGACTCGGGAGCGTTCAAGGGAGCCGAAGAGATGAAGAACCTCGAGGAAGCCGCGCAAGCGAACCTGCAAAAATACGTGGAGCTAGCCCGGCATCTGGGCTTTGCCGCCGACAGCCGTTACGCGGTAGGCACCGACGTGGTCGAAAGCGCCACCCGGCTCTGCAAGGACATCAAGAACGAATTCCACCGTTCCACCGTGTTCACCGGCAAGCTGACCTTCCGCCGTGAGAAGTTCTATCACAAGTGGCTGCACAACGAAACGGCCTTCGCCATCCAGCGCCAGCTGCATTGGGACGAGATTGCCTCGGTGACCCTGCCGATCCGCATGGATTTGTAGCCACGCCGCTTTCTTGCCGTTGGAATTCCCCACGCATTCTGATTCGTGACCGAAAACCAGCGCGGATAGATTCACGGCTTTTTCCTGCTCGGAAATCATGAGCCAGGGATGCGGATCGATTACGGCAACCTGCTTTCGGCCTGTTCCAGCAGTTTCAGCACGTCAGCGGCGGAAACAGCCGTGAGCAGTTCCTGGCGCAAGCCGTTCTCCTTGAGCAGCTTGGACAGACGGGCCAGCACCTTCAGGTATTCACCCGCCTTGTCCTCCGGAGTCCCGATCAGAAAGATCAGCCGCACCGGCTCTCCGTCCTCGGCGCTGAAGTCGATGCCGGCGCCCAGCCTGGCCATGGCGACGACAATGCGCTTCACGGTCCGGGAGCGGGCATGGGGGATGGCCATGCAGCGGCCGATGGCGGTGCACCCCTGATCTTCACGCTTGTTCACGGCGGCTAAAAATTCATCGCGGTCCTTGATCAGTTTTTTATCAGCCAGGCGGCCGGCGATCTGGGCGAGCGCCTCGCTTCTGCTCCGCGCGGAAAGGTCGAGCAGGATCAGGTCTGGATCGAGGTAATCGGAAAGACGCATTGGCCACCTTTGAACTCCCATTGTAGCGCAAAACACGGCGCAAGGCCATCCCCTTCCCGCGCGGATGGGATCGTGCCTAGCGGATCTTTCCGATATCGTCCACTTTCCCGACCAGGATCATGACCTGGCCGTCCTTGATGATGTAACTGGCAGGGGGAAGAGTGACGACCTTGTCGCTCAAGATGTCCTTGACGGCGATCACCATGACGTTGAACCGCGAGCGCAGCTCAAGTTCGGCGATGCTCTTTCCCAGAAAGCTTTCAGGCGGGGCCATTTCATAGATCATGTAATCTTCGGAAAGCGGCAGATAATCAAAGACATTCGGCGAGATAAGGCTGCGCGCCACCTTGTTGGCGATCTCCTTCTCGGGGATGATCACGTCCGTGGCTCCGACTTTTTCCAGGATCATCTTGTGCTCCTCGTTGGGAGCCTTGACGATGATCGACTTCACATTCAGCTGCCGGAGGTGAAGGGTGATCAGGGTAGCCGCGGCCAGGTCGTCGCCGAAGGATATGATGACCGTGTCATCCTCGTGGACGCCGATCTGGTCCATGATCTCCCTGTCAGTGCCGTCGGCGACGATGGCCTTGCTGGCCAGGTCCCGGACCCGTTGCACCGCTTCCTTGTTCTTGTCGATCGCGATCACTTCGAAGCCATTTTCGCTCAGCTCGCGCACGATATTGTTGCCGAATATCCCCAGACCAATGACGATACAGCGCTTCATTTCAATCTCCTTATCCGACCATTACCGCTTCTTCAGCGTAGACCAGCCCGCGCTTCGTCCTCGACCAAGCAAAAGCCAGCGTGATCGGCCCTACCCGGCCGATGAACATCAGCAGTGTGATCGCCAGCTTCTGGACGTCGTTCAAGCCCGACGTCACGTTCATCGAGAGCCCGACCGTGCCGAAAGCGGACAGAGTCTCGAAGACATATTCGACGAAAAGGTGCCGACTGGCCAGGGCGTGCGCCTCGGGAGCCCCGGCGGCGAGCAACAGCACCGAGGCGATGACCAGAACGGAAATGGCCGAGGCCATAACGATGGCGATGGTGCGGCTCAAAATCTCGGCCGGCACGGTACGGTTGAAAATGGTCACGTCATCACGGCCGCGGACCCGGTTGAAGATCATGAGCATCAGCAGGGCGAAGCTGGAGGTCTTGATTCCGCCCCCGGTCGATCCCGGGGAGGCGCCGATGAACATCAGGATCATCAGCAGCAGGAGGGTGGAATTGGTCAGGGCAGCGATGTCCACGGTGTTGAAGCCACACGTGCGCGGCGTGACCGACTGGAACAGGGAAGCCAGGAGGCGGCCGGGGAGGCCCATATCCTTCAACATATTGCCCGCTTCGAAAAAGTAGAACAGCAATGCGCCGCCGGCAATCAGCGCTGCGGTGGTAATCAGCACCACCTTGGCGTGCAGCGACAGCCTCTTGGTTTTGCCGCGCCAGCGATACACCAATTCGTAAAGGACAATGAAACCCAGCCCGCCCAGCACGATCAGGGCGACGATCACCATGTTGACCGCCCAGTCATCGCGGTAGCTCATCAGGTTGTTGGCGAAAAGCGAATAGCCGCAATTGTTGAACGCCGACACGGCATGGTAAACTGCCTGGAAAAAAGCCTTGCCCGGGGGAAAGTCGAACAGGAAGCGGATGAATAGCAGCAGCGCTCCCGCCCCCTCGATGGCGAAGGTGCCGACGACCACGAAGCGCAGGATGCGGAAAAAGTCACGCCGCGGGGTATGCATGAACGTGCTTTGCAGAAGTTCCCGGCCGCGGAAGGAAAGGCTGCGCCCCATCAGCCCGAAAAGCAGCAGCGAAAAGGTGATGATGCCCAGACCGCCGATCTGGAACAGCAGCAGGGTGATGACCTGCCCGGAGAGGGAGAGGTCACTGCCGATGTTGATCGCGGTCAAACCCGTGACGCAGACGGCGGACGCCGATGTGAACAAGGCGTCGACCGGGGCGAGGGGTTTCCTGGCGGCTGAAGAGGGCAGCAGCAGGAGCCCGGTCCCGACCAGTATCACCAGCAGGAAACTCAGGATAAAACTGCGCGGCGGAGTCAGATGGCGGACTAGAAATCGCCGCAGCACCAACACGGGCTTCATCGTGTCACCCCTTTCTCACCTTCATTCGTCGCTCCGGTGGATGCGATCGGCCATCAGTATTCCTGGGGCATGTTCTGCAACTGGGCAAAGGTGAACACCGGACCGTCCTTGCAGACAAAGTACTTGCCGGTATTGCAGCGGCCGCACTTGCCCACGCCGCATTTCATGCGGTTTTCCAGGGTGGTAAAGATGTCTTCGGGAGCAAAGCCGAGCCTGGCCAGGACCGGGAAGGTGAACTTGATCATTACCGGCGGGCCGCAGACGACGGCGATGGTGTTGCGGCTGGCGGGGGCGAGCTTGTCCAGGACGGCCGGCACGAAACCGATCTCGCCCTGCCAGTCCGGGGTTTCGCCTCCGGGATCGACGGTGCTGACCAGCGTGACGTCGGGGCGCGCGGCCCATTCGGTGAGTTCGCGCTTGTAGACAAGATCGGCCACGGTCCGGGCGCCGTAGACGATGGTGATGTCCTTGTAGCGGTCGCGCAGATCGAGCACGTTCCAGATGACGCTGCGCATGGGCGGCAGGGCGATGCCGCCGGCGATGAAAAGCAGGTTCTTGTTCTCCCAATCCCGGATGGGAAACACGTTGCCGTAAGGCCCGCGGAAGCCGATCGTCTCGCCGGGCTCGAGTCCGGCCAGGGCCGAGGTCACCCGCCCCGCCTTGCGGAACGTGCACTCGATGGCGCCGCCGCGGGTAGGCGGCGAGGCGATGCAAAACGTGCACTCCCCTTCACCGAACACCGAGTATTCGCCGAACTGGCCGGTGCGGAAAGCGAATTCGCGTCCTTGCCGCTCATCGACGAAAACCAGGCGCAGCGTCTTGACGTCGGGCGCCTCATCGATGACGCTCTCGATCTTCATCAGCCAGGGCTTGAAAATGTCGGCTGGGCTCATGGTTTGGCCTCCGCTGCCGCCTGCAGGTGCTCGAGAATGTTCATGTCCACCGGGCAGGCACGCGAGCATCGCCCGCAGCCCACGCAGCCGAGCACCTGCTGGCGCTCGGGCATGTAGGCGAACTTGTGCATTAGCCGCTGGCGCCAGCGCTGGCTCTGCAGCGGCCGCGGATTGTGGCCGGACGTATGCAGGGTGAAAAGGCCGAAGCCGCAGGAGTCCCAGCAGCGCAGCCGCTTCCCGGAAATGCCGCCCTCGTCCTGGATGTCAAAGCACGCGCAGGTCGGGCAGACATAGGCGCAGGCGCCGCAGCCGATGCAGCGCCGCGACTGCTCCTCCCAGAAGGCGGCATCGTCGAACAGCCGGGACAGGGCGGAGGCAACGGCAGCGGGATCAAAAACCGCTTGCACTTTGGCCAGGCGGCTCTCCTTGTCCGTGTTCGCCGCGTTCCCGAAGAGCGCGCCCGCGGACTGCAGCATTTCCCGGCCGCGCGCAGTCACGATCTCGGCCAGGTAATCGCCTTGTCCCATGGCGGTCAGCAGGATATCGCTGCCCTCGACGCCCCCGGGGCTTCCGCCCACCGAGGTGCAAAAACAGTCCGCGTCGGCGCGGGAACAGGCGACGCCGACAATGGTCGTCCTGGCCAGGCGGGCCGAGAACAGGCTGTCGGGAGAATCCCAGGTAAAGATGGCCTTGAGCGCGGCGACAGCGGCGGCGTCGCAGGGGCGCAGTCCGAAGACCACGGTCTCGGGCAGGGCCTCGAGGTTGCGATCCCTGAGCTCGACCCGGCCGTCGGCGCTGTGGAATGAAAACAACTCTTCGACCCGGGGAAAAATCGCCATCTTGGGCGACTGCACGGTCTGCACCTGTTCCAGGCTGACCTCGTCCAGGGAAGCGACGGAAGCAAAGTCCACCTGGTCGCCGATCTTTTTGGGCGCCAGGATACGCTTGCCCTCGCTGCGCCACAGCGAGATCCACTTGGCCAGCGCCTCACGGTTGATCGATCTGGTTTCAATTTCCATGCCTTTCACTTGATGAAATCCTCGGGATCGTTCGGCTTGAACGTCGACATGGCATTATCGCCCGCGGCGGCCATGCCGCTGCGTGAGCCGAAGCCGGCGAACACATCGCTGATCAGTTTTTGATTCAACAGGTACAGGGGGATGCCCGCCGGGCAGGCGCGGCTGCAGTCGCCGCAGTTGACGCAGCGGCCGGCCAGGTGCATGGCGCGCATGACATTCCATTCCAGATTGCCCAGGTCGTGGGCCGGCACCGGGATCCACTGCGGCTGATTGCACTCAACCGTGCAGCGGGTGCAATAGCACAGGGGGCAGGCGGCGCGGCAGGCATAGCACTTGAGGCAGCGCGAGAACTGCTCCTGCCAGAACCGTTGGCGCTCGTCCAGGTCCATGGCCGCGAATTTTTGCAGTTCCGCTTTTTCGCCGGCGCTCAGGTCGTTGTCCAGGGCGGCCACGTGCGCCTCGAGGGCGGCGAAGCTGGCCAGGGCCACGACCTCGTCCCCGGAAGCCGGAACGGCCAGGGCCAACAGGCCGTTCTCCGGAACCTGGTTTTCCGCCGCCAGCTGCAGGATGGTGCGCAGGACGGCCGGGGAGGCGACCAGCGCCGCCTTGCCCAATTTGCGCACTTCGGGCTTCATGAGGTATACCGCCAGGTTCTGCCGGCATGTTTCGTCGAAGATCAGGTCGCGAACCCCTGCCGCTTCGCGGATGAACAGCGCCCGCGCTTCGCCGCGGCGGCCGCGGCCGTAGCCGATCACCACCTGCACCGCTTTCGTTGCCAGCAGTTCCCGCGCCTTGTCCTGCAACGCTTTCATTCCGGCCTCCCTATTCGACGCCAAGGCCGCGCAGCCGCTGGTAGCCCGAAAACGGTCCCAGCCCGCGGATTTGCTCGGACGTTTCATTGACCAGCTGCGCCCATTTGGCCCCTTCGGCGGCCGACACCCAGGAGAATTGCACGCGGCGCACGTCGATGCCCAGGAAATCGAGGAGGCCGCGGAAGACGATCCAGCGCCGGCGGGCGTGGAAATTGCCGCTGCTGTAGTGGCAGTCGTTGGGATGGCAGCCGGAGACGATAATGCCGTCGGCGCCGCCGGCGAAGGCCTTGAGCAGCAGCATGAAGTCGATGCGCCCGGTGCAGGGAAAACGGATGATGGAGACCTGGGGCGAGTATTTCATGCGGCTGGTGCCGGTCAGGTCGGCGCCGGCGTACGTGCACCAGTTGCAGACAAAGGCCACGATCTTGGGTTGGAAATCAGCCATCGCGTTCACCTTGATTCAGCAGGGCCAGCACTTCGGCATGGACCTGCTCGTTGGAAAAGCCCTGGATATCGATCGACTTGCTGCGGCAGAAGGCGACGCAGGTGCCGCAGCCCTGGCAGAGCCCGGGGTTGACCTTGGCCACCGTCTTGATCAGCTGCCCGTCGCGGCCGCGGATTTCCTCTTTTTCGATGGCCTGGTAAGGGCAGGCGCTCTGGCAGAGAAAACAGCCCACGCAGGAGGAATAGACCGGGGGCGCCTGGCGGTCGACCACGGCGATCAGCG
>Ga0209575_10001330_pt1 | contig 10211 bp, 11 predicted proteins | sample Medcelwee11metaG_FD_187172 | JGI IMG/M metagenome (GOLD analysis project Ga0209575, IMG submission 187172) | Freshwater pond sediment microbial communities from the University of Edinburgh, under environmental carbon perturbations - Medium... | ecosystem: Environmental > Aquatic > Freshwater >...
GAAAATTATATAGTATTTTAGCTGCTTTATTGTTGTAATGAAAAATATTTTTCATCATGTTCATCGTCATATTACTGATCATCATAAAAAATATCTCTTTGGAATATTTGGTGGTTTTGCTGTTGTAAAGCTTTTTTTGTTGGTGATTGGACTTTCTGTCGTTCAACATTGAGTCGTAACCAATGCACAGTTGGATACGTGATGTGTACTTACCGGAGAATATTATACGGGTGCATACGAAACATGATGTATTGAAATCCCAGAAGAATTGATTGGTGGCTATCTTATTGATTGTGAAACTATTCCTGGATATTTTACTGGTGGAACATATAATGAGTCCGGAGATCTTGTCGATCAAATTTGGATAGAAGCTACAGAGTCCTGATGTGTGTTTACTGGAGAAATAACAATTCCTGCTTATACAACTTGATGCTATTTTACCTGATGATATCGAACGTGATGAATTGAGATATGTGAAAATGATCAAGATACAGAAGATGAGGAACTTGGGTCAGGTGACGAAGAACAAACATGAACTAATCAAACATGAATTATTCAACAACAAACTCTAGTTACGTTATGAAATGGAATTTGTGAATCTGGAGATATTGTTTGGTCGAAGCCAATTTCGTGATCAATAGTCAGAAATATATTTGATGTTCAATGGAATTATAGTGGAGGAGATTGTTTTTCTTGATTGTTACTTCAATTGCGAGATCATAATAATCAGCGGATTTCACTATGAACCTTTGCTTCTGGAATAACTACAACGATGTTTGATTCCAAAAAATTATATAGTTTTCAGCAATCAGGACTCTATCATATTCTCGGAACGAATATGAGTGGACAAGATTATTATCTGTATACAGGAACATATACCTGAACGTATTCACGTTTGTTTACCTGATATAAGCTTAGATTGCTTACTTCTAATCAGACTACGATTCAAGAAATATGACCATTCACTATAGATAATCACTATCCGACACTTACCTGACTCACGTTGACTTCTAGTTGATCAACAACGTGATATCTTACTACTGGTGCACTAGTTACTTTAACATTTGCTGCAAGTGAAGAACTTAGTTGATTACAAGTTACGTTGTGATCTGGAAAAATAGCTACAAGTTCAACAGTTTCATGATGAATATATTCATATACACGACAGCTTACTTCGTTATTTTCTGAGTGAAATTTGGCAGCAACGCTTTCTTTTGCTGATAGAGCGGGAAATACATGAGCACTCGTATATACTTCGGCACTTGTTGCTGATTTTACAAGGCCGGTTGTTAGTGGGTTTGTATTTGGTGAATATACTCAATGACTTCAATTATATTATTCATGATTAGAAACAACGAGATATACTTTTACGTATTGAACAACTTGATGAACTAGTATGAGTGGTTTGAGTGCTGAATATCTCACCGCACAATACCTCGGCTTTAGTGGAATAGAAAGAGATACATTATATACATTTGCTGTATCTATTTTTGATAGAGCAGGAAATACTAGATCATTAACAGGTAATGTTATGCGAACAAATTTGTGACAAATAATTTCTACTATTTCTCTTGCTCCTCTTATTACTGAATCTGTGCTTACATGAAATTTATCTACATTGGCAGTTATTCTTAAGGCTGAAATAGAAAAATTTAATGCATGTAAAAATGCACTTACCTATACGCCTATAGAGCTTGAAGTGAGGCGTAATAGTTTTATTCTTCAAATGCCTGATTTTAAAAAATCACAAGTAAAAGTTTTGGTGAATGCATTTACTCTGTTTGTCCTTGACCAAATCAAAGGTGATTATACTATAGCGAAATCAGATATAGAAGATATTACGAAAAAATTTGATAACTTCTTGATCATTTTGAAGTTTTTGAGAGATGATGATAATGAATGTAAACAAAATCTTTCTAATTATCATATCGGTCAGTTTCAGAAAGCTTTGGAAGAATATAAAATAACTTTGGACTAATGCACTTCGCGCGACAAAAAATAGACTAAAGGTGGCTGTATTCTTGCCGCCTTTTTGTCTATTATTCGGCTATTGTTTGTCATCCGCTTTAGCGGATTTTCGTCTATTTGGAAAGTTGTATCCTTCTCTCACTTTCAGAAATTTTTTCTATGGTGACTACAACACTATTTTTGACTGGTAACTTGTTAATAAATTTTGGTCGTTCGATGACGATGTGTTCGTATTCGTTGATTTGATCAATGATTCATTTTTCTACGAGTTCATTATATTCTTTGATTCTATACATGTCGATGTGAAGAAGTTTCCCGTCGTAGATGTTGAGGTAGGCATAGGTAGGACTCTGAACGTGATGTTCGTTCAGTCCTAATCATTTTGCAAATCATTTGGTCAGTAGCGTTTTCCCTGCTCCGAGTTCTCCGTGCAATAGCAAAATCTTGTGGTCTTTTGCGAGCATCATTCAAAATTCTATCATCTGTTCAGGAGAAGTTATTTTTTGCATGAGTGAGAATGATTGATAAACTAAATGATGTACCCTCTTTATTTGAAAGAGGGAGGCTACAGTCCTAAGCGAAGTTTTAGGATATCCGTAATTACGGATGGGAGATTTTACGATAGTCATAAAATCCTCCGCCTTCGGCACCTCCTTTTAGTAAAGGAGGAACATCTTTTTGTCTTTCTTATCTTGTAATTTATACCGAAAATTCTATACATATCAACGTTTATTCTTACATTTCTTTATGAAATTCTTTTTGATAGATTGATCAAGCTTCCTCTATAGAGCGTATTATGCATTTCCTCCTATGACAGATAAAGATGGCCACAATGTGAATGTTGTCTATGGTTTTTTTCGTATGTTGATGAAAATATTTCACGAGAAACCAGATTATCTCGTCATTACTTGGGATTCTCCCGTGAAGACGTTTAGACATGAAGCATATACTGAATACAAAGCCAATCGTAAAAAGATGGATGATGACTTTAAAAATCAAATTCCTCGGACCAAGGATATCGTTGACCAGTTATGAATTCCTAGCCTGATTATGCCTTGATATGAAGCGGATGATATTATTTATACCTTAGCGAAAAAATATAGTGAAGATAAAAACTTACAGATAGATATTTATTCTTGAGACAAGGATTTGAAGCAGTTGCTTTCTGAAAATGTTTTTTGTGTGGATTCGATGAAATCAGTTACGACTACGGTACCTTTATTTATCAAGGAATATGGATTTGAACCGAAATATATTTTAGATTATCTTGCTTTGGTGTGAGATAGCGCTGATAATATCAAATGAATAGCATGAATCTGACCAAAGAAAGCGTCTGACCTGATCCAAAAATATAAGACAATCGATGCTATATATTCCCATATCGACGAAATTACTGGTGATGTGAAACAAAAATTAATCGATGGAAAAGAAGATGCATACACAAGTAGGAGTCTTATTGAGTTGAAAGAGTTGGATGAAGTACAACATTCAGATATCAAAAATTTTGTGTTGGAATTGGATTTTGCGAAATATAAAAAAGTATTGGTAGACGAGAATCATTTCAATTCGTTTGGAAAACCATTGGATGAGTTGAAAAAGAAGCTGCAAATGCCTGTGCAGGGTGGGTTGTTTTAATGACGTGGTGTGATTTGCGGGAATGTTATTGTTTTTTTATTCGCTCTAGAACTTCTTATGAAAACTATTGTTATTACTTCAGGATATTTCAATCCTATTCATCCCTGACATATAGAATGCTTCGAATTGTGTAAAGCATTGTGAGATGAACTTCGGGTGATAGTAAATACTGATGATCAGATTAGAGCTAAAACAGGCAAAGATGATGTATTTCAAGATGAGCATTTTAGAATGAGAATTGTTGCTTCTTTGAAACCTGTCAATCGTGTATTTTTGTCCGTTGATACTGATGGTTCTGTTTGTGAAAGTATTCGTTATGTTGTAGAAAATATCAGGCGTGAATATGGTTCAGATGTAAAAATAATTTTTGGAAAATGAGGTGATAGATTTGCAAGCAATATCCCTGAAGTGGCTGTGTGTAATGAATTAGGTGTAGGTATCAGAGATGGTTTGTGAGCTAAAACACATAATAGCAGCGATTATAGAGCTAAACTTTAATGCTAAGTTCAGAATTCATGGTGCTAAATATTTGAGTATATTTATACAGTAATGTCAATTACTGTTTTTTTATTAACATTGTAAATAATGGGTAAATTTTTATCATAACTTCATTATTTTTTATCCGTTGTTTGTCTTATGAAATTCAAACGATTATGGCTTCTTTTGGCTTTTGTTGCTTTCCCGATTTTTGCGGAATATCAACAGCAGTGATTTTCTCAATTTCAAGAACTTGATAGAAATATGAATTTTCTCTGTGAAAATCAATGTTTTGCTTTAGTGTGACCAATATCTGGTGCTGATTATACAACATTACAATGAACATTTCAATGAAATGGGGTAGTGGGGTATGGTTTCGTTGTTGGCGAACAAATAGTCCCTGGAGAAACTGTGCAGGTTAATGGTGAAACATCTATTAATCAACAATTTTCTTTCAGTGCTTTGTCGTTTTATGCTCAGCTTCCTGCAGAAGCTCAATTGGTGCTGATTGTTCAAGGAAATGTAACAGGAATGTCTGTCTGATTGGAAGCGTGATTTATGACGTTTTACAGTAAAATAGGGCAGTGATGGAAAGACTTTTGGACAATGGAAACATTGACGCCGTATAGTATCAATCTGAGATATGGAGTAAAAATCTTATGAACATCAATCGTTCAATATGGATATCGAATATTTTTTTTGGTTGCTTTATATTTGCTTTTTTTCGCTAAATGAACTAAAGAAAAAAAATATCGTAGCATATTTTTCTTGGGTATCGGAATATTTTTGTTTATAGGAATCAGAAATTTTATTACGTATACGTCTATCGTTGACCAATGACTTAGTTCATATACCAATCAATCTCTAGATGATAAAACGTTTTATGATTTGTGAGACTATATCGTATTCACTGATAAAATAAGAAAAGCTTTGGATTTGGATGCAGGTACAAAAGATTGTACAATTTTTGTAGATAGTTTCCAGGATCGACCTTTTGAAACTCATCGAGAATCATTTTATCTCAAACCATGTACGCTCACGTTAACATGATCTGAAGCTGATTATTTGGTTTATTATAAGAAAACTGTTTCTACCTGAGATATGCAAAAACCAGTACTTGTAGAATTCAATGGTAACTATCTTTTACAAAATAAATAATTCATATGTTTGAAGCTTCTTTTCTTCTTGGATTGAAACATTTGCTTATCAATATCGTACTTCCTTTGTTTCCTGGAATACTGTTTCTGTGGATATTTTTTGGAAAGAAATTTGGCGGAATGTTGTTGTATATCCTTTCTTGGTTTTTGGGAGTGGGCGTGATAGCGTTCAGTATGTTTAATCTTCAGTTTGTTCATTTTGGTGTAGGAGTGGGTGAATATCTCCTTATTTTATGAATTTTACTTGCGGTATTTGTAGGTAAACTGTTGTATAAAAAACTATCGTTCAAGGCATATATTTCTACATTGAAGATCAAAAATATATTTTCTGATATCAGACATTCGTTTGATCATCTTTCCAAGATTGAAAAAATATTCACATGGATTATTGTCGTCTTGTGACTTGGATTTCTCGTTATTACGTTTATACGCTCTACACATTTTCCTACCTATGCAGATGATAGCTTTGGTAACTGGAATGGGCCTGCATATAATATTTATACAGATGGAGGAGTAAAATTGTTTGGCGAAAAAACTGAAATACTTGGAAGAGGTAGATTATGATATCCTATTATGATTCCGATGTATAAAGCTGTAGTAAGTGATGCTGCTGGTGATTTTAATGATATCTATATCAATATCTGGCAATGGTTAGTATTTTTGTGATTGATTATGTTTATATTTACGATTACATTTGTTACAACCAAAAATATTTTCTATTCAATCCTTCCTATCTGATTGATTGTCTCTTTGCCTTTGGTATTTTTTCATGCAGGGGAATGATATATGGAATTGGCTTCTGCAGCTTATTCTCTACTTGCTATATGGGCATTGTGGAAATTTTTGGAAGAGAATGATTATGATTATATCTCATTGGCTCTTTTGTGTTGATTTGTGCTTTCTTATATAAAAAATGACGGATTTATCGTCTATTTATCAGGTATATTAGTTGCTTTTTTGATCATTCTATTACGAAAGAAATCTTTATGAAAAACTTTACAATGATTTTTTAAGGATACATATAATATTTTACTTTCTGGATTTTCTTTTTTGTTTTTCTTTTTACCGTTTTTGATCATAAAAAGCTATTATCATCTTTGATTTAATCAAGCAGCATGAGTTTGATCATGAACAGGAGTGACTTCTAATGTGCATTGGGAAATATTTAGTGTCTTCCCTTCGATATTTATGAAAATGGATAATTATAATGTGATAGTAATTATTCTTGCTCTTTTAGCTTTCTTATTATATAGACAAAAAAAAGAAATACATACAACATTTCTTTTATGTACTTGATTAATTATTTTATTTATCTTTGTCTTGGTATTTTTATTTACAGATAATTATCTTTGGGTAATGAATCAAACTACGGTAAATAGAGTATTTACTATGAGCTTTTTGATTATATTGGCTTTTGTTTGAATTGCATTGCATAAGCATGATGAATAAATATTTACATATATTTTAATAAAAAATTTGTGATATGAAAATTATAAAGACATTATTTGCTTACAAAATTATTAGATATTCTCTTGGATGATGATTGGCTGCGCTTATCGATCTTTTCTTTTTGCGGTTGTTTACTGATGTATTTGGATTATATTATCTTTATTCTGCTCTATGAGCTTTTATCATTAGTTTTGCTTTCTGATATGTTTTTCAAAAATATATAACCTTCAGGAATTATTCCAAGAACCATGTATTGCAGTGATGACTATTCTTGCTGTTTCAGCTTATTGGACAGGGTATGTATATGCTGATGCTTTGGATAGGTGTAGATCATATGCACATATATTATATGTATGTTGCAATACTCGCCAAATGAATAGTATTTATCCGAAATTATGTATCAAATCATTATTTTAACTTCAAAAAATAATCATGAAAAAACTCTCTGTCATTATTCCTGTATACAATGAAGAAGCAACGCTCAAAGAACTTGTAGAAAAAGTCATTCGTGTTGATCTTTCTTCTGTGTTATATGAAAAGGAAATCCTTTTGGTGAATGATGGAAGCAAGGATAGGTCAGAAGAAATAATCCATGAACTTATAGATAAACATTCCAAGCTATGTGAAATCAGGTATATAAAAAATAAACAAAATTCAGGAAAGGGATTCTCACTTAAAGAATGATTTAGATATTCTACCGGTGATGTTATGATTGTTCAGGATGCAGATCTAGAATATTTTCCAGAAAAAGATTATGTCCCTATGCTCAAGGCTTTTGAAGAAAAAAAAGTTGATTTTGTTTATTGATCAAGAACTTTAGGGATGAAAAAGTTCTGAAATAATTATTCCTCAAAATCATTTATGCTTTGATGACTTGCGGTATCTTTGCTTACAACATTACTTTCTTTTAAGAAGGTTACCGATGAGCCTACCTGTTACAAAATGTTTGATAAAAAATTGAAACCATATTTGCTTATGCCGTCTGGAAATTGATTTGAACGAGAACCTGCTATTACTATGCTGTTATTGAGAAAATGATTTACCTATGCAGAGATACCTATTCATTATGAAGCAAGAAAATTTGATGAAGGAAAAAAAATAAATTGGAAAGATGGTGTCAAAGCGTTGTGGACTTTGTTGGTCCGAAGGTTTAAAAGAATATCAAAAATATAATTTTATCTTTTTTTATATTGCCTATGTCGAAAATAGTAGTTATATGAGATGTTATGCTGGATAAATATTCTTATTGATCAGTCAAGAGGCTTAATCCTGAATGACCCAATCCTTTAGTGAATATTGAATATGAAGAGTGTAAACTTTGATGAGCAGCTAATGTATCTGCAAATATTTCTAGTCTTAATGGTGAATCTCAATTGATTGGTATGTTATCACAAGATGATCATGGAAAAAAATTTGAATTATTATGTAAAGAAAATCATATTAATTTTACTCCTATTATTACTGAATCTCCTACTATTACCAAACAGAGGTTTATAGAAACTACTTATCAACAACAGTTATTGAGAGTAGATTATGAAGAAAAATATTCTATGTCTCATAAAAATAATGAAATAATTGTTAATTTACTTCAAGAAAACAGCCCTGAATATATAATTTTTTCTGATTATAATAAATGAATGATAACTAAGGAACTTGTAGATGATGTTAAAAAATATGCAGAAAAAAATGATGCAAAAATTTTTGTTGATGCTAAGCCAAATAATCTTAAATATTTTGAAAATGTATATTTAATTAAACCAAACTTTAAAGAGTTTTGCCAAATGATAGGTGATGAAGAATTGCCAAATACTGATGAAGCAATCAAACAACATGGATTGCAGTTTATTAATCATTATAGACTTAATCTTGTTATCACGAGATGAAGTAAGGGTGCTATTTTAATTACTAGTAATGGTGATTTTTATTCGCTTCCGACTCAAGCTCAGCAAGTTTTTGATGTTACATGAGCAGGTGATACTTTTTTGGCTGCTATTGTTTATTCATTATCTCAATGAAATGATTTGAAATCTGCTGTAGAATTTGGTAATAAAGCAAGCTGAATTGTTGTATGAAAACAAGGAACTGCTACGGTAACTTTAAAAGAACTAGGGTTTTAATTTTTAATTTTTTTCCATGGCACTAAAAAATTATTTTTATGAATCAGCTGACGTAAAAAGAGGCTTTATTGATAATAACACAAGTGATTTAGAACACGTTATCCAAAAATGTGTTGATTGTTTCAAAAACTGATCAAAAATTTTGATAGCTGGGAATGGGTGAAGTGCTGCTGATGCACAACATCGGGCTGCTGAATTTATGGGAAGGTATAAAATAGAAAGGAATCCTTTCCCTTCTGTAGCATTAACTACTGATACTTCTAATCTTACTGCGGTCGGAAATGATTATGGCTTTGATATTATTTTTTCTAGACAAGTGGAATGACTTTGAATCGCTGGAGATATATTTATTGGTATTTCCACTAGTGGTAATTCTGCTAATATTATTAAAGCTATAGAAGTATGTAAAACTAAATGAATACAAACTATTGCACTTTTGGGTAAATGAGGTTGAAAAATAAAAAACATGGTAGATATAGCTCTTGTAGTGTCATCTGACAATACTCCTAGGATCCAAGAATGTCATCAAACTATTTATCATACTATCTGTGAAGAGGTAGAACTTATTATGGAAAAATCATGAATGTAAAATTATTAAAATTTATGGATAGATATATTATAGGATTTTTTGTTCTTGTCTTTTTTTGGTTGAAGTATTTTTCTACGATAAAAAAATCTCCTAAAAAAATATTGATTGTTCGTTTATGGGCTTTGGGAAGTAGTTTATTGAGCTTCCCTATGATTAAACAATTAGAAGATTATTTTGGGAAGAATGTTCAATACGATCTTCTTGCAACATCGAGGAATATTGGTGTATTTAAAAATCAGTGATATTTTCATAAGATATATAATCTTTTTTCTTTGAAATGAATATTCAGAATGCTATTTTCTTTTAAAAAATATGATATTGTGATAGATGTAGAAGAATATTATAAGATATCTACATTTATGTCGCTTTGGGTAGGAAAAAAGACTGTTGGATTTGGAAATCTTTGGGCTAGAAAAATATGATATACTAATCCCGTGACCTATAATGATTCTCAACATACAGTTCTTACGTTTCTTGATCTTTTGAGACCTTTAGGAATTAAAACATATATTCCAAAAATAATGGAATCGCTCAAATACACAGAGAAAGATACTGTTAAAGTAAATAAATTTTTGTCTCAATGGGCTGGAAGTACTATACTATGTATGCATACTTGAGGCGCTGAAACTGCTAAAGAAAGAGCTTGGCCAACAAATAAGTGGATATCTTTAATCAAGGAAATATTAAAAAAATATCACAATATGCTGATTATTCTTTCTTGAACTCATTTTGAAATTGAAACAGCACAGAATATCTTTGATGGATTGAATGATTCGGAGCAAAAAAATGTCATCAATATCTGTTGAAAATTTAATCTTT
>Ga0209575_10001331_pt1 | contig 10208 bp, 9 predicted proteins | sample Medcelwee11metaG_FD_187172 | JGI IMG/M metagenome (GOLD analysis project Ga0209575, IMG submission 187172) | Freshwater pond sediment microbial communities from the University of Edinburgh, under environmental carbon perturbations - Medium... | ecosystem: Environmental > Aquatic > Freshwater >...
AATCTTTATTCCTTAATCCGACAATTTGTCACCATAAAGCTATTTGAACCGTTTATCAAGCTCTTCAAGGGTAATTATGTTTATTACCGCTTTCCCTTTTGGCGAAAAATTCGGGGAAGAACAAGCAAACAAAGAATCAAAAAGATCTTCCATCTCACTTTGAACCAGCATTTTATTATAGGGAATAGCTGCAGCTCCGGCCATCGCAGCAGCAAGTTTTTCTTTTTCCCCTGCCAGTGGACCGCTTTGTGTTGCCTTGAATTCCTCAATAAAAATTTTAAGCATTTCCTCCGGATCAGAGGTACCTGAGTTTGAAGGACGGCCTTTTATTGAGACCTTGTTATTTCCTGAAAAATGAAAAGAGAATCCAAGCATCTTAAGGTCATTTTCGATCTCCTTTAAGACCTGCCAGTCGGCAGGATTAAGTTCAATGGCAACTGGGAATAGTTCTGTCTGACTTACAGGGCTGTTCATACTGAAACACTCAAGGTACTTTTCATAAAGGACTCTTTCATGCGCTCTTTTCTGATCAATGAACATAAGCCCCGATTTTACGGGACAAACAATATATTTATTTTTTATCTGCAGGAACTTCCTTCCGGTTTCAGTTATTCCTTCTATGCCGGGCTGTCCGTTTCCCCTTTCGGGAGACGAATAAAGCTTTTCCCAGTTTGCACGGTTCTCCCTTTCGAATCTCTCAATAAAATCGGGTTTGCGGAATGAGGGCTCATCACCGTCAAACGGATTGTACTGAGGATTGATCTTTATATCAGGTTGTTTCGGGAAAGGATCCATGGAGCTCTTTACAGGGATTTCTATCAGCGCCTCGCTCTCAAAATCAATAGAAGGGACTATATTGAACCTCCCCAGAGCTTCACGAACTGATGCCATCAGTATCTGCCAGATCGATCGTTCATCTTCGAATTTTATTTCAGTCTTGGTGGGATGTATGTTAATGTCAATTGTCGAGGGATCAGCTTCCATGAAGATGAAATATGTAGGGATGGCATCAGCCGGAAGGATGTTCTGGTATGCTTCTGCTACCGCTTTATGAAAATATGGATGCTTCATGAAGCGGTTATTTACAAAGAAGAATTGTTCACCATAGGTACGGCGCGCGTTTTCCGGTTTACCTATAAATCCTTTGATCGATATAAGGCTGGTCTCCGTTTCAAGTGTGATAAGGTCCTGGTTTATCTGCTTGCCGAAAACACCGATAATCCTCTGTCTGGGATTTGTGGAGATCAGGTTGTAAACCTCAGTGTCGTTATGATGCAGATAAAAGCGTATCTCAGGGTGTGAGAGGACGACCTTCTGAAATTCATTTATTATATGCCTGAGTTCTGTGCCATCCGATTTCAGGAATTTTCTTCTGGCAGGGACGTTATAGAAAAGGTTCTTTACCGAAAAACTTGATCCTTTCGGACAGCTACATGGTTCCTGGGCTTCTACCTTTGAGCCGTTGACGACCACCAGTATCCCGGTTTCGTCTTCTTCCTTCCTTGTTTTAAGCTCAACCATTGCTACAGCAGCTATTGAGGCCAGGGCTTCTCCGCGGAATCCCTTAGTAACAATTGAAAAAAGATCTTTGGCTGAAGCGATCTTGGATGTCGCATGACGCTCGAACGACAGCCTGGCATCAGTCTCCGACATGCCTGAACCGTCATCAATAACCTGTATAAGCGTTTTTCCCGAATCCCTGATAATGACAGAAATAGTCCCGGCCCCTGCATCCACTGCATTCTCCATCAGCTCTTTCACAACTGAAGCAGGCCTCTGGATGACCTCCCCGGCAGCAATCTGATTTGCTACTGAGTCGGGTAGTAATTTGATGATGTCGGGCATTATTTATCGCTTGAAAAATAGTTCATAAAGATAAAAATATTTGCCGGATGAGCTTTCCTTTCCTGCGAGTGCAAAACAATCAAATTCAATCATATTAGTTATATTTGGGTCAAAATATAAAAAGATGAAAAAATTGGCCTCTTATATTGCCCTGGTACTAATTCTTCTTTTAGGCAGCTGTTCGAATCACCGGGGGGAAGAAGCCATAAAAGTGATGACTCTTAATGTCAGGTACGACAACCCGCGCGACAGCGTTAATGCGTGGCCAAACAGGGCATCGATAGTATGTGAATTCATTAAAACCGAAAAGCCTGATATCCTTGGGATGCAGGAGGTACTGCTCAGTCAGTATATGGTGCTTGACTCAGCCCTCGGAGAGTATGCTTCTGTAGGAGTTGGTCGGAGCGATGGTGCAAAAGGAGGGGAGATGAATCCCGTATTTTACCTTAAAGAACGATTTGATATGGCCCGCACAAAGACCTTCTGGCTTTCCGGCACACCCGAAGTTGAAGGCTCTCAGGATTGGGGTGCAGGGCTTCCTCGCATTGTAACCTGGATGGAGCTTGTAGATAAGAAAACTCATGATCACCTCTTCTTCTTCAACACTCATTTTGCACACGACTCCGATTCTGCAAGGGTAATGAGTTCTCATCTCCTTCTTGCAAAGGCAGATAGTATAGCAGCGGATTTTCCCTTCATAATCACCGGCGATTTTAACCAGCTTCCTACCAGCAAAGGTTATGCCATCCTAACCGGTCCTGCTGAAAGCGTTCCTCTTTTCAGGGATTCTTATGTTATATCAGAGAGAAATCCTGACGGACCTGGTTATACATTCAATGGTTTCTCCGACAAACAGGGCAGCGGAAGGATCGATTACATATTTGTAAAAGAAGGCATGAAAGTTCTGGATCACAGCACTATAGCAAAAAAGGAACACGGCATATACATCTCTGATCACTGGCCTGTGGAAGCAATAGTCTCAATAAAATAGCTTTTCATAATTTTATACGGTTTTCCTGTACCTGTTGACAGCTAAGGCTGTAAATGCAATAGCTATGATTGCCAGTGAATAGATATCTCTGCTGATATCCTGGAATGATGATCCTTTAAGCATTACCATCCTGTTGATACGCATCAGGTAAGCCATGGGGTTTATTAAATCAAATCTTTGCGCCCACACCGGCATGCTTTCCATAGGGGTGAAGATCCCGCTCATTAGAATGAATACGATCATGAAGAAAAATGCTACAAACATGTACTGCTGCTGAGTAGATGAAAAAGTTGATATGAAAAGTGCAAGTCCGAGAACAGCTACCAGAAATATTGCAGAACCGAGGAACAAAAGACCCAGGCTTCCTTCAAGCGGAATATTAAATATAATCTTTCCGATAATAATTCCCACCGACAGGTCAACTAATCCGATCAGGAGGAAAGGGACCATTTTTGCGATGATGAAATGATATTTTCTTACCGGCGTTACGTTAATCTGTTCAATAGTGCCTTCTTCTTTTTCTTTAACCAGGTTAAGTCCTGCCAGCAGGAAACCTATTGCTGTAACAAGGATGCCAAGTATCCCGGGAAGCATGTAATACTTGTAATTCAGCAGTTCATTGTACCAGTACCTGTTTGTGACCTGGATCTGAGGTATGGATGAAGCTGCAAGGGTGCCTCCGTTTTCAATCAGTATATTCATATTGTAATCGCGGATCACTCCGTTCAGATAAGCCCATGTGAGTTGAGCGGTTGTGGCATTGATCGCATTAATTGTTGCAAGGATTTTTGCTGGTTCCCCGGTTCCTATATTATTGCCGAATTCAGAGGGGATATGAAGGATGAGATCGCATTTATTTCTATGCATGAGATTATTTGCTTCATCTTCTGAAAATGTTGAATATTTTATCTTGAAGAATGTCGACCCTTCGAGCTGATTTATTAATGCTCTTGACTCTGCAGAAATATCCCTGTCGATTACGCATATCTTAACATCCTTGACCTCGAAGGTAACTGCAGGTACAAGAAGGAGAAGCTGAACAATGGGAACGCCAAAAATAGCTTTGCTGATGAACTTGTTCCTGAAGATCTGAAGGAACTCTTTTCGTATTAGATAAAGTATCGTTCTCATTTTTTTATTTCCTTCTTTTTACCCACCACTATCATTCTCCTCATTATGGATTTTCTTTGGTCTTTTGTCTTTATTAAACCCACCCCTACCCCTCCCAGGAGGGGATCTTCCTTAACCTTCCTTCTTGGGTCTTTTGTCTTTTATCTTCTTACTGAAGCCTTACCTTAAAGTTCCTCACACTCAGCCCAATAAACAGAATCGTCATTACTGTCAGTATGAGAGTCTCCTTCCATACATACATAAAACCGGCTCCTTTTATCATAATATTTTTTATTATCACCACGAAATATCTTGGAGGTAATATTGCACTGAACCAGTCATACGCCTCAGGCATATTTTCTATCGGGAAGATAAAACCCGACAGCAGTATCGTTGGGAGCATAAGGCCCACTAATGATATAAAGATAGCCTGCTGCATCGTTTTTGATACTGCTGAAATGAGTATCCCAAGTGAGAGACTCATTAATATATAAAGCATGCTCTCAGCCAGAAGCAGAATAAGGCTTCCTTTAACAGGCAGGTCGAATACGAGCCATGAAAGAAGCAATATCATTATTACGTTTATGAAAGAAAGCAGGAAATAGGGGGTCACTTTTCCGAGGATAATATGCAGCGGTTTCAATGGCGAGACCAGCAGCACTTCCATAGTTCCGAACTCTTTTTCACGGGTTATGGTTACGGATGTCATGAGTGCACATATAAGTATCAGGATCAGTGTTATCACACCCGGGACAAACATGAAATGGCTTTTCATGCCAGGGTTATAGAACATCCTTACCTCAGGTTGTATAAGCAATTTGTTGCCCGTTGAGGCACCGGCAAGTTCCCTGTTGAAGTCAGTAACAATGGCAGTTACATAGTTTGTGATGAGTGTTGCTGTATTAGGTTCGGAACCATCTGCAATTATGCTCATTGTTGCTCTTCCCTCGCTTATCAGATCGGCTCCGAAGTTATCACCGAAAACGATCACGGCTTTTACCGCTCCTTTTTTCATGACCATGTCGATCTCGTTATAATTCTGAAGATCATCAACTCTTCTGAAAAACCCCGATGAGCATATTTTATCTGATATTTTCTGAGTGACATCATCTTTTGATAGATCGAGGAATGCCACTCCTGCATCCCTGATGTCGGTGCTTACCACAAATCCGAAGATGAGGATCTGCGCAACCGGTATCCCGAACAGTATTATCAGTGTCCGGAAATCCCTGAAGATGTGCAGGAACTCTTTTTTTACAAATCCGAGAAATCTTTTCATTGTGGTCTGGCTATCTTTACAAACACCTCTTCAACTGATCCCGCATCATATTTTTTCTTCAGAGCCTCGGGTGTATCAAGGGCAACGATTCTTCCTTCGCTCATTATTGAGATACGGTCGCAATATTCGGCTTCATCCATGTAGTGTGTTGTTACAAAGACAGTTATTCCCCTGTCGGCTGCTTCATAGATCATCTCCCAAAATTGTCTGCGGGTAATCGGATCGACACCTCCTGTAGGCTCATCGAGGAAAACTATCCTGGGTTCATGGAAAACAGCAACCGAAAATGCCAGCTTCTGCCTTAGTCCCAGAGGCAGGGCGGAGATCAGTCGATCGCCATATTCCTCAAAATGCAGCTTCTCAAGCAGATCTTCAGTCCTCTTCTTTATGTTCACTTTGCTCATACCATAGATGCCTCCGTAAAGCATAATATTCTCCCTTATTGTCAGATCTTCATATAGAGAGAATTTCTGGCACATGTAGCCTATGTTCTTCTTTATTTTTTCCGGATCTTTTTTTGCGTTAAATCCGGCAACAATAACTTCTCCTGAGGTTGGAGAAGAGAGGCCTGAGAGTATCCTGAGAGCAGTGGTTTTACCTGCTCCGTTGGCTCCAAGAAAACCAAATATCTCCCCTTCATAAACCTCAAAGTTAAGATTGTCGTTAGCTGTAAAGCTTCCGAATTTCTTTACCAGGTTCTTAACCGATATTACTGTATTTCTTATCATTTTTAACCCACCCCTAGCCTCCCGCTCCGCGGGACAAGCTCTCCCGGGAGGGGAATCTGTTAGTTTTATGCCGTTGTACCGTTGCACCGTTGTGCCGTTGCACCTTTACACCGTTGTACCTTTATTCATAAGTTCAAGAAATCTGTCTTCAATACCTGCCACTGATTCGGTGATTGTCGCGTTTTCAATTCCCGCTTTCTTCAGATGTTCGAGTAGCGAATCATTGAATTCATTGTTTCGGAAGGTGATATGTACTGAATCGCCGAAGGCATATGCAGAAACTGTTTCAGGATATTCCCTCAGGGCATTTATCAGTTTAAATTTTTCAGGAGCCCTGGCGCTGAAGAGTTTTCTGCTGAATCCCTCCTTTATCTTTTGAGGATCGTCGACAGACAATAACTGTCCTCCCTGTATAAGGGCCACACGGTCACACCTCATTGCTTCGTCCATATATGGTGTTGAAACAATTATGGTTATGTTGTGTTGTTTCATCTTCTTAAGCATATCCCAGAATTCTGATCTCGATACTGCATCGACTCCTGTCGTTGGCTCATCCAGAACAAGAAGCTTTGGCTTATGGATAAGTGCGCACGACAGTGCAAGTTTCTGCTTCATGCCTCCCGACAGTTTTCCTGCAAGTCTCTTTTTAAATGGTTCGATGTGGGAATAGATTTCTGAAATAAGATCATAATTCTCTTTTACTGTTGTACCGAAAACCGTCGCATAGAAATTGAGGTTTTCCTCAACCGACAGGTCCTGGTAAAGACTGAAGCGTCCGGGCATGTAACCTATATGGTTTCTCAGCTCCCTGAATCCGGTAATTGCGTCAAGACCCAATACTTTTATTGTTCCCTCATCAGGAAGCAGAAGGGTGGTGATTATTCTGAAAAGTGTTGTCTTTCCGGCTCCGTCGGGTCCGATAAAACCAAAGATCTCACCTTCATTTACATCAAATGAGATATCCTTCAAAGCTTGTGTCGCTTCAAATTTTTTACTTATCCCCGATGCCAAAACAACTTTTTCCATACAATTTTTTCTCTGTGTCCCTCTGTGGTCCTCTGTGTCTCTCTGTGTAAGTTCTTAATTCTTTTTTCAGAATATAGCCTCCCCCGGCATTCCCGACTTCATTGTACCGTCATTCTTCACATCAATTGTAACGGCATAAACCAGGGTGACCCTTTCTTCTTTAGTCTGTATTATTTTCGGCGTGAATTCAGCTTTCTCAGATATATGGGTTATTGAGCCGGTAAAAGATCTGTACCCTTTCTTCCCGTCATCAATTCTTACAGTACAATTCTGCCCGATTTTTACGTTTCCCAGCTGTGCTCCGCTTACATATACTTTAAGTTTAATTACAGAAAGGTCAGCAATTTTTGCCAGCGGTTTTCCGGCCGCTGTAAGTTCTCCCGCTTCAGAATACTTTTCAATCATCGTTCCTTTCAGCGGACTTTTTACACTGCTTCTCAGAACCTGTTCATTGAGTGTTGCCTTTTTCGATTCGTAAACCGAAATTTCTGCTGCTATGGATGCTTTTTGTGTATTATTTGCAGCTATCTGTTTCTCCAGTACAGCCACCTGTCCGGTCAGGTCGTCGAACTGTTTTTTTGTGGCCGCATCATCCTTAAGCATGTTTTCGATCCTGCCAATGTTTACACCCAGGTTTGCAATCTGCTGGTTCAGTATATCATTCTGGGCATTTATTGAGCTGATACGTGTTCTTACGCTTTTCATCCCGGCGTCTATCTCAGCCTTCTGTAAATGGAACAGGGTGGTATCGATCAGGGTAATCTCCCCGCCTTTTTCGATTTCACCTCCTTCGGCTGCATCAAATTTAAGAATGCGGCCGCTGGTCTCTGAAGATACTATTACCTCAGTAGCCTCGAAGTTACCGTAAGCATCAGCTTCATCGGCTCCATTTTTACACCCGGCAAGCATTACGGCTGCTATGATTATTAATGATCTGGTTTTCATATACATAGGTTGTTAATTATGTTTCTGTCATTGCGAGGAGTCCCGAGTATAATCTCCATCCCGGTATCTACCGACCCCCCCCGATCCCGCCTAAGCGGGAGGTTGGGGGGTCATAGATCCTTTCCACTAATATTAATATACTCCACCTTTGCCATCGCAAGGTTAATTTTATGTATCTCAAAATTTATCTCTGCCAGTTTTTCTGCATTTATCTCATTCAGCAGTTCGGTGGCGGTTATAGTTCCGTTTTCGTATTGTGATTCTGCAGAAGCAGTGATCCTTTTTCTAAGGGAAATAAGTTCCTGGTCGGTAAGGATAAGTGAATTAAGACTTTCGATTTCCGCTTTCTTTGCTTCAAGAAGCCTGTTGAGGTTTTCTGTCAGATCATCTTTCCTGTTGTCGATTATTCCCTGCTGGAGACTTACTATCTGCTTCTCATTTTTTGCCTTGTTCCAGTCGAAGATATTCCATTTCACACCAGCCCCAAGTACATAATAAGGTGCAAACTCATCTCTGAAGAAGTTGTTTCCCGGAGGATTTCCGTAGCCAAGTGTTGCAAATCCGAATGCTTTCGGCATTCTCCTGCTTTTTATCATTTTCAGGCTGGCCTCCATCTGTTCTTTTCTGAGGTCGAAAACCTCCAGTTCAGGTCTGGAGAGTTCTGCTGTGATTTCTTCAGGGAGCACCGGCAATGAAGGAACTGTTGAAGTATCCATCTCAATACCGGTAAGACCGGACAATATTTTTAAAAGGGAAAATTTACGGATCTCATTTTCCCTTATCTGTTGTTCCAGCTTTATCTTTTCAGATGTCATCACATCGACGTCTGATTTCAGAATAATCCCATTATCAACACCAGACTTCATCGACGAAATACGCTTTTCGATAAGCTGCAGGTAGTTCTTCTGAAGCTCCTTTTGTCTTTCGAGAAGCATTAAGTTGAAATAATATGTATTGATCTGACTGCGGAGCTTATAGAGATCTGTTTCGGTTTGTTTTTCATTTATCTGCAGGTCGGCTTTCTCGAGAGCACGTGCGCCCTTTATTGCTCCTCCATCGTAGATCACCTGGTTTATTTCCATAGTAATCCTGTATTGTTCATGTGGCAAAGGTTTTATAGCATCAGCTATCCCCGGGATAGGAATCGCTCCCAGGGAGCTGCCTATATCTACTACCTCTGAGTTGTAGAGTAAGCTGCCGGAAGCATCAAGAGTCGGCAGCCATCCTTTTGAGAGGTTCTTATCTTTCAGCTGCCATACAGCAGACCAGGAATCTTTTTCCCCTGCGATTGCAGCAGAACTCATCGCCCCGTCGTAACACTCCCTGAGAGTCAGAACCTTCTGGGCATAGACTGCTGATCCCCAGGCAAAAATTACAATGATCAGAACCAGAAATTTCCTTTTCATTATCTCGTTTCTATTTATAATCTTTAACCTTTTCCCGTATACCGTGCACCCCACCTTCGCTGAAGCTTCGGTGGGCGAAGCTTGCACTTTGTACCGCGCACCGTTTTCAAAGTCACTTCTTTATGGCTTTTATCACAAATTCCGCCGCATATTTTTTTCTTTCCTCTATATAATCATCGAAGTCATATCCCATTTTCTCCATTAAGCTGCCAACGATTGGTTTGGCTAAAAAAGGGAAGACGCTCATTGCAGCTATAGAAGTCATAAGCTGCGGAATAGATTCCCTTGTAATGTTGTATTTTATCAGATCATCCTTATGCTGTGCTTCAAGCATGGTCCAGATTTTATTAATGTCAACACCCTGTATAAGTTTTTTTATTCTGGCAGGATTCCTGTTTAATTCATTCAAAAGAAAAGCAGGCAGTCTTGGATTCTTTTGCAGGAATGTGATATGTTCCCGGAAGAAGAATCTGAGTTTTTCTTCAAGCGTCAGATTCTCATCGAAGACTGGTGCAAATTTCTTAAACATCTGTCCTGTAATTTTTTCGAATACTGCATTGAAGAGCTGTTCTTTTGTGCGGTAATAATAATGGAGGAGGGATTTATTTATTCCTGCATGGTTTGCAATATCCTGCATCCGTGCTCCGTCCATACCCCTTTCAATGAATACTTCTGTTGCGGATTCAAAGATTACCTCTTCTGTTTGCTTTTCTTGCTCTGTCATGATATTTAACCTTTAGGTTTAACCGTATAGATTAACTAATGAGTTTAACCAATTGGTCAAAAGTATAACAAAATTTTTATTAATGCAAATATTTTTTATTTTTTTACTAACTTTAATAGTCTGCTAAACCTGATGCCTGCACTATTAATACATA
>Ga0209575_10001335_pt1 | contig 10187 bp, 9 predicted proteins | sample Medcelwee11metaG_FD_187172 | JGI IMG/M metagenome (GOLD analysis project Ga0209575, IMG submission 187172) | Freshwater pond sediment microbial communities from the University of Edinburgh, under environmental carbon perturbations - Medium... | ecosystem: Environmental > Aquatic > Freshwater >...
TGAGGCTACATCGGCGCTTGACTCGATAACTGAGGAGGAAATCACCCGGACGCTGAGGGAGGTCTCGGCCGGGAAGCAACAGATAACTCTCATGATAGCACACAGGCTCTCAACAATAATGCATGCGGACCGTATATATGTCCTTGAGAAAGGTAAAATCATTGAAGAGGGGACTCATGATATCCTTCTGGGCAGGAAGGGCCTCTATTATGCAATGTGGAGGCAGCAGATAGGGGAGAGGGTCACAGTGCCCCGCGGTGACCGCAACAAGGAACCCTTGATTGCGGAGAGACTTGATAACGGAGACCGGGACTTTGACGTCAGCGATCATTAAACTGAGTCATGAAACCGGGCTTTCAGCTGTTTTTCATGCTGAACGGCTGGCCGGTGGCCTCGAGGACGTTCCACCACAGTTCCCCTTCCACATCAATTTTCTTGCGTTTGGCAACCACCATGGGGATAGGCATGAGTGTAAAGCTGTTATTCCAGTATCCAATCACAAAGTCAGTTTTTCCGGCCATGGCCGCGTGCACAGCATTCTGTGCCAGCAGATTGCAGAATTTGCTGTCGTTGGCGTTAGCAGGAGCACTTCGGATTATATAGCTCGGGTCAATATATTTCAGTGAGAATGGAAATCCCAGGGCGCTGTACTCGGCTTTGATTTTTTCCTTGAGGAATATTCCGATGTCCTGGTGCTTAATATTGCCTGACGCATCCGTATCCCGGATCTTGGATTCAAACAGGTCCTGACCTGCGCCTTCTGCGACAACAATCACAGCGTGATGTCTCTCCTCAAGGCGCTTCTTGAGTACGGCTAAAAATCCATCCGGGCCATAGAGGTCAAACGAGATTTCCGGGACAAGTACAAAATTTACCTCCTGTATTGCCAGGACAGCGTTTGCGGCAATGAAGCCTGAGTCGCGGCCCATGAGTTTTATAAGTGCAATCCCGTTATATGCGCCCTGGGCTTCGTTATGGGCGTTACTTATGATATCATTTGCTATCGAGAATGCTGTCTCAAAACCAAACGATTTCTGTATCAGGTCGATATCATTATCAATAGTTTTCGGTATTCCGGCAACTGAGATCTTCAGGTTCCTCCTTTTTATTTCTTCATAGATTGCATGTGCACCGCGAAGTGTTCCGTCTCCTCCGATGCAGAAGAGGATGTTAAGGTTCAGTATCTCGAGTGTGTCAACCATTTTTTCAACATCCTGTTCGCCTCTTGATGTTCCCAGGAATGTGCCTCCGGAAAGGTGTATTTCGCTCACCATGGGGGCAGTCATCTCAATCACCTCGTGGTTATAATCGGATATCAGTCCCTCATATCCGTATCTTATGCCCAGAATTCTTTTTATGCCGTACCGGTAGTAGAGCTGGTTGACCAGGCTGCGGATGACGTTGTTGAGACCGGGGCAGAGACCACCGCAGGTAACGATGCCCACCTTCGTTTTTGCAGGTTCGAAGTAAATTGACTCTTTTGGTCCGGCTTTTTCAAATGAGACCGGTGTTTCGCCGGTCATCCTGCAATGATCATAGTTTTCAGAGGTGACATCATAAATGACCCTCTCATCATCATTGATGAATTTATATACCGGGCTTGTTGTCCGCTGTCCCTGTTTAAGTGGCGATACCACATTGCAGTGGCCGAGTGAAGTGATGAGAAAGTCTTCGTATTTCATTGCCCTGGTGTCGTTTCTGAATAATTTTGAATGCTGGAAATTAGCTCCGGCGCAACATCAAAGATAGCGAAAATTCCGGGTGTGGCAGGAGGGGCACGGTCAATTAGCCACAACCGGGCCAGGCTGTGAATTCTTCAACCTCATTTGTCTTCCGGGTCGAAAAAAATCGCTTACCTTCAAGATGTCATTTAAATCGTCAACGAAATGAAAAAACTAAGCAGCTCCCTAATCGCTCTGTTGTTTGTTGTAAACATTTGCGCACAGACAATCAGCCCTGACAATCAGAAACTCATTGAATCATTTGTTAAAAACAATATCGATGTTCAATTGGCTGATGTTGATCAGGTTGCAGTCAGCAAGGTCTTTTCGGGTACATTTTATAAAATCAACATTGGCTTTGTCGAACCGGGTTCAGGCGTCTCCGGATGCGGGAGTGATAATTATATCAATGTAACCGGCTCAGATGTCAATATGATCGAGCCGGTCCATATGGATCTCGAATGCCCGGTTCTCATGTCTTTAATCCGGAAGGACTATTTACTTAAGGACGAAAATGCTGCAAAACTGTTTGAAGCTGCTCTGAATACTCTCTATCCTCTTGATGAAGAAGAGATTCAAAATGTGAAACACCTTCACCAGGGCTCACAGTGGATATTTCTGCGAGGTAAGTTTTTTGATGATTTCACAGCTTTTATTATTACAACCGCCTCAGACGGTACTGTGACAAATGTTGAACTGGAATTGGCATATGCTGTAAATTAGGAATTTAATAAGAATAACCTGATGTGGCGAAAGTCTAGTTCAAATAATATTGAAGCCTGAAAGGATAATTTGTCGCATTCAAGGTTTCCATATTTGCGTAAATTAATTGAAAAACACTGCCTTCATCTTTTTGAAAGTACTCAACACGTACAGGATAAAAACCTTTTTTCAGAGGAAGGATGAATGTTTTTATACTTTCCGCAGCGCGAACACCGTCATTATCAATAATCAGTTTATCCCCGAGGAATAGTTTTGAACCATCATTTGAAACAAGCCCGAAAACATAATAACCATCCTTGGGAATCTCAAAGTAACCTTCTAACAGACAGGCAAAATTGGTTTTGCCTGGGAGCTCGTTAATATTAAAAAGACTATCAGCAATTCCGGTTTGAATTGGTTTAAGTTTTTTGAAATCAGGTAGTTTCTCCCAACTTCCCTCATAATATGAATACTTTAAGCCACCTTTTTTAATCTTTTTCGGTTGAGAAACTGAAGGCAATGCTTCACCTAATTCAAAATTGCCTCTTACCATTTTATTGTATTTTCCACTGGTGGAGAATGCTTTTAGCACTAATTGGGCAGGCCCTGTTATCGTAAACATTGAGTTCATTACCTTTTTAGATGTCATATCCGGTTCAGTACCATCAGTTGTATACCTGAGATCAGGGCTACTGTTCATCACTCCTATCAGTGTTGGTTTATCCTTTAATAAAATACCATTCATCGGATGGAAACTGACAGATGCATTCGAATAACCTGCATAAGAAAATTTTATCCCGTCATACATCGCCTTTAACCTTACGCTGTTATGAGTCTCATTTGGGTATGTAGCCATTTTCCAGTGCATACTTGCCGGTGCTTTAACTCTCAGAACCGAATCCAGACGATCTATCCCCTGACCTTTGTAGGTTAACTCATTACCGGCAAGCCATAAAATTTTATCGGGTGGGAGATTTTCAAGTTCCTTGGCTGCCATTTTAATCAGATAGTCATCATTGAACCGAAAAGGTGGATCAGTTGCATAATAGGACCCGAATAACTGAGGTTCAGAAAGCAAAGCATACAATACAAACAACCCTCCGTATGAATGTCCATAAAGTGAATTGGTTCCATTGGTCGGGTATGTCTTGTCAATATATGGGATCAGCTCATTTTTAAAAAAGGACAGGAAATTACCTGCTCCTCCTGATATTGCTGGTTGAGGAACATGTACCGGCAAAAAATCCCTGTCACGTTGGTTAGCCTTATTAATATATCTGTTAGGAACAGATACTATTATAGCAGGAGGAACAAAATTTTCGTTTTCAGCAAATTTGTATACAAATGAAAACGGATCCATTGCCCACTCACCGTCTGTTATATAGATTACTTCATATTTCTCTGTTGATCCGGGCTTCCAGGTATCAGGTAAGAGTACTTTAATCGACCTTTCTTCTTTCAGAATGCTGGAATAAATTGAATCACTCAGTACAGGGTGATCCTGCGCATTACAAAAAGTTTGTAAAAAGAAGCCCAGACCCAAGGTCAGAAGCGAGTAGAGAGCGATTTTTTTCATAGCGCCAGGTTTATTGGTTGAGGGATTAATAAAAGACAGATTAAAATTATAAATGTTGCCTGAAACATTGTCAGAAAATGAATAGTATCTCACGCTGACCCAAACAAAAGGAAGAATGACTTGTTCTTCTGGGAAAGTTCAGGAGAGATATGAGACGTGGAAGATTTATTCTAACCGCTATTTCGACCCTCTTAACACCTGTAATCGTCAGGGCAGGCGATACATTTCAAAATATTCAGAAGGGTTTCAGGATAAAAGCCGGTGAATCGAGAACAGGGAGACATTTAAAAATGAAAGGGGTAACCCTGAATAGTCTCGATTTGAAGATATCATCAGAAGATACAAATGGTAATCTGGCAGTTTTCGAACAGACCGGATTTACTCCCGGGGGTGGCCCTCCTCTGCACATTCATCTGTATCAGGATGAATATTTTTACATACTCGAAGGGGAATACCAGTTCCAGGTTGATCAGACCAGGTATCATCTAAGTGCCGGAGACACGATATTCCTGCCCGGGAACATTCAGCATGCCTTCATTCAGTTGACTGAGAAAGCCAGGGTGCTGGTTTCATACTCACCAGCCGGCAAGATGGAAGGCTTTTTCGAAACAACAGATTCCTGGACTGTTGCTCCTGACGATGAACTGATCAGAAAGACATTTGCCGACCACGATATGATTGTTGTCGGACCTCCTTTGAAAGTAGATCCTGATTTTACCCTCCCGGCATGAGCCAAAGCAACGAAAGAAGAATTCTTGAGTCATTTGAAAAAACATAACAGTCATGTATAGACATGTATTCAGCAATCTTGTTTTATTTCTGACATTATTCGTATTCAGCGGCAAAGGTCACTCTCAGGTCATTGTTAAGGACACCCTCTTCCCGGCCTTTGAATGGAGTCTGCATCTGTTTGATATCCCATATATGGTTGATGCGGCAAAAACCGAAGCTATCAGGGCAGGCGGAGGAGACCTGCCTCAGGCAGTCACCCCGAAAGCCGGGGATTACAGAAATTTCTACCGCAACCTGAGCATGGAGCAGGCAACTGAGATGGCCCGGAACCTGCATGGCTCTCTTTATTACGGGCACAATGTGTTATGGAACAAATTGATTGAGCCAAACAGCACAAAGAAATATTTTCTCAACCGCCTGCTTGCAAATATAACAGCGCTCGGCACTGATTATCTTGCAATCAAACTGCCTTATGGATTTGCATTCCAGCATGAGGAGTTTCACCGGGCAGTGATGTCATCCAGGCATATAAACAGCTATGACGAGGTCTGGAAGTTTGGAAAGGGGCTGGATATCGCTGTCACAAACGTAAAGGACGAAGACCTCGTTTACCTGAAACTGAATCATCCGGCAGACCAGGTCAGATTATCGGCCGCCGGTGTTGAAGGTGAGTATGCCTTTATGCAGCGGATGAGGGAAGATAACTTCTTCAGGCAGACCGGCTACCCGTTTGTCGGCATCTCACTGCTGGGAACCATTCATGCCGTGAGCTACGTAAACCTGCCTTTTACAGAAAGATTCAACTCAATTACTGACAGCATCCTGTCATATGACAGGGACAATATACTTGCAAGGGATTTCACGGGCTGGGATTTCTCCGCGTGGGTTTATGACCTGTTCACACCGGATGAGCCTTATGAAGACCGTGGAACATGGCCCGGAGGCCTGGGCATCAAGCGTCCCGTTAAGGAGTCTGATCTGACTCCTGAGATGAAGGATTTCCTTCGGGAAACCGGCAATATGCAATACCTGAATTTCATCTCGCCGTTCCTGATCGGCATCAACAGACTGCAACTCAAACCAGGTTACTTCTTCAATTTCGCATTGCGAAGCGTGCCCACCTCCTTTGGCTACCACGCCGGCGGCGATTTCTTCCTGGATTTTAATGACCGGCAGGTGATGCTGAACCTCGGGATCAACAGAAGCAAGAGCCTGACCCTTCCGTCCCTTGATGTGACATACTATAATATTATCAGGAAGGAGGATGCCCGGTTCAACGCAAGCATCAATCTCTCAGGATGGCTGCAACCAAAGGATCAGATGTTTGCTGCCGGAAAAGCAAGTCCCGGGATAGCTGTCGGAGTGCAGCCAAGGTTTGATATCGCAGAGCGATTTACATTAATCGCCGATCTTTCATATAAAACCAAGGGCTGGGTATTTGGCAATCCGTACCTCGATGAAAAATTTACATTTCGGTTAGGCTTTGGAATTAATACCCGTAACTGGTGATATGACAATGATTTGAGAACCAAATGTCGTGGAAATGTCGTATTCTTGTAGTTGGTCTGTTACCCTGGTCATCCTGAAATCTGGATAAAAAATGAGAATTGAAACAGGAATACTGTTCAGGGAATTAAGGCTCAGGAATGGTATGAACCTACAGGAACTTGCTGATAAAACAGAAAATTGTTTTCTTCTGACGCAATTATAAGAAAATTCCGGTGTCTGTTCTCATAGATCTGAGGCATAGGATTCAGACACTAGTAATGTGCATATATGACAGTTAAAGAATTAAGCAAACTGCTCCTGGAAGCTTACGAAGTAAGTAATCTCAATAAGATATCCCTTACCCTGATTAATCTGTTCAGTGCAAAGCAATACTCTGTGCTACAGAGGATTGCGGATATTTTAGACGATTATACTGAGATTCATATTTCGGACGAAGGGAAGGGCTTTTCGAAGTTCATGATGCTGTATCATCCTGACCGGGCAAGCTTTCATACAAATGAGATTATCAGGCTTACTGAGCAAAACAATTTCGATGCACTGCTTGAATACTCCCACATACTTAAGCTGGAGCGCATTGAGGAGATAGCATCTTCGATAAGCAGTTACGAGGATATTGACTATGCACCTGTTTACGATTGGGATCTTGAGACTGAGGGGTTCAGTGTTATTTATGATACACCGCCGGTGAAGGAGGTCAGAACGAAAGCCAGCACGAAGCCGGTAGGATATACCTTTTATGATGCAATCAAACTTAGGGAGTACGGCCATACTGAGATTGAGTATCCCTCAATATATCTTGAAGATATTGAAGAGTTCGAATTATCAGGGTCTGATATCAATGATCTTGACGGTGTGCAGTTCTGCATCCATGCAACAGCGATTGATGTATCGGATAACCGGATCTCGGATCTTTCTCCCTTAGCCGGCCTGGCGAACCTTGAGGAGCTGAACCTTTCAGATAACCAGATAGGGTATATCGACGTATTAAGCAATCTGACAGGACTCAGAACCTTATTTATTTCCAATAATTTTATTGAGGACATTTCTCCTCTGTTCGAGCTTGATAAACTGGAGTATGTTGAGCTGTCCGGCAACAGCATCAGTCCCGGACAGATTGATAAGCTTACTGAAACAGGGGTAACTGTTACAATTGAAAATTAAATCTGTGAGTTATGCTTTCAGGTTTCAGGCCAATGAAGAAAATGATGTAACTGAGAAATCTCCCGGACCTGACCCCCCGGGATATTAGCGTTATAAAACCAATCGCACAAAATGAACCCGGTATATTTTAAGGATCAGAATGAATTCAGAAAATGGCTTGAGAAGAACCATAAAAAGGAATCCGAAATCATTGTAGGGTATCATAAAGTAGGGACTGGCAAGCCTTCCTTAACCTGGTCACAATCTGTTGACCAGGCAATCTGCTTTGGATGGATAGACGGTATCCGCAGATCGATTGATGAAGAGAGATATTGTATTCGTTTTACGCCCCGAAAACCTGCAAGCATCTGGAGCAATGTCAATATCAAAAAAGTTGAGGAGCTCACAAAGAAAGGACTCATGACAGAACCCGGACTTCAGGCTTATAATAACCGTAAAGACACAAAATCAGGCATATACAGTTTTGAAAAAGAAGCTGCTAAACTCGATGATGCTTCTGAAAAACTGTTCAGATCCAATCAGGTTGCATGGGACTATTTTGCGAAGCAGGCGCCATCATATCGAAAGACCAAGATTTACTGGATTATGAGTGCCAAACAGGAGACAACCAGAATCTCCAGGTTAAATAAACTGGTCAGTGCATGTGAGAGGCATATCCGGTTATTCTAGGCTGAAGAAGACAATAATGACTGGTTTCTGCTGATTGCAGGATTGTGGGAACTATCCGGTTTCCGGGAAAGACAGGATTTGAATGTTATCTGGCCGTTAAATTAATTACTGCTCCGTCACATAAATATTATTTGATAATAAATACATATTTATTGTTAGTCAATAAATATATATTATCTTTGCGATGTAATTTTAACACTAAGAACCATGTCAAAAAGAAATAACTTCGTTTTTACGGTCCTGCAAATAGTTGCCTGGATCATCTTCGTCGGCCTGTGCATTGAGGCCGGAGCCCTGCTGGTCAATTTTGTTTTCAGTCTGGTCAAACCTGAAGTCGTCCAGAACTTATATGAAAAGCTGGACTTAAGTGAAATGTATGAGTACAGTCAAATGATGTATTTTGGTATGTATAGTTTTATTCTTGTGATCTCGATTCTGAAAGCATACCTGTTCTATATGGTTATCAGACTTTTACTCAAGTTTGACTTGGTAAAACCATTCAACAGCTATGTTGCCACCCAGGTTACACAGATCAGTTATTTCACGCTTTCCATCGGACTGATAAGTTACATAGCCCGGGAAGTGACCCGAAGTTTGCAGCATCATGGGGTTGGTATCGACAAACTGAGCGGATTTTGGGCAGACAGTCAGGCCTGGATATTAATGGCAGCCGTTGTCTATGTCATTGCGGCTATTGTATCAAGGGGAGTCGAAATCCAGAACGAAAACGATTTAACTGTCTAGGACATGCCGATCATCGTGAACCTTGATGTTATGATGGCGAGACGAAAGATGTCGCTCAATGAGCTATCTGATAAAGTTGATCTGACCCTGTCGAATCTTTCCATATTAAAAACCGGAAAAGCAAAGGCGGTAAGGTTTACCACCCTCGAGGCAATCTGCAAAGCCCTGAACTGCCAGCCAGGTGATATCCTGGAGTTCAGGGAGAATGCTGACAACTATATGACCATTGATTAGCACGCGTCCATCGCCTTAATCACCGGATGATATAGAAAGCCTGAATGTGAATATTCATTATGAGATCTTTGCCAGATACGGTCAGGATTCCTATTTTTATAGATTAGTTTCAGCGGAAGTGTCTGATCGGCTAACATGGACATGACCTGCGTCCCGGTTATGCCGGTGAAACAAAGCAGTTTATAATGAATCAGTTAATTGTTTTAATTGTATTGCATGATTACCATGATCAAAAGACAGATTTTTAAGCTTGCATTGGTGATGCTTCTGCTCGCCTCATGCGGCAACAGGGACTACACTTCAAAGGAGTACCTTAACACAGTGCTTGGCAACCTGAGCCGGATAGAAACAGCATCCTATTATGAGTTTCAGGAATCATGGAGCCCCGGTGATACTGCCGCTTCCTTTGTCTTTACGAAATATGTCAGGGAATACAGAAACACAGCAGACACTTCAATAGGGTCAAGTTTTGTTGTACTTGATTCCCTGACAGGGACAAAAGCATCTTTTTGTTATGACGGTAATATGCGGGCAACGTTTTATAACGAAGAAAAGGGAATAGTGATTGACAGTTTCAGGGTGAGGCCGCTGCCATTCAGGCCTTTGAATACGCCTTTCTATAATAAGGTGACGAGCATAGTCAGCTATGCCCTCACGACCGGTGACAGCATTGCCATCGAGATAAAGGAACAGGCGCAGGATGTATTTATGCGTCTGACCATATATGAGGAAGAACAGGTCGAGTTCTTCGGGAAAGCTTTTCACATGCCGCCCTCTCCTTATACTTATGGTGATAACACCTCGATTTATGAACTGTGGATAGATAAGGAGACGGATCTTCCATATAAGATAAGGCGCGAGATGTCACATGATATTTCTGTTTCGACATCCCTTGACCCTGAGTTTAATAAGCTTGATATCAATGATTTCAGAGCGGCAGATTATTTTCCTCCGGACTATGAGATAAGGCAGTACGGGTACAAAACTACAGACGAAAAGAAGAGTGAGCTCTTAAACGTAGAAGCCCCGGAGTGGACACTGCAATCAGCTGATAATAAAACTGTATCGCTGGCAGACATAACTTCCAGGGTGGTTCTCGTACAATTCACAAGTGTCAGTTGCGGACCATGCAGGGCATC
>Ga0209575_10001336_pt1 | contig 10181 bp, 7 predicted proteins | sample Medcelwee11metaG_FD_187172 | JGI IMG/M metagenome (GOLD analysis project Ga0209575, IMG submission 187172) | Freshwater pond sediment microbial communities from the University of Edinburgh, under environmental carbon perturbations - Medium... | ecosystem: Environmental > Aquatic > Freshwater >...
ACTTGAAAACGGTGAGAAGATATCTTTGATTAAGACCCGGTCAGCAGATCTTCTTCATTGTTCCGGTGAACCCACAATAAGCCCTTATGCCGGATTGTCCGGATCCTATCTGCTTCCTGCTTTCCGCATTTCACTGAAAGTGACCAGCATACCCCTTTTTTCATCCCACAGGCGGAGCATCAGCGAATGAAATGCAGACCAGAATGTAACCGGCTTTACCTGCCTGAAGAGCGGATTTTCATCATTGCAGCTCTTCAGTTTATAGTTGGGAATGAGAGGGCTGAGGTGATGGATGTGATGGTACCCGATATTCCCTGTGAACCAGTTAAGCACAGCCGGGAGCTTGAAGAACGAGCTGCCGTCCAGCGCCATCTTCATATAGTCCCATGATGATGCATCGCTCCACTTGACGTGCCTGTACTGGTGCTGCACATAGAAGAGCCACACACCATGAACCGTTGCTATATACAGCACCGGAAGCTGTATCATCAGGTAGGCCTTCCACCCAATTGTCATTACCATGGCGGCAACTATCATTACAAGTGCCAGGTTGGTAAGCTGAAGATAGATATGCTCCCTCACCGACATATATTTTTTGGGAAGACGGTACAACACCAAAAACAGCAGCATTGGTGCAATACCCAGGAGAAACACCGGATTACGGTAGAGGCGGTAGACAAAACGCTGCCACCGGTTCTTCCTCTGGTACTCCTCAACCGTAAGGGTCATCACGTCTCCGATCCCTCTCTTCTCAAGATTTCCCACCGTCTGGTGATGGATGTGATGGTCGCGGTGCCAGCGATGATAGGGAGTGAAAACAAGCAATCCGCTTATCACACCAATGACTGCGTTCATCCGTTTCGATCTGAAGAACGACCCGTGCCCGCAGTCGTGAAAAATTATGAATGTCCTTACAAGGAACCCTGCTGCCGGTATGGTAAGTGCAAGTGTGAGCCAGTATGAAACCTTCAGAGACCAGATCATCAGTCCCCACATTACAAGGTATGCCACGACAGAATTTATTATCTGCCACCAGCTCTTGAGATTATCAGGTTTGTTGTACCTCGAGATGATCTCCATCCATTCGGGTTTTCCACCCTTTTTCTTCACCGTCTCCATTATTGCCACTGAGATCACACATGTCTGCCTTCGGAGGCAAGCCACTGGAAATCAGATTACAAATTTAGTAAAATCTTACTGAAAATCAACCGGAAAGTAAATCCTGTCCAGGCCCCCACTATTGCCTGTTGCCTGTTACCTACTGCCTGAAATATAGTATATTGCAGTCAAATACTAAACCATGAAAGCATACTATTCAACCGCATACGGAGGATCTGAAGCATCAGTTTTCGGAGACCTTCCGGACCCTGTAGCAGGACTCGGGCAACTTCTCATTGAAGTAAAGGCTGTCTCGATCAACCCGGTCGACTGGAAGATAAAGCAGGGAGCTGCAAGGCTTGTCACCGGCTTCAGGTTCCCGCGCATCTTCGGTGCCGACTTTGCCGGTATCGTAAGAGAGACCGGCGAAGGAGTCACAGGTTTCACGCAGGGCGACAGGGTTTACGGATCGAAGGGAACCGTCTTCAGCAGACACGGAGCTCTCGCGGAATTGAGGGCAGTGGAGCCGGAGTATGTACGGCCGATCCCTGCAGGGATGACATTTGAGGAGGCAGCTTCCCTGCCTGTTGCAGCTCTCACTGCCCTAAACGGCCTTAGAATTTGCGGCGTCGGGAAAGGCACTGAGGTGCTCATCAATGGCGGCACCGGCGGAGTCGGCCATTTCGCAGTGCAGATAGCAAGGGCCAGGGGTGCTGTGGTAACTGCAACCTGCAGCAAGGCAAATATGGATCTTGCAATGAGCTTCGGGGCAGATAAGGTGATGGGATACGGCAGTGATGATATGGCCGCCTGCACCACAAGATTCGATGCAATAATGGACGCCTACGGCAAGATGTCCCCCGGCCTCATCCGTCAGCTGCTCAAACGGGGCGGTACCTATGTCTCAACACTTTATATTCCTCCACCATACCTGACAATACTGATTGCCAGGCTCTTCCATGGCAGAAAGCTGGCCTCTGCAAATATGAGGAGACTACCGGAGGACTGGAAGGAACTTGAGGAGCTCTGTACAACCGGCAAACTCAAGCCTTTCATCGAAAATATCTTTCCCCTGAAGGATGCCGCTAATGCTTTCGATCTTGCCGTCAATGGCAAACCACGCGGTAAGATCATAGTCACCGTCTGAGGATCCGGACCGGTGATCCGGCTGTAAGGCCCCTTTTTTGTCCGACAACATATAAAGAAGTGCAAAGTATCTCCATATTTTCGACAGCTTTGTATTGCGCTAACACAAAATAATCCGTGCCGATGAAACCTGGAAGAACCCTCCTCCTGTATGCTCTTGTCGCATCCGTAATGCTGATCTCATGCAATAAGCAGTACACAAAAACAGAAAACGGCATTAAAGCCGAAATCGGATCAACCGTTGCGGAGATACAATTCTTCTCACCTGAGATTGTACGCATCGTGAAATCCGAAAAGGGATTTGATTTTAACAAAACCAGCCTCTCTGTTATCAAAGAGCCACAAAAGGTCTCCTTTTCCGTTACAGGAGACGATAGCACAATCGTTGCTGCAACTGACAGGATGGCTGTAAAAATCGATATCGCAACAGGTGCAGTTTCATTTACATCACCCGATGGGAAGATCCTGCTCACCGAAATGGCAAACGGGGCATCCTTCACGGCTAAAGAAGATATCGGAGAGGCGACCTTCGCTGTGAAACAGTCATTTACCCTTGACACGGACGAGCAGGTCTATGGCCTGGGGCAGTTCCAGAAAGGAAAAATGTCACAGAGAAACCAGGAACTGAAAATGGTCCAGGAGATCCTTGAGACCGCGGTACCCTTTATGCTGTCAACCAAAGGATACGGACTTTTCTGGGATAATTACTCCCCTACAGTGTTTAAAGACAACCCTGATACTACTTCATTTGATTCTGAAGTGGGCGACTGCATTGATTATTACTTCATGACCGGAGACAATGCGGATGGAGTGATTGCGAACATGCGTGATCTAACGGGGGAGGTTTCCATGATGCCCTACTGGACCTATGGCTACTGGCAGAGCAGGGAACGTTACAGGAGCCAGGACGAGACTGTCGGGGTGGTTAAGAAATACAGGGAACTGGGAGTTCCTATTGACGGGATTATCCAGGACTGGCAGTACTGGGGTGATAACTATTACTGGAATGCCATGGAGTTTCTGAATCCGGCGTTTCCTGATCCCCGGAGAATGATTGATGAGGTTCACGATCTGAACGCCCATATAATCATTTCATGCTGGGCATCATTTGGATCTCGGACCAAACAGTACGCCATAATGAAAGACAAAGGGATGCTGTTTGATTTCAGAACTTGGCCGCTGGTGCCTGAGGGTGACAGTGCGGTGAAAGTATATGATGCCTACAACCCCGAGGCCCGTGATATATACTGGGATTACCTCAACAAGGGGATTTTCTCGCTGGGGATGGACGGCTGGTGGCTCGATTCATCCGAGCCTGACCATTTCGAAAGAAAGGAAAGCGATCTTGACAACAAAACCCACCTGGGCTCCTTCAGACGGGTTCGAAATGCATACCCTATAGTCCATGTAGGAGGTATAGCAACGCATCAGAAAGAAACCGATAAATCCAAACGGGTATTTATCCTTACCAGGTCAGCCTTTGCCGGCCAGCAGCGTTACTCTGCCAACTCCTGGTCGGGGGATGTTGTGGCTGACTGGAGTTCGTTCCGGAATCAGATTTCTGCCGGTTTGAATTTCTCCCTCACCGGGATACCTCACTGGAACAGTGATATCGGAGGTTTCTTTCTCTGGCTTTATCCCGGAGGATATAAGAACAAGGCATATCACGAACTCTATGTCCGCTGGATGCAGTTTGGGGCTTTTTGCCCGATGATGCGTTCGCACGGAACCGATACGCCACGCGAACTCTGGTATTACGGCGAAGAGGGCGACTGGGCATATGATGCAATGAAAAAAATGATTGACCTGCGATACAGCCTCCTGCCCTACATTTATTCCACATCATGGGATGTTACCAAAAACAATTCAACCATGATGCGTGCGCTCATGATGGACTTCGCAGGGGACAAAAATGCCCTTGATATCGACAACCAGTACATGTTCGGGAAGAACATCCTGGTTTGCCCGGTAACCGAGCCCATGTATGTGCAATACAAAAAAGATGAGGGAAGGTACCTTGCGGAAAAGGAAGATTTCAGTAAAGTAAAATCCACTGAAGTATATCTCCCGGCAGGTACCAAGTGGTTCGATTTCTGGACGGGCGCTCAACAGGATGGCGGACAGACCGTGGAAAGAGAGGCCCCTGTTGATATTCTGCCGCTCTACGTGAAGGCAGGCTCAATAATACCATTCGGCCCTGAAGTACAGTTTGCCAATGAAAAAGTTGATCCGCTGACAATTCGCATATATCCCGGAGCAGATGCCTCGTTCACCCTATACGATGATGAACGGGATAATTACAGTTACGAGGAGGGAGCTTATTCAACTGTGGATATGAAATGGGATGACGCGTCACAGACTCTTGTGATTGAAGCCCGGAAGGGTAAGTACGCGGGGATGCCCGAAAGCATAAAAATGCTGATTGTCAAAGTCAGGGAAGGGAACGGTACCGGACTGCCATACTCAGACCTGATTGACAAGGAAATTATATACACAGGCGAAAGGATAGAAGTCAAACTCTGAATGGTACGGGATCAAACTCTGAAAGGCTCCGGGGCGCCTTTCGTGGTGATATCGGCCGACCACTTCGGCAATGAAGAGTCGTACCGCTATTATTTCCCGATGCTTCGTGATGCTGCCTTCACTATTTCGCGCCCCGGCGCAAGGAAGAAGCAGATCAGCATCCATGAGGCATTCTACAAGGCGATGGAGGCACTCGACGAATTCAGTGATGCAGTCCGAAACCCCGAAGAGTCACATCCCGGCGCCGGCACACTTACCATGGTTGAGAGCGAACGGCTGATAGGGTTCAGCCTGATCCACGGAGAAGAGATCATACACAATGCGCTCTTCGCGAGGCAGGATCCGGCAACAAGGCTGATTGCCGAATAAATACCATTTCTAGGTCTGACTAAACATTAAGCCTCTGTTCCGGCATCCCGGACTTTGCCCTCAAGTCGCAGTGAAAGAAGGAGCATCACCGCCGCCATGACTGCTATTCCCTTGAAGATGGTCCCGAACGCCCCTGCCATCTCCGAGGCAAAGAGCAACCCGATTACAGCCGTCCCGGTTATCTGCCCGGTGCTTGTAAAGATTGTGAGCATGCCCTGTGAGGTGGCCCTGTCATCCGCGGAGGTGTTGTTGAGGATTATGTAACGCAGTGAGCTTCCGGCAAGCACTGAGAGGCCGAGTCCAACGAAAACTCCGCTTAGATAATAAATCTCCCTGCTTGTGCCGGTGACGGCGATGAGGTAAAAGCCTGCCGTCAGAAAAAGCAAACCTCCCAGGATGATCTTTTTTGCACCATACCGGTCAATCATCCTTCCGAACACCGGGGAGCCCACCGCAGTTGCCAGCACAAAGGGCGTCAGCATGAAGCTTGCCGTCGAGGGGCTGACTGAGAACTGCTGCACCACGAAGGTGGGTATAAATACAAAGCTTGCCTGGACAACGCCGGTGACAAACGCCAGAATACCTGCAATCGTAATCTGCCTGTTGACGAAGAAGTCAAGCTTTATTACAGGGAACTGAGCCTTACCTTCAATAATCAGCAGCAGGACAAGGGAGATGGCGGCGAGAGCCAGCGGCAGCAGGACTTTCAGTTCTGCAAAGCCCGCAATCCCCTTTGCAGTATCAATGCTGTTAAGTCCGATAGTGAATCCGGCAAGCGTCAAGGCAAGTGTGATGATCCCTCCCCAGTCGATCACCGACACATGACTGTTCGGCACTGAGGGCAAAACCTTCATACTGAAGTAAATCAGAACAAGCGATATCGGGATATTGATTACAAAGAGCACATGCCACTGGAAATACCGCAATACTATTCCTGCAATGAACGGGCCCATCAGGAATGCCAGGCCGAAGACTGCACCTATCAGTCCCAGTATCCGTCCCCGGCGTTCACGGGGAAAGAGGTCGCCAACGAGTGCCGATGCCACAGGAAAAATCCCGCTGGCGCCAAATCCCTGTATGGCCCTGCCGGTGAGCAGTGACCCGAAGCTCCCGGCGACAGAGACCCAGAGAGATCCGACAGCAAAGATTGCCAGTGCAAGGATGTAGATGTTTCGTCTTCCGTAGATGTCAGACATCCTTGCGAAGAGAGAGATCCCGGTAAGGTTGAACAGGACATATATTGAGAAAATCCATCCCGCATAGCGCGGATCAAGTTTAAGAAATGTCTCTATCGATGGCAAAGCAGGGCCCACTATTGATATGTCAAGCGCTCCCATGAGTACCCCTACAAACAGGAGGCTTATAACTGCCCTGTTGCTCTTCTGTTCAGTCTGCATCAGCGTAATACATTTTGACGGTGCGAATTAAGGCATTTTATCAGGATAAACCATAAATAAGAAGATGCCGATAAAGTCAAGTGGCACCGAAACTGCGCGATGAAATTGGCAAAGCTCTTCTGACCCTTCGGTGATGAATTACACCTGGGAGCCCTGCATTTTCAGGTTTTTCCCAAATGTCGGGTAATTGACGGGTAAAGTATTCTCAAAATACTTTATGCATCTGTTTTTCAATCGTAATATTGTCTAAGATTTAAAATCAAGACAATGAAACAACCTGAATTAGGCAGAAAGATCACCCTCCTCAGAAAAGAAAAAGGGTTCACCCAGGAAGAACTTGTGGACAAGTGTAATATAAGTGTCCGCACCCTCCAGCGGATAGAGGCCGGGGAGGTCACCCCGAGAAGCTATACTGTAAAGACAATCCTCGCGGCGCTCGATTATGACCTGAGTAAGATATCGGATAAGGACTCCGACAGAAAGAGTTTCTCCGAATGGCTGAAGGAGATCTTTCTCATTGATATCGACCCCGACCGGTCAGGTACTTTCCTTATTAAACAGCTTAACACTGCCTGGCTTCTGGGACTGGTATACTTCATTCTTGGATTCCTCGAGGCTGCGGCAGAGTATTTCCGTATGGAAGAGGACCGGATGATTTTCAGCATCCCGGTCTATATAGTCATCAAGGTCGCAGTCCTGGTCTCATTCTTTTTCTTCCAGCGGGGTTTTATAGTGATTGGTCACATGTTCAGAAACTACCTCCTCAAGATCATGTCATATGTCCTGATCTTTGGCGTGTTCCTGATAATCTCATACGATATCGCTTCACTGTTTTATGATTCAGTTGAGCGGGAATTCATCCTCGGGGCACAGGCACTTACCTTCGGAGGGATAGGTATCCTCTACGGGATCTCCCTGATCAAGCTTCAGAGGTCATTCGGAAATGTTCCGGTCGCTGCAGGCATCTTTGAAATTGCCGCTGCCTGCTTTTTCCTTACAATCATACTCTCATTCATCGGACATATTATGCTGATTCCCGCAGAACTGCTGGAGATAGTGATCCTCTACAAAGCCGCAGAAATAATCAAATCGAAGCAGCCGGCACACGAGGCAATGACACAGTGATGCACCTGACACTGGAACTTTAGAGCGATATTGATCCTGATATTACTGCCCTGCTGTCTCCGTCAGGTTGGAACAGGCAGCGTGGATTGTGCTGATAAATTAAAAGCTACCTTTATGAACCCATTGGTCAGTATCTGTAATATCACTGGCCTGATGCAATTATTATGAGAAAGATCTGCCTGCTTGCTTCTATCCTGTTGCTGGCCATACAGGCGGGAAGAGCACAGAACATAACAATACAGGTAACGGCAGGCGAAGGCCGCAGACCTGTTTCGCCATATATCTTCGGACGGAACAATAACCTGTCTGATAATCCCGAGCGTCCCATTTCTACGGAAAACCTTAATCTGTACAGGGAGGCCGGGCTTCGCTTTGCGCGCGAGAACGGCGGGAACAATGCCACCAAATATAACTGGCGCAGGAAGCTGGGAAGCCATCCCGACTGGTATAACAATGTCTATGACCATAACTGGGACTACGCATCACAGGAGATACAGAAAACGATGCCCGGTCTGCAGGTCATGTGGGCTTTCCAGCTGATCGGGAAAGCCGCGGGCAATAAAAACAACAACTTTAACGACTGGTCATACAACGGGTCGAACTGGTGGAGCGGTGTCGGGCAAAACCTCGCCGGGGGAGGGCAGATCAATCCCGCCGGCGGCTCACAGGCGCTTGTTAACGGGAACCCCGACCTCTACCTCGTGAACTGGGGCGCCGATTCAACAACTGATGTCCTGAATCACTGGTTCGGGCAGGGAGGGCTGGGTTTTGACAGGAACCAGTTCATTTACTGGAGCATGGATAATGAGCCCGAGATATGGAACGGGACTCATGATGACGTGATGCCCTCGCTGTTGTCGGCCTCTGCTTTTATGGATTCATATTTCGCAGTGGCGAAGAAAGCCCGTGAGAGGTTTCCGGAAATCAAACTTACCGGCCCTGTGCCCGCCAACGAATGGCAGTGGTACAAATGGGGTAATGAATCATTGACAATAGACGGGAAATACTATTGCTGGCTTGAGTACTTCATCAAACGGGTGGCCGACGAGCAGAAATCGTCAGGAATACGCCTCCTCGATGTGCTCGACATCCACTGGTATCCGTCGGAATCATCAAATGCCGACCTGGTGCAGCTTCACCGTGTTTTCTATGACGAAAACTATGTATATCCTGGTGCCAACGGCGTTAAAACAATCAACGGCGGCTGGGACGGCTCCCAGAACAAAGAGTACATCTTCAAGAGGATCAACGACTGGTTGCTGAAGCATTTCGGCGAAAATCACGGCATCACAATTGCGCTGACGGAAAACGACATCAGTTCATCAAATCCCAATATTATTTCGGTGGTCTATGCCTCGATGCTCGGCACGTTTGCAGATAACGGGGTTGAGATATTCACACCATGGTCATGGAAGACCGGTATGTGGGAGACGTTGCACCTGTTCAGCCGGTACAGCAAAGGCACAAGGGTTAAAACCACCTCGGGAAACGAAGTAACAGTCTCGGGCTACAGCAGTATCAACAGCAGCAACGATTCCATGACTGTCATACTGGTCAACCGCGATCTCAGTGCATCGCGGACGGCCACTGTAAATCTTACCGGTTTTGCCGTCTCAAACGGAAGCTATAAAGTACTTGAATTATCGTCACTACCTTCAACTGAAACCTTTGTTTCCCATACATCCAATGCCCTGAAAAGCAAGACAGTCACAGTTACAGGCAATTCGTTCAGCATTTCACTGCCGTCATTGTCAACGACTGCCGTAATATTGAAGGGGGCGCTGACTGGTGTCGAAGATAATCAACAGGATTCGGGCGACTCAGAATCGTTCAGCGCCTGGCCCAATCCGACTTCGGAAAAAGTCAGGATTCATTTTACTGATCAGGTTTCAGGTAAAATAACATTAAAGTTCATAGATCTTGCAGGTAACACAGTGTTAACCAGGGATGCTGAAAACAGTTCAGAAATCAATCTGTCAGAGACAGGTCTTGCCTCCGGCATCTATATTTTAACCGCTGAATACAAGGGCTATGCCAGGCACACCAAACTGGTATATACAGGGGGCAAATAATAATCCTGCCCCATCATACACATTTACAACACATTAGACAAATCTTGAACAATTTATTGAAAATAAATGTATAATTTATTTGACATTGTGTAAATATTTATTATCTTTGTGTCGTTATACTTTTACATATAGTATATATTAACAGACACAAGGAGGTATTATCATGGGACAACAGGAGAAACAATCAATCGTATCCATTATCGGCTCGGTGCTTGTAATTGGATTCTACTCGCTCTATGTTTACAGGAACTATATTCAGGCAGATATGGGGCTGCTGAACGATTTCCAGTTTTGGGGGAAATCCTTTCTTTATCTGATACCGGTTGCAATTGTTGTGCAGATAGTGATCCAGATCCTGTTTGCAATCGGCAACCGTATTATCACGCAGGAGGATATTTCTGACATCACCGACGAGCGCGATAAGCTCATTGAACTTAAAAGCATCCGGATC
>Ga0209575_10001339_pt1 | contig 10158 bp, 12 predicted proteins | sample Medcelwee11metaG_FD_187172 | JGI IMG/M metagenome (GOLD analysis project Ga0209575, IMG submission 187172) | Freshwater pond sediment microbial communities from the University of Edinburgh, under environmental carbon perturbations - Medium... | ecosystem: Environmental > Aquatic > Freshwater >...
GAGGGGGGATGGGGAAGGACATAGAGATCATCTCCGCTAAGATCGATACCATCAGGGTCTCCATGGAGAACCTCGGGCACAAGATAGACAACCTGACCCAGCGGGTCGCGGCGATAGAACAGATTGCAAAACAGGAGCAGCAGACGCAGAATTGGTGAACATGAGACAGTTCCGTTCCTTCTTCCTCATCTCAGCACTCATCATCCTCTTCGATCAGCTATCCAAATGGACGATCAGGCATCTCCTGGAAGCACCTATACCTCTGTTGGGAGAATTCCTCCAGATCTCTTTTGTCAGGAATTTCGGAGCTGGCTTCGGGATGCTCCAGGGACAAAGGATCATCCTCTCATTGGTCTCTATGATCGTCATCGTGCTCATCCTCTATAATTATCCGAAATTCAAGGGTGACCGTGTCCAGTTCGTGGCTTTCGCCCTGATCCTTGGTGGAGCCATAGGCAATCTCATCGACAGGCTGTTCATCGGGTTCGTGACAGATTTCATCAGCTTCTCCTTCTTTCCCTCTTTCAATGTTGCCGACAGCTGCATCTCTATTGGAGCGTGTCTTCTGATCTTCCAGGAAATCCGTATGATGTCAAAAAAGAAACCAATCAAATAGTTCCAACCAACTAGTAATTGATCTACCCTTAGAATTCTTCGAATTCATTCAGCTTGTCAAGGAGCCCTTTGCGTTTGAGATAGGCGACCTGGGTCGGCCTGTACTTGAAGAGGACATCTCCTTTCTCATCTCCTCCAAGCTCCCAAGGTTCGATAAGGACGATATCTCCTTCCCTCACCCACAGCTTTCTCTTGAGGCGGCCGGGGATCCTGCAGATCCTGGTCCTTCCATCCAGGCATTTCACCCGTGTCCTAGAACCGCCGACACGCTGGTCAAGGAGGCCAAGGACCTGGTTCCCTCGTGGAAGCTTGACTCTGGCGAGTTCCTGCTGGACCCGCTCTTCCTCGGTGAGACCATCATCCTTGTGTTTCCTGAATTCAGCCATTAGGTATGACGACTCCGCGTTTGTTTATAAACATTGCGGTGAAAGCGTTCTTGAAAAAATACCCGGAAAAATCTGATTTTTCCACCAGGGCTCTTTATTGTTTTTAGGTGAAAATCAGGGTATAAATAAGAGTGTGATAATCAACCTCAGATGAATGAGTTCGACTGAATCACCTCGAGCCCCTCACCAAGCATGCTGCAGGTCTAAGACAAGCGGTCGGCGATTTCGATAGACAGCAGGGAGTCTCAACGCATTTTTAATCGACATTCCTCCGAAAAAGATGTAAAGCCTAAGGTATTCTTCTCCTTCCATGGGATGGATCGATGCAATCAATACCTATAATTTCGGGACTGCTGAAGAGATGGAGTCTTTGGACCCCCTGTTCTCTTATTCGATGCTTTCCTGCGAAATGATCTCCTTGGCTTTATGCGCCGAAGGTATCCATAATTTTGATATTGATCTTGCTCATCTCTATCTGGGTGCGGACTCCCTAGTGAGGGTCGGGAGGATGATTGCTGATAGCACAAGCGATTATGTCCGGGTGAGGGAGGGGATAGTCGGTTCGATGAAACAATTCTGGAGGAAGAACGCTCCTCATAAGGATCTTGAAGAGAGTGTATCCGTTCAGGATATTTGCCGAATCAGCGAGGCGGATGAGACGATGATTCAGGTCGATTACGAACACATTGGCTGGACAGACACCTATGGTCCTTTCTGCGACTCAACGATTGACAAGGCCCTGGTTGGATATAGCGGAGATAGATACGAAGCACCAGAGAGAAGATTTGTTCTTGGAATTGAAAAATGCCTCTTGAACCCTTAACGATCAGGTCATTGAATGCCTGATGAGCATTCCTCTTTTTTTACTGATAGACACAATTAATCCTATAAATTGCTATTTTGTTCATTGGTCTCTGAGAAAGGGATATATATGTTCCATATCCCTCCGAAAATATGAACTACCGAATGCGGATACAAACCATGATCAATGCAAAAAGGCTTGATCCGGCGTATGTCACCGAGACTTTCTCTTATGTGGGTGACATGGGGCTCCCTCTCCACCCTGATACCTTCAAGGAGGTTCTGGGAAAGACCGACTCTCTTGATGGGTCGGTGCTTGCTGAGATTTGGCGCGCCATGGATCGCGGCGAACAGTCCACGCGGGGAGCAGGCAGATATGACCTCATGCTCGAGTTCATCGCGAATAAGGAGTTCACGAATTGCTATCCTGGATCTCTCGCGATGTCAAGGCGAATCCTTTGATTCTTGTTGGGTTTCATACCCCTCCTTTAGGGCGTAACCCAACAAGACCAAAAATTCCGCCAATCAGTGCGAGGAGCGTCAATACCTCGGCCTTTAGGCAGAGGATACACAGAATAACTCGTGTCTTTTGGTACAGGTGAACTCTGTTCACTCAGCGTTCGCCTCGGAGGGATGCCCTGCGCTTAAGCGCAGTGATGAATTCCAGAGTGCGAACGCTGAGTTACGAACGAGCGACCCGAGGCGAAGCCGAGAAACGCCACGGGCTTCAGCCCGTGGATGGTCGCTCGTGAGTTTACCTTGTTGCTCCGAGCGGCGGAATTTTTGATTCTTGCCAGATTTCATACTCCTTGCTTCAGCACATGCGATAGGCTATTTCGTACGCATCCTTCCCTCACTTCGTGATGATATCGTGGATGCCGCCGTCCTGGATAGACGCGATGGACTGGAGTTCAAGGACCGCTTCATTCCTGAAATCCTCGAGGTTCTGGCACCCTGCGTTCGAGAGCGCTGATTTGATCTTCTGGATCGGTTCCCAGAGATTATCATTGATGCTTCCCACATGCGGGACGAACCCTTCCACGCCCTCCTCGAAGAAGAGATCTTTTGTGGTGTCATAACGGCCGTAATTCCTCGCTCTCGACGACGCTTCCATCCAATACTCCTTGACCGGGCCGAGGCTCGGATGCTTCCGCAACCCTCCTGCGGATTCGGTATACTGTGCGAAGAACCTTCCCATCATGATGACATCAGCGCCCATGGCGAGAGCGATCACCATATGGCCAGCTCCGGCGATGCCGCCGTCAGCGATGAGGGGGATATAGTTGCCGGTCTCCTGGAAATACTTATCCCTCTCGTCAGCCACTTCCATGAGGGCTGTCGCCTGGCCTCTCCCTGTCCCTTTCTGTTCCTGGGTGGTGCATCCGGATCCGATACCCATCCCGATCTTGACAGCGTTGAATCCTGATTCCACCAGGAACCGAAATCCTTCCCTGGTGATGATGTTGCCCCCGATGACCGGGATGACTTTCGATCTTGTCCTGATATAGTCGAGGGTGTCTTTCTGGAACTCAGTGAACCCATCTGAGGAATCGATGAAGATGACGTCAGCCTCCTCTTCGATGAGGGCGTCGATCCTCTTCTTGTCGCTCGGGTGGGTGGAGACCGCTCCTCCGATGCAGTACCTGCGGTTCTGGTCTGTCGATCCTCCGGGATAGTCCATCTGTCGCAGGAGGTCTTTCTTGAAGACGACGAACCTCAGGTTTCCTTTATCATCGAGGACATAGAGGTGGGTCCTTCCGTGCTTTATCATGGAGAGGTTCGCTTCTTTGAGGGTGATCCCCTCCTTCGCTGAGAGATATTTGGTCGACATGTAGTCCCCGACCGTCTTGTCGAGATCCTCTTTCATGTTGAACTCCCGGTCCCTGAGCACTCCGAGGAGCTTGCCCCCCATCTCACCGGTATCGGTGACAGGGAAAGAGTTATACCCTTTCTCTTTTATGATCTTGACGATGTTCTTCAGGGTCTCATCTTTCTTGACGCAGTAGACGCTCTTTTGGAACCCTGCCTTGAATTTCTTGACCTCGGCTATGATCTTGACCTGTTCGGTGATCGGTATGCTACAGGGGGTGACAGACATCCCTCCGTGCTGGGCGAGCGCGACCGCGAGGTTCTTCCCGGAGACCGCCTGCATTGCGGCTGAGAGGAACGGGATAGAAAGCTCCATATGGCCTCCTTTCGGGAGGGTGCAGAGCCTGGTCTTCAGGGTAACTTTCGAAGTCACCGTAGCAAGTGTCGTCTTGTTGGTCAGAAGCCGGAACTCTCTTATGCTGCGTGATGGTTCCATGATGATTTTTTTTGCCATATGAACACCTCGTAGCGTAATTCGGGTTGCCGGGTGCTTAATAAGTGTTGCGGTAAGCTGGGCTTTGAAGGAATATCATCGATGAAATCATTCAGCCGCGCCCCATCAAGCGCGGCAGGTATTCATAGAATAAATATATAAACCACACAATAATCGAATGAGGGATGGAACTCATCTCGATGGTCATCATCGTCCTTGGGCTATGCCTTTTCGAGATCATCTCGAGCATCGACAACGCGATAATCAATGCCGAAGTCCTCTCGACGATGAAACCGAAATACCGGAGATGGTTCCTCCTCTGGGGCATCATCATCGCTGTCTTCGTCGTGAGAGGCGTCCTCCCCTTCATCATCTTCTGGATGGGTAATCCCTCATTCCATTTCTCTGAGGTCTTCACCGCTGCCATGAGCTCTGACCCGGCAGTCCTCTCTGCTGTAGAGGAATCTGCGCCAGTCCTCCTCATGGGCGGAGGGATCTTCCTTGTCTTCCTGTTCTTCCATTGGCTCTTCCTTGAGCCGAAGAACTACGGACTCATGGGTGAGGAATATATCGAGAAGCAGGGAGTCTGGTTTTTCGCTGTCGTCTCCATCATCCTCGCCTTGACCGTATGGTTCTCTATCAGGATCAATCCCATGATGGCATTCAGCGCTGTCGTCGGTTCGACAGCATTTTTCATAACCCATGGCTTCAAGGAGAACGCCGCAAAGATGGAAGGGAAGATGCTTGAAGGGGGATCTATGTCTGACATCAGCAAGATATTCTATCTCGAGGTGATCGACCTGACATTCTCCATCGATGGGGTCATCGGCGCTTTCGCTTTCACCATGATGGTCCCCCTCATCCTCATCGGTAACGGCCTTGGAGCAATTGTCGTCCGCCAGCTCACAGTGAAAGGCGTCGACCAGATCAAGAGATATCGTTACCTGAAGAACGGCGCCATGTATTCAATCTTCTTCCTCGGCGGCATCATGATGCTGGAATCATTCGGGGCCCATATACCAAAGCTCCTCTCACCTATCGCCACTTTCTTCATCATCGGCTACTTCTTCTATCTCTCGAGGAAGGATATCAAGAGAAGGGAATCACAGGCAGAAGTGTAGGCTTTTCCTTGGGTGTTGCCTGACCGCGTCTATCCATACATTCAACTCACACCCATTGAGAACTTGTTTTATATTCATCAAATAGATTTATATACCTTCAAAACGGCTTCCAGAGTATGGTGATCCAAAACCCGGCACAGAATAAAGACTCAGGAGAATCACTCTCCGCGACAGTTAAGCAATTCCCCCTTGAACGGAGGAAAATCGCAAAAAAGATGACCGCTGCCATGATATTTTGGACAATCCTTTTATTGGTGGGGATGTTCATCAATATTCTCATTCCGCAATCTTCTCCTTTCGGTTTCTTCTTCTTCTCGATACTAGTCGCCTATCTCCTCATTTTTTTCATAGAACTATGGTATCAGAAAGAATACTATAACCGATATTTCTATAACCTCGCGGCGGATTTCCTGGTGATTAAAAAAGGTGTGATCATGCCTCATGAGACCATGCTGCCTTATGAGAAATTGCAGGATGTCTATATGGACCAGGACCTATTGGATCGGTTGTTCGATATCTGGGATGTCCATGTCTCCACTGCAACAGCGATGTCGGGCTATGCTGCGCATATCGATGGCGTGAGCCGTGAGAATGCCGAGAAACTTCGTGAGCTCATCCTGAAAAAGATCCGGAAAGAGGGGTGATGCCATGGCGGACAACCAAATCTTCAAGCCCTCCTATAAATGCCTGATCCCGTGGTATTTTATCTTAGGGATTCCCGCCCTGTTCCTCTTTTTTTTATTGATAATCTTTGTTTTTCAGGCAACAATGATAACTGGTGGAGAAGGCACTGCTTTTTTCATAATATTCTTAATTGTCCTTTTTTGTTTCATTATCTTCTGTGGAATTCTAGCCTTATTCGGGTTCCTTGCCATCAAAATGACGAGCTATGAACTGCGGCCTGATGGGATATACATAAAGAAAGGGATAATCGCTAAAAAACAGATACTTCTTCTGTATTCCCAGATCCAGGACATTACAGAAAATCAGGACCTGTTGAGCAGGATTGTCGGTATCAAAAGCTTGCAGGTGAGGACCATGACTTCATCTTCCCTAACCGCAGGCATGCTTTCCAATCTTAGGGTTCAGGATGCGGACCAATTGAAAAAAGAGTTGCAGCAATTGTCAGGAAGCGCCATGAATAAAAAAGGGAGCGCTTCAACAGGTACCGTCGAAAAAACACCGGTGTTGGATCTCAATCTGCAGTCAGCCAATCCCTACCCCCTCCATTATACCCGGATGGGGGTCATCTCTCTCCTCTGCGTCATTTCTCTCTTCATCCTTGCATTTGCTGTGGGTAATGCATTTGATATCGATCTCTTCTTCAAATTTATTGGCATGTGGATTTTCCTGATTTTCGCTCCTTTCGGTTTTTTCATCAGGCAGGCTACCAATAAATATTGGGTGGGAGAAGACAGGGTGACCATAAAAAGCGGATGGTTGAACACCCAGCAGACAAGTATCGTGTACGGAAAGATACAGGACATCATCTATTCGCAGGGCATAATCGCAAGGATACTTGGGTTAGCATCCTTGAAGCTGGAGACCGGTTCGGCTGTCGCTCTGCAACAAGAAAGATATAATCGAGGCCCGAATTTTGATATCTATGCGCTGGCTCCTGGGGACGCGAATACCCTCGCACACACTATGCTAAAGAGCATGGGAAAGGAATATTCTGTCTCGAAGGATCCATTGGTCAGTCAGATGCCTTTATGCCGGAAAAAGATCTGGAAAAAAACAGTCACTGCATTGATCGGCTATTTTTTCCTTTTAAGCATCCTCCTTGCGATCATCCTTATAGTCTCCCGGGCTGCATCGCTGGAAAGTGCGATCTTGTTGGTCTTGTTGAGCGGCCTCGCGGTCACTTTTGTGATCATAGGCCTCATAGTGTACGTCTATCAGAGGATGTATTACGATAGGTACTTCTATGATTCTTCAAAGGATACGTTGGTTATCAGGAAAGGAGTTATCGGGAAAAAGCAGATCTTCCTCCCTTTCGGGATGATACAGAATGTCTTTTTGGACCAGGACCTGCTGGACAGGGCTTTCGGATTATACGATGTCCATCTCTCAACCGTAGGGCAGGGGTCTATCAGGATGTGCCATATCGACGGATTGACTAAAGAGAATGCCGATAAGATGGTGGCTTTCCTTATGGGGATGATAAAGAAAAACTGCTGAGGTGTCTTCGTGTTGTCGAATAGTGTTTTTCGGAGAATTACACTGCTCCAGAATGGATTATATCCTTGCCCCAAATCCTAAATAAACTATCATCACTTTTCATTGTATTCCCTTTTTGGGAAAACATTCTGGTGTTCTGCATCGTCTTTAATTTTTCGAATGAATTCCCCCATTCAGCCTAGCTATGAGCCATAGGGTCTACGTATCTGACGGTGACGCGAAGCTGAGAAACGCCTGAATGCCTGGGACGATCGCATGTGAATTAGATAATATAGCTAGGAGAATTATAGATGATCGACGATGGAATCAAAGGCACCATTTTTCTCATTTTAGCCCCTCATTAATGGTAACACTACCGAAATATTTATATATAAGTTATTGTCTACTCTTTAGTGATGACAAAAATCACCATCTGGTCTGGGCGCATTTAATTCTCATCCCCCTATATGAGATGCCCAGACTGGTTTTTTTTTCATCCATGACAAAGGTGAGATGAATGGAACAAGAGGACGATTTCCTGTTGGATGAAGTGAGCGGAAGGAAAAGGAAGCCCATCATGAGCGTCCTGAACAAGACTAAGCTTTCCACCTATGAGATGGATGAGCTGTTCTGCGACGAACTTTAATATAACTTCTCTATTTATCATCCCCCATGGCAGACGAACTCTCGAATATCATCGATGCCCGGGACAGGTTCGCTGAGAGGAGGGAAGCAGCGAAAGCCAATTCTCAGGAAACACGAGAAGAGCAAGCTTTGAATAAACGTCTTTGGTCCCTTCTCATAGAATACGCGAGGACCTTGCATGAACTGAGATCCCGTCATCCCTCCAACCAGCACATCCAAACATACGAAAAACTGAAAGAACATTTCGATATATTATCCACTCACTCTGATACCGCGAAGAGATATTCAGTCAAAGTACGGTATGACCTGGGGAAGGCATACTCAAGACAGGCTGAGCTTATAGCAACCCATAGAGATACCCTTTATCAGGATAAGGTCAGACCTATCACCGGCAATCTAGATAGAATGGTGTGGAAACAAAAAAGCTCACTTGAAGCAGCAATGAAGAACTACAGGGAAGCGTGGTTGAGATCCGAGTGTGAGCAACAAAATGACGGAAGGATGAGGGCGTTCGGGATAGAATCAAGATTGGAAATGCTGGACCTCGCAGGACAGCATCTCAGTGATTTATTCCAGGATACACCAATAGAGGAACTTTACCGATTGCATTCTCTGACTGAAAAGGTCCAGGACTTCAGGAGCCATAGCAATCCTGAGCTGACCTATAATCAGTTCGGAAAAAAGATTGTCCAGGCATGCAATACCATCCTTCACTATATCGACACAGAAAAAAGGTAGTCGAGAGCTCAGCCTTTTCAATGATCAGAAGATCCATATTACATATCGGTCAAGCGATTGATATTGTGATGACGGGTTTACGAGCAGGACATTTCAGCGCTGAAATGAAAACAGACTCGAACCAAAATCATCCGATCGACCACCCTCATTTTCTTTCTTCCGACATATTTTTATAATGACCCGCATCCTGAAACATCATGTCCCCCTATGAAGAGAATCTTGAAAGGAAAGAGGATTGGAGGAAAGCGGGAAAGATCGCCGGAAAAGCCCTCCATTACGGGAGGTCCCTGATCAAGCCTGGCGCGTCCTTCCTTGAGGTCTCAGACAGGATAGAAGAGAGGATACTCTCTCTCGGCGGCCAGATCGCATTCCCTGCCCAGATGTCTTTTGATCATGTTGCGGCGCACAACTGTGCTGATCCCGATGACAAGACCCTTTTCAGTTCCCAGGTCGTCTGCCTCGATGTGGGAGTCCACGTTGATGGAGCCATCGGCGACACCGCGCTCACCGTCGACCTATCAGGGAAGCATGCTGAACTCGTTAAAGCCTCTGAGGACGCACTCAAAGCCGCGTCAAAGATCCTTGCCATCGGCACCACCTTGGGCGAGATAGGGAAAGAGATAGAAAATGCAATCATGTCCCATGGATACACCCCCATCCATAACCTTTCAGGCCATGGTCTTGGGTTCTATAGCATCCACACCCCTCCGAGCGTCCCGAATTTCAATACCAGGGATGACACACCGCTCGAGAAGGGGATGGTCATCGCGATAGAGCCCTTCGCGACAGACGGCGCGGGGATGATATACGAGACAGATTCAGCGAATATCTTTTCATTCGCCAGGCAAAAACCGGTCAGGAGCGCCATAACGAGGGAAGTGCTTTCTGCGATCAAGCTCTACAGTACCCTCCCCTTCACCACTCGCTGGCTCACGAGAAAGCTTCCCGCATATAAGGTGAACTTCGGCTTGAAGGACCTCCTCCAGAACGGTATCATCAGGAAATACCCTCCTCTCCCAGACAGGAACAGGGGACTAGTCTCACAGGCGGAGCATACCTTCTTCATCGATGACAAGGTTGAGGTCCTCACCTCGTTCAAAGAAGGGGATGATAATTAGAGGCGTCGAGCTCGAAATGCTCTTTGACGCTCTTGAAACCCTCTGAGTGGTTGGCGCATTCCTTCTTCTCTTCCCAATAGAACCAGCAGGCGTCGCCGAACGCTTCCCAGTTCATGCAATCCTTGCAGAGCGCTGAAGGCATCTTCTTGGTATCAGCCATGATGGACCAGTTGTGCGCCTGTCCTATTTATTGCTTGCGGTCGCCGCGTCTCCTTCTCGAGCACCAGTATCCTCTTCGTCATCGACTTATGGATATACCATTCGAAATCATA
>Ga0209575_10001343_pt1 | contig 10154 bp, 5 predicted proteins | sample Medcelwee11metaG_FD_187172 | JGI IMG/M metagenome (GOLD analysis project Ga0209575, IMG submission 187172) | Freshwater pond sediment microbial communities from the University of Edinburgh, under environmental carbon perturbations - Medium... | ecosystem: Environmental > Aquatic > Freshwater >...
ACATGTTGACAGGCTTATAAAGATGGTTGTTGATTCTTTCATTCCGGGCACAGCACTGGTTCCCTTTGGCGGAGGCGACTGGAATGACTCCCTGCAACCTGTGAGCAGAGATCTGGCGAAGCGTCTGATCTCAAGCTGGACAGTTGAAATGAATTATCAGGCCTTCACTCAGTATAGTGTCGTCTATGAGATGACGGGCAGTATCCGGAAAACCGGGGAGTTGAAGGAAATATCCGAAAGGATCAAGGCTGATTTCAATAAATATCTTATAAAGGATGAGGTTGTAGCAGGGTATGGTCTGGTCAATGGTGACAACAGTATCAGTCTTCTGCTTCATCCCTGCGACACCGAAACAGGTGTGAAGTACAGTATCCTGCCGATGGAACGCGGGATCATAAGCGGGATTTTCACTCCGGAACAGGCACACCACCATCAGGATCTTATTGAGCTCTATCTGAAGGGTCCGGACGGCGTCCGGTTGATGGACCGTCCTGTCAGATACAAAGGCGGGGTTCAGACACTTTTTCAGAGAGCCGAAAGCAGCACTTTCTTTGGTCGCGAGATTGGACTTATGTATCTCCATGAGCATATCCGATATGCTGAGTCACAAGCCATTACAGGCAGAGCCGATTTGTTCCTGAAAGCTCTCCGGCAGGCAATTCCTGTCAGGTACCGCGACATTGTTGCCTGTGGGGATATTCGCCAGTCGAACTGTTATTACAGCAGTTCAGATGCCGTCTTCAGAAACCGTTATGAGGCTGATGAGCTTTACGGAGAAATAATCTCAGGAAATATTGTGCTTAAGGGCGGGTGGCGGATCTATTCCAGCGGGCCCGGTATCTTTATTGCGATTATTGTATCAAGACTTCTTGGATTGCGCAGTGAAGCCCGGTCAGTCATCTTTGATCCCGTAATGCCGGATTCGATGGACGGTTTTTCTGCCTCACTTAAATTCATGGGTCATGATATTACTCTTAAATATTTTGTCAAAGAAGGAAATTTTGCTCCAAAAGCCATTTTCATTAACGGTACTCCTGTAAAAATTGAAAGGGAAGCCTGCAACGTGCCAGGTAAACACTACCGCCAGGGCGGGGCAGTTATTCCATGTGACCTGTTTCTCGCACTGTTGAATAAGAATAAAAATATCATTGAGATTCACCTGTAGTTTTAATATATTTACTCCGGAAGTTTTAAATGTGAATCACATTCCGGTCATATGTCAGTAAAAGCTGCATGGAAAATCTTCAGGACGCTTTTCCTTTTTACCTGTATTTTTGGATCCATGCCCGCAATTTCAGGCCAGGGAACAACCCGGCGTAATGAAATCCGGAATTTTATAGCAAATCATATTCCTGTTGCAGGGCAGAACTGGGAAATTAATCAGGATCCGGTAACCCGGTATATTTACTTTGCAAACTCAGCCGGGCTGATTGAGTACAACGGAATCAGTGCAAAAACATATAATTTGCCCTACCGACAGGGGATAAGATCGGTTTATGTCAATTCTGACGGACTGATCTTTACGGGCTCATTTGAAGACTTCGGATTCTGGGAGAAGGATCTTTACGGAGGCCTAATCTATCACTCACTTGCCCCAGGTATTGAGGTGTCAAAGAATGATGAGATCTGGAATATTTTTGAATTGAACAATACTCTCTTCTTTCAGTCTTTTACGACACTATATGCATACAACTACAGCACTGTTAAGACTATAAGCTGCCCGTCATTTATGCTGTTTTTTTTCAGGGTCGGAGAAAAGTTCATTGCCCAGGCTCTGAATGATGGTCTCTATTGGTGGGATGGCTCAGAATTCACATTTATTACGGGAAGCGAAATCTTCAGGTCTGTCAAGGTACATGCGGTCATTGATTTAGTGCTAAATAAACAGTGGATCTGCACTGATAACGAAGGGATATTCGAATTTAACGGTACAACATTTACACCGGTAAGTAGTGAAGTCTCAGAGTATCTCAGGGAAGAAACCTGTAATGCAGGACTTGCAATAAACGATTCTCTTTTTGTTTTCGGGACAATTCTTAAGGGATTGGTATTCTGTGACAGATCAGGAGATATAATAAAATCATTTGACTATTCCAACGGTCTGAATAACAATACAGTGCTGTCACTGTTCAAGGATTCAGATGATGGATTGTGGGTCGGTTTGGATGAGGGAATAAACTATCTGAACCTCAACTCTCCCTTTACAGTCTATTCAAATATCACGGGTACACTCGGCACTATCTATGCGGCAGTCAGGAAGGACAACAGCCTTTTTCTTGGCACAAATCACGGATTGTTTGAGGCAGATATTGTGCAAAGCCAGGGAGAGTACAGCTTTGAAGACCTTCGGATGATTCCAAATACCCAGGGCCAGGTATGGAAGCTTACCGAATTTGACGGGCAGATCCTCTGCGGTCACAATGAGGGTACTTTCCTGCTTGATGATGGGACTTTCAGGTTAATCTCAGATGTCACCGGCGGATGGTCCCTGACACAGTATCACGAATTTCTGCTTGAGGGTACCTATACCGGGATAACGTTGTTGGTGAAGGATAGGAACGGCAAATGGAGTTTCAGAAACAGGATAGAGGGCTATATTGAGCCAACCAGATATATTGAAGTTGACTACCTGGGTTATGTCTGGGCAAAACATCCCCAGAAGGGTATTCACAGACTGGAATTGAATGAGTCTATGGATTCTGTGGTTAATGTATTGTATTTTAATTCTATCGCTGACACTTCAAGCAAACTCACGATGTCAAGGATTAATAACCAGGTGGTTTTTATGACTTCTGACAATATATATGCATTTGACTATGAGAACAGAGTCTTTTTCCCGATAAAATCACTTGAAGCCGGTCTGGGTGATTATATCAGAGCTACCCAGATAATACCTTATTATAAGACCAGCTACTGGTTCATTCTTGGCAACAGGATCGCCCTGTTTGATATTTCCAAAGACCTTGAGGCTGTTAAAGAAACTGAGCTTATTCATAAATATGCAGACCTGCCCGGCCGGGAACAACAGATAATATCCCTTGATCCGAATACCCTCCTGATCCCTACACGTCAGGCTTTTACGACGATTAATGTGGGGCGGCTGAATAATGAGAAGGAGGTGCCATCCGTAAATATCGTCCGACTTGTCTTTTCCGGGAGATCTGAAAGTACAATAATTCTGCCGGACCCTTCGCAGAATCCATCAATACCTGACAGGGAGAAAAATCTGACTGTCTATCTGGCCAATCCCGGACAGTTTGATAAGGAAGACAAGGAATACTTATACAGAATCAGGGAACTGGGTGAAGAGTGGTACCGGACCACAAATGATAACTTTTCGTTCCTGAATCTTCCCTTCGGACAATACCACCTTCAGGTAAAAGCGGCTTTGGGCGAAGCGATAACTGAGACGGGATTTACAATTAACAGACCAAACTACCTTAGTACACCAGCAATTCTGCTGTATCTGCTTATTTTCGCAGGCCTTCTGGTTGCCGGTGTCAAAATATTCAGGCTGGAGCTTGACCGTCACAGGAAACTGATTGAATACGAAGTCGGGAAGAACCGGCTGGAGAGTGAACTGGACTACAAAAGCTATGAATTAATGCTCACAATGCGTTACCTGATCAGGAAGACAGATATTCTGAGAGAGTTGCATGAAAAACTCGATGCCCTGAAAGCTTACTCCTCAAAGTTCCCGGTGAAATATATCCGGGAGATGGAACGTATAATTGATCATGGCCTCGACTCACAGACCGAGGAGTGGCAGACCGTCATGAAAAATCTGAAGTTGTCACAGGAAGGTTTTTTCAGGAAGTTGAAAGTGAAATATCCCTCACTCACGCCCAATGACTTAAGACTCTGTTCTTACCTGAGAATGAATTTTACAACCAAGGAGATAGCCAACCTGATAAACATTTCGAGCAGGGCGGTGGAGATAGGACGTTACAGATTAAGACAGAAGCTTAACCTGCCGCATGATGTCAATCTTACGGAGTTCCTGATAAGGGAAGCTGACATACTGTAGATTTAAAAAAGGTTCCAGATCTCTCCCTGCATTCAATGACAAAGATTATCTGAGTTCTTCAAGGATGAATCCCAGTCCTCTCAGCGTACGCAGTGCAACGCCGGGATCAGGTGAGAGAAACTTCCTCAGCCGGCTGATGAACACGTCCATGCTGCGGCCCAGGAAATAATCGTCCTCACCCCAAATCTCCTTAAGTATCTGTTCGCGGGTAAGTGTCTTGTTGCGGTGGATAATCATGTGTCTCAGCAACTGCGCCTCCCTTAGAGTAAGTTTCTCCGTCCCTGCAGGGGTCACAAGCTCAAGGGTGTTATAATGAAGAGAGGTCTTCGATATCAGGAATTCATCATCAGAGGTGGCATAGACGCGTCGCAGAATATTATTGATCCTCAGGATAAGCATTTCAGGGTCAAACGGCTTGGTCACATAGTCGTCAGCACCAAGCTTCAGACCCCTGATAATATCTTCACGCTGGCTTTTAGCTGTCAGGAAGATTAATGGTATTCCCGGCTCCTCGGAACGCATCTTTTCGGCGAGAGTGAATCCGTCCATTTCGGGCATCATGACATCGAGAACGCAAATGTCAGGTCTGTCAGAGTGAAAAAGTTCCCAGGCATCACGTCCATTTCGGGCCAGGTTCACCTCAAATCCACTCAGTGACACATACTGTGCAAGTATGTTCCCGAAATCAACATCGTCTTCAGCAAGAAGGATTTTCATTTTTACTGGTTTTAAAGAGGTATTTTGATAATGAATGTTGTCCCCTTGCCGGTTCTGCTTGTGACATTAATATCCCCGCCATGGGCCCTGATTATCCGGTTCACATAGTATAAACCCAGTCCGAGGCCTTTTGTCTTATGAATGTTGCCGTGAGGTACCCGGTAGAACTTTTCGAAGATGTGATCGAGGTGCTCACGGGACATTCCTATGCCGTTATCCGCAACAGTGACAACAATATTTCCGCCCTCAGAAGCTGTTGAAATCTTGATTACAGGGTCATTGATGCAATATTTCACGGCATTTGTAAGCAGGTTATTTATCACTGTCGTATAGTACAGAATGTCAAGAGATGCCTTTATCCCGTCGGTTTTGTAATCTTCTTCAATGACTGCACAGCCATCGCAGGAGGTAAGGAATGAGGAAGCAATCTGGTGAGTGAGTTCATCGACACACACCGGCTGACGTGTGAGTTCAAATTCTGTACGTTCCAGAAGGCTTACTTCGAGAATTGTGTTTATAAGCTGGTTGAGGTGTACACTTTGCTTCCCGATCAGTTTTGCGGTCTCGAGCACTTTGGGCGGGTCATTCAGAATCTGTTCCTTTTCCAGTGTACGTCCTGCCACGGTTATTGTAGAGAGCGGCGTCTTCAGCTCGTGGGTCATGTTGTTTATAAAATCAGTCTTCAGGCCTGACAGTCTCTTTTCCTCCATCAGGTTCCGCCAGGTAATCCAGAATACAGCCATCACTATCATGATGCTTCCGGCGATAAGCAGAAATGAGAGAAATGCTTCCCGGAACACCATGTTATTCTTATGAGTGAGGTTAATCAGGTAGCTGTATTCTATGACAAAATTGTTGTGCTCCTCTGAGAAAGTGTTTACAAGGACCATCGGACCCGGAATTTTCGGGGGAGCAACCTTTATTACATCGAGATAACCGTCATAGGAAATAAGGCTGAAATAGCCGATGAAAAATTCTGCATTGAAGTCAAAATCATATCCGGCCTTTTTAAAATATGTTCTGAGAAAGGCGGTTAATGCTTCATTCTTTTCGATAATCGAATATGTCTGTGCGAGAACCTGCTTCCTGAATGTGGCAGAATCTTTTGCCTCTTTCAGAAGCGGCAGTTTTTCAGAAGCCACTATCCCGGCAAATTTGTCTGTGACATCCATTGCCTTCTCAAATCCGTTAACCTTCTTCATTGACATAAGTAATGAAAGGCCTTCACGTGAGAGTGACTTATAGCGCATCATCAGGATCTCCTCATTCTGTTTCCAGATGCTTACGGTCATATATATCTGCACCGCCAGGAAAAGCAACAGGGCAGCAAGAGATGTTATTATCAAAAGATTGCGCTTCATCCGCAGATATTTTATCCAAAATTACGCATTGTAACAGAACGCCCGATATGATTAACCTATCATTAACAAGTCATTAACTCAGGGGGAAATAAACCCGGTTTACCTTTACATCATGAAACTTTAATAACGGCAGTCATGAAAAAAATGGTACAATTTATTACACTGGCACTGGCAATAGTTTTTCTTTCTTCTGAACTCGCAGCCGGACAGCAGGCGACAACATCTGAAAAGGAAAAGCAGAAGGAAGCTGAAATAGCTCTGAAGAAAGCGGCGGAGTTGCAGAAGAAAGATGAGTTTATGAATCAGGCTCAGATAGATATGGAGATCAGGAAGGCTGAAGCTGCACTGGAAGGCCACGCGGATGCAATGAGAGATTATGAGATAATCAGGAAAAAAGCGGAGGGGTTGTCCGGTAACAGTTACATAGTGGTTCCTGATCAGGGCACGTGGAACTTCAGGGTTCCCGAAATGGACAATCATTTCTTCTTTGGAGATTATGGGATAGGCGACAAACCCGGGTCATCATGGAACTATTCGAGGCAGGTGATGGAATCGACATTTACAAATGAGTTTGTAATGGATTCAGGCGGCGAAAACGGCAACGCAACGCTCTCCCTTTCAGGTACCTGTGCAGAAGGGGCCATCACTGTCGCAATAATAATGCCTGACGGAAAGCAGCTTTCAGAAGTGATAATAGATGCCAACGGAAGCCTCAACTGGCGCAAGAGTTTTGAAGCACAGGAAGGCAACGGCTGGAAGAACGGTAAATGGATTTTTAGAATAAAAGCCAAAGAGGCTACGGGTAACTTCCGTATCTCGATGACGACAAATTGATTTTTCGGTTTAGGTATTTTGTTTGTTCTTTTTCTGATGAGACAGGTTCGCGGACCTGTCTCTTCTTTTATTCTGAGGCCCGCGATGCTGTGCCGCCCCTTACACTCCTTACGTTTACGGTTATCTGACTGTTGCCCCTTGCAATCCAGCGTACAACTACTTTCCCGTAGCCGGCGATGTTTTCAATTATAATCGTCCCGGGTTCTTTTTTCTGTTCGAGAGTCACGTTATTCAACGGGTCTGTGACAACCATCCCTGAAATAACTGTGGAGCCTTCAAGGGTAATATAATCAGGAGGTGTTATCCGGTATTTAAGATTCTGTGCCGAGTGTGTCGGCATCATCCTGAGGTTGCTTACAGTGGCCGTAATCTCCCTGAGTCCTCCCTTCAGCTCCCTGACTTTAATGTCGGAAACTTCCAGCTTTGGAGTCTGCCAGGCGTTATAAAGAACGAATGCCATGTTTCGGTGTGCATCGGATTCGAGAAGGAAACCGGGATGCACCCTGCCGAAGCTCTTGCTGAAGCCGCCAACCTCCACCTTGCCGTAGACCGGGTGATCAACTTCCTCCCAGGGAAGGAATGCATCTTCGAACAGCAGCAGCCTGTCGAATTCATAGTTGTCAGTCTGCGTGGTGTCATTGAACATCAGGTAGGATGTCCACAGCTCATTTGAATAAACGAAGGCGCCGATAGACCCGTACATCCAGTCCAGCTCTCCTCCCCAGACCGTGTACATGTCTTTCCAGATTGTCAGAAGCTTGTATCCGGGAATGATTTTCTCACCTGTTCTGCCGATTGATTCATAAACCATGTCATCGGACCTGCTGTACACTTCGGAACCGCCTCCTTCAACCGAGGGGCCCTTGAGTATCATGCCACCGGAGTTGTGAAACGACTGTGACCCGGTGATGTTAGGGTGTGATGTGATAAAATCGCGTATGGCTCTGCTTTCTGGAAGGGAGAACGGATATTTATCCGCCCCGTTCTGTACATAATTCGGTTCCCAGTTGTAGCCCCAGTCGCGGTTCGGGTCATAGCTGCCCGGTCCGTCCTCGTTGATGAACCCGTCTCCGTCATTGTCGATGCCCTCACGCCCTATAGTCTCATAATCGCCTTTTTCGCCGGGTGCGACGGGTATCATTTTGCGCGGATCGGCAGGGTCCGCTTTCATATTACCGTCAGTTGCCTTTCTCCTCATCATTGAGATCTCCCCGTCACCGTTCAGGTCCTCAAAGCCGTCTTCGTCGACAAGCCCGTCACGGTCATCATCACGCGGTACCACTCCTGAACGCAGTGATCCTGCGTTATCGGTAAAATATGCCCGTCCGTCAGGATTGATAGTGGGAGCGATGTAGAATGTCTTTTCACCAAGCAATTCGGTTATGAAATCGTTCTTTCCGTACATTTCGCAGAGATACCAGGCAGTGTAAAGCGCCATCTCGGTACCCTGAATCTCGTTGCCGTGAATGTTCCCGTCTACCCAGTATGCCGGCTTGGATGTGTGACTTCCTTTTGCCTTGTCGGTAAGTGTCAGCACAATCATCTCTCTTCCTGCATATGACTTACCGGCTGATTCCATTGTGATAAGCCCGGGATATGCCTTGACCAGTCGGTTGCAGAGATCCGTTATGCCCTCATAGGTATAGTATTTGTTCCAGGTGGCTGCAACCTTTGGCTCGGCAGGACTGCCCGCAGCCTTGTAACTAAAGCCTCCTGTCTGTGCGGTAACCTGTTGTGAGACAAGAATCAGGAGTGATACTGCTATTGTATATAGACTTTTTTTCATTGTTCGGGAAATATTAAATTACTTGAGTTCGGCATTCAGGGTTGAGAAGCCACAATTTGAAGCACCTGCCATAATCTTAACCTTTCCCTTGCCGGTAATCAGCCAGGTGTACTCCATGGCACGGTTTCCTTCCAGCCTTGGCAGGGCCTGCCTCAACTTTCCGCTTATGAGAGCCTGATCTTTGCCGGGGACAATTGTAAGCTGGGCACGTCTTACGAACCTGTTCGCGTCGCCAATTTCGGAACAGGTTGGAAACAGTCCGTTGTTGTAGACTTTGACTGTGACCCTCCAGAGATTATCATCGGCCTTTTCGACCTTTAGTCCCGTAAGTTCAATGTCGGGATGGTACGAAGCAAGAGCTGTGATGAAGCTGAAGTTATCTGTTTTTATTTTCTGCATTAGAGAGTCAGGTGGAACGGTTGCGGCAAAGGGTCTGATACCTCCAACTTCTGCCTGCCTGCCGTCGAAGCGGTCACCGCTGACCGGTGTCCATGGAATGAAGACGTCATCAGCCTGCGGCCTGTTTTTCAGCAGGGCAACTGCGGTATTTTCTCCCTTGTCAGTCTGTACCCACCATCCCGGCGTGGAAAAGCTGTACCGTCCGTAATCAAAATAAGCCCATTCATTGAAGTTTCCGGGAGTAAATGGCGCTGCCGGACTTCCCTTTGCACCGGTTTTTTCCTTCCAGATGTCAGAGGCCAGCTTATTGACTGTTTCATCGCTTTTAAGCATCCCGTCGGGCTTCTTCCCCCTCTGGGGTGGTCTTGTCGCCGCTTTCGAAGGCTGGCTTAGATTATCCTGCGGTCCGAAGGCAACAGTCATGTAAATATTGAAGTGGTCAAAGAGAAAGTCAGCCACCGCCCTTGTCTCGGTCTCTGAGAGGGCATGGGCACCGGCGTTAAGTCCGAATTCCTCATAGTTATGTGAGAAGTTTGCGTTGAATGCAACTCCACCATCACCGTCCTCGTTGTAAAGACCGTCGCCGTCATTGTCAATCCCTTCGGAAATTATTGTATAGATTCCTTTCTCTCCCTTTGCAGGATCCGCGGTGACCATTATACGGTTATCGGCCGATGAGGGCAGAAAAGTTCCGGCAGGGTCGGCAATCCTCACCATGGTGATCATTCCGTCACCGTTAAGGTCCTCAACCGGATCCTCACCTGTGGCGAAGTCGCGGTCATCATCAGTGCTGCGGGAATTTATGTTTCTCTCATATTTCAGTCCTGAGAAATACTGTGCCGAAGCCTCCGGGGAGACATCGGGAAGAACATAGAAGGTAACCTGGTCAAGTAATGCGCTTATCCCAGTTTCTTCGGCACGCCGTAGTATCTCTTCGGCAAAAGATATAGCCATCTCCCGCGAGTGGATGTATCGTCCGTCGATACCACCGAGAATTGCGATTCCGGGTTTCTCACTGTTTTCTCCCCTG
>Ga0209575_10001345_pt1 | contig 10149 bp, 10 predicted proteins | sample Medcelwee11metaG_FD_187172 | JGI IMG/M metagenome (GOLD analysis project Ga0209575, IMG submission 187172) | Freshwater pond sediment microbial communities from the University of Edinburgh, under environmental carbon perturbations - Medium... | ecosystem: Environmental > Aquatic > Freshwater >...
TTGATCCGATCAGAACAAATGTGGTTGCAATGCCCATTCCCAAGCCGTTAAGTGCTGAAGAGGAAGTTGCAAGGGTAGGGCAGGTACCGAGTACAAGGACAAGAATGGGATTTTCTTTAATGAATCCTTTTGTAAAGTTTTTTAACTGGCTCATTTTAACCCTCCTTTCTGAATTGTATTATACGCACGTTGCACAGCATCGCAAAAAGCTCTTGAACTAATTGTAGCAGCAGTTATGGCATCAACTTCTCCTCCGTCTTTTTTTACTTTTAAAGTGAATTCTGAAGGATTTATATTATTGAACTGATCTTTGAAAAGGGGTTCCGTCATTTTTGTACCAAGCCCGGGTGTCTCTTTTTGTTCGAGAACTGATATGTTGATAATTGAACCATCAGGTTTAAAGCCAGCCATTAGACTGATATTGCCGCTGAATCCTTTCTTTGTGTATGTATTTATTGCATATCCTACAATTTCTCCATCTTTTTTTGCAGGATATATGTCGAGGCTGTCTCCCTCACCGGTAGGCAGGCGGAACATCTCTTCATCAGGATTGTTTGTAAATTCAGGTACAACCTGTCTGATAGCATTTAGTTTCTTATTAAGAACAGAAACTTCTATAGGTGCTTTGGTCATAACATAAACAAATCCAAGTGATGCTGAAGCACCCAGCGAAATAAGGGTAAGCGACAGTACCATATTTTTGAATGTAGATTCGGTCTTAGCCATTTTTTACCTCCTTGCCAAATCTTCTGGGTTTAATATAAGCATTCATAAGCGGTACAAAAGCATTCATTATTAATATTGCAAATGAGACACCTTCCGGATAAGCGCCCCACACTCTTATTATTACTGTAAGGATCCCGATACCGCAGCCATAAATTATCATCGACTTCGGATTCATAGGTGAAGTTACATAATCTGTTGCCATAAAGATTGCTCCAAGAAGTACTCCTCCGGCAAGAAGATGGAACATAGGATTCGCATTTTGCTCAGGATTTATGAGCCAGAGGATGCCGGTAAAGATAACCAGGCTTCCAATCACTGAAACGGGTATATGCCATGTTATTATTTTTTTTGCAAGAAGCCAGATTAATCCCAAAAGAAGCGCAACAGCTGCAACTTCACCCATTGATCCTCCCATATTACCAAGGAACATCTGTGCAGGTGTCGGAATTTGTGTAACCAGTTGTGAAATAGAATCACCGTTTTTAAGACCCTCTTTAATTATAGCCAGTGGAGTCGCTCCGGTAACCGCATCGGTATATCCGGTGCTGAATCCCGATGGGAGAGGCCAGCTTGTCATCTGTACAGGGAATGAAATGAGCATGAAAACACGGCCTACCAGGGCTGGGTTGAAAGGATTGTTCCCTAGTCCTCCGAAAGTCATCTTTGCAATTGCAATTGAGACAAAACTTCCAAATATGATTATGAATACAGGGATATTTGAAGGCAGGTTAAAAGCCAGCAGAAGACCTGTAACAATGGCTGATCCGTCAGTTATAGTAACCGGTTTTTTAAATATGAATCTCTGAATCAGGTATTCGAACAGGAGGCAGGAGATTACTGAAGTGGATGTTACAATTATTGCACCATAACCAAAATAAAATATTGATGAAAAGAGCGCTGGAAGAAGTGCTATAATTACTCCGAACATCAGTTTCCTGGTTGTATCCGGTGCATGTGCATGCGGTGATGGTGATACATAAAGTAGGTTGCTCATGTCTTATTTTTTAAAAGACTTATTTTTTTATGGCTCTGTCGCGAGCTATTTTTATTACAGTGGTTTTTCCAAGACGGATATAATCAAGCAGAGGGCGGCCGGCAGGACAGGTAAAGCTGCAGGATCCGCACTCCATGCAATCGCTAATTCTTTCAGCTTCAGCTTTTTCGAACATTCCCTTCTCTGAGAGAGACATCAGAAGATAGGGTTCGAGATTCATTGGACATGCTGAGACACATTTTGCACAACGGATGCAGGGATAGGATTCCATCCTCTCTGATTCGCTTTTAGGAAATAAAATGATGCCGGATGTTCCTTTTACAACCGGAATATCCAGGTTGCTAAGCGATTTGCCCATCATAGGACCCCCTGATACAATTTTCCCGGTATCTTCAGGCACTCCGCCGGCAGCATCAATCAGTCTGCTGACAGGAGTTCCGGTCCTTACGAAAAAGTTGCCTGGTTTTGTAACAAGTTTTCCAGTAACAGTTACTACTCTTTCAAAGAGGGGTTTATTTTTCTGTACAGCTTCATAAACTGCAAAAGCAGTACCTACATTATGCACTATTGCATTAACATCGAGAGGAAGACGACCCGGTGGCACTTCCCTTTTAATAAGTGCTTTTATAAGCTGTTTTTCAGCACCCTGAGGATATTTTACCTTCAAAGCATGTACGGTTATTCCCTGAAATGCAGTTGCCAGACTGGTCAGGTGGCTAATAGCATCCTGCTTATTATTTTCAATTCCTATCATTGCCCTGGTTACCTGAAGAGCTTTCATAAGGATAGTGATGCCGGTGAGAATCTCTTCTCCTCTTTCCAGCATCAGGCGATGATCTGATGTAAGATAAGGTTCGCATTCTACTCCGTTAATGATCAGAATATCACATTTTTTCCCGGCAGGTATAGTCAGTTTTACGTGAGATGGGAATGTAGCCCCTCCCAGTCCCACAATACCCGAATCTAGGCACTTTTGTATGATTTCTTCCCTCGGTAATTTTATTTCGGTTACTATTTCTGTGCTTCTGTCTATAGTGCTTACCCATTCGTCACCTTCAACATCGATGAATACAGCATTCTGTTTAAATCCTGTACTATCAATAATTGTATCTATTTTATTTACTTTTCCTGAAACGGAAGAATGTGTTTTTGCAGATATAAAACCTTTGTTCTCCGCTATTAACTGACCTGTTTTAACATAATCACCTTTATTTACAATTACATTAGCCGGAGCACCGATATGTTGTGTAACAGGAATAGAAACGCTCAAAGGCAGAGGCAGATACTGTATTGCACTCTCTGCAGTCAACTTGTTTTCGGGTGGATGAACACCTCCAACGGGAAATGTTTTCAATGCTTATATATTTAATATTTATTGTATCAAAACTATGATGTGATAGTTTCAGTCTTAAGTGCAGTTGGCTGTTTCCTGGGAGGGAAATTAAGTTCGATAATTGAATTAGTAGGGCATTCAGTAACACATTTCCTGCAGAATGTACATTTAGTGGCATCGATATATGCAAGGTTATTTACAATTGTTATTGCATTGTATTCGCATACTTTTACGCATTTTGTACATGCAATGCAGGCTACTTTACAGGCTCTTTTAGCAGGCCCTCCCTTATCACAGTTTGAACAAGCCACGTAAATCTTCCTGTCTTTCCTGGCTTTCTTACGTAGCTCTATCAAATGCCTTGGGCAAGCTTTTACACAGGCTCCGCACGATACACATTTGTCGTCTATTATAAATGGTAATTTAGTCTCCGGATTCATATACATCGCCCCAAAAGTGCATGCACTTACGCAATCGCCTTCACCAAGACAGCCAAAAATGCAGTCTGTCTCTCCGATATAAAGAGTATGAGCAATCCTGCAGTCAGCTACACCATCGTAGACAGAGGTTTGAGGCCTGAACTCAGGTGATCCGTTGCAGAGAAGAACAGCTACTGTAGGATCAACAACAGGAGCCACTTTCCCAAGAATTTCGGCTGCTTTTGCCATTACATCCGCACCGCCAACCGGACAATTTAATCCTTCAAAAGTTTCAGCTTTGACAAGTGCTTCTGCAAAATTCCTGCAACCGGCAAATCCACATCCTCCGCAATTTGCCGCAGGAAGTATTTCCTGAACCTCGTCGATACGGGGATCTTCAAAGATTTTAAACTTCTGGGCAACAAAATAAAGAATGATAGAAGATATCAGGGCTAGAAGACTTAAGCTGAGAACTGTTATAAGAACAATCTGACTCATTAATATTTATTTAATTGTGAATCTGAAATTATTATTTATCCTATTTCTGAAAAACCATAGAATTGAATAATATGGAATAAGAACTGCCAATGATCCGAGGCCTGTAATAAGTTCAGAAAGGGATAAAGTGCCCAGAATTATGAGAAAGGTAACCACAAGGATCACTGGAATGACATATCCCAGCAAAACTGCTGTATATCCCATTGATTTATTCATAACTACTGTTACACTATCTCCGGGCATTACATTATATCTTCCTGAAATATCAATTATCTTATCTTCTTTTCCTGAAAGTGAACATGAACCCTCGGCATGACATGCAGAACAGGCTGAAATTGATGATATTTTTATTGTAACAGAATTATTATCAGATTTCTGCACTATGCCATTATGTTCGATACTTCCTGAATTATCTGATCTGGACATGGGTTTTCCCCGAAAAATTAAGACGCAAAATTAAAATTATTAAAAAAGAAGAAACTGTATTTTGTCACCTTTTTAAAATATTATTGTTATTTATTCTGATTATAAAGAACCTTTTTCAGCTTATGCTGCTCCATGATTGCTGTTTGCTGAAGAGTCTCTTTAACTCAGCTTTCAGAATAAGGTTATTATCAGTTTCAAGAAGCGGATCGTTTGAAATAATATCTTCAGCAATCTTTCTCACATATTCTATAATCTGTCCATCTTTTCCAAGATCAGCAATTTTGAGGTCAAATGGGATTCCGCTTTGCATAGTTCCTTCAATATCGCCTGGTCCCCTTAGCTGAAGATCGGTTTCTGCAATTTCGAAACCATCGGAACTCCTGATCATTACCTCTATCCTGGTTGAAGCTTCCTTTGATAGCTTATCAGAACTCATAAGGATACAATATGACTGGTCAGCTCCTCTTCCAACGCGGCCTCTAAGCTGGTGGAGCTGAGATAATCCGAATCTTTCTGCGCTTTCAATAACCATTACCGATGCATTCGGGATGTCAACGCCAACCTCAATCACCGTTGTAGCGATCAGGATATGTGCTTTCCCATCTTTAAAGAGTTTCATAGACTCTTCTTTTACAGCGGGTGTCATTTTCCCATGAACAATGCTTACACAATATTTTGGTGCCGGAAAGACCCTTGAAATTGTATCCCAGCCATCTTCAAGGTTTTTATAATCCATTTTTTCAGATTCCCTTATCAGTGGATAAACAATAAATATCTGTCTTCCCTCCGATATCTGGTTTCTGAGAAATCCATATACTTTATTCCTTTCAGAATCAAAAAAATGCAAAGTTTTTACAGGTACCCTGCCCGGTGGCAGTTCATCAATAACAGAAACATCAAGGTCACCATACAGGGTCATTGCAAGAGTTCTTGGGATCGGAGTAGCTGTCATTACAAGAATATGGGGCGGATTAATGCTTTTTTGCCACAAACTGGCTCTCTGTTCTACTCCGAACCTGTGTTGCTCGTCAATTATAACCAGGCCCAGATTGCTGAACTGAACACTTTCTTCTATAAGTGCATGTGTTCCGATAAGGATGTTAAGTGAATTGTCGCGAAGAGATTCCCCTATTTCATTTCTTAATGATTTTTTGGATGATCCTGTCAGTAGCCTTACTTTAACATTGATACCATCCATAAACCGCGTGATTGTCTGGTAATGCTGGCTGGCGAGTATCTCTGTTGGTGCCATTATACATGCCTGGTATCCGTTATCTATTGCAATAAGCATACTCATGAGGGCTACCAGGGTTTTTCCGCTGCCAACATCCCCCTGGAGAAGGCGGTTCATTTGCCTGCCTGAACCTAAGTCTTTCCTGATCTCTTTCATCACTTTTTTCTGGGCTCCTGTAAGTGAGAACGGGAGATTATTGTAATAGAAGTTATTAAAATTTTCTCCAACACTTGAAAAAACAAATCCTTTGAATTTTCTGCTCCTGTTGTTTTTAAAGCGAATTAAATTGAGCTGAATATAAAAAAGTTCTTCAAACTTAAGGCGGTACCTGGCTTTGTCGATCTCATTTGTATCTGATGGAAAATGGATTTTATGAAGTGCCGGATGCAGTTCCATAAGTTTGTACTTTGAGACAATAGAGGCAGGTAAAGATTCCGGGAGCCTGAAATTAATCTGTTTTAAAAGATTTCCAATAAGTCTGCTAAGGGCTTTTGATCCGAGGAAATGGTTCTTGAGCTTTTCAGTAGTGCTGTATTGGGCCTGTAGGGATGACGTGATCCTTTCAGCCATTTTCCCGGATGATTCTATTTCAGGGTGAATTATATTGATCATACCGTTAAATACTGATGGCTTTCCAAACACTATGAATTCAACACCCGGACCAAAGTTTTGCATTATCCATTTTGTTCCCTTAAACCATACAAGTTTTAAATTGCCGGTGTCATCCTGAAAGTCAGCAACCAGCCTTTTTCCAGCACCAAAGCCTTCTGTTGAATAACCTTTGATTACTCCTTTTAGCTGTACATAAGGAAGATCAGGATCAAGTTCAGATATTTTATAAAACTTTGTCCTGTCGATGTATTTAAACGGGAAATAAAAAAGAAGATCTCTGTATGTAAAGATATTTAGCTCTTTATTAAGGAGTTCGGCTCTCTTCGGACCGACTCCCGGCAGGTAGGTTATATTTGTTTCGAGGAAATCCTGCATAATTGCTTCATATCAACAATACTTAAAAAGATGACCGAAAATACTTATTTTTGGAGAGCTTACATAATATATTTTTATTAGCGGGATGTTTTTTTTCAGAGCGTTTAAATATCTTAATTACACCCTCACTTCCAGGCATAAAAAGGGGCATGGTATTCATAGTCCGTTTGTATTCGATATTGTTTCCCGCATTTTCCGGAATAAAATTGACCCCGGCATTGTCTTATTAATTGAGGAAATACGAGAAAAGAATAAATCGGACAGGAGAATAATCGAAGTGATGGATCTCGGAGCCGGTTCTGTTAAAATGAGAAAAAGTTTAAGAAAAGTATCAGATATCGCACGTATATCAGCAGTCCCTGAAAAATATGGTATCCTTTTGTCGGGGATGGCTGCTGAATTCGGCAAACCTGATATAATTGAGTTCGGAACTTCCCTTGGCTTCAGTACGATGTATCTGGCTTCAGGTTCTCCTGAGAGTACAGTATATACTTTGGAAGGGTGCCAGGCCGCATCTGAAATTGCAAATGAGAATTTCAGGGAAGCAGAAATTAATAATATCAGCCAGCTTACCGGTTCCTTTGAGGAGCTTATACCGGAACTAAGAAAAAAAGATATCCGGCCCGGACTTGTTTTTATTGACGGTAATCACCGGAAAAAGCCTGTACTAAATTATTTTCAGGAAATGTCCATAATGTCGGATAAAAATACGGTAATAATTATCGATGACATCCACCTTTCACCAGAAATGGAGGAGGCCTGGACTGAAATAAAACAAAATGAGAAAGTCACTTTTACGGTTGATATTTTCAGAATGGGAATGGTTTTTTTCAGGGAAGGGATGAATCATTTTAATTACGTGATAAGGTATTAACATAAATTAAGACTATAATATTTCTAATTTGATCAAATTAATATAATTTCGAAAATTCAAATTTTACAGGTATGGATAAAGTAATTGAGATTCAAAATATTGTTAAGAACTACCAGGTTGGATCAGTGATTGTGAGAGCTCTCAGGTCAGTCTCCATAGATATAAACAGGAATGAGTACGTTGCAATAATGGGGCCTTCAGGTTCCGGAAAATCGACTCTGATGAATCTGCTTGGATGTCTGGATACTCCAACAAGCGGTTCTTATATACTTAATGGTACTGACGTCAGCAAGATGGAAGATGATTACCTGGCAGAAATAAGGAACAAGGAAATAGGTTTCGTTTTTCAGACCTTTAATCTTCTTCCGAGATATTCGGCTCTTGAAAATGTCACATTGCCACTTATTTATGCCGGAATACAGAAAGTAGAAAGGGAGGAAATGGCCATAGAGACGCTGAGACAGGTTGGACTTGCTGACAGGATGAGCCATAAGCCGAATGAACTTTCGGGTGGTCAGAGACAGCGTGTTGCAATTGCAAGGGCTCTTGTTAATAAGCCATCCATTATCCTCGCTGATGAACCGACAGGTAACCTCGACAGTAAGACATCTCTTGATATTATGGGACTGCTGGATATTATACATAATAATGGCAATACTGTGATACTGGTTACACATGAAGAGGATATCGCAAGACATGCTGCACGTATTATCAGGCTTTTTGACGGTGAAGTATCTCAGGATATTCCCAACGAAAAATACGTGCACGCCTGAAAATAATAAGTAAAGTCATATCTTGCAGGTTAATCTTATAATTTTAACGGTTATGAAGATATATACCCGCACAGGAGATGATGGAACTACTTCCCTTGCAGGTGGAAGAAGAGTCCCCAAATTTCACAATCGTGTTGAAGCATACGGATCGGTAGATGAGCTTATTTCATGGATGGGTCTGTTAAGGGATCATCATGAAAATGCTAACCGGAGAGATTTCCTTTTATACGTGCAGGATCAATTAATGAAATGTGCAGCTTCACTCGCCTCCGACCCTGAAAATCCTGGTTTGCGTATAAGTCTTCCGGACCCTGATTGCATCTTAAAGATTGAGGGAGAAATAGATAGTATGGAATCATCTCTTAGACCTTTGAACAGTTTCATACTTCCGGGTGGAAATATACTATCATCTTATTGTCATATTTCGAGGTGTGTCTGCCGAAGGGCGGAAAGGGCAGTGTTAGAGTTGGATCAAACCGAGAAAACGCCTGAAATCATAAAGCAATTTCTTAACCGGCTAGCCGATTATTTATTTGTTTTAGCTCGTAAAGTAAGTTTAGAGCTTGATAGCGAGGAGATTAAGTGGATGGTTTGAGATGTTAAAAAACTTTAAAAAAGGTATTGTTTAATAAGTAAAATAATATATATATTTGCAGACTTTGAAAAAAATATAATCTGATCAGAAAATTATGTACTGGACACTTGAATTGGCATCAAAATTAGAGGATGCTCCATGGCCTGCAACCAAGGATGAGCTGATTGATTTCGCTATCAGGTCAGGTGCCCCGATGGAGGTAATCGAGAATCTGCAGGAAATAGAAGATGAAGGAGATATTTATGAGAGTATCGAAGATATCTGGCCAGATTACCCAAGCAAGGACGACTTCTTTTTCAATGAAGACGAATATTAATAAAGGGCTCACTCTGAGCCTTTTTTTATTTTTAATTCAAAAAAACAGGGTAGGATTCAGGGTTATTTAAAAATATCCAGAATCTTCTTAGGTCTCATGTTGTCGAACCAGTTAAAACCTGGAAGAATCATGTTTGATCCGGGAGTAATTACTGGCGGATCAATCACACCTTCAGGGCTTTGTCGTTCATATATCTCAGTGATCTTACCTTTTTCCACATATATTTCAATGGTGGCGCATTTAGTTGTATTCACACCGACAATAAGGTTTCCATCAACCAGATAATAAATAGATTCACCATTCCCAATTACATCAATTTTATAAAGTTCATTATCTTTAAAATAACCGGTGAGATCTCTGCCTTTTATCTGGTTATATCTGAGAGTATCAACCTTGCTGGTAACAAATGCCGAATTGAAGAGTTCCATCCTGTCTGCCTGCCTGTTCTTTGTGAATATAGCCATGGAGTCTGAAGTAAGCTGATTTTCTTCAGACCATAGAACCGGTAATGTATATAATCTTATCACAGAATCGCGGAAAGAGTAGGAGAGAGAGTCGCATTTTGCCTGCAGATCCTTACTGAAGATACGGCAGCCATGAAACGCCCTCATAAGCCGGTAATCTCCTTTTGCAGTGTCGGAAACTGTCATAGCACTTATAGTATCGGCATGGAGAAACATTGAATCCTTGCTTGAAACCTGGATGAACATTGCGCTGTCGGTTACAAGGAATTTTTCCGGTTCTTTGTAGTACCATGCATAGTTTCCTTTAATGATGATATTATTGCTTGTATCTGAAATTGTGATATTTCCAAAGGACTGGCCAAAACCGGTATTGTCATCATAAAATAGCGAATCCCCCTTAACAATCTGCTTCATATTGTCTATTAAAGCATTCTTCCAGATTCGGGTTATATTATTTTTTGTATCGTACCAGCCTTTCTCACAATAGAGGTAAATGCTGTCACCTTTCAT
>Ga0209575_10001348_pt1 | contig 10098 bp, 10 predicted proteins | sample Medcelwee11metaG_FD_187172 | JGI IMG/M metagenome (GOLD analysis project Ga0209575, IMG submission 187172) | Freshwater pond sediment microbial communities from the University of Edinburgh, under environmental carbon perturbations - Medium... | ecosystem: Environmental > Aquatic > Freshwater >...
TGAAGAACCTTATTCCGGTTCAGAAATCGGTCTATGAACAGGTGGTCTGTGACTCCGGCGTTGAAGCAACCTTTGCCGATCAGTTGGAGAAGAATCTGGCCGTCAAGGTCTATGCCAAGCTGCCGGGATGGTTCAGGATTCCCACGCCGCTCGACAGCTACAATCCGGACTGGGCGGTACTTGTCGAACAGGATGGCGAGGAGCGGGTTTACTTTGTCGTCGAGACCAAAAGCGGCCTCTTCACCGACGATCTTGGCGACAAGGAGGGCGCGAAAATCGAGTGCGGCAAGGCCCACTTCGAGGCGCTCAGTGTTGGAGAGAAGCCGGCCCGCTATGTTGTGGCCCGATCAGTGGATGATGTGCTGAAAACCGCTTCCGTTCAGCCATGAGGGTTGTGAGTGTCGATGTATTTTTAATGTATCTTTCTTTTGGCTATGTCCACCACGGACGACTATCTCACCGGCAAGATTGTCGAGGGGATCAAAAAGGCCGAGATGGTGCTCGACAGCCGATCCGCATTTGAGGCTGGCGATCCTGCGTTCGAGCGTATCCGGGAGAAGATCGTGGCGTTCAGGCCCGTCTGGCTCACGTCGGAACAGGTGGTCGAATTGATCCGGCAGGCGAAGATTGTCGCGGTTGGCGAGCGGGTTTGCCGGGTGCTGCATCCGGAGTCGCCGGTAACGCAGACGGTGTTTCTCGACGAGCTTGCCGAAGCGATGGCGGAAGCAGGAAAGGCGGAGATCGTCACGGCGGCGGAGGCGATGCAGGTCGTCAACCGGCAGTCGCGCCAACGGTTCATCGCCTCGATGGTCAGCGGGCGTTACCTCGAACTCTGCGCGGCCTGGCCGCCGGACTGCGTGTTCTGCAAGGCGGAGCGAGCAGGTATCTGCTGCTTCGGAGTGCATCCAGACTTTCAAATCTGAAACGATTCATCCCATGTCATCCGATCTACCGTTTGTCGAATATGCGTGCGAGCAGATGAGCGGCGCGGGCGCGATCACCTTCCGCAAGATGTTCGGCGAGTATGCGGTGTACTGCGAGGGGAAGGTGGTGGCGCTCGTGTGCGATAACCGGCTCTTCGTGAAGCCGACCGCCGCCGGGCGCGAACTCGCCGGGCAGCTTGCCGAAGCGCCGCCCTACCAGGGAGCGAAGCCGTATCTCGTTGTTGGCGAAGAACTTGACGACCGTGAGTGGCTCTCGAAGCTCATCCGCGTGACCGCGCAGGAGTTGCCGGTTCCGAAGGAGCGACGTCCGGGGCGGCATTGAAAAACAGACCTCAACGAACAAAGTTATTGCCGGAGTATGTCAGAGCAACAGAATCAGTTCACGATCCGCAGGGCGACTCTGGCGGATGCCGAAGCGGTGGCTTCGATGGTCGGCGATCTTTTGTCGGAGATCATGGCGGCGATTGGCGTTCCTGCGTTCGACGTGGCTTTCGAGGAAACGGCGGAGCGGCTGCTGAATTTTCTTGAAACCGGCCGTTACGTGGTGTTTGTCGCCACCGACGGGTACGGGGAGACTGTTGGTTTCATCGCCTTGCACGAAAGCTGCGCCCTCTACGCCGGTGGCGTGTTCGGCACGATTCCGGAGCTGTACGTGCTTCCGGAGCGCCGCAGTTTTGGCGTGGGGCGGGGGTTGCTCGAAGCGGCAGTGCAGTTCGGGAAGTCTCGCGGCTGGACGCGCCTCGAAGTCACAACGCCGCCGCTGCCTGAGTTCGACCGGACGCTCGCGTTTTACGAGCAGGAGGGCTTCGAGGTGACGGGCGGTCGCAAGTTGCGGGTGTTGCTCTGACGTTTTCGCTGCCGCGACATGTTTCACGCGGTCGGGATGCTCGAAAGGGAGAGTATCGCGGTCTGACGATTTTCCGCAGATCGATGCCATTGCAACGCGCCAAAAGGGGGGCGGACATTCCTGTCCGCCATTTATTGTTCTGGCCTTTAAAACTCTTAAACAATTGCTCCGGACTTCAGTCCGGGGTAAGCGGATAAAGCAAAATAAATCAGGGCTTTAGCCCAATATCTTACAACGGCGTCGATTGCGTTTTTTTGTCGCCTGAGTAATAATGGCGGGTTGGAAAACCCGCCCTCCGTTCAAAAGGCTTGTCTGAGTTTTGCTTATGAGGCCGGCTTTTCGCATTTCCGGGGGTGGATAAAAATGGAAATCCTGAGGCTGATGCCCGCCATTTGCTTGTATGGCGGTACAAAATTTTTACATTTATATTAATGGCTGATTTAAAAGGTAGTATCACCTTTCTTCCACAGCAAATGCCTCACGCAAGCACGTACATAAAGACCGCGCCTTTAGGATTTGTGGGTGAGATGCCACGACTATCGGACGTATGGCGGAGCTGCTGGCGTTTGGTTGGCTTGGATGCAGATGGGGGGATTGGAGCCAGTAATTTTTATAGAAAATTGGAAGCCAGTTGGATGATGAATAATCGTGACTTTGTCGCGCTTATTCTTTCGATTTGGGAGGTAAGGCGAGGTAGAGTATCGCGGATAATGGAGTTAGGAGTATTTATTATACACATTTGCCAATCGAGAAGGTTGATGTTTAAGGTGAAATTTGCAAAAGAGTGTAATGTGTGTTGATACTTAATTTGTAATTAATATTCTTGTATGGAAAATAATTATTTCGTTTTTACAAAAAACACACAAGAGATAACTATTGAGCGTTTCCATATATGCACGTGGGAGTTTAACAATAATTCTGCTTTAATCGAATTTGGCGGTGAAATTGTCAACCCCTATGAAATTCAAGATAAGAAAATTAATTTAATGATTTATATTCCATGGATTGCAGATAATTATAAGATAATTGACTTATATGAAAAATTAAAAGAATCTGAAAATAGTAGATTTATTTTTAATGATTCTGTTTTAGGTAATATATTTTTAGATGAAGGACAGAAGAAAAATGGTGTAATACAGAAATTTGCGAACAGAAATCCGCTGTGCATAAGCCCAATAATTACTTCTACTAATAAAAAAAATAATATTGTTTCTATTGAAATTGATTTAAGACATCTGCATGAAAAAGAAAAAGTTGATAATACAAGCGTGTACTTTAGATTCTATATTGAACCAAGCATAAATGTTTTATCTACGAGAAAAACCGGAATCAGCCGCTCGACCATAATTTATGATTTGAAGATAAATGAGAGAAGAAACTTTCCAAACAGTTTAGATATTAATTTAACAGAATTATCTATCTGCAAAATAAACTCTTGCTTCCTATTTAATATTTTGCCGAATTCATATGACTTGACCTTTTTTGACTCTGGCTCATTAAAAAATATAAGAACATTGGAATATAATTCTTTCAAGAAATATCTTGGAGATAATAGAGTTAAAGAAAATGAGCTGGTTGTTGTTTTTAATAAAAAAGAAGGCTGTGATAGTTATGCGTTTTTCTCAATCTTTTCTAAAGAAAGAATAGGTGCCGGTCAATTTGCATTAGCCGTTTTGGTTAATTTGATATGCGGAGTTCTTTTGTTTATGCCGTCGTTTAGGGGCAGTTTGGGGGTAGATTTATTTTCAGAGAAATTATGGGAAAGTCTGCCGCTTGAAGTGTATATATCAATTTCTATCGGCGTTTTAATTGTTGTGTATTTTGTTTGGCCAAATATTATATCGTGGTTACATGTAGTAAAAACCACATTTAAGAGTAAAAGGAAAAAATAATGAAGGTTCTTTTAGATACAAATATCGTTATTCATCGCGAAGCCAGCAGGATTTTGAACGTAGATATTGGCGTTCTGTTTCGGTGGCTTGAAAAAGGAAAATACATTAAGTGTGTACATCCAGTTACAGTTAATGAAATCAAAAAAAATAGTAATCAAGAGACGGTTAATGCTTTGAGCATTAAATTGGAAAGCTATGAGGTTTTGAAAATAACTACTCCATTAAGACCTGAGGTAATCGCTGTTTCTGATAAGATTGATGTAAATCAAAATGATAAAAACGACACAATCCTTTTAAATGAAGTTTTTAGTGAGAGAATCGATTTTTTAATTACAGAAGATAAGAAAATTCATAAAAAAGCCGAATTGCTTGGGATTGGCGACAGGGTCTTTAGAATCGATTCGTTTTTAGAGAAAGTAGTTTCTGAAAATCCAGATTTAGTTAATTACAAGGTCTTATCAGTAACCAAGAAGCGGTTTGGTGAGATAAATCTATCTGATTCTTTCTTTGATAGTTTCAAAGAAGATTACGTTGGTTTTGATAAGTGGTTTTTAAGAAAATCTGATGATATTGCTTATATAACGACAAATAAAGGAAATATTCTTTCATTTTTATTTCTCAAAGTCGAAGAGAAAGATGAAAACTATTTTGATATAGATCCTGTTTTTACGCCGAAAAAAAGATTAAAAATTGGGACTTTTAAGGTGATTAGCAATGGTGTTCGACTTGGCGAGCGGTTTGTAAAAATTATTTTTGACAATGCTGTACAATATAAAGTTGAAGAAATATATGTTACAATTTTTGATAAAAGGGAAGAGCAAAAACGCTTAATAAGCTTATTGGAGGACTGGGGGTTTTGCTTGCACGGTACTAAGTCAACAATTAATGGTGCTGAATTGGTTTATGTTAGAGATTTTACTCCAAAATTTAATTTAGATAATCCAAAATTATCATTTCCTTTCATTTCAAAAAGTTCAAACATATACATGATACCCATTTATCCTGATTATCATACAGAGCTTTTGCCTGACTCAATATTAACTACTGAATCACCATATGATTTTGTAGAAAATCAGCCTCACAGAAACGCAATATCCAAGGTTTATATCTCTCGATCTATTGATCGCAATATCAATAAAGGAGATATAATTGTTTTCTATCGAACTGCCGCAAAAGATAGGTCTGCATATTATAGTAGCGTAATTACTACTATTGCTATAGCAGAGGATAAAATTACCGAAATCGTTGATGAATATGACTTTATTTTAAAATGCAGAAAAAGAAGCGTGTTTTCGGATGCCGATTTAAAAAATTTTTGGGATTGGAATCAAAAATATAAACCATTTATTATAAATTTTTTGTATACTCATTCATTCCCTACGGGTAAACGAATCAATAGGAAAAGGCTTCTGGAATTGGGAATTATTTCGGGAATTGAAAACGAGTTGAGAGGGTTGAAAAAAATAACAAAAGAACAGTTTGAATTAATTTTACAAGAAACAGAAACAAATGAAAGTCTTATTGTCGATTAAGCCTGAATTTGCTGATAAGATATTTGATGGGTCAAAAAAATATGAATTTAGACGTTCTCTTTTTAAGGATAAAAGTGTAAAGACGGTTGTGCTTTATGCTTCTTATCCAGTTCAACAAGTTGTTGGTGAGTTTGAGATAGATGCTATTTTAAATGATGGGTTGCAGCAGTTATGGGATTTGACAAGAGAATATTCTGGTATTACTGAAAAATTTTTCTTTGAATATTTTCAGAATAAGGATAATGGTTACGCTATAAAAATTAAAAAAGCAAAAAAGTATAAGAATGCATTGTCCTTAAAAGATGACTTTAACGCCTCGCCACCACAATCATTTATGTACTTGAAGGAATGTTTGGTATGATATAAATTATTAAAAATATTCGTAAAATGAGATTGGTGTATTAAAAGAGTGATTTCGTTCTGTCAGCTTATTGATGTCTTACATTGTGATTGTATTGCCCTTCTTACAACATTATACATTTAAACAAAAAAACAAAAAGGCTACATTTAAGATAGCTTTTTTGTTTGATCGATAATCCCGTCTCACCTATGCGCATCTTATACCCCTTCACCCTCCCGTAAATCTTCCGTTTTTCCAACAGCCCGGCGATACATCTTTAACTGCCTTTACTGATTCTGCATGGATTGCCACGTCGCTATGCTCCTCGCAATGACGGGGAGTTCGCAAGGCTTTTTGGTATCGACTTGACAAGAGAGGTTCGCAGTAACAAGCAGGCGTAAGATGAAAGCTTTGCTCTGAAATCGTATCGCCAAAATTCTCTACATTCAGTCGATGTTCTCCTGTAATCAAGCGACTCGTCATGGACGCTCTTTCGTTGCTTCTCGATCAGTTCCGCCACATGGGCTGGGCGGATGCGCTGGTGTTATCCACGATTTCCGGCAATCCGGTGGCGGCGTCGGATGACTGCATCCTTGCCAAATTGCGGCACTTGCACGTGGTGCAGAAGATTTTTCTCGACGTGTGGCTCGCCCGTTCGCTCGATCCGCGAGTGGCCGATGATCTCGACCTCCGCGCTCTCTGCGCGTTCGCGCGTGGCGTCCATCAGGAATCGATGCGCTATCTCGGCTCATTATCCGCCGCTGAGCTGGAGAGCGTCGTCGAGCTGCCGTGGTCGAAGACGGCGACCGCAAAGCTCGGATTCGAGGTCGCCGCGCACACGCTTGCCGACGCGCTCGTGCAGGTGCCGCAGCACAGCGCCTACCATCGCGGGCAGGTCGCCGCCCGCCTGCGCGAACTCGGCCTCGATCCGCCCATGACCGACTTCATCGCCTGGATTTGGCGGCACAAACCGGAAGCGGCGTGGCCGGGCGTTGACCGGGAGTGACGCAGCACGTCAGCAGACTCCTCAGATTCAGTATTTTGTTAAAAAAAACATCGATAAGAGATGAACGCCTCCAACTTCGATCTCCAGTCCTATCTCGCTCGCATCGGCTTCGAGGGCGATCCGTCGCCCGATTTCGACACGCTGAAGCGCCTGATGCGCCGCCAGCTCTTTTCGGTGCCGTTCGAGAATCTCGACGTGCAGGCGGGCCGGGTGCCTTCGCTCGCGCCCGAAGCGATGTACGCCAAGATCGTCGAGCGGCGGCGCGGCGGCTACTGCTACGAGGTGAACGGCCTCTTCGCGATGGCGCTCGAAGCGCTCGGCATTCCGTACCGGCTGGTGGCGGCGCGTCCGATGACCTACGCTGTCCGGCGTCCGAAAACCCACGTGGCAATTATCGCCGCCGTCGATGGCGCGGAGTGGCTCTGCGATCTCGGCTACGGGAGTTTCGGTATTCGCGAGCCGATCGATCTCCGCTGGCTCGACCGGGAGTTGAAGCAGGACTACGACACCTTCCGCCTGACGATGGCGTCGGAGCGGGATTATCTGTTGCAGTCGCTCGTCGATGGCGAGTGGAAGAAGCTCTACGAGTTCAACCTCTGCCCGCAGGAGATGGTGGACTTCGAACCGGCGAACTGGCTCAACGCGACCCATCCCGATACGATTTTCACGCAAGGGCTGATCGCCGTCTTGCAACATCCGTCGGGCAAGCTGGTGCTGAGCGGCGAGCGCTTCAGGAATTTTTCGGAAGGGCGGGTGGAGGAGAAGATCGTCAGGCCGGAGGAGGTCGAGGAGCTGCTCAAGCAGCGGTTTTTGCTGGAGTGACAACGTGGTTTTCCGGAGGCATTCGGCCCGGCGGCGCCTCCGGAAAATCTCTGGCAATTACATCGAGAGGTAAGCTCGCGCCTGGTCGAGGGTGTAGCCCCAAGTCAGATTGGCGTTTTTCCAGCCGTTGACGGAGCGGCGTCCCTCCTTGCTCATGTCGCCTTCGAAACCATCATACACCGAATAGACGTTGGTATAACCGGCATTGGTGAGCAGGTTTGCGGCGGCGGCGCTACGGTCGCCCGAGCGGCACATCAGAATGACCGGGTCGCTTTTCTTCAGACCATGCGCGGCCATCGCATCGGCGATTTTTGTGGTGAAGGCTGAGTTCGGGTTCATCTGGAAGCGGTTTTTCTTGCAGTCCCAGCTCGAGTAGTCATCGAGCATGTAGGGAATGTTCAGGTTGACCTGGTCGGCGATGCCCACAAACTGGGCTTCGGCAGGCGTCCTGACATCGACGAAAAGCACTTTTTTTGGATTTGCCACCACCATTTCATACGTCTCTTTCGCGGAAAGATACTTGCCAGCGATGGTTCGCTTTCCTGCGGGAAGCTGTGATGGATCGAATGATGCGGCGTGAAGCAGGCTTGTCGAAATGAAAAAGAGCGTGACGAGCAGGGAGACGATTTTTTTCATAAGGGTATGCTGGTTTGAAAGTTGTGAAGTCAGTGGATAGTTCGGCGTTAAACTCGATGTGCCTTGAAGGGAAACAGGGTAAGCAGGTCGTGTTTTTGGGAATGCCGTATAATCATGCGGTTATATGATAAACTAAAACGTTTTTTGCAAGTATGAAGTGATATATAATTCGCGAAAAAAACAGAGGAGTTCAATTGCGTGAGAGACATCAGGATAAAGCGGGTGTATGAGCCTGCGTTACCGGAAGACGGGTGTCGCGTGCTTGTTGACCGTCTCTGGCCGCGGGGGTTGAGCCGGGAGCGGGTTCAAGCCTCGATGTGGCTGAAAGAGGCCGCTCCGTGCGCCACGCTGCGGAAATGGTTCGGGCATGATCCGGCAAGGTTCGAAGAGTTCCGGCGGCGCTATCTCGAAGAGCTTGCCGGAAAGCCGGAGGTTGTGGCGGGTTTGGTCGAGCTGGCGCGCAAGGAGCGGGTGACGCTGCTGTACGCGGCTCGCGACACCGAGTGCAACCATGCCGTTGTCTTGAGGGACTATCTGCTGTCGCGGGATACGCCGGGCCAGTGAGCTGCAGGGGCGTCTCTCGTGTCCGCCTTTATACGATTATGCGATACGTTGCTTGCAAAAGTCAGGCATTGCCGAAGCCGTCGGCGATCTCGAAAATCGGGTCGAGTTTTGCCTTGATTGCGCGATGCAGGAGGAAGTTTTGCTGCCGGTCGCTTTTGACTTCGATGACGAGGCTTTCTTTCCGTTCGAGCGCTGCGGCGTAGAGTTTCGTGAAGTCGCGGTTCGTTGCCGGACAGGCGTAGCCGAGGTCGAAGGTGCGGGCGGCGGATTCGACGCTGAAGTTCTGCGGCGTGGCGAAGCATTCGTCGAGCCGGTCACACTCCGAGGCGATGGGCAGGAACGAGAAGATGCCGCCGCCGTGGTTGTTCAGCACGATGACGATGAGCGGATTCCACGGGTGGCCGAGCAGTGAGAGAGCGTTCAGGTCGTGCAGGAACGAGATGTCGCCGATGAGTAGCGTGGCGGGTTTGCCGAGGCCCGCCGAGAATCCGGCGGCGGTCGAGATGATGCCGTCGATGCCGCTGACGCCGCGATTGAGCGCCACCGGCAACGGCTTATGCGCCACCGGCGCGGCGTACATATCCATGTCACGCGCGGGCATACTGTTGGCGACGAAGAGCGCGTGCTCGCCGCCGGCAAGCGACGAAACGATGCGCGGCGCGGAGATTTCGTTGACCGGCTCGTCTGGCGAGCAGGCCACTGCGTCAATCGCGCTGGCAACGTCCGAAAAGAGATCGGCGCAACCGTTCGTCACCGCAGGCTTGCGGCATCCGGCGAGCGCCGAAGCGACCGAGGCGGGCGCGGCTTCGATGCTCAGCGTGACGTTGTGGTCGGGGCCGAAGCGGCCAGGATGCTCGCGGACGACGACGTAGTGCAGCGGTGGGTGTTTGCGGATGGCGAGCGCCGGTTGCTTGCCGATGAGCGGGCCACCGAAATGGAGCACCGCGTCGGGCCGGAATTTATCCGTAAAGGCTTCGTTCTGGAAGGCGAGCTGCCACGGCGCGCAGTTTGCCGAGAGCCGGACGCCGGAGGTGAGATCGGCGAAGAGCGGCACACCGAGCGATTCGGCAAGCGTCGCCACGGCCTCGGCGTCCGCGAGGCTGCCGAGATTCCCGGCGACCAGCAGCGGCCGCTCGGCTCCTGCGAGCAGCTTGCGCAGCGCCGCGACGCTCTCCGCCGCCAGCTCGTGCTGCGGAAGCGCGAATCGCGTCCACGGTTCGCCGGACGCTCGCCATGCTTCGAGCGGCGCGGCCCACGGATGGGCAAAGTCGGGCGCTTCGGGTTCAAGCGGTTCGCGGAACGGCAGGTTCAGATGTACCGGGCCTGCGGGGGAGCCGAGGCTTTTGCGGACGGCCTGATCGACCGTCGAGAGCAGCGAAGCGAGCGGCGTCGCCATGCCTGGTTCGGGAAGTTCGAGGTTCCAGCGCGTGTAGCTGCCGAAAATATCCTGCTGGCGGATGGTCTGGTTCGCGCCGGTTTCGAGCAGCTCGAAGGGGCGGTCAGCCGAGAGCACGA
>Ga0209575_10001351_pt1 | contig 10084 bp, 7 predicted proteins | sample Medcelwee11metaG_FD_187172 | JGI IMG/M metagenome (GOLD analysis project Ga0209575, IMG submission 187172) | Freshwater pond sediment microbial communities from the University of Edinburgh, under environmental carbon perturbations - Medium... | ecosystem: Environmental > Aquatic > Freshwater >...
CCGGTCACGAGGTCATTTTTTCCTTCTATTTTTGTACTTCCATAACCATTGTAGAATGAGAGAGCCGGAAGAAACCTTAAAGCCTGAATCACAGCATTTTATTGAACAGTTTATTGAAAAAGACCTTAGCGAGGGTAAGAATGGCGGACGTGTTCACACCCGCTTTCCGCCCGAACCCAACGGTTATCTTCATATCGGACATGCCAAGGCAATATGCCTCGACTTCGGTATGGCTCAGAAATATGGCGGGATGTGCAACCTTCGCTTTGATGATACAAATCCTACAAAAGAGGATGTCGAGTATGTCGATGCAATAAAGGAGGACATCAACTGGCTGGGATTCACATGGGAAGACAGGGAATTCTATGCCTCTGACTATTTCGGGAAACTGTGGGATTTTGCCGTTGTGCTCATTCAAAGAGGACTGGCATATGTGGATGACCAGAGCGCCGAAACGATTTCGGAACAGAAGGGAACAACCACACAGCCGGGAGCAATAAGTCCTTTCCGTAACCGAACAGTGGAAGAAAACCTTAACCTCTTCCTGAAAATGAATGAAGGGGAATTTGAAGAGGGCAGCCGTGTGCTCAGGGCAAAAATTGACATGGCATCACCCAATATGCACATGCGTGATCCGATCATCTACCGGATCTTAAATACTCCGCACCACCGCACCGGAATGACGTGGAAGGTTTACCCCATGTACGACTTCGCACACGGGCAGAGCGACTGGTTTGAGGGCATCACTCATTCTCTGTGTACTTTGGAATTTGAGGTACACAGGCCGTTATACGACTGGTTTGTAGACCAGCTTAAGGACAGCGATTACAGGCCAAGGCAGATTGAATTCAACCGGCTGAACCTCACCTACACAGTGATGAGCAAGCGGAAGCTTCTCGAGCTTGTGAAGGACGGTGTGGTAAACGGCTGGGATGATCCGCGGATGCCGACCCTTTGCGGACTGCGCCGAAGGGGTTATACCCCTGAATCAATACGCCGGTTTGTAGACCTGATCGGATATACAAAGGTTGAAGCCATTAATGACGTCTCTCTGCTTGAATATGCTATACGTGAGGATCTTAACAAAAGGGCACCGCGTGTCTTTGGTGTGCTGAAGCCCCTGAAAATTGTAATCACCAACTATCCTGCGGGAGTCACCGAAGAGGTGGAACTCATAAACAATCCTGAAGACGAAAGCCAGGGGAAACGAACGGTGCCGTTCACACGTGAACTTTTTATCGAACAGGATGATTTTATGGAGAATCCTGCACATAAGTTTTTTCGCCTCTCTCCGGGACAGGAAGTAAGGCTGAAGGGGGCCTATATAGTTAAATGCTCGGACGTTAAAAAGAATTCTTCGGGTGAAGTGGTTGAAGTACATTGCACCTATGATCCTGATACGCGCAGCGGAGGTCCGCAGGCAGACAGGAAAGTTAAGGGTACCCTGCACTGGGTCTCTGCAGAGCATGCCGTTGACGCAGAGGTGAGACTTTATGACCGGCTATTCATTGATGAGGACCCGTCAGGCCACAAAGATGTTGACCCCCGGGAATTCCTGAATCCGGAGTCACTTACGGTGCTTTCAGGATGCAAGGTCGAGCCCTCGCTTGCCGGGGCAAAGCCACTTGACAAATTCCAGTTCCAGAGACTCGGGTATTTCTGTGTTGATTATGATTCCACACCTGAAAAAATGGTGTTTAACCGAACCGTACAGCTTAAGGATACCTGGCAGAAGATAAACAGGTAAGTTGTGCCAAGGTATTATTTGTTGAGTTCGTTTATATAACGGACGAGGTTTGAAATATCCTCAAGATTCTGGAAGTCTGTGTCATTTTGTTTGATGTACTGGTTCAGCTCGCTTTCCCATTCCTCGAATAATTTCAAAAACTGCTTCTTATTTGAAAACCGGTTCATTACGCCGTCTTTTCTTACCCAGACCTCGGATGTAACCACAACATCATAATTACTGGGAATACGCTGTTCCAGGACACCGCCCTGCCCGTAAGAGATTGTCTTCCCCGCCATGCCGCCCGATGCTGATCTGGTGTCAAACGGTACCAGGCCGCCCTTGGATTCAAGTATGCATTTGTGTTCCATAAATAACGACACTTTTCCGGCGGCCAGAACCTCACTGTAACCGACTTCCACCGGCACAAATACTCTGTCTCCGATAATTATTGTGTCTACCAGGTGCTTGTCTCTCACAAGAAAATACTTTCCGTTATTCACTACAAGCATCTGCTGATCAAGCATTTCATAATTCATTACAGCATTGTATGAAGCGCCTGTTTTCAGAATCACTTTCCCCTCCTTAAATTTAGGCATTACCAGGTTGGGGAGGTTCTCCATCTTGCCTGTCTGTGCCTCTGTCTTAAGGATGGAGGGGAGGAGGCATGCTATAAGCAAAAAATATCTGCCGTATGTACGTATTGTGAACATCATCTTTGAGTGTTATCAGTTAAGTAATAATGCAAGTTAACAAGAACTCTGCCATTTTGTAAAGAGTTAACATTTATTATTAAATTCGGCATGCAGCATTCGTTTTTCTGTTGGTATACTTTTTGTGCTGCAACAGGGTATTTGTTTTCTTTTTCACAACTAAAACCGAAGAAGTATGAGAACTTTAATCAGATCAATGCAATTATTCTTGATCCTGCTTGCTGTTTTAAGCCTTTCTTCCTGTGAAAAAAACTCCGAAAACAATAGCAAGGGAACAGCTAAATTCTCGATCAGTTCGATTGAGGCCTCCAGCCAGACCAAATCCGTATTGACGGACACGGCTCTGGTTTCGTACCAGGTGATGGTATCTGTTGAAGACACTGACGGCAACCCGGTTCTTACCGATGAACTCATTCCCGTTTACATTTTCGGGGCGGGGTTTGTAAGTGAGGAAGTGGAACTTGATGCCGGTAACTACAAACTCACCAAATTCATGGTGATAAATCCCTCCGGCGGGGTGATATTCGCCGCGCCGGTGGAGGGGGCGCCGCTGGCCTATCTTGTTGATGACCCGCTGCCTGTTGGCTTCAGCGTTGCGGCAGGCACCTCAACTTCCGTTGCCCCGGAGGTACTTCCTGTAGACGATCATACCCCCGGTGATTTCGGGTATGTCAGTTTCGGGATCCAGATTGTCAAACCTCTTGGATTCTATGCCATATGCATCATCGATAATCCGTTGAGCATGGCACCAGCACCTTTGCTCACCAATGCAAAGCTTACAGTGTTTGCAGGAGAGAACTGGCATTACAGCTTCAGGCTGGAGGCCGCCCTGAACAGCATCATCATAAGGGGAGGATATGACACTTATCTCTTCCTTCTCGAGAAGGAGGGATACATGACCCAGAGATTTTATGTGACTGCAGTGGAACTGAGGGCAGCTACCAGGGATAATCCGCTGGTGCTAAAGATCCCGTGGGACAGTAACCAGTGGAAGGTTATGGTACTGCAGCCCGGGCCTGACAGGGGAAAGGACGCTATGATCTCAAATCTTGAACCCGACAAAAATTTTGGTGGCCACAAATATTTCGAAGCTACATTCATTTCTGAACCTGTTCTTACCGTCATGAGGTCGAACAACAGTCTGATTTGGTTCAACTTTAATGAACTTCCCTCGTCGGCTGCCATTAAGAAAGTCGTTTTGCGACTTTTTTATGATATTCCTCTGCCCTGGGACAGTACAATATATACAGCGGGTGCTGACGGCGGATTGGTATGGTACGGAGGCGTACTGCAACAGATTGTGGAGCCATGGGAGGAGGCAGCGGTGACCTGGAACAATAAGCCGAAGACGGTTGAATATAATCAGATATATATTTCGCCCTTCATCAGGAATGTCAATTTCATTGATGTTGATGTCACGCGGCTTTATGTACGGTCATTCACAACAGATAATGTTGAGTATCCCAATTACGGGATCTATTTCAGGCTCTGGCCGGGAGAGTGGCTGTCCGGTTTCCGGTTTACCTCGAGTGACTATCCTACTGCTACGATGAGACCACAGCTGACTGTATATTATACAACGCCCAACTGATACCGGGTTAGTGATATTAAAAGAGCACCGGCCGGTGGCCAGGTGCTCTTTTTTTATGGCTTGTAAGTGAAAATTCGTGTAAAGAATTATTTCCCTGAGATTTTTTTTATATTTGCACCCTCTAATAACTGTCCCGTGGTGTAATTGGCAACACGTCTGATTCTGGATCAGAAGAGTTCAGGTTCGAGACCTGACGGGACAACAAAAAGCAATCTCAAAATGTTTATATCCGCTCTAAATCAATGATTTTTAGCGGATTTCTTTTTATCCCCTAGTCAGAATGTACGCCAGAACTCCTTAAAAGAGGAGTAAAAATCGAGACCTGTTTCAAAACATTCTGCCCATATGGTATGGCAGCCATCTTGATATAACAGGGAGAGAATGTCACTACATATTTCACGGAAACTTATTATCTTGGATGGCGGAGTCAGTTATTGGGTTATTGAATATCCTCAAGTCTTAGAACCGGATTAGCCTCTTGTGAAATTATGCCATCACGTTCAACAGAAGATATTAAGCTCTAAGTGAAAGACTAATATGAGACATTTGTATGACCTTTTATTTTACAAGATTTATAAGTTCGGAAATCCTTCAAGAAGAAAGGCAGATAGCTCATGCTATACTGCATGGTTAATTGGTTTATTTCTAGTGTTATGGATTATTAATTTACTCGCGGCCATTAATCTTTATGATGATATTCCTGGAGTCATTTACGTTTTTGCATTTTTAATAAGTATCCCAGCCAACGTCATTTTTATAATGAGGAAGAAGAAGTATGAGCAGATAATCAACGAAATGGAGTCAAAAAAACTGCCACTATTATATCACATTACGGTTTACCTGTTATTAGCATGGACCTTCATTGGGATTGTTTTTCTTTAATTAAATCTATCAAGGGGGATGGAAACAATCTAAAATTGACCAATTACGGCCGATTTAATAATCACAGTATCTTGCTGGAGTTAAATTAAAAAGCATTACGAAAAGCAATCATTCATATGAAAAAATCTCTCGGATTTATATATAACAGAGTGTTTCACATACTGAATTTTACGGAAGATGAAAAAGAGGATTCTGCTGCTGTATCTGCATGGTTTTTCTGCTCAACCATATCCAGCCTGTTTATTCTCGACATTCTTTTGGCTTTAACTGGGTCAACCAAAATCTTAATTATCGACCAAGGAATATGGTATTTAACTGTCTTTGTGTTAAACGTAACAATCTATTATTTTCTAACCTACCATAAGAAGAAGTATCTGAAGATCGTCGAATCGTTCAAGGATGAACAAAAGATTACCGCAATAATCGGTAGTATCGCTGTGTTCTCTTTTTCAGCTGCTGTAATAGTTTTATTCTTTGTGTTAGGAGATTAATTTTCCAACTGTCTTGAATAATAATGTTTAAAGCAATGTGGAAATTCAACAGGTATGATGCTCTAAGTACCTTACATAACGTTTTGAATGACCAGGTTGGGTAATGGTAACTGGTAATCAAATGAAATGAATAGAAAAGGAATCAGATAAAGAATATGTGAACTTTTTATCACCTGCTGTTTACTTATTATTGATTTTTTGTCAGTTCATATACTTTATACCAGTAAAAAAATGCTTCCGGATTTGATTTTTTAAGTTTATTTAATCGAGTGAAGAATGGTGATTCAATAATCCAATCTTTAACCTCTAAAGGTTCTTTGTATTTCTCCAGGACGGTTATCTTCTTTTCGATAGCAGTAGCCAAGTATGCTGCTTTAGCTGAATGTATGATCGCTTTTTCAATATGATAAGATTCGGAGAAAATAAACTGCTTGATTTGAGTAATACCGTCAATGAGAGCATTAAAATCTCCCATCCCATCCTTCCCTCGTGTTCCAAGAAGCAACGAGGTTTGAAAAATATCATCAATAACTTTTTTTGAGGATAATTTAGCACCTCTGTATCCCGATTCAACAGCCACGTACTCATTAAAAGTCTTAGTAACTACTGATAGGTCTTTGGCACTGTCAAACAAATAGCCGATATCATATAGTTGCTTAATTATCTCCATTGCCTGACTATGCCCGCTCTTTTGATATGGTATGCCAGTAGTATTTGGAGAAAAAGCAGTCAGCTTATCACCAAGGATATCATCAAAAGATGGAACAGATACAACAGCCGCTGCTCCTTCCTGCTCAACAAAGGATGATTCCACACTAATTTTTACCAGATTTTCGTAATGTGTCTCTTCAAATAAGATATCCAGAAGTATATACTGTTCAGTTTCTGTAGTACTATATACAGGGGTGTAGAAAAATTTGTAATGGGACTTTGGTATTTCAGATTTTGTTACCCTTTCTTGTTCGGAATAACGGGTAAACCATTTGGTTTTAACAACATTCTCAAAAATGCTCTTAAAATCTTTTTTTTCAGGAACAATTATATCTATGTCAATTGACAATCTCCTCGTACTTCCAAACATCAGCATAAGTGCAGTACCACCTTTAAAGACAAATGACAATTTTGATTCTGTGAGGCCTTCCAGTAATAACAATGCCCTGATTACTTTCTCTATCAGTATCTTATCGGCCTTATTGTTTCTGGTTAAAACTGTTTCGATCCATTCTTTGGTTAAGGTTTTCTTTGATATCATGCTTCAAATTTACGGCAGCAATTCATTATTTGCTGCCAAATTGTTTGTCTTTAGAATCTGTAGAATCTCCGGCTTCTTCCTTCTTCTGTCAGCATATCTGATCAGCTTGCTGATGTTAACAGAAAACCGGTCAAAAGCATTTATAAAGACATGATTGATTTCATTTCCCCTCAGAAACTCAAATTCCTCATCAAAAAGAGCATCGACAAGGATCTTTTCAATGGTTACTGTAGGTACTTTCTTTATAAGCTGTAGTGGTGCCTCAGAGACTAATGCACGTACAATTACTACTCCCTGAAGTTCATTAATATAATTGTCATAAAGATCCTTACTGGGTCTATAAAACACTGACTTATATTCCTCCTTTAAAGCATGAAAAACAGATTCGGCTGAATCTCTTTCAGCATCAACAAAAACAATATTAGTTCTTGGAATGTTGTGGCCAAATTCAATTATAGAAGAAGATCCCCAGATGCAATATTTAATAAAGGGGAATTTCTCATGTACAATTTTGCTAATCTTTATAACACTATTATCAACTTCCGGAATATAAAGTGAACCCTTTCCGAGTTTAAATTTTCCTTTCCCGATACGAATTAAAACCCCAAGGTTTACTAAACTGTAAACTCTCCAGTTTACTGTCGGTGACGGAATAGATGGTTCCGATTCCCTGTAGAATAAAAGGATCTCCTTAGTGGTGAAAACCAGGTTGTTTCCAAACCTTTCTTTTAGTTGTGGTATGTACAATTTCTTTTCGAAGATGATAAATTTTTGCTAAAGTAAACAAATAGTCGGCAGCAATACAAGTTTTGCTGCCGTATATTTGAATTAGTTTATTCTATTAGTAAAGGGCATACTTAATTGTCTGGCTCCAGGCCGATACTTCTTAAATGTCGGTCGGGTTCAAGAGCTTACGGGTCAACCTAGCCGGCTAAAAGCCGGCTTATTCATTTATTTGTCTCAGGCTCCCCCGTAACCGGGCTTCATGATGATCCCCATCTTTTTTCGGCCATCAATCTTTATGACTAACGGCTCAGGAAACCTGATATGCCTTAAGTTGGAATCCTCAAAAACAGGCTCGGCGTCTGACAGAAATTTAAAATCGGTATAGCCGTCGCCGAGGAACGGATTGATTGTAAAATACCCTACACCGAAAGCAGTCAGATTCTGGAAAAAGTGAGTTCCCTGACTCGGATCAATACGGTAATTTTCAAGTCCTGATTCAATTATAACCCTTGCGGCAGATATCTGTTGCCACTTAATTGGTATTCCCAGCCACGGATCAGCAGATCCCCATCTGCCCGGTCCCATAAGCACATAATTCTTCTCCTCCCTTAAAAACTTATCATTTATCTCATTGAGTTTTTCAGCAATTTCCGGATTCCTCGATGCATCAAAATTCTCGGTCTTTACATAGACCAGGTCACATATACCATTTATACTGCCGTTTCCAAGGGCGGAATTTGACAATATTATTGTTTCCGAATGAGGAATATCCTCCAGCTTATATTTTATCGATTCGCTGATCTCAACAATCGGGCGTATTTGCAGGAGATTGAAATTGACCGGCTTCTTCCGTGCTGGGTCAATATTTACTGCAAACTCGATCTCAATCGGATTGTTCAGTTGTTGCTGCCCTGTCCGGAGAATAGCTTTCAGAATATCAGCCAGTGGAAAAAGATCGTTTCCAAGGATATTTGAAAAGGTAATTACTCTCATACCTTCATCCTGGGTGCCGTCTCTTAAGACATCGTTCTGATGGTCATATGTGGAAGCAACAAATTTAAGTGAGCCGTCATTCTCAGCGTCGCTGATTTTCAGTCTGAGCAGGTTAACTGTATCGTCGGTACTGGGGACAAAGCTCGAAGGGTTAAGATCAAGGGCGTAGAACTCGTGCTGTGTTTCGCGCAAAGCCATTTTGGTATCTGAAAGCTGAAGTACCTTTTTAGGGAATGCAGGGGAAAACCTGAGCGCATTGCCTCCGTCGACGATGTATTTTCCCAGTCCGAAGGCCAGGCTAACAAAACCGTCCTCTGATTTTTCAGGCTCAATGGGATAGAAATTTACAGATCGTGCGACACCTGAAACAGTCGGATAGAACCTGTCTCCGTATTGTTGCCCGCAGACTTCCTGAAGTACGACCCCCATTTTTTCCTCCTCAACATTGTTCCCTGTAGCCGTCATGTAATCCTTGCTGTCCTTGAAGAAAACTGATGCGAAGACACTCTTTATTGCAACACTGAGTAATTCCAGCATCATAACCTCATCATCCGCCTTAGGGATCATATAAGTCGAGTAAATTCCGGCAAAAGGCTGATAATGCGAGTCTTCCAGTAAACTTGATGAACGTATCGCAACCGGCCCGTTAATTATTGAAATGAAAACAAACAGATCTTTATGAATTCTTACCGGCAGCCTTGCCTGGATAAAAGCATCAAGTATTTCTTTATCACTTTTATGTGAAAGTCCTGTTTCGTAAAGATTGTTTTGTATCATAAATTCATCGAAGACGTCTGTACTCAGTACAACCGTCCTCGGTATTGATACAACAGTATCTTCGAAACTCTCAAGATACTGATTGTGCTTTATCATGGAATCAAGGAAAGCCAGACCGCGGGCTTTCCCTCCTATTGATCCCTCTCCGATTCTTGTAAAAGTAAAATACTCATCAAAATGCTCACGGTAAAACTCGGCGATAACCCCATGACCCTTGTTGAGCCTGAAATTGGCAATGGCATCGAAAATAAACCGGCGTGCCTGATCTAAACTGGGAAAATCATCGAGACTGATTTCCCTGAGAAACTCAGCCAGCGAAAACAGAGCGCGTGCATATAGCCATTTGGACAGATGATTCCTCGAAAAATGATAACGGAGCGAGTCGTCCGGAATTTCAAAAAGCTTGCGCTGGAAGCTCTGAAGATCGGAGACACGTTCAATTTCCATCCCCGTTTCAGGGTCAGTGAAAATAAAATCGCCAAAGGAAAACTGCTTTTTAAGCAGCGACTTCAATTCCAGGGGGAGTGTCTTTGAATTATTGTTTAAGAATCCGTTTCCGTACTCATTCGCATATCTTTCAATTTCAGGATCGTCAGACTGTATCAATACAGGGATCGCCGGATCATGCCTCTTAATCTCACCCAGAAACTCCTCAATACTGACTTTAGTCCTTAGTTTATCGCGGTTCAGGTCAGCATCAGCTATTACACCCAGCAGTTGCTCCTTATGCTTCCCGAACAGAATCAATGCTTCGTCATAATCATTGGCCAGAAGAATTTTGGGCCTGCCTCTCATCTGCATCATTTTCTGATGCTCGTTAAGTCCCTCGATCATGTACTCCCTTGACTGTTCCAGAATAATCCGGTACAGATGGCGCAGATAGATTGATGACTTCCTGGATGAGTTTTCAATCAGAAGCAGTGATTGTACTCC
>Ga0209575_10001352_pt1 | contig 10083 bp, 9 predicted proteins | sample Medcelwee11metaG_FD_187172 | JGI IMG/M metagenome (GOLD analysis project Ga0209575, IMG submission 187172) | Freshwater pond sediment microbial communities from the University of Edinburgh, under environmental carbon perturbations - Medium... | ecosystem: Environmental > Aquatic > Freshwater >...
CGCGAGAGCGAGCTGGCCTACGTGGTGCAGAGCGGCGTGGCGAAGAACCTGACCCTGCGCTGGCGGAACTCGACGATCCGCCGCGACTGGGGCAGCAACAACCAGTTCAACGAGCAGCGCCTGATCGTCCAGTACCCGCTGTCGCTGTTCTGACAGCCCACGATGCAAAACGCCCCCGTTCGGGGGCGTTTGCTCATCCAGGGCCCGGTCACTGCGCCTTGGGCAGCCCGGGCAGGAAGGCGAGGATCGAGTTGGTGTAGCCGCCGTCGACGCAGAGGTTCTGCCCGGTCAGGTAGCGCGAGTCCTCGCCGAGCAGGAAGGCCACCACTCCGGCGATGTCCTCCGGCGCGCCGACCCGCCCCAGCGGCACTATCGCATCGCGCCGGGCCGCGACCTCGGCATTCTGGTAGACCTTTTCGGTCAGCGGCGTACGCACCATGCCCGGCGACACGCTGTTCACCCGGATGCCCTGCCCCGCCCACTCCTGGGCCATTTGCCGGCAGAGCATGATCAGCGCCGCCTTGCTCGGGGAATAGGCGCCGGCGCCGGGCGAGGGATGCATGCCGGCCATCGAGGCCACCGCCACCAGACTGCCGCGACTCTCCACCAGGGCAGGCTGGGCAGCCCTGGCGAGCAGCCAGTTGGCCCGCACGTTGACCGCGAACAGCCAGTCCCAGGCGGCCGGGTCGTAGTCGAGCAGCGCGCCGCCCTGCATGATCCCGGCGTTCGCCACCAACCCGTCGAGGCCGCCGCAGAACTCCACCGCCTCGGCCACCAGCCGTGCCGGCGTGGCCGCGTCGGCCAGGTCGCCGTACAGCGGCCGGACCTGGACATCCAACCCGCGCAGCTCCGCCACCAGGGCATCGATGGCCTCGCCCGGCTGGCTGGCGCCGACCGCCAGGTGCAAGCCTTGCCCCCGCGCGCGGGCGTCGTGGGCCAGTTTGCGGGCGATACCCGCGCCGATGCCGCGGCTGGCACCCGTGATCAGGACACGCATGTTCTTCTCCTTGTCGTCGTCCAGCAGGTCCGGCAGCCCCTTGAGGGCCGCCGGTCGTTTGAAAGCCAATCCCATGAATTCTTCAGGTCAACCCCATCAGCCTGTCCAGCCGGTCGAGCAGGCGCATCGTCGGCAGGCAGGCGGCGAATGACGACTCGGGCGCGCGCCGCTCGCGGATCGCGGCGAGGAACTCGCCGTCCTGGCGGGCGAAGCCGGTGCCGGCGGGGACCGGCTGCACGACACCCTCGTGGTCCTTCAGCTCGTCGCGGTAGGCATGCAGGGTGGCTTCCGCGCCGATGTAGCGGTAGAAGCCGCCGAACGGCCCACGGTTGTTGAACGACAGCACCAGGCTGGCCATCGCCCCGCGACGCGAGCGCATCCCGATGTTCATGTCCATCGGGATACCCAGTTCGGGATGGCGCGGACCGGCGCTGCCCCACACCTCCAGCTCGGCGTCGTCGAGCAGCCAGGCGAACAGGTCGACGCTGTGGCAGGCGTGGTGCCAGAGCAGGCAGTCGGTCCAGCTGCGCGGCTGGCCGAACATGTTGCGGTTGTCGCGACGCAGGAAATACGTCTCGGCCACCAGGTGCTGCAGGTGGAACTCGCCGGCGCGGATGCGCCGCTTCAGCTCCGCGTGGGGCGGAGCGAAGCGGCGGGTATGGGCGACCATGCACACGCGGTCCGTGGCCGCCGCCTGCACGCAGAGGCGCTCGGCATCGGCCAGGTCGAGGCTCATGGGGATCTCCGCCAGCACATGCTTGCCGGCGGCGATGGCCTGGGCGGCCTGTCCGGCATGCAGCGGGCTCGGCGTGGCGAGGATCACCGCGTCGATGTCGTCGCGCGCCAGGCAGGCGGCAAAGTCCGGCGAGTGCCCGCGGATGCCCCAGCGCTCGGCGAAAGCGGCGCTGTCGGCCGCCACCCCGCCGGCGAGGCAGACCACCTCGGCGCCCTCGAGCGTCTGCAGGGCCTGCATGTGCAGGGCGGCGATGGCGCCCTCGCCCGCCAGCAGGAGGCGGATCGGCGGGTTCGCGGACATCGGCCTCAGCCCAGCGATTCCACGCCCAGCTCGTCCCACACTTCCTCGGCCAGGTGGAAGGTCGCGTTGGCCGCCGGGATGCCGCAGTAGATGGCGCTCTGCATCAGCACCTCCTTGATCTCGTCGCGGGTCACGCCGTTGTTCTTCGCCGCGCGCAGGTGCAGCTTCAGCTCGCCCTCGCGGTTCATGCCGATCAGCATGGCGATGGTGATCAGGCTGCGGGTGTGGCGCGGCAGCCCCGGACGGGTCCAGATGTCGCCCCAGGCATGCCGGGTGATCATCTCCTGGAACTCCTCGTTGAACGGGGTCAGGTTCTTCAGGCTGCGGTCGACATGGGCGTCGCCGAGCACCGCGCGGCGCACCTGCATGCCGGCTTCGTAGCGTTCTTTTTCATCCATTGCGGTACTCCCGCTCGGCGCGCCAGGAACGAGCCAAGCATTGATAGGGGCAGAGCAGAGGGTGGAAAACCGCTGCGCAGGTTTTCCACCCTACGGCCTGCCGTATTTTCGTAGGGCGGACAACGCGCGCAGCGCTTGTCCGCCACTGTCTCGGTGGGCAAGGCTTACTTCCTGAGGAAGTCCAGCACCGCCAGGGTGAAGGCCTCGCCGGCCTCGACGTTGGACAGGTGCGCAGCGTGGAACTCGACCAGCTCGGCGCCCTGGATGCACTCCTGCATGAAGCGGCCGTGCTCCGACGTGGTCACCGCGTCCTGGGTACCGCAGACGATCAGCGTCGGCACGGCGACGGCGCCGAGCTGCTCGCGGAAGTCGGCATCGCGCACCGCCGCGCAGTTGGCGGCGTAGCCCTCGGGCGAGGTCTGCGCCAGCATGCCGACGATGGGCTCGACCTTGCCCGGCTGGGCGGCGGCGAACTCGGCGGTGAACCAGCGCGCGATCGAGGCGTCGCGCAGGTCGCGCATGGCCTGCTGGCCGCCCTTGAGCACGGTGTCGATGCGGCCGTTCCAGACCTCGTCGTTGCCGATCTTCGCCGCGGTGTTGCACACCACCAGCTTGTGCAGGCGCTCGCCGGCGTTGACGCCCAGCCACTGGCCGATCAGCCCGCCCATCGACAGGCCGCAGAACGAAGCCTTCTGGATGCCCAGGGCCTCCAGCAGGGCCAGTACGTCGCGCCCGAGCTGCTCGATGCAATACGGCCCTGGGCTGACCGCCGAGAGACCGTGGCCGCGGGTGTCGTAGCGCAACACGCGGAAGTGTTCGGCGAAGGCCGGGATCTGGGTGTCCCACATGTGCAGGTCGGTGCCCAGCGAGTTGGACAGCACCAGCACCGGCGCGCCGGCCGGGCCGTCCAGTTGGTAGTTCAGGGCGCCATCGGCGAGTTGCACGGTCGGCATGGAAGACTCCTTCAACGGTGGGTGGCGCGATGCTCGGCCACGGCACGGGCGACCCAGCGCTGGGCCAGGCCAAGGTAATGGGCGGGATCGAGCAGGCGATCCAGTTCGGTGGCGGACAGCTCGGCGCTCACTTCGGCATTGGCGCCGAGCACGGCACGCAGGTGGCGGCTTTCGTTGACCGCCTGGCGGCAGCACTGCTCGACCAGGTGGTGGGCGCGCTCGCGGCCGATGCGCTGGGCCAGGGCGATGCTCACCGCCTCGGCGAGCACCAGGCCGCGGGTCAGGTCGAGGTTGGCGCGCATGCGCGCGGCGTCCACTTCCAGCCCCGGCAGCAGCAGACGGGCCTGTTGCAGTGCGCCGGAGAGCAGGCAGCACAGCTCGGGCAGGGTTTCCCACTCGGCATGCCAGAGGCCGAGGCTGCGCTCGTGCTCCTGGGGCATGGCCGCCAGCATGGTGGCGACCAGCCCCGGCGCGCGGGTGGCGGCGCCGATCAGCACGGCGGCGCCGACCGGGTTGCGCTTGTGCGGCATGGTCGAGGAACCGCCCTTGCCCGGCGCGGAGGGCTCGAACGCCTCGCCGACGTCGGTCTGCATCAGCAGGGACAGGTCGCGGCCGAGCTTGCCGAGGGTGCCGGCGAGCAGGCCGAGCCAGCCGGCGAACTCGACCAGGCGGTCGCGCTGGGTGTGCCAGGGCTGCTCGGGCAGGGTCAGGTCCAGTTCGCGGGCCAGCGCCTCGGAGACCGGCAGGGCGTGCTCGCCCAGGGCGGCCAGGGTGCCGGCGGCGCCGCCGAACTGCAGGACCAGCAGGCGCGGCTTCAACTCGGCCAGCCGCTGACGCTGGCGGGTGATGGCGCCGAGCAGGCCGGCGAGCTTCATGCCGAGGGTCACCGGGGTGGCGTGCTGCAGCCAGGTACGCCCCGCCAGCGGGGTATCGGCGTGGCGCTCGGCCTGCACGGCGAGATCCTCGGCCAATTGCGCCAGCTCGGTTTCGAACAGCCCGACGGCATCGCGCAGCTGCAGCACCAGGCCGCTGTCCATGGCGTCCTGGCTGGTGGCGCCGAGGTGCACGTAGCGCTCGGCCTCGGCGTCCACGGCGGCGATCTGCCGGCCGAGGGCCTTGACCAAGGGGATCGCCGAGTTGCCGGCGGTGGCGATGGCCGTGGCCAGCGCGGCGACGTCATAGGCCTCGGCGCGGCAGGCACCGGCAATCGGCGCCACGGCGGCCGCGGGAATCAGCCCGACCTGCGCTTCGGCGCGCGCCAGCGCGGCCTCGAAGTCGAGCATGCCCTGCAGCCGCCCGCGGTCGGAAAACACCGCGCGCATCGGCGCGCTGGTGAAGTAGGCATCGAACAGTTGGTTGCTCAAGTCGATTCGTCCTGAAACAGAAAGCGATGGCTGGGTGGCAGCACGGCACGGGGGCGGTTCGGCCGTAGGATGGAAAACCGCATCAGCGTTTTCCACCGCCGCAGTCATGGTGGACAAGGCTGCGCCGTTGTCCACCCTACCCCATTACGCCACCGCATTTTCGTAGGGTGGAAAACCGCGCCAGCGTTTTCCACCACCCGCTTCCTGGTGGGTAACGCTACGCGGTTACCCACCCTACGATGGCCCCGCGCAGGGTCAGACGCGCTCGATGGCCAGCGCCAGCCCCTGGCCGACGCCGATGCACATGGTCGCCAGACCCAGCTTGCCGCCGGACTTCTCCAGCTGGTGCAGGGCGGTCAGCACCAGGCGCGCGCCGCTCATGCCCAGCGGATGGCCGAGGGCGATGGCGCCGCCGTTGGGATTGACCCGGGCGTCGTCGTCGGCGATGCCCAGCTCGCGCAGGCAGGCCAGTCCCTGGGCGGCGAAGGCTTCGTTGAGTTCGATCACGTCGAAGTCGGCGACCGCCAGGTTCAGGCGCTCGCACAGCTTGCGCACCGCCGGCACCGGGCCGATGCCCATGACGCGCGGCGCGACGCCGGCGCTGGCCATGCCGAGCACCTTGGCGCGGGGCTTGAGGCCGTACTTGGCGACCGCTTCGGCGGAAGCCAGGATCATCGCGGCGGCGCCGTCGTTGATGCCCGAGGCGTTGCCGGCGGTGACGGTCTTGCCCTCGCCGTTGACCGGCTTGAGCTTGGCCAGGGCTTCGGGCGTGGTGTCCGGCCGCGGATGCTCGTCGCTATCCACCACGGTGTCGCCCTTCTTGCCCTTGATCACCACCGGGACGATTTCCTCGGCGTAGAAACCCTCGGCCTGGGCGCGACCGGCGCGCTGCTGGCTGCGCAGGGCGAAGGCGTCCTGGTCGGCGCGGGAGATGCCGTAGTCCTCGGCCACGTTGTCGGCGGTCTGCGGCATGGCTTCCACGCCGTACTGGGCCTTCAGCAGCGGGTTGATGAAGCGCCAGCCCATGGTGGTGTCTTCGATCTTCATGTTGCGCGACCAGGCGCCGTCGGCCTTGCCCATCACGAAGGGCGCGCGGCTCATCGACTCGACGCCGCCGGCAATGGCCAGTTCGATCTCGCCGCTGGCGATGGCGCGGAAGGCGGTGCCCACCGCGTCGAGCCCTGAGGCGCACAGGCGGTTGAGGGTCACCCCCGGCACGCTCGGCGGCAGCCCGGCGAGCAGCAGCGACATGCGCGCGACGTTGCGGTTGTCCTCGCCGGCCTGGTTGGCGCAGCCGTAGTACAGGTCGTCGATGGCCGCCGGATCGAGCTGCGGGTTGCGCTCGAGCAGGGCCTTGAGCGGAATCGCGCCCAGGTCGTCGGCGCGCACCGCGGCCAGCGCGCCGCCGAAGCGGCCGATGGGGGTGCGGACGGCGTCGCAGATGTAGACGTCGCGGCTCATTCTTCACCGCCCAGCTGCCCGTGGGCGGCGGCCGTGCGGGCTTCCAGATCGCGCAGGGCGACCAGCTCGGTCTCGGTCGGCGCCTCGGTCACTGCCAGTTGATCGGCGAAGCGGATCTGCCAACCGGTGTTCTCGATCACCTGCTCGCGGGTCACGCCCGGGTGCAGGGCGGTGACGACGAACTCGTGGGTGCCGGCTTCCGGCTCCATGATGCACAGGTCGGTGATGATCGCCACCGGACCGGCACCGGGCAAGCCGAGGCGCTTGCGGTGGTCGCCGCCCTCGCCGTGGCCGACCGAGGTGATGAAGGCCAGCTTGTCGACGAAGGTGCGGTGCGACTGCTTGAGGATGATCAGCACCTTCTTCGCGCTGCCGGCGATCTCCGGCGCGCCGCCGGCGCCGGGCAGGCGCACCTTGGGCTTGTGGTAGTCGCCGATCACCGTGGTGTTGATGTTGCCGTACTTGTCGACCTGGGCCGCGCCGAGGAAGCCGACGTCGATGCGCCCGCCCTGCAGCCAGTAGCGGAAGATCTCGCCGGTCGGGACCACGGTGTCGGCGGTCTCGGCCAGTTCGCCGTCGCCGATCGACAGCGGCAGCACGGAAGGCTTGGCACCGATCGGGCCGGATTCGTAGATCAGCACCACTTCCGGAGCGTGGGTCAGGCGCGCCAGGTTGGCGGCCTTGGACGGCAGGCCGATACCGACGAAGCAGACGCTGCCGTTGCCCAGGCGGCGGGCGGCGGCGACGGTCATCATTTCATTGGTGGAGTAAGTCATTATTTGGCCTCCTGGGCGGCCAGCTTGGCCTTGTACTCGGAAAAGTCGGCGGTGCCGCGGATGAACGCGTCGATCCAGGCGGTGAAGCTCTCGCGGCTGCGGGCGATCGGGTCCCAGTCCTGGTAGAAGCGGTTGTCGCGCTCGGAGTAGCCGTGGGCGTAGGACGGATGGGCGCCGCCGGGCACCAGGCAGACCGCGGCCAGCGCCCAGGTCGGCAGGACGCAGGCGTTCATCGGCGCGTTGAGGTCGTCGACGATCTCCTCGACGGTGACGATGGCGCGCTTGGCGGCCAGCGCGGCTTCCTTCTGCACGCCGAGGATGCCCTGGATCAGCACGTTGCCCTTGCGGTCGGCCCTCTGCGCATGGATCACGGTGACGTCCGGGCGCACCGAGGGCACTGCGGCCAGCACTTCGCCGGTGAACGGGCAGGTGACGCTCTTGATCACCGGGTTGACCTTCGGCAGGTCGGAGCCAGCGTAGGCGCGCAGCACCGCGAACGGCAGCCCGGAGGCACCGGCCACGTAGGCGTTGGCCAGGTCGGCGTGGCTGTGTTCCTCGATCTCCAGCAGCTGCGGCCAGCCCTTCTCCACCGCATCGCGCAGGCGATGCAGGGAACCCACGCCGGGGTTGCCGCCCCAGGAGAAGATCAGCTTCTTCGCGCAGCCGGCACCGATCAGCAGGTCGTAGACCAGGTCGGGGGTCATGCGCACCAGGGTCAGGTCTTTCTTGCCCTGGCGGATCAGCTCGTGGGAGGCGGCGGTGGGAATCAGGTGGGTGAAGCCTTCGAGGGCGACGGTGTCGCCGTCGTTGACGAAGCGCTGCACCGCTTCACGCAGGGTGATGATCTCGGCCATTGTCGTACTTGCTCTTGTCGGGGATCGGCTGCGCCGGGGGCGGCGCGGTTTCGAGTCAAGTTACGGAGAAGGAAGGGACGGAACAATCCGATAATCGCCAATCCGTTCGTTTATCGAACGGCTTGTGAGACCGCTATCGAACGCCCGGACAGCCGCCAGCATTGCCTGGCGGCCGACTGGACGGAGGGCTGCAGCCCTCTCAGGCGAACAGCTGGGCGCTCAGCTCGCGGCTGGCGCTCAGCATGATCGGCAGGTAGCGCTTTTCCAGCTCGGCGATGGACACCCGCCCGGCATGGGTACTGACGTTCATCGCCGCCAGCACCCGCCCCGTGGAGTCCTGGACCGGCACCGCCAGCGAGCGCAGGCCCTGCTCCAGCTCCTGGTCGACGATGCACCAGCCCTGCCGGCGGACTTGCTGCAGGCACTCCCAGAGCGTCTCGCGGGTATGCAGGGTGCGACTGGTCTTGGGCAGCAGGTCGGCGTGCTCGAGGTATTCCTGCAGGCTGACGTCGTCCAGCGCCGCGAGCAGCACGCGACCCATCGAGGTGCAGTAGGCCGGCAGCCGGCAGCCGACGCTGAGATCGACCGAGATCAGCCGCTGGGGAATCGCCGAACGGGCGATGTAGAGCACCTCCTCGCCCTCCAGGGTGGCCAGGTTGCAGGCCTCGTGCAGCTGTTCGCTGATCCGGTCGAGGTAGGTCTGCGCGGACACCGCCAACGGCGTGGAGGACAGGTAGGCATGGCCGAGGGTCAGCACCTTGGGCGTCAGCGAATAGGTGCGCCCGTCGGTGGTGGCGAAACCGAGCTTCATCAGGGTGTGCAGGCAACGGCGCACGGCAGCCCGGGGGATCTCGGTACGGTGGCTGATCTGGGCGATGGTCAGGTGGCGCTTGCGCTCCTGGAAGGCACCGATCACCGCCAGGCCACGCGCCAGGGAGGTCATGAAGTTCGGATCGCCGCTCAGCGCCTCGATGCGCTTGGCGGGGGAAATGTAGGGCGGCGGCGCGAGGGTGGGCACGGCCTGACGCAACTCACTCATGAAGTCTCCTTGGCTGGCTCGCCCCCGAAAAGGGAATGACAGGGAGAGGCGAACGCGGCATGCTCGATTATCGGCCAGCCGCCGGGCGATCACAATCGAGCGCCCGGCGTCGCGCTAGAAGTCCGCCAGCACCCGCGGCCTGAGCTGGGCCAGGCGGCTGCGGGTACGCGCGAAGTCCTCGTGGACCCGTTCGCGGCAGAGGTCCTCCAGGCTCGTCTCGCTGCTCAGCAGCAGCTCGACGCCGGCGTCGTAGGCGATGTCGACGAAATTCAAAAAGCGCTGCTGGACGTCCAGCGAATGCCGGTCCAGACAGGGCAACCCGCTGATCGCGATGCGCTCGAAACGCTCGCAGAGCCACAGGTAGTCGCGGGTCGAGGACGGCACCGGGAACAGCGCGGCGAAGTCCAGCCAGAGGCTGCGCGCGTCCTGGCCGAGCGGCGCCAGGCTCAGCCGGTTGACCGCCAGCGCTGCCGCCGGCATGGCCAGGCCCAGCTCGCGGCGCCAGTCCTGCAGGCTTTGCGGCGACTGGGGCCAGTGGTACTGGCCCCAGTCGCGGCCGCCGCGGGAGCGGTAGTCGACGCCGCCGTCCAGCTCGACGATGCGCAGGTGCCGCTCGAGCACGCGGATGAACGGCTTGAAGCGCTCGTGATGCAGGGGATTCGGACAGAGCGCCGCCGGCGCATAGTTGGAGGTGATCACCACCCCCACCTGCGCCTTCAGTAGCGCCTCGAGCAGACGCCCGAGGAGGATCGCGTCGCCGATATCGTGCACGTGGAATTCGTCGAAGCAGAGCAGGCGCACCTCGCCGGCCAGCTCCCCGGCGACCCTCGCCAGGGGATCGGGCTGTCCGGTGTGGGCCAGCAGACGCACCTGCAGCTCCTGCAAAAAGGCGTGGAAGTGCACCCGGCGCTTGGCCGCCAGCGGCGCGGCCTGGAAGAAGCAGTCCATGACGAAGCTCTTGCCGCGCCCCACCCCACCCCACAGGTAAAGGCCGGTGACCGGCCGGCGCAGCCAGCTGCGCCGGCCACCCAGCAGCTCCTCCAGCCACTCGGCCAGCTGGCCGAGCGCAAACGACTGCGCGGCGTCGGCTTGAAAGCCCGACGCCGCCAGTCGTTGTGCAAAGTGCCGGCGCACCGCTTGCGCGGGCGCCGGTCGGTGCATGACCTCAGAAGTCAAAGAACACCGTTTCCCCTTCGCCCTGGATG
>Ga0209575_10001353_pt1 | contig 10083 bp, 10 predicted proteins | sample Medcelwee11metaG_FD_187172 | JGI IMG/M metagenome (GOLD analysis project Ga0209575, IMG submission 187172) | Freshwater pond sediment microbial communities from the University of Edinburgh, under environmental carbon perturbations - Medium... | ecosystem: Environmental > Aquatic > Freshwater >...
CTCAATTCTTGCTTCAAAAGCTGCTTTGCGCAGTGGGGTTGGCTTGCTGACTTTGCACGGGCCCGAAGGTAACCGTTGCATCTTACAAACCATTTCTCCTGAAGTAATTTACGAAGCCGACCGCAATCCTGATTGTATTTCTGAGTTTTATCATGCCGATAAATATGATGCACTGGCCATTGGTTCCGGTATCGGTACAAGAACCGTAACTGTAGATATGTTGCGTGAATTGCTGAAACATCTGAAAGAACCCTGTGTGCTGGATGCCGATGCGTTGAACATCATTGCTTCTGAAAAGAAAATGTTGAATTTTATCCCGGCAGGGAGTATCCTGACTCCGCACCCAAAAGAATTCGAACGTATTACCGGCGAACGGGGAAATTCTTATCTGCAAATGAAAAAAGCATTGGAAATGGCTGCACAATACCAGGTATTTATTATCCTGAAAGGTGCTTATACCAAAATAATTACCCCTGAAGGTCAGATTTACTTTAATAGTACAGGAAATCCGGGTATGGCAACAGCCGGTTCAGGGGATGTGCTGACCGGAATTCTCGGAGCTATGCTGGCACAGGGTTATACTCCCGAAAATGCAGTTAAACTGGGTGTATATCTTCATGGTTTGTCGGCTGATCTGGCATTGGAAATAGAATCGGAAGAATCGCTCATGGCGGGTGATATTGTTGCAGGATTGGGTAAAGCTTTTAAAAACATAATAGGTGAGATATAAACATCTCCGAAATAAATGCTGTAAGATGAAGACTATTGTTACAACTTGCTTTCTTTTTTTTAATGTGCTGATTTTTTCTCAGGAGATTACTTTGAATGGATGTTTAGAGAAAGCACGTGAAAATTATCCTTTGATTAAACAATATGGCTTGATTGAAAAAACACTCGAATATAACTTGTCGAATGCAGGAAAAGCTTATCTGCCACAGTTGTCGTTGAATGCACGTGCAACCTATCAATCGGAAGTGGTTAGTTTACCTGCTTCAATTCCTATTACTATCCCGCAACTGAGTAAAGACCAGTATGCAGCTACACTTGATGTAAATCAGGTGTTATGGGACGGAGGTGTTACCAGTGCTCAAAAGGTAAATATCAAAGCATCGGCGGCTGCTGAGAAGCAAAAACTTGAAGTTGATTTATTTGCATTGAATGAAAGGGTGGTGAACCTTTTCTTTGGAATTCTATTGTTGAATGAGCAAATCAGCCAGACGGAAATGTTGAATGATGAGTTACAACGTAATTTATTAAAAATTGAAAGCCTTGTTCAAAACGGAGTTGCTACCAAATCAGATCTCGATTTAATAAAAGTTGAGCTACTTCAATTGAAACAACAGAACATGGATTTATCAGCAAAAAGAAAAACCTATCAAGCCATGCTCTCAGCTTTTACAAAGTTATCTATCAGTGAAAATTCAGTATTTGAAAAGCCGCTTTTACCTCTTTTTAGCAATCAGGAAGAAAATAAACGTCCCGAAATGTATTTTTTTAACGCGCAGTCGGATGTGTTGAATAGTCAGAGAATTTTAATTCAAACATCCAATCTGCCCAAACTTGGATTGTTTGTTCAGGGTGGTTATGGAAAGCCGGGTATGAATATGCTGAGCAATGAATTCTCAACTTTCTATATTGGAGGAGTCAGATTATCGTGGAATATCAGTGGCTATTATGCTCAAAAGAATAATCTCGAAAAAATTAACCTTGGTATCAATCAGATTGAAAATTCAAAGGAGACTTTCCTGTTTAATACTTCGTTGTTGACCGAACAACAAAAAAACGAAATTGACAGACTTAAAAATGTCATGCTAAATGACCATGAGATTATTCGGCTTCGCAGCAATATTGTCGACAGTTCCAAGGCAAAAGTTGAAAACGGTACTTTGACTGTCACCGAACTTCTCCGGGATATCAATGCGGAAAATACAGCAAAACAAACAAGTATCATGCATGAGATACAATTATTAATGACAGCCTATCAGTATAAATTCACATTAAATCAATAGTAGTTGCGTTCTACTTGAGCAAAATATATAAATATGAACAAATTAATTTTTCTTTCCGCGACGTTGGTGTTAATGATAACACCTTCCTGTAAGTTGTCTGATGACAGTTCTGATGCTTCCGGTGTTTTTGAATCAACAGAAGTGATGGTTGCTGCTGAGAATACCGGAAAAATCATGCAATTTTCAATAGAAGAAGGGCAAGAAATTAAAGCAGGAGAGGTAACGGCCATCATCGACAGCACACAACTTTATCTCAAAAAGCAACAGTTGAAGGCAGCAGCCAGAGCAATTCAAAGCAAACAGCCAGATACGAAGAAACAACTTGCTGCTTTAGAACAACAGCACAATACTGCCCTCAAAGAAAAGAAACGGATTGAAAATCTGGTAAAAGCAGAAGCCGTCAATCAAAAGCAACTGGATGATGTCAATGCACAGATTGCCATGCTGGAGAAACAAATCGCAGCGTTAAAATCTACTCTGGAGACTACCGTGGCAAGTATGCAAAACGAAGAAGAAGCGATGCGTATACAGATTGCACAGGTTGATGATCAACTTAGAAAATGTTCGGTGATGAGTCCGGTTGATGGGACAGTATTGGTGAAGTATGCACAACAAGGTGAAATTACCACCATCGGTAAGCCTCTTTTTAAAATTGCTGATACACGAAAAATGATTCTGCGGGTTTATGTTACAGCCTCTCAACTTTCGTCGGTAAAAACCGGGCAAAAGGTAAAAGTGCTTGCAGATTCGGGGAGTGAAGAATACAAAACTTACGAAGGGATCATCACATGGATTTCCTCGAAATCGGAATTTACTCCCAAAACTATACAAACACGTGATGAGCGTGCCAATCTGGTGTATGCGGTTAAAGTGCTGGTGCAGAATGACGGATTCCTGAAAATAGGTATGTATGGTCAGTTGTCATTCAATCAGTAAATCGTACGACAAAGTTGAGGCATTAAAAAATGTTTCATTTGATGTCGGCAAGGGGGAGATTTTTGGTATCATCGGTCCCGACGGAGCCGGCAAAACAACACTTTTTCGTATCCTCACCACACTGATGCTGGCTGATGAAGGAACTGCTATAGTTAATGGTTATGATGTAGTTAAAGATTATAAACTCATCAGAAACATCATTGGCTATATGCCCGGAAAATTCTCTCTGTATCAGGATTTGACGGTTGAAGAAAATATCAATTTTTTTGCAACGGTTTTTAATACTTCTCTCGAAGAAAATTATGAGCTGGTGAAAGACATATACAGTCATATCGAACCGTTTAAAAAGCGACGTGCAGGCAAACTTTCAGGGGGGATGAAGCAAAAATTAGCTCTGAGTTGTGCGTTGATACATAAACCGGTTGTTTTGTTTTTGGATGAGCCGACTACAGGTGTTGATCCCATTTCAAGAAAAGAATTTTGGGGGATGTTGAGAAAGTTGAAGGAACAGGGGATCACCATGCTTGTTTCAACACCTTATATGGACGAAGCTGCGTTGTGTGACCGAATTGGATTGATTCAACAAGGAAAGTTTCTGACAATCGACACACCCGAAAATATTGTCAAACAGTATCCCAATGTTTTGTGGTCGGTGATGGGTAAAAATATGTCTGCTCTGCTGAAAGATTTGAAAATGCACCCTCAAATAAAAAGTGCGTATGCTTTTGGTGATTGTCATCATGTGACAATTGCTGATAATCAGTTTACGCCGGCAGCTTTAGAAAAGTATTTATCTGAAAGAAAACATGAAAACCTTGTCATTAAAGTGATTGAACCGGGAGTAGAGGATTGTTTTATGGAATTATCTTAAGTCATGACAAAAGAAAAAATCATTATCGCAGAGCATCTGACGAAAAATTTCGGACATTTCACTGCCGTCGACGACATTTCTTTTGAGGTGGAGAGAGGAGAGATTTTCGGATTTCTCGGTGCCAATGGTGCTGGTAAAACCACTGCCATGCGCATCTTGTGCGGTTTGAGTAACCCTACCTCGGGAAAAGCCATGGTTGCGGGATATGATGTGGCCACAAAGCCCGAATTCGTGAAAAAGAATATCGGTTATATGAGCCAGAAATTTGCGTTGTATGAGGATTTGCAGGTATGGGAGAATATTCGCTTATATGCAGGTATTTATGGCATGAAAGACAAAGATATTGCTGTAAAAACGGAGGAATTATTGTTGAAGTTAGGTTTAGCAAACGAAAGAAATACATTGGTTGAGGCTTTACCGCTGGGTTGGAAACAAAAACTGGCATTTTCTGTGGCCATCTTTCATGAGCCGGCCATCGTTTTTTTGGATGAACCTACCGGAGGAGTTGACCCTGTGACACGCAGGACTTTTTGGGAGATGATTTATGAAGCGGCCGACCGTGGCATAACTGTTTTTGTCACCACTCATTATATGGATGAAGCGGAATATTGTAACCGGGTATCTATCATGGTAGATGGTCGTATTGATGCACTTGATACCCCTGAGAATCTGAAAAGAAATTATCAGGCGAAAAATATGCAGGAGGTTTTTTATCATTTAGCGGGAAAATCAACCCGAAAGGCAGATTAATATAGTTAAATTTATTTCAGTAAAAATGCATCAGTTTTTAGCTTTTGTCAAAAAAGAATTTCACCATATACTCCGTGATCGTTGGACCATGGTGATATTGCTCGTTTTGCCCATTCTGATGCTGATTCTTTTTGGCTACGCCATTTCTACGGAAGTTAAGAATACAAAGATTGCCGTTGTTGATCCGTCAAAAGATGTTGTAACAAATGCTATTGTCGAAAAGTTTAAGGTCAACGAGTATTTTACCGTTGCGGCCTATGTTGGTGATTTTCAACAAGTGGAAGCGCTTTTTAATAGCGGCGATATCAAGATGGTGCTGGTTTTTAGCGAAAACTTTCACGAAAACTTAATGCACAAAGGTGGTGCTCAGATTGAAATTATTACTGATGGTAGCGATCCTAATTCTGCAAAAGCCATGCAAGGTTACGCAAGCAGTATTATTGCAGATTATCAGCAGGAATTATTTAATATCACAAAAGTTCCGTATCAGATTAAACCGAACGTAAGATTGTTGTATAATCCGACGATGAAAGGTGCCTATAATTTTGTTCCCGGAGTTATGGGCATGATTCTGATGTTGATATGCGCTATGATGACCTCCATCTCTATCGCCCGGGAAAAAGAAACGGGAACGATGGAGATATTACTGGTTTCACCATTGAAACCGGTTTACATCATTTTTTCAAAAACAATTCCTTATTTCATCCTCTCATTGGTAAATCTGACAACGATCCTGTTGCTTTCCGTTTTTGTGTTGAAAGTACCTGTTGCAGGAAGTCTTTTTGCTTTAATCACTATTTCGCTTGTTTATATTTTTGTTGCCTTGTCGCTCGGACTGCTTATTTCATCGATAGTAAGTACCCAGCAAATTGCGCTGCTTATTTCGGGGATGGTGCTTATGTTACCCATCATCATGCTTTCGGGGATGATGTTTCCTGTTGAAAATATGCCCGTGATTTTACAATGGTTTTCTGAAATCATACCTACGAAATGGTATATCATTGCGGTAAAAAAGATCATGATAAAAGGCCTGGGATTCGCTGCCATATACAAGGAAATGGCGGTGTTGGCAGGGATGGGAATTTTACTGACGATAGTTAGTTTAAAGAAATTTAAATTCAGACTGGAATAAGATGTTAAAGTTTTTAATTGAAAAGGAATTCAGACAAATCCGGAGGAATAAATTTCTGCCGCGGATGGTGATTGGTATGCCCATTTTCGCGCTTTTGCTGTTCCCGTTGGTGGCTAACTTCTCCATCAAAAATATTAATCTGACAGTAGTTGATAATAGTCACACCCCTTATTCACAGCGATTGATACATAAGGTGGCTGCATCGGGATATTTCCGGTTGGTCAATGTGGCGGCCGATTACGAAGCTGCTTTGTATGATGTTGAACAGGATATTTCGGATATTATCCTTGAAATCCCTCCGCGTTTCGAAGAAAATTTAGTCAATGAACAGTCGGCAGATGTATTGATTGCCGCGAATTCTGTCAATGGCATGAAAGGTGGGTTGAGCAGTATGTACTTATCGGGTATCGTGCAGGATTTCAGTAATGAAGTGCGGGAAGAATGGGTGCAGACCGGAACAGCTTTGAAAGCTCCTTCCATGGAAATTGTGCCGATGTATCGCTTCAATCCTTTCCTGGAATATAAATATACCATGGTTCCCGCCATCATGATGATGATGCTCGCGATGATTACAGGTTTTCTGCCGGCATTGAATATCGTGAATGAAAAGGAGAAAGGTACCATCGAGCAACTCAATGTGACGCCGGTAGGAAAGTTTCAGTTGATTATCTCGAAGCTAACTCCCTATTGGTTGATTGGGTTTATAGTGTTAACCATCAGTTTTATTGTTGCATGGGTTTTTTATGGCATGGTATCCGTCGGTGGATATGCCACTATATATCTTTTTTCAGCTGTTTTTGTGTTGGCGTTCTCTGGTTTCGGACTGGTGATTTCCAATTATGCTTCGTCAATTCAACAAGCCATGTTCATGATGTTTTTCTTCGTGATAACATTCATTTTTCTGAGCGGATTGTACACGCCGGTCAGCAGTATGCCCGGCTGGACGCAAATCATCAGCAGGATAAGCCCTTTAAGGTACATGGTGGAAGTGCTACGATCGGTTTTTCTGAAAGGAAGCACCTTTTTTGAATTGAAATGGCATTTTATGGCCCTCTGTTCTTTCGCCTTGTTTTTTAATGCCTGGGCAGTGGTAAGTTATCGTAAAAGGACTTGATTTGGTAAAAGTAAATCAGGCATGGAATTTTACCAAACCTTCCATAGGCTGACTTAGAATCTGATGGATAGTGATGCTTCGTTCCGATGCCACAATCTCCAGTGTGTCCTGAAAGTCATGAGCTACTGAACCTACAAATCCAACTTCCATATCTTCCAGATCATATTGCATGACATTCCTTGTGAAGAATGCATCAAAAGCATCATAAACAAGATTGAAAATGGCAGGTTCTTCGATATGTTCCCGTAAGAAGGGGGTCAATGAAGCTAAGTAACGGTTGGGAAACGGTTGTTTATAAACAGACTCTAGAATTTGTGCCGGCGTTAATTCATACTCATCCAGCAGTTTCTCGCAAAGCCACTCCGGAAGTTGGTGTTTTAAACAATCGGCAATCAATAGTTTCCCCATCACGGCACCACTACCTTCATCGCCAAGGATAAAGCCTAACGGAGAAACATTCTTAACGATTTGTTTGCCATCGTAGTAGCATGAATTTGATCCTGTTTCCAATATGCAGGCGATGCCTTTTTGGTATTGAAACAAGGCACGCGCAGCACCAAGTAAATCGCTCTCGACTTCAATCTCTGTTCCCGTAAAAAAGTAGGCCAATGCATCAGCCACCATCTTATTCTTTTCAGGAAAAGCACATCCGGCTCCGTAGAAAAAGATTTTATCAATTTGAAAAGTATGTATTTCAGCAAGCAGGGTAGTCATTATCAACTCCTGAATTTCTCCAGTGGTCTGATAAAACGGATTAATCCCCGGAGTGGAAATTTGTTTCAGAACATTAGAATTTTCACAAACGCACCAGAATGTTTTCGTAGATCCACTGTCGGCGATTAATATCATAAGCGTTAAAGGTATAAAGTTTTTTTGGTCGTCAAAGGTAGTAAATTTACTTAAAAAAAATTTATAGAATCCGATATTTTTATCTACTTTTGGGTTTCAAACTTTTAAAAGATATTACGTACCAACTATCAACCGGCAGATTTAAGCGCTTCCCAGGATAGTAGATTTGATGAAATAGTAAAAAAACAAATATGTCAATTACAAAAGAAAGTGAACTGATGGGAATGAAAAAAGCGAGCGAAGCAGTTGCTTTGACGCTAAAAGAAATGAGAAACTTTGCAAAGCCCGGCATGACAACCAAAGATCTGGATAACTTCGGTGGAAAAATTCTTGCGAAATTTGGAGCTAAGTCAGCGCCTTTATTAAGCTATGGTTTCCCCGGTTGGACTTGTATAAGTGTTAATGACGAATTTTGCCACGGAATACCATCCGAAAGAAAAGTGTTGCAGGAAGGTGATTTGCTTAACATTGATGTTTCTGCTGAACTTGATGGGTTCTGGTCTGACAATGGTGCTTCATTTGTTTTAGGAAACGATATACATAATCATCAGCACCTGATTGACACTTCAAAATACATTTTAAGAAAAGCAATTTCCAATATAAAAGGTGGCGTTCGTATTTCGGACATTGGTTTTATTATTGAAACTGAAGCCAAGAAAAATGGATATAAAGTGATTAAAAATCTGACTGGACATGGAACAGGCAGAAGCCTGCACGAAGAGCCTCAGGAAATTGCAAATTACCGGGACAAATATAACACTAAACGATTTAGGAAAAATTCGGTTGTGGCTGTTGAAACCTTTATTTCAACAACTTCAACCATAGCGGAAACTCTGTACGACGGGTGGACAATGGTAGGGAACAAAGGTGGTTATATGGCACAACACGAACATACAATCGTGATAACCGACGGACAACCTTTGATACTGACGGAAATGAACGGACTATGGGACTAAGTTAAAACAAATATAATACAATCATCATGAAAAAATTGATTTTTTCAACGCTCTTTATGGCATTGGTATTTTCCGGCTGTAAGAATGAAATCCCTGACTACGACGCTTTACTTATCGGAAAGTGGATCAATACTCAGGTAGATGGTGCAGCTGTTCTGACCGATAAATCCTATGTGTGCGAATATCGTGATGATCTTATTGAATTCTATGCCATAGGTATTCAGTTGGATGAAAATAATAAAACATGGACTGAAAACAGTAATTATACCTATCGTGTTGAAGGTAATTTAATTATTATTGACGGAACTGATTTATCGGATAAAGACTTTCATATGGAATTTGAAATACTGTCGATTTCTTCCGGAAGTTTTACTCATTCCGTGAATAAATTCACCATTGATAATGTGGAATATCCGGATGATAAAATTTATACCCTTCAAAAGGTAACTGCTGATTACGAAAGTCAATTTATCGGAGTTTGGCATGGTCGGTGCACTACTCCCGGTTCCTCCGACACCGATTATCATTATTGGGAATACTTTGCCGACGGCAGCTTCAATTATTATTATCAAGACGAACAAGAAAACTGGATCAGGAAAACGGATAACGAAGGAGCCTATTTTCTCTATGGAAATCTAATGGCGACCAATTATACCAACGACTTAATTTCAGGTGGTGTGGGAAAAGCTTATGAATGCTGGAAAATTCGGATTTCGGGTAATAATATGATTTGGACTGGGCTGAGAGAAAATGATAGGACAATTACTTACGAAATGGTGAAAGTTGCAAGTCCGCCGATAGTGAATTGATAAAAGATTTTTAACTTTGTTGCATTAATCTTCAATACCATGAATGCTCAATCTCCCGACAAAGAATTTTTACAATCACTCCGTGTTGAACCGCTTACTAAAAATAACTGGAACAAATTTACACAATTGTTCGGAGATAAAGGTGCCTGCGGCAACTGCTGGTGTATGTACTACAGGCTCAGTAAAACCGGTTTTGCCGAAGGAAAAGTGGATGATGGAAACAAAGACGCCATGAAAGCGTTGGTGTGGTCGGGAAAACCGACCGGAATGTTAGCATTTTATGAAGATATACCTGTTGCATGGTGTGCTTTTGCTCCCCGTGAAGATTTCGCCAAGCTTGCAAAATCAAGAACTCATAAACGAATTGATGATAAGGCCGTTTGGTCGGTTCCATGTACTTTCATCGACAAAAGATTCAGGCGGCAAGGGGTTTCGGTTGCTTTGCTTGAAGGTGTTATTAAATATGCCAAAGAGCAGGGCATCAGCATTATTGAAGCTTATCCGACTATCCCGACACAGGATAAATTACCGGATGCTTTTGCCTGGATAGGTTTGTACAAATCTTTTGAACGTGCCGGTTTTGAAATTGTCGATACTACTTCAAAAAACCGTCCTATGGTACGTTATTATGTGAAATAAAACATGGAAACACAATTA
>Ga0209575_10001356_pt1 | contig 10067 bp, 9 predicted proteins | sample Medcelwee11metaG_FD_187172 | JGI IMG/M metagenome (GOLD analysis project Ga0209575, IMG submission 187172) | Freshwater pond sediment microbial communities from the University of Edinburgh, under environmental carbon perturbations - Medium... | ecosystem: Environmental > Aquatic > Freshwater >...
GGAGCTTCTTCATATCTTCCATGCTTATTACCTCTATCTTCTGAACCTCGGAGGAGGAGCGGAATCCGTCAAAGAAATGGAGGAAGGGGATTCTCGACTTGATTGCGGTGAGGTGAGCTACGCCGGAGAGATCCATTATCTCCTGTACGCTGCCGCTGGCAATCATTGCAAACCCCGTCTGGCGGGTAGCATAAATGTCACTGTGATCACCGAATATAGAGAGTGCATGTGCAGCAACAGTCCTGGCGCTGACATGAAAGACACCCGGGAGAAGCTCTCCTGACATCTTGTACATATTGGGGATCATGAGAAGCAGACCCTGTGATGCAGTGAAGGTGGTTGTAAGAGCACCTGACTGCAGCGATCCGTGAACCGCACCGGCAGCACCGGCCTCACTCTGCATCTCAACAACTTTTACCTCTTCGCCGAACATGTTCTTCAGTCCGTGGGCTGCCCACTCGTCGACATTTTCTGCCATGGTGGAAGAGGGAGTAATGGGATAGATACAGGCTACTTCACTGAACATATAAGCTATGTGTGAAGCTGCCTGGTTACCGTCACAAGTAATGAATTTCTTTGTTGCCATTTTTAATTATGAAAGATTAATGATCAAGTTTGCTTTAAAAAAATAAACTGCAAGTTTAACTATATTTTCTGACATTTTACTCGCTGTTCATTGAAACAAGAAACTCCTCATTCGAGCGTGTCTGTGTTATCCGGTCGCGAAGGAATTCCATTGCTTCCACCGAGTTCATGTCAGTCAGGTAGTTACGCAGGATCCAGATCTTATTGAGTGTGGTCTTCTCGAGAAGAAGGTCCTCGCGCCTTGTACTTGATGCAGGAATGTCTATCGACGGGAAGATCCTCCTGTTGGAAAGTTTACGGTCGAGCTGCAGTTCCATGTTACCGGTACCCTTGAACTCCTCGAAGATGACATCGTCCATCTTCGAACCGGTGTCAGTGAGAGCCGTTGCGATGATTGTGAGCGAGCCTCCGTTCTCAATGTTGCGTGCCGCACCGAAGAAACGCTTTGGCTTGTGCAGAGCGTTCGAGTCGACGCCGCCTGAAAGCACCTTGCCCGAAGCAGGGGCTATGGTGTTGAAGGCTCTTGCAAGACGGGTGATGGAGTCGAGGAGGATGACAACGTCATGACCGCACTCTACCAGCCTCTTGGCTTTCTCCTGGACAATTGTGGCAATGCGCACATGCCTCTCGGCCGGCTCGTCAAAGGTTGAGGCGATGACCTCAGCGTTGACATTGCGCGCCATCTCGGTGACCTCCTCCGGACGTTCATCGATGAGAAGGATCATCAGATATACTTCCGGGTGGTATTTTGCAATGGCATTGGCTATATCCTGCAACAGAATGGTCTTACCTGTTTTTGGCTGTGCGACTATCAGGCCGCGCTGTCCTTTTCCTATCGGGCAGAACATATCGACGATGCGCACTGAGAGGTTACCCTCTCCCGGTTTGCATAACGTGAATTTCTCATTCGGGAAAAGAGGGGTGAGGTAGTCAAAAGGCACCCTGTCACGTATGTAATCGGGTGTACGGCCATTGATTTCCTCGACCTTTATAAGGGGGAAGTATTTCTCGCCTTCACGTGGCGGACGGATAGTACCCCTGATTGTGTCGCCTGTCTTAAGCCCGAAGAGCTTGATCTGTGACTGCGATACATAGATGTCATCAGGTGAGCTGAGATAGTTGTAATCAGGTGAACGGAGGAAGCCATAGCCGTCGGGCATGATCTCAAGTACGCCGGTGTTGGCTACTATGCCTTCGAAATCATATGCTCTCTCTTTTCTCTCTTCTCTTACCGGCTCATGCAGCTCCGGCTGCCCGTTAAGATTCTCCTGTGAAGAAGGGGGAAGAAGTACAGATGAGTCAGCTGCAGCCGTCTCCATTATTACAGGTGTTTCTGTCATTGCCTCGTTAAGCCTGAGCATGTCCTGGTCATTATCCATTACAGGTTCACTGGCAAATAAAAGCCTGTCAGGCTGCTGGGGTGGCTGAGGCTGTTGCTGCTGCTGGGGGCGCTGGCGGTCGTTCTCCGGCCGGCGCTCATTATCAGGTCTGCGCTGATCAGGCAGGTCGTCCCTGAATCGCGGGCGCCTGTCCCTGTTCTGCTGCCACTGCTGCTGCCGTGACGATCTCTGCTGCTGTCCCTGCTGCTGCTGTCCCTGCTGCTGTTGCCCCTGAGGCTGTCCCTGAGGCTGTCCCTGAGGTTGCTGCTGTGGTGGCTGCTGCGGCTTCTGCTGCCCCTGCTGCTGTGGTGGCTGCTGTGGTTTCTGCTGACCCTGCTGCTGAGGTTGCTGCTGTGGTTTCTGCTGACCCTGCTGGGGTGGCTTATGCTGCTTATGCTGCTGCGGCGGTTGTTTTGGTTGCTGAAGCGCTGTTTTCTGCTGTTCTGTCCGCTCAGGCTTTGGCCGTGGCTCCCTGCGCTGCTGCGGCCTGGCGGCCGGCGGACCGTCAGGTCGGCTTGTTTTGCGTGCTTCAGCAGCATCAATTGCCTGCTGGTCAAGGATTTTATAAATAAGATCCTGTTTTTTGAGGAGCTCTGCCCTCTTAATTTTGAGCTGCTTGGCTATTTCCCGCAATTCGGGAACAAGCATTTCGCTCAGTTCAAGAATATCATGCATATGTTAAGATTGTGTAGAAAAATAAATAAGATTTTTTCTGATGAAGCGGAGAGTGAAAAAGTATCTCCTCTGATCGAATATCCGGATCGAACCGTTATTACGGTGCAATTTTAATCAAAAAATCAAAGAAATGCAAGTAACATTAATAAAATTAGCCTCTCAGGCTATTAAAAAGGGTTAAAATCAGCTTTTCATTCAAAATCAAAAAATGACCTCATCTATTGTATTTCTAAATTTTTTTCAGTAAAATTGTAGGCTTTTGCCGTTACATCTGCAAAGGGTTTGTCTAACTATCTGGTAATGCGTCAGTTAAAAATTACCAAGCAAGTAACCAACCGCGATACTCCTTCTCTCGACAAGTATCTTCAGGAGATTGGAAAGGTTGACCTTATATCACCGGAGGAGGAAGTTTCCCTTGCACGGCGCATCAGGGCCAATGATAATGATGCCCTTGCAAGGCTGGTGAAAGCCAATCTCAGGTTCGTCGTTTCAGTTGCCAAGCAGTACCAGAATCAGGGGATGACTCTTCCTGACCTTATCAATGAGGGTAACCTCGGATTGATCAAGGCGGCACAAAGGTTTGATGAGACGCGGGGCTTCAAATTCATATCATATGCCGTATGGTGGATCAGGCAGGCCATTCTTCAGTCGCTTGCTGAGCAGGCCAGGATTGTGAGGCTTCCGGTGAATAAGATCGGGTCGATAAACAGGATCAACAGAGCCTATTCGAAGCTTGAGCAGGAGTATGAGCGCGAGCCCTCGGCCCAGGAGATTGCTGATCTGCTCGAGATCGCCCCTGACGATGTAAAGGAGGCTATCCGGACCAACGGCCGGACGCTTAGCATGGATGCACCCATCAGTTCGGAGGAAGACAACAACATGTACGATGTTTTGCCGAATGATGACACCCCCAGCCCTGACCGCAACCTTATCAATGAGTCGCTCTCATATGAGATAGAGAAAGCGCTTAACACCCTCTCCCTGAGAGAAGCCAGGGTGCTGAAGCTCTATTTCGGCATCGGGATGAAGCACCCGTTTACCCTCGAGGAGATAGGCGAGGAGCTGAGCCTGACACGTGAGAGGGTAAGACAGATAAAGGAAAAGGCAATCAAACGGATACAGTTTACCACACGCTGCCGCATATTAAAATCATACCTTGGTTGATAATATTTAAATCAGTTCATCATGAGCCACCTGGTTGCACCCTCACTTCTGGCAGCTGATTTCTCAAACCTTGCAGGCGAGGTTGAAATGGTTAATGACAGTGTAGCCGACTGGTTGCATCTTGACATAATGGACGGGCTGTTTGTCCCGAACATCTCATTCGGTTTTCCTGTCATTGAGGCTGTGCGCGATCTCACGGTCAAGCCTCTTGATGTCCATCTGATGATTGTAGACCCTGACAGGTACCTTGAGCGTTTCAGGGATGCCGGGGCGACGACGCTGACTGTACATTATGAGGCATGCCACAACCTCCACCGCACGGTGACCGAGATCCGCCGGCTTGGGATGAAGGCAGGAGTGACCCTTAACCCTCATACACCGGTCATGCTGCTCAAAGACATTCTACCATATATTGATATGGTGCTTCTCATGACCGTTAATCCGGGTTACGGAGGACAGACTTTTATTCCGGGAAGCATAAACAAGATAGGGGAGCTGAGGAGCATGATAGACGAAGAGGGTTACGATGTCCTTATCGAAGTTGACGGCGGTATCGATCTTCAGAACGCCCCGGTGCTGGTACATGCCGGAGTGGATGTTCTTGTTGCCGGAAACACTGTTTTTTCAGCATCCAACCCTGCGGAGGTGATAAGGATGCTTAAGGAGCCTGTCTGAACCAGCCGTCAGCCGGTCATCTGGCTGTCTATCCACTCAATTATTTCTTCACCCCTGGCAGCATCAAACCATCTTATTTCAGTGTCCCTGTTCCACCATGTGATTTGCTTGCGTGCATAGCGGCGGCTGTTTCTTTTTATCAGCTCTATAGCCCTGTCGCGTGTCATCTCCCCGTCGAAGAAGCTGAACATCTCACGGTATCCGACGGTATTGAGTGCATTCAGTCCTCTGTGCTGCATGAGCGAGGCCGCCTCCTGCTCGAGACCTGCTTCAATCATGCCGTCGACACGGCTGTCTATCCGGGCATAGAGATCGTCACGGCTGCGTGTTAATCCTGCCTTGATGATCCGGAAGTCCCGTTCCCTGACTCTTGAAGTGAGGAACGATGAGTACGGTTTGCCCGTGCTTTCGGTAATCTCAAGGGCACGCAGAATCCTCCTTGGATTATGAAGGTCGACCCTTGAATAGTGTTCCGGATCAAGAAGCCTGAGCGCCAGCCGTAATCCTTCGATCCCCTCGTTCCTGTACAGTTCAATATACTTTTCCCGCACTTCAGGGTCAGTGTCAGGGATTTCATCCATACCCCTGCAGACAGCATCCATGTAAAGCATCGACCCTCCGGTCATGATTGCAACATTTTTACTGAGGAAGAGTGACGGAAGGAGGGCCAGCACATCACGCTCATAGAGACTAATGCTGTAATAGTCCCTGACGGAAAGGAATCTGATGAAGTGGTGTCTGACGCGCGCGAGCTGGGCATCGTCAGGGGCGGCGGTGCCTATCCGCATCTCCCTGTAGAACTGCCTTGAGTCACATGATATTATATCACACCCCAGATGAAGTGCAAGCCTTATGGCAATATCGGTCTTCCCCACACCAGTCGGTCCGGGAAGTACGATAAGAGTGTTTTTCATGGGGATTGTTACCGGAGGAGGTTATCATTCCTCTTCCTCTACATTTTCGATGCTGTCAAATTCACCGAGTGTTTCGTCGTCTTCAGAGTCAAAAAAGATCTCATCGTCTACTACCTCTTCCTCTTCATCGTCGGTGACAATCAGGTTGTTGTACTTTTTGCGCGATACGCCCCCGAAAGTGACCTGTTTCGGAGGGAGCCCCTTTGAGTTTGTGCAGAGAGGGTATTCCCTTTCATCAATCTCCTTGCTCTCGCCCACATATTCTATAAACAGCGCCCTGTCATTGAAGAAGTCGAATACATACAGCAGTTTCTGGTTTTTGCGGAAGATGACATCTTCGAGGATGGCGTTTTCCATCGTAGAAGAACCTGCCCCCATATCAAAAAGTGTGAACTCCTCCTCTTTCTCCCAGCTGTCGGTTGCCATGTAAAAAGAGGCTATCTGAGACCTGTCAAACTCGAGCTCCTCCTGAATGGCATTGTGAAAGTCAAGCAGACTATGACTTTCGAGAAACTCAAACTCCCTCACAAAAGCTTCATCCTCATCAGATAATACCACAAACCTGTATACCATGCTTCTCAATGTTTCGAACGGTGCAATTTAATATTTTTTAAAATACGTTCACCCGCGGGTATTTTTTTTTAAAATGAAATCAATTGTGTCAATGTTATCCGCATAATCCCATAAATCGGGCTTTTGCGACTTCCCGAAAGGGATACGGCCGTGACCTGTCACGCACTGGATCAGGTTTTTCTGAGATTCGAGGGCGCGGTCGACGTTACCTATGTCATTATAGAATTCATAGTTTACCACTGCCATCGGGGGTGTGAGGGACTTGTCATTACGCAGGAGCGAGAAGCCGGTGTCGGTAAAAGGTTCCATGTTGACAATCATCACAGCCTTGCTGTGGTCATAGTTGACGGCATATTTATGATGTTCCCGCAGTCTCACCCATGAGGTCCAGTGCGAGACCAGCTGGCTTATGTCATATCCTTCCGGAAGGTAAAGCTTTGATACATTGCGGCATCCCAGTCCGAAGTAAGAGAATATATCGTCACCCAGAAGCTCAAGCTCCTCAGCTGTCTCGGTCCCTTCAATAATGGCGAGGCTGTTCCGGTTGCGGCGTATTATTGACGGGATGTTCCTGAAATAATACTCAAAATACCTGGAGCTGTTGTTGCTGCCGGTGGCTATCACCATGTCAAAGCCCTTAAGCCTGTCAGTGGTAGCCTCCGTCACCGTTTCAAAAGCCGGTTCGATGGATATCAGCGTCTCGATCACGGCCTTCATGAGCAGCTCATCCTTTGTGCTCAGTCTTGCATGGAGCCTGTTGCCGCTTATCAGCACGCACAGCAGATCGTGGAAGCCTGCCATGGGAATATTGCCTGCCATGACCACCCCTGCTGTCAGTGATTCCCTATCGCTGCCTGTCTCAGGGTAGGCTGAGAGCCACCGGGTCAGATTCTCATGGGTAAGATTGTTGCCGATGGCTGATACGGCGCGCCTTACGTTGTCAGGTGTGAACCATTGATTTGAAAGGTGAAGGGTATCAATGAGCCCTGCGAAGCGACCGGCATTGCCTGCAGTCACGCCTGCAGCTCCGTCGCGCATCACCCTGCCCAGCTCTGCAAAGGCCTCTGCTCTCTTTTGAAATGAAAAAATGCCCGTTTGCATACGGGCAAATGTACAAAAATGATAATGTGAAAAAAAAAGAGGCACCCGGCCTCTTTTCTCCAGTCTGTAAAAATCAGTTCAGAGCGAAGCTTATCGGCACGGTCATGCCGACATTTACCGGTTTGCCTCCCTGAATACCAGGACTCCATTGGGGGCACCTGGCGATCACGTCAAGGGCGGCGCTGTCAAGAAGCGGGTCGACACTCTTTACAACCTCCGGATCTTTAACATTACCCTTATAATCAATTGTGAACCGGACAAATACTCTGCCCTGTATCCCCTTTTTGGCTGCCTCGTCGGGGTATTTTACATTCTCACCTATCCATTGTCCCAGTGCAGCGTAAGTGGTATCATTCCGGAAGACGGGCATCTTTTCAACAACCATAAACACCTCATCAGGTGCCACATATTCCTCAGCGGCGGGTGCTGTCTTTTCTGTCACCGCTTCTGTTTCTTTCTGTGAGTCACTGCGGTCCTTGCAGGAAAACAGGAGTACCATCACCATGGCAAGCGGAATTGCCAGGATCATCTTGAGGGAAGCGCTGCCTCCCGTTCTTTTCTTTGTCATCATGATTATTCGGTTTTTAAGGAGTGATCTTTTTGAAAAGGTATTTGAAAAGACCGGAGCAGGACTCCGGAAGACATAGGCAAGCAGCAGTTCCTGGTATGAAACCAGGTCTTCACCACCTGTAATACATTCACTGTCAGCCTCATATTCATGCACAGACTGAAGCGATCTGCGTATCAGGTAGGCTGCCGGATTGAACCACTGCACTGTTGTGATGAGTCCGGCCATCAGCAGATCGGTGTGATGCCTGAGCCCGATATGCTTCATTTCGTGGTTTATCATGCGCCCGGCATCGCCATCGGAGACTGAACTGCTGATGAAGACATAGCCGAATGCTGAAAAACAGACTGGACTGTCAGAGTCGAAGACTATCACCCTTCCGTTCTTCTTCCCCATAAGGGTAAGTTTTATCAGTCCCGCAGCGCCTGTCATCATCGATCCTGCGGCAATGATCAGACCGCCGGTATATACCAGGGGGAGGATGCCGGCAAAAATACCTGTGTGCGGCGCTGATACTGAAGGGTTGACAACCATTTCAGGCAGCAGGAGGGAGACCAGTCCGCCTGTCTGCAACACGGTGCCGGGTGCATCTATCTGTATGTTCAGCAGGGGCACCACCAGCGAAAAGAGCATCGACCCGAGGAGCCAGTACCTGTTCCTCCTGTGACGGGTATCACGCCTGAGGGCTATCTCATAAAAGGCCCAGAGCAGGGTCAGGCAGATGCTGCTCTCAACTGCATAAACCAAAATCCCGTTCATCATTTCCTCTTTTTATCATGGTCCTCATTTTTCATCATCGCCATGATCTCCTCCATCTCCTTTACGGTTATGGAATCTTCACGGGCAAAGAAACTCACCATCTTCTGGTACGAGTTTGAAAAGTAGTTTCTCACAAAGCTGCTCATCTGTGACTTTCGGTAATCATCCTTTGTAATGACCGGAAAGTACTGGTAGGTCCTCCCGTAAACCTTGTAACTGACAAATCCTTTGTCCTGAAGTATCCTTATTATCGTGCTTACGGTGGAATATGCAGGCCTTGGCTCATCAAATCTCTCGAGGATATCCTTAATAAAGGCCCTTTTCAGTCTCCAGAGTATCTGCATTACCTCTTCCTCAGCCTTTGTCAGCTCCTTTATCTCCATTTTATTATCTTTTAATAACATCAAATATACAACTAAAGAATTAAATATACAACTAATTCTTTAAAAAATAATCAGGAAAGGTTCATTTTTGTCACGGCAATAAAAATAATGGAAGAAAAGGTGTATCTTGGTTCCTTAATCTATGCCGGAGGAGAGAGGTTGAAAAGGATTACACTGATTACTGAAAATATACGGGTTGCCTTCAAGGCAATAAGTTCAAACAGGCTAAGGGCAGCTCTCACGATGGCCATCATTGCGTTCGGCATAATGGCCCTTGTCGGCATTCTCACGGCCATAGACGGTCTGAAGAATACCCTTACCGAGCAGTTCACGATGATGGGTGCCAACTCATTCTCAATCACGTCGCGATCGATGAGGGTTGTGGTTGGCAACAAGAACTACAGGACAAAGAATCATTCGAACATTACTTACCGTGAGGCGATGGAGTTCAAGGAGAGGTTCACGGAGCCGGCATGGGTATCGGTGGGTTTCAATGCAACCGGTCTGGCCACTATCAGGTACGGAATCGAGAAGACGAATCCTAATATCCAGGTATACGGGTCGGATGAAGATTACATCACAATTGCCGGATATGAGCTTGAATCGGGGCGGAACTTCTCGGCTGAGGATATTGAAGGGAGCAGGCATGTTGTACTTATAGGACAGGAGGTTGTGAAGTTTCTCTTTCCCGGTGTTGACCCGCTGGGACAGGAGATAAGCCTTCCGGGGCTGAAACTCACTGTCATCGGAGTGCTGAAGAGCAAGGGAAGCAGCTTCATGGGAGGTGACCTTATTACCGCTATTCCGATAACCACGGCAAGACAGTATTTCTCCCGTCCCAACATCACGTATACAATCAGTGTCATGCCTCACAAGGCCTCAGCGCTTGAGATTCTCACCAGCGAGGCGGAGGGGATCTTCCGAATAATACGCAACCTTGACCCCCGCGATGAGTCGGACTTCAATGTTCAGAAGAGTGACAGTATTCTGAAGATACTGCTTGAGAACATAAGGTATGTCACCCTGGCTGCCACGATTATCGGGCTTATTACCCTTTTCGGTGCGGCGGTGGGACTGATGAACATCATGCTTGTATCGGTTACGGAGCGAACTAGGGAGATAGGTGTTCGCAAGGCTCTGGGCGCCAAAACGAATATCATCAGGCAGCAGTTCCTGTATGAGTCGGTTATCATCGGCCAGATGGGAGGATTGTTCGGTATCATCCTGGGGATCATTATTGGAAATCTTGTCTCCCTGGGTATGGGCTCACCCTTCACTATACCGTGGCTCT
>Ga0209575_10001358_pt1 | contig 10039 bp, 6 predicted proteins | sample Medcelwee11metaG_FD_187172 | JGI IMG/M metagenome (GOLD analysis project Ga0209575, IMG submission 187172) | Freshwater pond sediment microbial communities from the University of Edinburgh, under environmental carbon perturbations - Medium... | ecosystem: Environmental > Aquatic > Freshwater >...
TCGGGCTGATACTCAGTCAACGCCAATTCCCGATCCGGATCGGGAATTGGCGTTGACTGAGTATCAGCCCGATGCGTTGCAAGGCGGGGCGCGTCTGCGTTTTGCGCAGCAGTCTCATGGTTTGCCGGTGTGGCCTGCGGAACTGGCTTTGTACACGGATCGTCAGGGGAATTTGACGCGGCTCAGCGGGGCTTATGTGCCGACGCCGCGCCATCCATTGAATGCGAAGCCGCAGGTCTCGGCGGAAGCGGTACATGCCCAGGTGACGGCGCATTATCCGGCAGGCACGACGGTGACGCAGCCGGTGAAAATCATTTATGCACCTGGGGATCGTCCGGCGCGTTTGGCTTGGCGTTGTCAGGCGTTGGTGGCGGCGGATCGGCGGATGTGGGTGGTGGTGGATGCGTTGACTGGCACTTGGTTGGCGGAATTTAATCAGATTCATGCGGTGGCAGCTAGCGGGGCGGGTGAGGATTTGTTGGGGCAAGTGCGTCCCTTGCAGGTGTTTGAAGAGGCTGGACAATATCAGTTGGCGAACACCAGTAAGGTGATGTTCAGTCAAGCGGGTTTGAGTGCGCCTAGTCTGGAAAAGGGGACGATTCAGGTGTTGGATGCTGCTGGACAAGACCCGGATTTGGTGAGTTTTGCGCCAAATCCAATCTTTTCTAGCAGTGCCAACGGTGGTTATTTGAAGGATGGGGTGAGTGCCGCGTATAACTTGTCTGAGGTGTACGATTATTTTCTGGAACGCCATCAACGCAATGCGCTGGATGGGCGCGGTAGTTCGATGTTGGGCATCGTCCGGGTCGGGCAAAATTTTGATAACGCTTTTTGGAATGGTAAAGCCATGTATTTTGGCAATGCTATGCCTTATGCGGCGTCGCTGGATGTGGTCGGTCATGAGTTGACGCATGGGGTGGTTGAACACACGGCAGGGTTGATCTATGAGAATCAATCCGGCGCGCTTAATGAGGCGTTTGCGGATATTTTCGGCGAAATGGTGCAGGCGCGTACCAAGGGGCAACCGGATTGGGTGACGGGGGGCGATGAGCTGGGTGGTTTAATCATTCGCAGTTTCAGCGAGCCAGAAAAGTATGATCAGCCGTCGCGGATGAGTGATTTCCGGCAAATGCCGAATACTGGCGATGGCGACAATGGCGGGGTGCATTACAACAGTGGAATTATTAACCACGCTTTTTATTTGTTGGCGGCGGGGATGGAGGGGGCTATTGGTTTGGCGGAGGCGGAGCAGATATTTTATCGCGTCCTCAGTCTTTATCTGACTAATAATGCGCAATTTATCGATGCACGCTTGGCGGCGGTGCAGGCTGCTGGGGACTTGTTCGGAGCAGAGTCGGTGCAGGCACAAAAAGTCGGCGAGGCTTTTGATGCAGTGGGTATCACTGGCGATGATCCGGGCACCCAAATGCCACCCTCGTTCCCGCCGGTCAGTCAAGCCGCCGATGCGGTGTTGTTTGCTTGTTTAACCGATCTCGGGACGACGCGGGTGTGCCGGATTGATCCCGGTTTGGGCGAGGAAAGCGCGGTGGTGTTGTCGGAAACTGACTTGGATATAACCCGGCGTATCAGCGTGCAGGGGGATGGTCAGATGGCAGCATTTGTGTCGATGACAGATGATTTGTGTTTTATCAACACCACCAGTGGCGTGGAGGGCTGTTTGGGTTTGCCGGGGACGGTCAACTCGGTGGCGGTGTCGCCGGATGGAAATCGCTATGCGTTGGTGGAGATCAATGATCTGGGTGAAGTCGATAATCGCATCACTGTGATCGACTTAGCGGCAGACAGCCAGGTCAGTTATGAGTTGTTTGCCCCGGCTTCTGATGGTGCAGCGCCCACCAACAGCATTGCCATGGCGGACAGTTTGGCGTTCAGTGCCGACAGTCAAACCCTGTACTATGACGCGGAAAATGTGTTTCGTAGCGCGGAGGGAGAAAACAGCGCAGCTTGGACGATTTACACCTTGGATTTAGACACGGGGAATATTCGTACCCTGATGCAGCCAGTGCCCGATTTGGATATAGGGTTCCCAATGTTGAGCAGCACCAGCGACAATTTCATGACTTTTGATGCTTTCGATCAGATCACGGGCTTGTTGCAGGTGAACACCATGGATTTGAGCGCGGGCGAGATTGCGGTGGTGGCTGAGTTTGAAAGCACTTACAGTTTGCCCACTTACAATGGCGATGACAGCCAATTGGTGTATATGATGCCGGATATGACGGCGACCTTGGGTTTTCAGGTGATTGTGCAAAATTTGCAAGCAGATCGCATGACGCCAGATGGTCAGCCGCAAGCTTGGCTCACGGAAGCCGCCGCGCCTGCTTTGTATCGTATCGGTCAGTATCTGGGTGAAATACCGGTGTCTGGGTATTTTGACTTAGACACCAGTATCTTGCGTTTTGAACTGGCCTATCCCAGCGAGGCGGGTGAAATGGCATTTCAATTGGATTTGAAATTAACTGGGATGGCTGACGCAAATACCTTGTCGTTTACCTTGCTGGATTTTCAAATGCTAGAGGCCGCCAGTGGTCAAGGCGCAAGCCTATATGAAAACAGCGTGTTTTTACCGGTTATTTCACTGACGGATGCTTTGGGTAATACCAGTTATCTGAACCTGTTGCTCCAGCTTGCGCCTTTGCCTAACGGTCAGTTGGGCTTTACTTTGGCATTGAGCGACGTGGTGCCGTTGTTCTAAGTCTGGTGTAGGAGCGCCTTGCAGGCGCGATTGTTTAGGTAATCGCGCCTGCAAGGCGCTCCTACAATGAAGGTGTTAAAAGCCCAAACTGCCGTCTAGTAGTGGGTGATTGATAATAGCAATAATGAGAGGAAAAGACAATGCAAGCAATGACATTTGGCGAAGCCATACAAGATTTTTCTCGCTTGATGGATCAAGTCAATGAGGCGCATGAGCCATGCGTAGTGACGCATGATGCACATAAGCCAGTGGTTGTGTTGAGTTTGGAAGACTTTAATGCTTGGCAAGAAACCGCTTATCTAACCCGTTCTCTAGCCAATACGAGAGATTTATTACAAGCACTGGAGGAGATTCGTGCGCGTAAAAATCTTGGGCAACATGCACTTATTGAAACACCATGATTTGTTTTCGCGATCAAGCTTGGGAAGATTATTTATACTGGCAACAGACTGACAAACAGATTGCGAAGCGAATCAATTTATTAATCAAAGATATTCAACGCAATCCGTTTGTTGGTTTGGGCAAACCAGAGTCTTTTAAATATCAGTTTGCTGGATTTTGGTCGCGTCGCATTACTGATGAACACCGTTTGGTGTATGCCTTTACCGAGGATGAACTCATCATTATTCAATGTCGTTACCATTACGATTAACTCTCTTCAAGACTCGGAATCCTATTTTGACGAGATGAAATGGCACAGTAGGCTTTATGATTAACAGGAAACAGGCAGGATGTTGAGTACCCGTTTGAGAATTTGGCTGGTCTTGGAATTCAGCCTGGATTGGTGGCTGTGCGGGTGGTGGTGGCCTCAAGCAGGTCTGCTGGTGTGTGCGCTGCTGGCGTTCTTGTTGATTTTGGGAGTGCGTGGGATATTAACCCTGTCGAGTTTTACGCTGGCTTGGTGGGCGCGGACACCACGACCGACGGCGGCGCAGATCGGCGTGATGGCGGCTGGCCGTTTGGTTTGGCGCGAATATCTGGCGGCGTTGCGGGTGTATTTGTGGTTACAGCCGCTTTATCCCTGGCGGGGGCGTTGTCCAGTGCCGACCGGCCCGGCGTTAGAGGAAGTACCGGTGTTGTTAATTCATGGGTTTCTTTGTAATAGTGGTTATTGGTGGCCTGCGGTTCAGCAACTCCGTCAAGCTGGGCGACGGCAGGTATATACCCTAGATTTGGAGCCGCCGTTACAGGGGATAGAAACCTATGTGCCTTTGGTGGCTGCTAAAGTGCGCGAGATTTGTGCAGCCAGCGGCGCGGCGCAGGTGGTGTTGGTGGGGCATAGCATGGGTGGGCTGGTGGCGCGCTTGGTGTTGGCTGAACCGGCGATGGCGGCACGGGTGGGCAAGGTGATTACTTTGGGAACCCCGCATCAGGGCACGGTACACGCCTATTTTTCAGTGAGTGCCAGTGCGGCACAAATGCGCCCCGGCAGCGTTTGGTTGCAAGCCTTGCCGTGTCGGCTGCCGGTCAGCACCGTGCCGTTGGTGTCTGTTTTCAGTTGGCATGACAACATCGTCGCGCCCCAGCAGTCTGCCAGTTTGCCGGGTAGCAAAACCATCGGTTTATCTGGGGTGGGGCATTTGGAATTGGGCTTGTCGCCTGCTTGTGTGCGGGTGTGGCAAGCCGAGTTGCCTTAGTCGGGTAAGACCGGTGCGGGGCGTTGTCTGTGTTGATAGCGTTGTGCCAAGTACCCAAACACCAGTACGCCGAGTAGATCGGCGCTGAGATCGCCCCAGTCAAAGCTACGGGCGGGAATGAAATATTGTGACACTTCTTCTAAAGCCGCCAGGCTCAAGATGATCAGGCTGCCGCGCAATAGCCGTATTGTGCCAAATTGCCAGTAACGGCAGGCCAGACTCAGATTTAAGAAAAACGCCAAGCAACCAATCAATAAAAAGTGCCCCAGTTTATCGCCATAGGGGAACCAGGCGGTGAGTGCGGCAACCCTGAGAATGCCTTGGTCAGCGGGATAGATTATCAAAATAATCAAAGCAATATAAAGCAGGGTAATCAGGTGGATCGGTTTCATGTGAAGTTTCGCTTTTCTGTTGGCTTGGGTATAAACTTGAGGCATTTTGTAAAACTGGGCCACGCTGTCAGATGACTGTCGTCCTTGCCTGAACCGCCGTGAGGCAAAGGGTTTATCACCGTGTATTCGTCTGATTTCCGCTGCGCTGTCGTTGCAAAGCGGGTGAGTGTTTGTCTCATCGCACTTTTATCGCTGAGTGACCCGAAATAATGAGTTTAACACCCAATGCGTTCAGGCGGCTATTCAGCAGGGCTTCGCTGCGCACGCTGCTGGTGGTGCCTTTTGTGGCGCAGGTGTTTATGGCGGTGGGTTTAACTGGCGGCTTGGCTTTTTACAATGCGCAACAGGCGGTCAATGATCTGGCAACGCAGTTGCGCAGTGAGGTGACTGAGCGGATTCAGGAGCGGATGCAGGCTTATTTGGCGGTGCCACATCAGATTAATCAGTTAGATGCCAATGCCTTGCAGTTGGGCGAGATCGATTTGCATGATTTGGCACAGCGCAGCCGTCATTTTTGGAAACAGGTCAAAACCTTCGATTTGATCAGTCATCATTATATGGCGTTGCCCGATGGGGGTTATTTTGGGGCTAAGCGCGAGTTAGACGGCAGTTTTCAGATGATGTTGCGCAATGCCAGCGGGGATAATCAGTATTTTGCCGTCGATGCACAGGGAAAAGCGGGGGCTTTGTTGCAGGTAGCGCCGCGTTTTGATCCGCGTTCGCGCCCTTGGTATCAGGCGGCGTTGCGGGCGGGTAAGCCGACCTGGAGCCAAGTTTATCCAGATTTTACCACGAAGGGGCTGGCGATCACCGCCGTGCATCCGGTGTTTGATGAACAGGCGCAGTTGCAGGGGGTGTTGGGGGCGTCATTTATTCTGTCGTGGATGAATGACTTTCTGAATAGCCTGAAAATCAGTCCACATGCGCAAACTTTTGTGATGGAACGTTCTGGGCAGTTGGTTGCCAGTTCGACCCACACGCCGGTGTTAAATGAAGCATTGGCGCGGGTGTCGGTGACTGAGTGCGGTGATGCGGTGATGCAGGCGGCGGCGCAACATTTGTTGTCCACCACTGGGCAGTTGGCGACGATCAGCGACAGTCGGCAATTGGATTTTAATATCCAAGGACAGCGGCAGTTTCTCCAGGTGACGCCGTTGCGGGATCAATGGGGACTGGATTGGTTGATCGTGGTGGTGGTGCCGCAAGCGGATTTTATGGAGCGAATCAACGCGATTACCCGTACCACGCTGTGGTTGTGTGGCACGGCGTTGGTGTTGGGGTTGTTGGGCGGTTTGTTGACTTCGCGTTGGGTGATTTTGCCGATTCAGCGCCTTAATCGTGCTGCCAAAGCCTTGGCCAAGGGAGATTGGGCACATGCGGTGCAGGTGGATCGGGCCGATGAATTGGGGGAATTGGCTAATTCTTTTAATACGATGGCGGGGCAGTTGAAAGAATCGTTTAACAGTTTGGAAGACAAAAATGCAACTTTGCAAAAGTTGGATCAGTTAAAAGACGAGTTTCTGGCGAATACTTCGCATGAATTGCGCACACCGCTCAATGGGATTATCGGGATTGCCGAGTCGATGTGTGATGGCGCGGTCGGGCCGCTGGGTGAAGTGCAACGCCGCAATCTCTTGATGATTGCGCAAAGTGGTCATCGCTTGACTAATTTGGTCAATGATATTCTCGATTTTTCTAAATTAAAACATAAAAACATTGAGTTACAACTGCGCCCGGTGGGTTTGCGAGAAGTGACCGAGGTGGTGTTGACCTTGAGCCAAAGCTTGATCGGCAATAAGCCGATTAAGCTTATTAACGGCATCGCACAGGATTTGCCACCTGCCCAAGCCGATGAGAACCGTTTGCAGCAGATTTTGCACAATTTAATTGGCAATGCGATCAAGTTTAGCGAGTCGGGGCGGGTCGAGGTGTCCGCCAGCTTGCAGCAAACAGGGAACGAGGCTTATTTGGCGTTACAGGTGACGGACACGGGTATCGGTATTCCAGCCGATAAGCTGGAGCGGATTTTTGAGTCTTTTGAACAGGTGGATGCTTCTAATACCCGTCAGTATGGTGGCACGGGCTTGGGTCTGACCGTGACTCGGCAACTGGTTGAGTTGCACAAGGGGCGTATCAGCGTGGTTTCCACCTTGGGACAGGGTTCTTGTTTCACCGTGACTTTGCCAGTTGCCACTGGCCGGGCTGAACCTAACGCCTGGTCTGCGGTGGTGAGTCGTCAAGCTTTGTCGGGCGAGCAGGCCGATTTGAGTGTGACTACCTTGTTGCCAGCGGATGAAAAAACCGTGTCGCCCACCTCGGCTACTGCGGCGTCTGAACCGCCGACAGCGGCGCGTTTTACTATTTTGGTGGTGGACGATGAGGTGATTAACCGCCAGGTGTTGGTGAATCATTTGTCGCTACAACATTATGCGATAGTGCAAGCGGCGAACGGGCCGGAGGCGTTAAGCCTAGTCCAGGATGGCTTACGTCCGCACCTGGTGTTGCTGGATGTGATGATGCCGAAAATGACGGGTTATGAGGTCTGTCGCAAATTGCGTGAGAGTTTTCCGGCCAACGAAGTGCCTGTGTTATTGCTCACGGCAAAGACGCAGGTGTCTAGCCTGATCGAGGGTTTGGATGCGGGAGCCAATGATTATCTGACTAAGCCGGTGTCTAAAAATGAGCTGCTGGCACGGATTAAAACCCACTTACAGCTCAGTCACTTGAATATTGCCTATGGGCGCTTTGTGCCACACCAGTTTATTCAATTGATGGATAAACAAAGTGTGGTGGATGTGAAGCTTGGCGATCATGTGGAAAAGGAAATGAGTATCCTGTTTTCCGATATACGCGGCTTTACCAGTATCTCGGAAGCGATGACGCCGCAGGAGAATTTTGATTTCATCAACGCCTATTTGAGTCGGATGGAGCCGATTATTGGGCGTCATCACGGCTTTATCGATAAATATATCGGCGATGCAATTATGGCGTTGTTTCCATCCAGCGTGGATCATGCGGTACAGGCTGCGGTGGGGATGTTGATGCGTTTGGCCGAGTACAACACCACGCGGGGGCGTCCTGGGCGACCAGTCTTAAAGATTGGAATCGGGATTCACACCGGTTTGCTGATGTTAGGCACGGTGGGTGGCGAAAATCGTATGGATGGCACGGTGATCGCCGATGCCGTGAATTTGGCGTCACGCACCGAAGGTTTGACAAAGACCTATGGCACAGGCTTGTTGATCACCGAGCAGGTTTATCGGAGATTGCAAGACTGTAGTCAGTATAAGATTCGCGTGATTGATCGGGTACGGGTCAAGGGAAAAACGGCTGAAGTGACCGTGTATGAAGTCTTTGATGCCGATCCGCCTGCCGGGGTTGCGCTTAAGTTGCAGACACTGGCAGATTTTGAGGCCGGTTTTAATCACTATCATCAGCAAGATGTGGTGCAAGCCTTGTCCTGTTTTAACCGGGTACTGGCAATTAACCCAGAGGATAAGGCGGCCCAGGTTTATCTGCTGCGTTGTCGCGAGGCTGGGGTGGTGTTGGACACAGTGGATTCATAACTTGGGTTGAGCGCGTCGTTTCAGGAAAAAACCTGGCATTCACCACAAGTACGCATGTTTTAGACAGGGGGAGGAGATGGGATTATTCGATAAAATCAAGGACTTTATAGATAGCCGACGGGAAGTCTATGAGGAAGATGACGAAGAGGAACAGCCCAGGACAGGGATTGCGCCGGAAGACCTAGATAAGCCACCTTATAGTTTCTTGCAGGCTTTGTATCTGGTCGGGCGCGGAGAGCTTGATAAAGTTAAAGCTTATTTGGCGTTTGATGCGCGTTATGCGCAGTGTCGTGACTGGGACGATAATACCCTGCTACATAAGGCGTCTCACTTCGCCTATCCCGAGATAGTGCAGTTGTTGTTGTCCCACGGTGCCGACATCAATGCACTCTATAAGGGACAAACGCCGCTGCATTTTGCAGCGAGTACCAATGCCGCTTGGGTCAAGGCCAATAAGCCTAGCGTTGATTTACCAACCCATAAACAGGCACAGCAGGCGGTGATTAACCTCCTGTTGAGTCAGGGTGCAGACTTAAATGCTTACGATGAGCAGGGAGAGACGCCTTTGCATTTAGCGGCGCGTCTGGGCAATGCAGACACCGTGGCGCTTTTGTTGGGTTTAGGCGCGGATGTCAATAGCGTCACCGCCGCCGCGCATGAGGGCGAGTCACCGCACGAGGGACGAACCCCGTTGTTGTTAGTTGCTCGTCATAGCAAAAATCCAAAGCTGCTGCATTTTCTGTTGAGCAAGGGGGCGAATCCCAATGCCAAGGACAAAATGCCAGGCTATACTGCCCTGCACTATATTGCAGCGACTCCCTGTCTCGACGATCCGATTAAAAACAAAATGTTGGTCGAGTCCGCAAAAGTGTTGTTGGCGCACGGGGCGAACCCTAATCTGACCGTGACACTTAAGCAAAATCAAACCGCATTGCACTTGGCGGCCGCCAATAACCATGTGGATATTGCGGAAGCTCTGCTGGCAAAAGGGGCTGATGTCAATGCAAAAACAGAGAAAGGCGCAACCCCTATGAGTATTGCCGCTCGCCAAGGGGCGATGGATATGGTGTCATGCCTGTTGAAATACGGGGTAGACATGGTGGCCTCGCGTGCCCTGTTCCATGCAGCTGCTTGTAAGGAGACCACGGAAGTCATGGCGTTATTGCTGAAACAGGGGGCCGATATTAACTTGCCTGACCCGCAGGGCTTTACCGCCTTATTCTCGGCGATTCACGCAGGCTCTTTTCCAAACGTCAAATTTCTACTCGATCATGGCGCGGACACTCGCTTACATCCTGCTGGCCGCACTGTCTTGCAACAAGCGTTCGCCAACTGGGGAGCAATAGAGGCTTTGCCAGAGGGAAAGCGGAATGTGGGCGTGGCTGAAGAGGCAAAGCGCATTATTGAGGTGCTGGGTGGTTTTGGCAGCTTAGGAAAGAGCCGTAAATAACAAGGGGTTAGGGGAAGAGAGAGAAGGAATGTAAAAAAAGTGTAAAAAAGTAGTTGACGGCGAGGAGCAGGGCTGTATAATGCGCGGCTTGTTCAGTGCGACGGAAGTCAGGAAGAAGGAAGGCGCGCTGAGGAGTTCTGAAGATGGATAGAAAGTTTTCAGAAGTGCTTGACAAGAAGAAAAAGGATGATATACTTCTCGGTCTAAGCTGATGCGAAGCAAGCGCATCGAAAATGCTCTTTAACAGTACGGAATCAAGCAATTTGTGTGGGTGCTTG
>Ga0209575_10001359_pt1 | contig 10028 bp, 10 predicted proteins | sample Medcelwee11metaG_FD_187172 | JGI IMG/M metagenome (GOLD analysis project Ga0209575, IMG submission 187172) | Freshwater pond sediment microbial communities from the University of Edinburgh, under environmental carbon perturbations - Medium... | ecosystem: Environmental > Aquatic > Freshwater >...
CGCGCCTGGGAACTGTTTGCCATGCTCAACCCCGTCAACCACAGCAGCCAAGCCGCCGACAGGGAACGCTATAAAGTCGAACCCTATGTGATGTGCGCCGATATTTACGCCACTCCGCCCCACACCGGACGCGGCGGCTGGACTTGGTACACCGGTGCGGCGGGCTGGATGTATCGCCTCACCCTCGAAACCTTGTTGGGCCTGCACCTGGAAATCGACCATCTGCGCCTCACGCCCTGTATCCCGGCGGATTGGGACAGCTACAAAATCCACTATCGGTATCGGGATACGTTCTACCACATCACCGTCAAACGTGTGGCTGAACATGAACGCGGGGTACGGGTGGACGGCGTGGATTGTGAGGGACGGATTCCGTTGGTGGACGACCGGCAGGAGCATGGTGTGGTGGTGGGGGTGTAGAGGCTCTCTGCCATTAAGTTTGGCATCTTAAAGCCCTAAAAAGGGCGATACAAAATCCGTGCAGGTAGCGTTATTGCCCTTACAGGGCGCGATTAAAACAACCAACTTTGACCCAGGGCGTTGCCCTATGCTCTAAATGTTATGCCCTTTCAGGGCATGTATTTGTCAGACTTAATGAGGCTGGGCGGGCTACTCTCCAGAGTAGCCTATGCGGCGCGTGATGTGGCGCTACAAAAATTCACGAACTGCGCTAGAATTCCAAGCAGGTCAGCAAGCCCTGAAGGGTAAAACCGCCTGGACTGTCGGGGCGTGGGATTTCGGGCCGGACAACCGTGGGTAGTGGTATACATGTAGTGCTTTTTTCCTTTGGTACCCGCATTCTTGCGTGGTCATAGCACTACATGTACAGGACTACCCGCTGACAGTTCCGCTTTGGTTGCACTGGCGGTCTGTGACGGCTTGCCTTTCACCGGCACACTCAAGGCATTCTCTTGCTCGCCAAGCATGAAGGCTTGATTGAGCACGTTGCACCGTTTATCCGTCGTTTGCGCACTTCGGATAGTCGCATCAGCGAAAGTTTAATCCAGCGGACACTGCAACTGGCGGGAGAGGCGGTATGCCAAAAACGAGAGCCTTTCCGATTTGAGAGACGATTATGCTAACGATTGAACTTGAGCCAGAGCTTGAGAACCGCTTGATAAAATTGGCAGAGCAACAACACCTTTCGGTTAATGAAATTGTCAGGCAGTTTATAAAAAACTGCCTGCAACAAAAACAACTGGAAAACAAACGCCAGCACGCCTTAAAACGTTTGGAATCGTTACGCGGCAAAATGATTGTGGGGGATGTTATATCACCGCTCGATGATGTATGGACGGGCGATGCTAACCATTTGTGATACCCATGTTCTATTGTTCTTGGCTGATAATCCTTCGCGTTTATCAGCCAAAGCCTGCAACGTATTGGAAAAAGGAAATTTAATCTGTTCTGATATTTCGTTATGGGAAATTGCCATGTTGTATGCTCGCGGGCGTATTAACAATCACGCGGGTATTACCGCAGCCGCCTATATCCAGGACATCTTGCTAGGTTTGGAGATAACGGTATTGCCCATTACACCGGAAATTGCGGAATTGGCGCAAAGCGAGTGGTTTATCCATGGCGACCCCGCCGACCGCCTTATCGCGGCAACCGCATTGGCACATGGCGCGTTGCTGGTGACTGCCGATGAGAAACTACGGGCAATTCCAGCGTTAAATTGTATTTGGTAAATTTTATCTGGCTCCCAAATTCTATTTGAGAATCCATACGCGGGAAGCAAGTAGCCCGCGTGGGTTGGGCTGAGCGTCTTTTTGCGACTTGTGCTGAGCCTGTCGAAGAGCCGAAACCTGGCAAGGCCAAAAGCCCAACACCTCACGTTTGGTGCATGGCGCGGGCATTGTGGGCATGGACTATGTGATGGATTATCTGTACACTACCAAAAATGCACAAACTGCGGTAGAATTCCAAGCAGGTCTGCAAGCCCTCAAGGGTAAAACCGCCTGGACTTCAGGCGTGTGGGACTTCGGCCCGGACAGCCAGTGCCCCTGGAACTCGATTCAGAATGTGCCGAAGGATGTGTGGTGTTGAGTCAGTATTTAGTGCAGGTGGTGAAGCGGGCTTATTGATTCACCGCAGAGACGCGGAGAGTGCAGAGAATACGATTTTGGTGGGAAAAAGCGCCGATGCGTTGTTGGCGTGTCCAAAAAGCATGAATAGGGTAACACGATGCAAGTGCTTCTCAATGTTCCTGATCGCTATCTGCTTGGTATCACTGCCGAAGAACTGGCGGAACAGTTTAAGCTATATACTGCCCTGCTGATGTTTCAGGCGAGGCGATTATCGGCGGGTGCGGCCTGTGAATTTGCCGGCGTTGACCGCTACACCTTTATTGCAGCCCGCAAACGGCACCGCATTGATGTGATTGATTATGATGACGAAGAACTGGCTGCCGATTTCGAGTACCTGAAGAACAACTGTTCTCATGTTCATCATTCGCTGAAAGTCCCGCCTTTTTACATGATTTGTGATGCAATATAAATTCCTGGATAGCCGTAAAAACTTGCTAGATTATATAAAAAAAATAAGTGCTAGTGTGTCTATTGATTTGGAAAGTAAAGGATTTACTGTTATTAGAAACTGGCCATTTGACTGCACAAATAAAAACCTAATGCAGTTTGTGTCTTTAATTGGCAAGCCAATAAGCTATGCAGAAGAGGGGGCTATGATTATCGATATTAAACCACGACAAGAGCTTGACTCTAAAAATACTCAGTCTTATTATACTTCCACTAAATTTGAGCTACATACTGACATGTCTTACGTGGACAAACCACCTACATACATGTTATTGCTCTGTAAACGTCAAGATTTTTATAAACAAGCAGTAAATTATATTTCTACAATAAATAGTTTTATAGAGTATTTGTCTATTTCTTCCCTTAATGAATTATATAAGCCACAGTTTGGTTTCTTACCTCCTAAACATTACCAAGGTTATGGCATTCGTAATGCATCAATACTATCTACTTCATATTTAGGAACTACTCATATACGATTTAGATCAGATATTATTTCTTGTTCAAGTACATTAGCTATTCAAGCGATACAAGAACTATCAAAAACGTTAAGTAAATTTTCTACTCCTGTTATCTTAAGAACAGGTGATATTTTGATATTAAATAATAAAACAGTATTGCATTCTCGTTCTGGTTTCACACCTACTTATGATGATTACGATCGCCATTTGAAAAGAGTCTATATATCACAGCTTAACCCTATCATAACTTAATTTATGTTATATAGACATCCTAAGTGAGTCGTGTGAGGCTGGTATTTCTGCATTCACGCCATATGGTAAATGTGAAAACAGCCGACTCCGACGTTCGATGTCGGATGCCTATATTATAATTACTACTGATAGGTGCTTTTTATATAGCAGGTGTTAGTCATCAATTCGTCAGAAGCTATCCCTTCTACAAGCTCAGAGAACGGCTACCTGACGGATTGATGGCCAAGGCCATATATAGGCATCCTACATCGAACGTCGGAGTCGGCTGTTTTCACATTTACCATATGGCGTGAATGCAGAAATACCAACCTCACACAACTCACTATAGGATGCCTATAGCATATAAGAACAATCATTTTTGGCTAAACTTTAACTTAAAAAGGTGTAGATATGGAAATTATCAAGGACACTATAGGGAAAACTGAAATCCTGATTCAGGCTATTGGCGACGAAACAGGAGTTCCTGCTGATTCCCAAAATACTCGCTTGACAGAGTTAACAGGCATACAAGATAAAGCTGTGGAATATTATACTCGTATGAAAGATACAATAAAAATAATAGCAGAAGATATGGGGGCTGAATTGAAAAGTATTAACCCAGAAGCGTGCCCTCAGCAGTTTGAAGTTGAATTTAATATGGGACTCTCAACTCAATTAGGCCCCATTGTAATTCTTAGCGGAAAAGGAGAGTATGCATTCAAAGTAAAAATGAAGTGGGAAATAAAGTAAAATGCCTGATATTAAGCTAACTAATGAAGACTTGCTAGGGCAAGCGACATGTGCAATTTTTTTGGACGGAAAAATTAAAGGAACCGGCTGGCTCTTTAGCGAGGAAGGGCATCTATTGACTGCCGGACATATTCTTGGAGTTAAAAACCCAAGCAATACAGTAGATGTTCAATTCAAGGGTGATTTCCCAGTTAAAGCTCATAAAATACATTGGGGATTCCAGCCTGAAATGGGAATCGATTTTGCCATACTAAAGATGGAAAAACTATCTTCTAGTATTATTCCCCTGCCAATTTCCATAGAACGCTCGATAAATGGTAAGTTTAAAGGTTGTGGATATGGCGTTAGCCTAAAGCATCAGAGCATAGGAAGTGGTGACTACATAGGTTTTTTTGATGTACAAAATTCTCCAAGTAATAGGTTGTATCTCCTTCGTAGCTCAGAGCTTGGAGAAAGTGGATATAGTGGTTCACCTATTTTTAGCGAAGAATTAAATGCCGTTATTGGTATTCAAGTGGAATCTACGATGGCAAATGTAGGTGCTGGTCGGGATACAGTATTAGCAATGCCTCTTTATAGAATTTCTCAACTATGGGATCCTCTTCGTAGTTTTACGCAAATACTAGACCCACAGCAAATATTTACCCCTAATTTGACAAGTAATCTTCTTCAGTGTTCTTATTTGGGGTTTGCAGGAACTTATAACTTTGTAAACTCTGGGGATGAATTTACAAAATCTTTTGAGTTTGTAAAGTTACTAGTCAGGCAAGGGGCTGTTTTTTTAGATACCGAAGATAATAGTTTTATTAAAATAAATGTTTCAGAAATTGAAGCATATTTTGAAAACAATAAACAAGTAGAGTGGCTTGGGCGGTTAGTTATCGAACCAAGCTGTTTATTTGTAATAATGAAGGAATTTGTCGGGAATCTTGATAAAACGCAAGATTTTAGCAAGAATTTATATAACTGGTTTAAAACTCTGGAGCTATATCCATCACTCTGGGTATGCCTCGACTTTCCTGGACAAACAAGCTATGGAACAGTGATTATTAGTTATTTGCATTACAAACCTTCATTTATTCCTAAAGAATTTGAAGATAAAAACAATACTGATGAGATGTATTCTATTGATAAAGCAGCTAATATCCTTGTTAAAGATATTTATGGTGATATTGATAATCTTTTTTCAGCATTTGTTTTTGGCTCTGGTGAATTCATATATCCACAACAAGAGCTAAGAAAATTATCATTTGTTTACTTTATTAGAGTGCATTCTTCAATAGATAGTTTAGACCTTTTAAAACTTTCCCCTCTTTTTAAAAGAGTCCTACTTGTTTCCTCTATTAAAGATATTGCATCAACAAGAATTCTATCGGAATATAATCTGTTTTATGCACGTGGTTTTATTGGAATGACAGGGCAGCCTAAAACATCAAAAACTCCTAGTTTGCAATTAATTATTTCATCAAATCGTAAAACAAAAAATGATCACGAACTTTTAGATATTTTAAGAAGCTTGAGTCAATTAGAAAAAGTTGGTGCTAACTTAAATACAATAAATGAGTATTATATACCTGCTATTGAAGATGCTATTGAAAAAACCCTTGCTCGAATGAGAGAGATTTTTGGTGAAGCCAGGCATTTTTCTACTGATAAAGATATTTATTTCTCAAAATCAGACGTTATGACTTTAGTAAAACGTGGAACTATTTTAGATGATAATCTGAAAGAAAATATTGTAAGTTTATTCCAAGTTAGAACATACTTATCTGATTTTCTTCATTCGACAATTTCATTTGAAAATTTCCTTCATTCTAAAGAACACGAGTTAGAAATAGAGACTAAAGAGGGAGACGAAGACTTTAATTTCATTCGTTCAACTCTATGTAGAAATCTTGTTCATTCTCTTTCTAGTTGTGAACGCAAACTATTAACTAAATATGATTTATTTAACCAAACATATATATTGACTTCAAAGAGTAGACTTTCTTTATATGGAAAGTATAGTTCGTTGTTAGATTTTGACTTTATCTCAGGTGATTCTGAAATAGAAACTTGCTTTGTCTTAATGCCATTTAGAAAAGAGTTTGATGATATTTATGAAGAGATTATTTTGCCTATATTTAAAGAAAATAACTGGGGGATAGAATGCTATAGAGCAGACGATATATATAGCACTAATTTTATTGTCCAGGACATTTGGCTTGCTATACGAAAAGCTAAGTTTATTATCGCAGAATTAACGTATAGGAATCCAAATGTTTTATACGAGCTAGGGCTTTGTCATGTATTGAGAAAACCTGTTGTATTAACTACTCAATCAATAGAAGATATCCCTTTTGATCTACGGCATTTGAGATGTATTGAATATGAGTTAGGTCCTAAAGGATTAAAGAAGTTAAAATTTAGCCTAAAGAATACTATTGATGCACTTCTTAAAGAAAATTTCAAAGGTACAGATATTTTTCAGGATTAGTTATAACGATAGGTATTCTTGATTGTTGTCGTTCTTCATAATTTATAGGCTGTAACTTTGCTTAAGGTTTTTATGCTTTTCAATACGAAAGCCACAACTCTAGACTATGATTAGTTTTTTATGGTTGGTAGTAAATACTTACGCTGACCGCCATGGAGAGCGAAGCGAAGGCGGTGAGTCCCCGATAGCCAATGCCCGACCGTAGAGCCGTAGGTTGAAGCGAGAGCGTAAGCCGGAGGAGAGACGCAGCGGGTGTGATTGGCGTAGAGTCATGGGGGAAGGAGTGTGCCGAAGCTGCAGAGTGGCGAAGGCGGACGGGAGACACCGGACGAATCGGGGAGAAAAGGAAGAGTCGCCACGTGAGCGAGTGATTTTTTAGCAGGGAAGCTAAAAAATTTGTCACGAGGCAGCGGCACTATCGTACGTGGACTCTTTAACTAACGCTTAAATTGGAGGTAAATATGGATCCTAAAGAGGTTTATTTTTGGACGGGTGGTGTTCTAAAATCTCTTAGAAAATCTGTTGAAAAATTAGAGTTTACTGAAATTATTCCTGCTATACTTTCAAACCGTTTTGAACCTGGTGCGCGGCATTCAGTTGCTGTGCTTGGAAACCAGCAATTGCCAGTTATATCAAAAGATTCTGATGAAAGCATTACTGTAAAAGGCAGTCACTACTTTTATCTTCCTGTTAGCCATGTTGTTGAAAAACAAATGGCCTTAGAATTTAATGATAAGGTCTATTGTTTAGCTCCATGTGTTAGGCTTCTTATGCAAGGAGAAAATACTTCAGGCAAGCACCTCTATACTTTCTTCCAATTTGAAATTGAGTGGTTAACCAAAGATATTACTGAAGTTTTTGATTTAGGTGAAGAAATATTATCTACATCTGCTAGTTTTATACTTAAATTTACTCCAGAGGCTTATATTAATGAACGAGCCAATAAGGCAATACATAGTTTGTTAAAGCGTCCTTATCCTAAAATTACATTTAAAGAGGCATTAAAAAGCATAGGAGTCAACCCAGAAAGATTACAAGATCTTTCCTCTGATGAAGATACGTTATTATCTGAAAAGTTTGATCGTCCTTTTTGGATATATGACTACCCAGAAGGAATAAGGGATTCCTTATATCATAAAAATAGCAAAGGGAATTATGATACTTACGATTTGATGCTTCCATTTGGATATGGCGAACTGGCAACTGGAGGGATACGGCCAGAGTCAGGTCAAGAAATTATCCGTCAATCCAAAAGCTTGGGAAAAGAATTGCATTTAGGATATGCTGAATGGAAAGATAGGACAAATGTTCAGTCCGCTGGTTTTGGAATTGGATTTGAGAGATTTTTAAAATTTTGTTCAGGAAGTAATAATATTCTTGGATTACGGCAGTTTCATGACCATGGCCCTAATATTTTAATTGAGTAGGATTGCGAATCTGCAAGCGCAAGGCTACGAAGGCGCGGAACTGCGCAAACAAATTTTTTTGCGCACCTACCGGGATGATTTTCCACAAGATGTGCTGGACAAGATAGGCCGGAAAATAGGAGACTCTCGGTACTGATAAAGATTATCACCACAGAGACGCAGAGGCTTGTCCTGAGCTTGTCGAAGGGACGCGGAGAAAGGGTTTAAAAATGCTTTTCTCTGCGCTCTCTGCGCTCTCTGCGCTCTCTGCGCTCTCTGCGCTCTCTGCGTCTTTGCAATGCATTCTCACATGATGCATTTTCACAAACTATCCAAAGTCGTCTCAATTTGGTCAATAACGAAAAACACATTTGGCACCGCAAGCACGGCTTCCACGTTATCCTCATCCACATGAACATGATGCGGCGCATTTTCCAACGCGAGATGGTGTGGAGCATTATCCCAGCGTTTTATCACGCGGCCTTGTGCATCCTGCCAATGAAAACTGTATTTAGACTGCTGTATGTCCGCATTTTTCTCGATAAGATACAGAAAGAATTCCAGCGTAGAATCGTTTTCCAATAGTGCTTTTACCCGCAGTTTGCCGTCAACTGGCGAAACCTCACGGCGGATAATCGTATAAGAACACACTGCCGGACTTTCGATTAGATATGCTTCCACAGCATCGAAATAATCCTCAAGCACTAGATTCATTGCGCGGCATCCAGCAATGTCATGCGCTTTTCCGCATTGGCGAGCATTTCCAATGTCGCCGCCCACTCGATGAAATCCATCTCGTCGCCCATCTCGCCCCGATTATAACGGGCATAAAACTCTTGCGACAGCAGGTGATACGTTTGTTCAAATTGTTTGAGTTCTTGTTTTAAACGCTGAATTAAATGCTCCATCCGCGTTTGTTCACGCGCCAGCAACTTCGTCAGCGCTTTGTCCAACACCGAGTCCGCAACCTTGCTATCCGTGGCGATATACGCTTCCAAACATTTTAATTTTTTCAATGTACTCGACATGTTGCACCTCTTACATTTACCGCAGAGAGACACAGAGAACGCTGGGAAAGGATTTAAAAATGCTTTTTTCTGCGTACTCTGCGTCTTTGCGGTGTATTACAAATCATTGCCCGAATTCCAAAGGCTCATGTGGCGGATGCCGAGGTAAATCCAGTTCAATACCGTTTGTTGCACCAAATAGACGAACAGCCAACTGACCTAAGCGGGGTTGTGTTCCACTCGCTACGTTCTTTCGGTTCTGAAATGCCTCTGAAGGGGCGTATTTCCCTAATAAAAACGCATAGAAATCCAATAATTCAAGCTTCGCCTGCGGCGGGAGCTTGTCGAGATTAACTGTTTGCATGTTTACCGCCTGATTTATTCACCGCAGAGACGCAGAGAAAGGCATTTTAAATCTTTTCTCTGCGCTGCATTCAATCCGCCACGATTTTAGCACAGCCCAAATCAAACGGGCAGCAAAACACCACGCCGTCGGGGCGAATTACGCCACACCCATCTGATGCACATCGTCAGCGAAGTGGATACGCACAGCGGCGCATTGTTTGCCCGCAACGCCTACGGCCACGAATGCGCCAACCGGGTGGTGTTTGCCCAAGTCAGCGAATCAGCGCGTAGCCTCACCGGCAACCGCACCGAATTCATCGGGCGCAACGGGGTGTTGAGCGATCCGGCAGCGCTGCACCGTACCCATTTATCGGGCCGCACCGGCGCGGGACTCGATCCCTGCGCGGCGCTGCAAACCGTCATCGAACTGGCGGATCGGCAAACACGCACGGTGGTGTTCAGTGTCGGCGCGGCGCATCACCGCGACGAAGCACGCGCTTTTATCGCCCGTTTCAGCGGCGTAGACGGCGCACGGCAAGCGCTAGAAGCCGTGTGGGCACACTGGAACCGCACCCTCGGCGCAGTCCATGTCGAAACCCCCGACCGTGCGCTGGATGTGCTGGCGAACGGCTGGCTGGTTTATCAAACCCTGTCCTGCCGACTGTGGGGACGTAGCGGTTATTACCAATCCGGCGGTGCTTACGGTTTTCGCGACCAGTTGCAAGACACCCTGGCGCTGCTGCACACCACGCCGTGGCTGGCGCGTGAACAAATCCTCCGCTGCGCTGCTCGCCAATTTCTTCAGGGCGACGTGC